>TARA_R110002012_G_scaffold6531_3_pt1 | contig 329029 bp, 285 predicted proteins | sample TARA_R110002012 | Tara Oceans TARA_R110002012 (sample SAMEA4396515) | marine metagenome | biome: Westerlies Biome; feature: [DCM] deep chlorophyll maximum layer (ENVO:01000326); material: water (ENVO:00002006), including particulate matter (ENVO:01000060) such as... | depth 40 m | reverse complement strand
CAAAAGGCTTCCATTAGGAAGCCTTTTTTATTTTTATATATTTCAACAATGGCAACCGTCTACATACTTTATTCTAAAAAGATTAAAAGATACTACATAGGGAGTTGTTTAGACTTAGACCAGAGAATAAAAGAACACGCAACAAACAGATACAAAGGGTTTACTACTAAAGCTCAAGATTGGGAGATATTTTTCGAAATAACCAATTTAGAATATCAACAAGCACGGAGCATCGAAAAACACATTAAGAGTATGAAAAGCACAACATACTTAGTGAATATCAAAAAACATAGAGAAATAGCACAAAAACTAGTTCAAAAATATAAGTAACGGGTTCATCACGATAGCTATCGGGCCCCGTCTCGAGTACAAAAGGCTTCCATCAGGAAGCCTTTTTTATTTTTATATATTTCAACCATGGCAACCGTCTACATACTTTACTCTAAAAACATCAATAAATACTACATAGGTAGTTGCCTAGACCTAGCACTAAGAATACAAGAACATATATCCAAAACACAAAGGGTTTACTACTAGAGCTCAAGATTGGGAGATATTTTTTGAAATAAGCAATTTAGAATATCAACAAGCACGGAGCATCGAAAAACACATCAAGAGTATAAAAAGCACAACATACTTAGTGAATATCAAAAAACATAAAGAAATAGCACAAAAACTAGTTCAAAAATATAAGTAACGGGTTCATCCCGAGTACAAAAGGCTTCCATTAGGAAGCCTTTTGTATTTTATAGCGTTCAATTAACCTTCTAAGAAGTAGCGCCACCCTTCTTTTTAACAAGCATTCTCTTTATCTCATTGAGCTTCATAAGCGCCTCTACCGGCGTAAGCGTGTCAATATCTATATGTAAAATTTCCTCTTTAATATCTTCTAGTAATGGATCATCTAGATTAAAGAAACTAAGCTGCATTTCTTCTTCGCCAGCTTCTTTAAGTTTACCCGTAAGCTCCTCACTTCCGTGAGATTTCTCCAGCTTCTCCATCATTTTTGTCGCTCTACGTAGTACCTGTTGAGGCATTCCCGCCATCTTTGCGACATGTATTCCAAAACTATGAGCACTACCTCCTGGTACTAGTTTACGTAAGAACAATACATTATCCTTAAGCTCTTTTACAGAGACATTGTAGTTCTTTATGCGTTCAAATGTCTCACACATCTCATTAAGTTCATGATAATGCGTTGCAAAGAGCGTTTTAGGCCTCCCCGGATGTTCATGTAAAAACTCACTTATCGCCCAGGCAATAGATATTCCATCATAAGTACTGGTACCACGACCTATCTCATCTAGCAAGACTAAACTGCGGTCGCTTAAGTTATTAAGAATGCTAGCCGTTTCATTCATCTCTACCATAAAGGTACTCTCACCCATAGAGATGTTATCACTCGCTCCTACTCTTGTAAATATTTTGTCTACCACGCCTATATGTGCCGCTTGGGCTGGTACAAAACTCCCCATCTGGGCGAGCAAGACTATTAAAGCAGTCTGTCTTAAGATGGCACTCTTACCAGACATGTTAGGCCCAGTAATCATAATCATTTGTTGATCACCACTATCTAAATACACATCATTTGTCACATAAGCCTCCCCTAGTGGGAGTTGCTTTTCTATTACGGGATGTCGTCCTTCTTTTATATCTATTGCTTGTGACTCATCTAGCGTAGGTCTCACATAATTGTTTTCCCTAGCTAACTGTGTAAAGCCTAATAAACAATCTAGTTCTGCTATCTGAGAGGCATTTGCCTGAACTTGAGGAATAAAACTACTCATCCAGTTTACCAGTGCTGCAAATAGTTGCTGCTCTATCGCCTGAATACGCTCTTCGGCTCCTAAAATTTTACCTTCATATTCCTTAAGCTCCTCGGTGATGTAACGCTCTGCATTAACTAGTGTTTGCTTTCTTATCCACTCTTCTGGTACCTTGTCACGGTGGGTGTTACGCACTTCTATATAATACCCAAAAACATTATTTGACGCTATCTTAAGCGAGGTAATCCCTGTTCGCTTAGTCTCTCGCTCTAGCATTTGCTCTAGGTAATCTTTACCTCCTTGAGACAACGCTCTTAACTCATCTAGCTCTTCATGAAAGCCAGCTGCAATTGCTCCGCCTTTTATAATAGACACAGGGGCCTCTTCTTTGAGTGTTTCTTTTATTTTATCCCGTAACACCACACAATCTTGAAGTTGCTCGCCTATAATTTTAAGTGATTCATTATCCGTACTAAGCGCTAAGCGCTTTATAGGAACGATTGCTTCTAGCGAATTCTTAAGCTGAATAACCTCTCGCGGACTAATTTTACTCGTAGCAACCTTACTTATTAGGCGCTCCAAGTCTCCTATTTTCTTAATGTTAGATTGCATTTTATCAAAAATCCCTCCATTATCTGAAAGAAAAGACACCACCTCATGACGCCTTTCAATTTCATCAAGACGTTTGAGGGGTAATGCTAGCCAACGTTTAAGTAGACGCCCTCCCATAGCCGAAGTGGTCTTATCTATAATATCTATTAAAGTAATGGCCTTTACTCCAGAAGCCGAGTTATAGAGTTCGAGATTTCTTATGGTAAAGCGATCCATCCAGACATAATCATCTGCCGCAATGCGGCTTATTCTTGTAATATGCTGTAGCTTGTGATGCTGCGTTTCTCCTAAATAATGAAGCGCTGCACCAGCAGCAACCACTCCTTCTGATAGATGCTCTACCCCAAATCCCTTTAAAGAATTTACATTAAAGTGCTTATGCAGAGATTCTGTAGCATAGTCTATATGAAACACCCAATCCTCTTGATAAAAAGTGTGGTAATCTGAGCCATATGCTTCTAAAAAAGTCTTTTTTTGCTTTTTACATACTAGCAGTTCGCTAGGAGCAAAATTTTGTAATAGCTTATCTATATAAGCGATATCACCTTGGGCAGTGAGATACTCACCAGTAGATACATCTAAGAAAGCAACTCCTACCTTTTCTTTATTAAAAAAAACAGCCCCAAGAAAGTTATTTGTTTTTGCAGAGAGTATATCATCAATCATTGCAACCCCAGGCGTTACAAGCTCTGTCACACCACGCTTTACAATTTTTTTAGTCTGCTTTGGATCTTCTAGCTGGTCACAAATAGCCACCCTACAACCTGCCTTTACAAGCTTAGGCAAATAGGTATTTAAAGAATGATGTGGAAAGCCAGCAAGCTCCGTGCGATCACCACCATTATTGCGACTTGTTAATGTGATATTGAGAATTCCCGCTGCTTTTACAGCATCTTCCCCAAAGGTTTCATAAAAATCTCCAACTCTAAAAAGCAACAAGGCATCTGGGTATTTTGTTTTAATACCATTATACTGTTGCATTAAGGGGGTCACTTTTTTCTTAGCCAAATCATTTATTTTAAGAAAAATAAAAGTACGCTATTCTATTGGGTTCGCTTTCTCAAAAATGATCAGACTTTCCTAGTTTTTCCACATTTTATACACACGCTTTCGCGAAAGCGCAAAATAAAGCGTTTTAACTGCATTTCGAGTTCACCATGATTATAGTGCTCACAAAATCGAATACTTTCTCTTAAAAAAGAGCTTAAAGATTAAAATTAAATAGATTATAATTATCGCAAAATTATATTTAATAGATAAAATTTAGTGATTCAATTTTTAACATGTTAAGGTGACACTTAATAACCGTGAAAGTAAAAAGCCGAAGACATTTTCACAATATCCTTGTAATCATCTATCTAATCAATAATCATATGAAAAGTTCTCAAAAGAAGGCTGATTTATTTGAAGAATCAAGATGACAATTGGCAAATTCTCTTATTTCGTGTAATTTTTAGAATATTATTAGCATATAGTTAACTATTAGTTAAATAAGTTAAATATTATTTATAATTTGGATTATAAACTAAATCAAATATCAAATGAAACAAAAGTACCCATTACTCAAAATGGTCTATTTCTTGTTATTTTTAATTCCTTGTGCCCTGATGGGTCAGTCTGTTGTTACAGGAGTTATTAAAGATGCTGGAAATAACCCAATTCCCTTTGTCAATGTTATTGAAAAAGGAAGTTCAAACGGAACCACCTCAGATTTTGATGGTAATTACTCCATTACATTAAACGGTAATTCTGGAACCTTAGAATTTTCTTATCTAGGGTATGCTACACAAGAAAAATTAATTTCAAGCTCACAAACATTAAACGTAATTCTTGAAGAATCCTCAGAGTCACTAGATGAAGTAGTAATTTCTGGACTTGCTTCTTCTGTAAAGAGATCTAACCTTGCCAATGCTGTGGCAAGTGTCTCTGCCGAAGAGCTTGTAGGTACAACAGGACAAACCACTATAGACGGTGCACTTTATGGTAAGGTACCTGGAGTTAACATCACCTCATCGTCAGGAGCTCCAGGTGGAGGACTCGCACTAAGATTGCGCGGAGTATCATCTATTAATGGTAACAACCAGCCTCTTATTATTGTAGACGGTGTTTACGTTAATAACGTAGAAATTCCATCAGGACTTCGTTTTGCTTCGGGAGCAAACGGAGGAAATGAGGAAAACTCTGGAAATAGACTTGCTGATATTGATCCAAATGATATTGAAAACATCGAAATCTTAAAGGGATCATCCGCAGCTGCAATCTATGGACAGCGAGGTAATGCTGGTGTTGTAATTATCACTACCAAAAGAGGGAAAGGTGGTAAAACAAAGATTAACTTTAAGCAAGACCTAGGTATTACCCGTATTGCTAATCCTCTAGGTTTAAGACCGTGGACTGCAGATTCTGTTCTTGAAACATTTGGTGAGGAAGAACTGGCAAAATACAATGCTACAATCGCTGAAAATGGAAAGCTATATGACTATGAAGATGAGATTTATGGCGAGACAGGTATTATTACTGAAACAGCTATAAGTGCAACAGGTGGGGATGATAGAACTAAATTTTATATAGGAGGTTCCTACAGAGATGAAGAAGGAATTATCAAAAATACAGGGTTTAACCGTTTATCTTTGAGAACAAACCTTGATCATACTATTTCAGATATTTTTAAAGTTACCTCAACAACAAATTATGTAAGAAGTAATTCAAGCAGAAGTTTTACTGGTAATGAAAATGAAGGAGGCTTAAGTTATGGCTACAACCTAGCTTTTACACGCCCATGGAACAATCTTTTTCCAGATGAAAATGGAAATTACCCACTGAACCCTAACTATCCTGGAAATCCTCTTTTTGTAAGAGATGTTGCAAAGAATGAAGATAGTAACAATAGACTTATACAAGGTCTTTCTCTTACCAGTAAACTTTTTACAAACGACAATAATCGTGTTAAGCTAGTAACTAGTGGAGGTGTAGATTACCTAGCAAATGAAACTTTTGTGTATGTACCAGAAAATCACCAAGGGCAACTAGGAAATGATGCAGCTGGATTTGTTGCTCAAGGAAAGAATAATTTTACTCAATTCAACGCCCAAGCTATAGCAGTGTGGAATCATGATGCCCTCAATGGAGACTTAGGACTTACAACACAATTGGGTGTTGCATATTTGAATCAAAAAGCAAATCTTGTGAATGCAAGAGGCTCTGGTTTAGCTGCTGGGCAAACTAATCTTGAACAATCTAGTGTTCAAGCTACAAGTCAATTTGTAAGTCAAGAAGAAGACTTTGGTTACTTTACTCAAGTAGAAGGTAACTATAAAAATCAAATCATAGGGACATTAGGATATCGTTTAGATAAATCATCTAGAAATGGTGATCCAAACAAATTATACGGATTTCCAAAAGCTTCGTTAGCTGTTAACTTAGCAAATTTTGATTTCTGGAATCTTGATGCAATGAATCAGTTGAAACTACGTGCTGCTTATGGAGAAACTGGAAATCCAGCTGGATTTGGATCCACATTTACCAGCTTAACTGCTACTAATATAGGTGGAACTATTGGACAGTCACTAGCCGGTTTAAAAGGTGATCCTAATGTAGAACCAGAGACAGCTCGTGAATTTGAAATTGGTTTTGACGCTGGTTTTTTTGAAGGAAGACTTAATTTACAAGCCACCTATTACAATAAAAATGTTGATGACCTCTTATTACAACGCCAGTTGCCATCATCATCAGGTTTTACTACAGAGTTAACCAACCTAGCAGATTTACAAAACCAAGGTGTCGAACTTGCTTTAGATGCAAATGTTTTTCAAACAGAAGCTTTTCAATGGAACACAGGATTACAGTTTTACCTCAACAGATCTAAGGTTACACGCTTAGGAGTACCTGCGTTTGCACAACCTGGAGCAGGTTTTGGACTTGGTCTAGGAACTTTCTTTATTGAAGAAGGCCAGCCGGTAACTCAAATTGTTACAAACATAGATGGAGTTCCTACTCAAATAGGTAATGTAGAACCAGATTTTCAAATGGCTTTTAGTAATAATCTTACTTTGTGGAATAACATTGATGTTTCATTTTTATTCCAACTCAAAGCTGGTGGGGATAACCTTAATCTTACACGCTTCCTTAGCGATCTAGGTCAAACTTCCTCAGATCTAGAAACTGACGCTGGTCAAGCACGACTAGATTTACCAGCAACTGGAGTACGATTTATAGAACCAGCAGGATACCTCAGGCTGAGAGAAGCTGCTGTTTATTATAGAATACCTACAGGAGCTATAGAAAAAGCATTTGGAGAAAGTGTAAGCGGCGTAAAAGTTGGAGTTTCCGGTAGAAATATCTTTACAATAACAGATTATAGTAGTTACGATCCAGAAGTATCTGTAAATGGTGGTGCAGGTTTATCAAGCGGAATTGAAGTAACACCTTTCCCTAGCTCAAGACAAGTTTACTTTCACCTTAATGTTAACTTCTAAAAATTACATATGAAAACATATAAGAAAACAATAAAATATATAAGCTATGCGATGGTCATAGGCTTTATAAGTGCTTGTTCTATAGATGAAGTGGTTGATCCAAATAGACCAAGTTTAGGTGGTGTTCAAATTGACGCTAACGTAGGACAACTCAATGAACTCGTAGTAGGTGTGGAATCCTCTTTAAGAAATGGACTAGGCATTGAAACTACAGCTAGTGGAACTATGGCAAGAGAACTATACCTTTTTGACGCAGATCCTAGAAATACTGGAGATCTACTTGGTAAAAATGGTATTGCGCTAGACAACAATTCTTTTTACAGTACTGCACAATGGAATGGCAATTATCGTTGTATAAAAAACACAAATATTCTAATTGATGCAGCCACAAATACCGAAGCGATAACTGAAGAAGAAAGACAAGGCTATATAGGTGTCGCCAAAACTTTTGCAGCTTATGAGTTAATCCAAATTGTCAAGTCTTATAATGTTGCACGTATAGATGTAGCTGATGAAGACAACCTTGGGCCCGTGGTAAGCGCAGAAGAGGCTCTTACAGCTGCTAAAACCATGCTTGATGAAGCTTTTACCGCTCTAAATGGTTCTAGCTTTGCTTTTAGATTAAGTGAAGGCTTCGATGGTTTTAATACGCCAGCTACTTTTCAAGACTTTAACAGAGCCGTTGCGGCAATGGCTGCTGTATACTCAGGTAGTGGCACAGAAGCTTTAGATGCTCTCACGAATTCTTATTTTGAGTTAAATGGGACTCTCACAGCTGGACCTAAGCACATCTTTAGTCTTAGCCCCGGAGATCAAGCAAATCCTGTATTCCGTGCTCCTGACTTAAATGGTGATCAAATTATTGTTCACAATAGTTGGATTGAGGATGCTGAAGATGGTGACACTAGGGTAACTACAAAAACGGCTCCTCGTTTAGATGCTCAAGGACAAGATGATCTTAATGGAACCAATGAAACTAGGCTATATGCTTCACAACTTTCAAGTATAGACATTCTGAGAAACGAAGAGTTAATTCTTCTGTATGCAGAGGCTAGTATTCTTGCTAGTAATTTTGATGATGCAGCAACCGCTCTTAGCATCATACGCAATAGTGCAGGTTTAATAGATTATGTAGGTGCACTTACACCAGATGCACTAACGACAGAATTACTTAAGCAACGTAGATATTCACTATGGTCTGAAAATGCTCGTTTATACGATGTAAGAAGGTATAATCTTGAAAACTCTCTACCTATTGATCGACAAGGAGATCTAGTATTTACAGAACTACCTATCCCTCTATCTGAAAATAATTAAGATAAGAATTTAATCACGCTTTCGCGAAAGCGTGATTACCAAACAAAAAAAATGCCCTCAACAATTATGTTGAGGGCATTTTACATGTATCAGAAGTCAGTTTTATGCTGCTTCTCTATGTGCTTCATTATTTCTGTCTGTTGCTGCACTTCCTCTTACTTTAACCTTAATACGATATACTATGTAATATAGCAATGGTACGATAATAAGAGTAAGGAAGGTTGCTATGATTAATCCGTAAATAACTGTCCACGCAAGTGGCCCCCAGAAAATCACGTTATCACCCCCTACATAAATACCAGCATCAAACTCTTGAAATAACCCAAAGAAGTCAATGTTAATACCAATAGCAAGTGGTATCAAACCAAGTACCGTTGTTATCGCTGTAAGTAATACTGGACGCAAACGTGCACGACCACCTTCGATAATGAGTTCTTGCATGGACTTTTTATCAAGCATTTGCTTTCCTTCCAGATCCTGCGCTACTTCCTTACGATCTACAAGCAGCTGTGTATAATCAAGTAATACCACTCCATTATTTACCACAATACCGGCGAGGGAAATAATACCCATCATGGTCATGATGATTACAAACGGTGATCCACTTATAATAATTCCTCCAAATACTCCTATAAAACTTAAGAAGATGGCTATCATAATAATGATAGGCTTTGATATGGAGCTAAATTGAAATATCAACAAGAAAAATATTAATGCCAGTCCGCCAAAAAAGGCACTTACCAGAAAGTTCATTTCCTTTGCTTGGTCTTCAATTTGACCTGTATAATTCACCTTAATATCTTTAGGAATTTCATCAAAGTTTTGCATCTCTTCTTGCACTGCAGCAACTACTACTCCTGCATCTGTAAATCCAGCGGCAAGATTAGAATATACTGTCACCACACGCTTTGAATCTCTGTGCTTTATCGCACTAAATGAAGAGGTATTTCTTGTAGTGGTTACTGCACTTACGGGCACTTCTTTTACTTGTCCCGTAGCAGGATCTCTAAAGGTAATATTCTGATTAAATAAAGCAGATTTATCATATCGCTGCTCTTCATTAAAGCGCACGTAGATATCATAATCTTCTCCATCCTTTTTATATACTCCTGCTTTATCTCCAAAGATAGAACGACGTAGTTGCAGCCCTACTTGACCAGTTGCTACACCTAGTTCTCCTGCCTTCTGGCGATCTACAAGAACTTCTGTTCCTGGCTTCCCTCTATTTACATTAATCTTAAGTTCATCTACTCCAGGAACGTTACGGCTATTAATATAGTTACGCATCTTTTCTGCCGCGATGATGAGTTCTTGATAATCCTTACCTTCTAATTCAATATTGATAGGATATCCCTGTGGTGGTCCTGCTGCATCTTTTTCTACTGTAATTACAACTCCTGGATATACTCCTCTCACGGCGTCTTGCACCTTAAAACGTAGCTCTTCACTATCTGCTTCATTACGGTACTTATACTCACGCATAGTAGCTGTAATTTTTGCTCTGTGTGGCATTTCGGCGGCGCTTCCTCCGTCTGTTTGTGGGTTACCTGCGCCTTCTCCTACTTGTGACACAGAAGTTTCTACAAGTGCATTGTAATCTTCACCTTCTAAGTATGCTTCATCATTAAAGACCTTAAATACACGTTGTTCTATCTCCTTCGTGATTGCATCTGTTTTGGTAATTGCGGTACCTTCTGGATATTCTATATAAACCGTAATCTGGTTAGGTTTATTATCTGGAAAAAATTCGATTGCTGTACGACCTGCGCTTACAGATCCTCCAAACGCCATAAAGGTTAAAATAAGCATCAGGAAAATCCCTACTACAAATCCTATAGGCTTATATCCTCTAATTGCCCAACCTAAGAATCTCTTATAAATATCTTCTAACCATGTTAAGAAACGCTTTTGGAACGCATCGGCAGCACCTTTAAGTACGTATTTATAAATCCACATGAAGATAATAGTCGCAATCACAAGACTTCCTAGTCCGCGTATGCTTCCACCTAAAAATAATATCATTAACCCAATAGGCAACATGATGAGTGAGGTGCGGATAAGAAATTTTCGCGAAAGCGCCTTCTCATCTGTTTTCATAAACTGTGATACGAGCATCGAGTTTATAAAAATTGCAACAAATAATGATGAACCTAGTACCACAGATAGTGTGATAGGGAAGTAAATCATGAACTGACCCATAATCCCTGGCCACAATCCTAGTGGCACGAAAGCTGCTACCGTAGTAAGTGTGGAAATAATGATAGGAAAAGCTATCTCTCCGATACCTTTTTTGGCCGCTTCTATGCGTCCCATTCCTTCTTCGTCCATAAGGCGATACACATTTTCTACTACCACAATACCGTTATCTACTAGCATCCCTAGCCCCATAATGAGGGCAAAGAGGATCATGGTATTCATCGTATAACCCATCAAGTTGAGAATCATAAAACTCATAAACATAGACATAGGAATTGCAAACCCTACAAAAAGTGCATTTTTAAATCCTAGGAAGAACATAAGTACGCCTACCACAAGTATAATCCCAAAGATGATATTGTTTACAAGGTCGTTTACTTGGTTTTCTGTCTTTGCACTCTGATCATTTGCTGTACGCACAACCACATCCGGAGGAAACACCTCTGCCGTAGCATTTGCTATAATCTCGTTGATTTGCTCTACGGCTTCAATCATGTTTTCACCAGATCGCTTTTTTACGTCTAGCATTACCACCGTCTCACTTATCTCCTCGTCATTTACCGTATCTCCTTCATATAATGTGAGGTCTCTAGCATAGGTAGTTTTATCTTCTTCAGAAAAAGTTACCTCTGCAATATCTTTAAGATAGACAGCACCGTTATCTGATTTGATTACAAAATCCTCAAGCTCTTCTGGGCTTTGTATCTCTCCTATCACACGAATGTTACGACGTTGCCCGCTACTCACAAGGTTACCAGCAGATAGGGTCATATTTTCATTACCTATAGAAGCAAGTATATCGTTAAAACTCACTTGAGCAGCAATCATTTTATACACGTCTACTGCTACTTCTACCTCGCGCTCTTGAGCACCACGTATGGTTGCCTCCTTTATTTCTTTAAGGCTTTCTATCTCATCTTGTAAATACTCTGCATACTCTTTAAGCTTTATAGTAGGGTAATTACCAGATACATTTACATTAAGAATAGGTGTTTCCTCAGAGATACTTAAGTCAAACACGTTAGGTTCTACCTTTGCGTTATTAAACGTAGGCCAGTCTTCATTTGCCGTTTCTGAGTCTACCTCATCTTTTACACGTTGCTTTGCAACCTGTACATCAACTCCTTCCTTAAACTCTATGGTGATGATTGCATAATCTTCTTGCGAAGTAGAAAGCACCTCTACCACATCTGATAGATTCTGAAGTTTATCCTCTAGCGGATCAACAATAAGACGCTCTATATCCTCTGCGGTGTTCCCAGGATATGGGGCCGAAATATAAATTTTAGTCTCATTAATTTCTGGGAAATTCTCACGTGCCATCCCTAAGTATGCACCCATTCCTAAGGCTAGAAACAGCGCCATAAGAACGTAAATAATGGTAGGATTATCAATCGCCCAACTGGAGATTGCAAATTCCTTATCTACATTTTTCTTTTTCTTATCTGTCATCGCTTAGTATGTTAAGATTTTTACAGCCTGGTTGTCTTTTACAGATCGTGCTCCTTCTACGATGATTTTATCACCTACTTCTACTCCAGAAAGTACTTCAATGCGATCCCCTTGAGATTTACCTGTAGTTATGATTTTTTGCTGCGCTATCATTTCGTCCGCTTTCGCGAAAGCGATATATACATATTGCTCACCATCTGCATTTTCATTAATCACATTGAGAGGAATTAAGATTGCATTCTCTGCTGTATAATCATTGATAGAAAGTCGCGCAGTAAGGTTAGGTTTTACTTTACCATCTTTATTAGGAACATCTACTTCTATAGCAAAACTTCTATTTGATGGTTTAATGTAGTTACCCGTCTGGCGTACAGTAGCATCAATACTCTCTCCTAGTACTGGAAACTCTACTTTTACCGTTTTACCAGCCGTAACTGTAGGTAAGTAGCTCTCAGGAATCTCTGCCGCTACGTACATATTATCAAGATTTACGATTCTAAAAATGGCTACTCCTGGAGCAACTACGGTACCCTGATCTGTAATCACCTCATCTATCACACCAGAAAAAGGTGCAGTTACAGTAGTCTTACCTAGCTGACTTCTAATCTGATTCACCATATTTTGTGATGACTCATATTGTGTCTTTGCTTGCAAGTATTGAATCTCTGACCCTATTTTTTGATCCCATAAACGTTGTTGACGTTCAAAAGTAGTCTTTGCAAGTGCTGCCTGAGACTCTACTTGTGCTACTTGACTTCCTAAACCTCCATCATCTATGCGAGCTAGTGTTTGTCCTTTTCTTACGCGCTGCCCTTCTTTTACAAGCACTCTTGAGAGTGTTCCTTGATACTCTGGATATATAAGTACGTTTTGCTTAGTTTCCACATTACCTTGTACTTCTATAAAGTGGTTGAATAAAGTATCCTTAACGGTCATTGTAGTAATAAGAACCTCTTTCTTGTCTCTAGGTGTTTTTTCTTCTAGCACTTTTTCAATTTGTGCCAGTTGCTCATTACTAGTAGTTATTTCTGCCTTAAGCGCTTCTTTCTTAGACTGAAGCTCTTCTACTGTGCCAGATTCTAGGAGTGTCTCTACAGATTTTCCGTTAGAGTCTCCTCCACAAGAAACGAGTGCGATACTTAAGATAGCAAGTGTGATATATTTTTTCATCATTATTTTATTTCTGATTGGTAGCTTATTAAAATCTCTTGTTGAGAGAACTAGTTATTGGTATAATTAGGCACATTAAGTATGGTCTCTAGATCTGCCTTAGTTGTAATTATTTGCAACATTGCTTGCAGTAACTCTTGTTGTACTTGGTAAAGTTGCGTTTGCGCTTGTCTCAAATCAAAACTTGTACTTAATCCTTCTCTAAATTTTATTTGATTCTTATTCTCAATACGCTCTGCTAGCGTGATATTCTTAAGAGATGTATTGTAGTTATCTATGGCAAGCTCATGATCACTTTTTGCCGATGCATATGCAAGTTTAATTTGCTGTGCTGTCTCCTCTTTTTGAGTTTTGGCTTGATCCAGTGCTATTGCAGCTTGTGCCGTTCTCGCATTACGCATGCCAGAACTAAAAATTGGAATATTAAGTTGGAAACCAGTAATAGATTGCGGGAACCACTTCTCATCACTATCAAAAAAGTTAAACTCGTTACGCCCTGCAAATGTTCCTACATTTATAAACGCTCCTAGTGTAGGTAGCGCTTTACTTTTCTCAAGTTTAAGCTCAAGTTCGCGTTGCTCATTAAGATTATTTACAATCTTATAATCTACGTTTTGCTCTAAGTTTACCGTATCATTAAGAAGTCCTAATGCTGGTAGTGCGAGCCCTTCTAGCGTTTGAGTTAGTACCGTTTCTTCATTTACATCGATGCCTATTGCTAGATTAAACATTTGCTTAGCAATGGTTACCATACGCTGTGCATTTGCTCGCTGGTTCTTGAGTGATAAAAAGGTAATCTGTAGTTGCTCTACATCTTCCTCCTCTGCAAATCCATTTTCAAAAATGATTCTCGTCTCTCTCAAGTTGTCTTCTAGTGTCGCGATATTCTTGTCTAAAATTGCTACGCTCTCTTGAGCAAGAAGCACTCCTCCATAGGCGTTTATGACACCTTTGCGCACTTCAAGTTGTGTCTTTTCATTAGCATTTTTAGAATAATCTAGAAAAGTCTTGGCTGCTTGTAATCCTACAAGGTATGACCCATCAAAAATAAGCTGACTCAACGTTGCCGTTGCAGTCGCATTTTGTTGTGTTCCAAAAACTACAGGAATAAAAGTACCTGCATCACCTCCTACAAACTCGGCTGGAATAAGCTGTGTAGGCTGTTTTATCTGGTAATTATAATCTAGACTAGCGCTTACCTGTGGTAATCCGCTAGCGGTGGTTTCCCATTTTCTCTTAATTGCCTTTGCGATGTCTCGGCGGCTATTGATAGCTGTATAATTGCTATCTAGAGCAAAGGTTACAGCCTCTTCTACGGTAAAACTTCTAGTTTGTGCTACCGTGGCAACACTTACTAGTAATAATATCGCTATAGATAATCTCTGTATCATTAGTTGTGGTTAGATTTGATGAGTTTATTTAAAATTTTTCTTCCTTTAGGAGTTACAATACCACGTATGTGATACTCTAGATACATATCATATAGGTCTGACACGGGAAATGTAGATTTAGGAAAAATAGTCTCATCCTTAATACCTGTCATCCCTGTGAAGTAAATATTTACTACAAACTCTACACTTATATCACTTATAAAAAGTTCTTGTTCTATCCCTTTGAGCACGTTTCTAGTCACACAACTTTGCATGTAATCATACTGACTCTTTCTAAGCGTCTGGTGTATCTTAGGATAATATTTTTGAAGCTGATACATAGAAGAAGTACGCTCTCCATTAATGTGCTCAAGTACATATTTCTTAATGTCATATAATTCCTCAATAGGATTTAACTCACGCTCAAATATGGTATCTATCCCTCCGCATACATCTGTAAACATCTGCATCGCACTTGCAGAGACTATTGCTTCTTTATTTGAATAGTAGCTGTACACTGTTTTCTTAGACATACCCATTTCTTTGGCTATATCATCCATTGTGATGCTCTTAAATCCCTGACTTAAAAACAATTCGGTGGCAGTGTGTAATAATTGGTCTTTCATATTTCGAGTGCAAAAATACGCAGGAAACTTTTAAAGTTTTTATAGTTTCCAACTATTTTAAACAAATTTTAACAGTTGTAGGGGTTTACGGTACGCTTTCGCGAAAGCGTAATAGGGCATAATCATCTCTTATCACTTATTTTTACAAAAAAATTGCAATTCATGCGCAGCATTCCAGAATACACAGAGGTATTTATTGATTATTTAAATAAACACACCCTAGAGAAAGAGCCGAAAAATTTATATGACCCTATAAATTATATACTTGGTTTAGGAGGTAAAAGACTGCGCCCTGTACTTACACTTATGGCTTGTGAACTGTTTGAAAAAGACCATGCTATCGCACTAGATGCTGCACTGGCTATAGAGATTTTTCACAACTTTTCTTTAGTGCATGATGACATCATGGATGATGCTCCATTGCGTCGTGGTAAGGAAACTGTACATGAAAAATGGGATATAAACACAGGTATACTTTCTGGAGATGCAATGCTTATAAGAGCTTACCAGCTATTTGAAAATTATGAAGGAGATACGTTTAAGGAGCTAGCAAAGCTCTTTTCTAAAACGGCAATTGAAGTTTGTGAAGGACAGCAGTATGATGTAGATTTTGAAACTCGTGACGATGTTACCATCCCTGAGTATATGAAAATGATTGAGTATAAAACAGCGGTACTCGTGGGCGCTGCTCTTAAAATGGGAGCTATAGTTGCTGGCGCTTCAAAAACTTGTCAAGAAGCAATTTATAATTATGGCCGTGATTTAGGTCTCGCATTCCAATTACAAGATGATTATCTAGACGCTTTTGGTGATCCAGAGAGTTTTGGGAAGCAAGTAGGCGGTGATATTATAGAAAACAAAAAGACCTTCTTATATCTTACTGCGCTTATAAACTCAGATAAAGATGATGCACAACAACTAGAGCATTTCTTCTCTATCTCACCAGCAGATCCTGCGGAGAAAATAGAAACAGTTAAGCAACAATTTTTAGATTCTGGAGCAGCAAAAGCTACTGAACAAGAAATTGCCAAATACACGCAGAAAGCATTTACAGCACTAGATAACGTTGATATATCTGAAGATAAAAAAGAGGTGCTACGCCTTTTTGGAGAGAGTTTAATGAAGCGTACTTACTAAGAATACGTAACATAATTATAACGCATTAATAGCTCTGAATCTCAAACTTATTCCCACGCTGTCTTTAACCGGTAGCAAGCTAATCTTAAGTTGATCTCTTTCTAGTCCCTGACTTATAAGATATTCTCCTACTTCACTAGCTCTTGCCTTGGCGAGGCAAGCATCTGTGGTGTCGCTGGCACTTGAAGAATAATAGCTTTCAACTTCTAGTGAGAGCTTACGCTCAAGTAATACACGCACTCTTTTATTGATGTAATGCTTATCATAATTAGATAATTGCGGCTCCATACTATCACTTAAAATATTGAGTGTTACATACTCTTTCCACTCGCAGAGTACCGCTTTCCATAATTTATCTTCACCTCCACTGTCACGTGAAAGGTAGCAAACCCCTGGTTTTGGGTTAGGAGGACCCAGTGCTACACTTGATGTTACGCCTTCTTGCCCCATTAAAAGCGTGGTACAAAAGCAGAGTAAAAAACTAATTATCAATCTCATAGCATAAAAGTACACTTTTATAAGACTCTCAAAATTTCCTTAACATTCATTTGTGGCATTTCAATTGCATTATCTTTACTGTAAATCAATCTATTGTGAGATATTATACTTTTCTATTATTAGTAGCATGTTCTATAAGCTCTTGTGCTCAAGTAACCTTTACTCCACAAAGCGTCGCAATAGACGATTCTCTTAATATTGCTGTTATCCAAATACCTAAAGGGACCCCAATAAAAGACGGCGATTTCCAGATTAACGGACTATCATACACTCTTAATCTTTCAAGTAAGGATTCTGTTTATACTGCCTCGCACTTACTTAAGCATGGCGCAACTACTTATAAAACTTATTTTACTTCATATCCTCTTATACAGATAGATGCTCCACAGGGGATTGTAAATGAGCCTAAACGTATGGCAACAATATCTTATGCATATAAAGACACACAGTTTACAAGTCACGCAGGGATAGAACTGAGAGGAAGCAGCTCTCTTGTGTTTCCAAAAAAGACGTACGACCTCAACTTTTATAAAGATAGCCTAGGCTTTGAAAATCAAGATTATGAGCTTGCAGGTATGCGCAGTGATGACGACTGGATTCTAGATGGGCTTTACAATGAGCCACTGAGAATGCGTTCTTATCTATCTCTCAATTTATGGAATGACATCTATACACCACATTATCTAGATAAAGAACCAACAGCCAAAGCTGGCGCAACAGGCGCCTATGCCGAGGTTTTTGTAAACGGAAGGTATCAAGGCGTTTTCTTACTACAAGAACAAGTAGATCGCAAACTCGTACAAGTAAAAAAGAATCGTGGTGACACAGTGCGTGGTGAGATTTTTCAAGGGGCGCGCTACCTAGGCGCTAGCTCTTTTGACTCCATACCTCCTAAAAAGAATTTCTTAGCAAGCTGGGGCGGTTATGATATTAAATACCCTTCTGACACTAATGCTCCGTGGGATAATGTGTACCCCTTTACAGACTTTGTTGTGAATAGTGATGATGACGCTTTCGCGAAAGGAATTTCAAAACAATTTGTAATCGATAATGCGATTGATTATTTCCTATACATCAACGCTGTGCGCGCACCAGATAATTTAGGTAAGAATTTATATCTCATACGTTACGACGCAGGAGAACCTTACTTCTATGCGCCCTGGGACCTAGATGGAAGCTTCGGGACTATTTTTAGTGGTAAACGAATAAAAACCACCGACGATTTTCTCACAAACGGTCTCGTGAGAAGACTTATCAAAACAAATGCAGATGATTTTAACGCACGTTTTAAAGCACGATGGGCAACACTGCGCACTAAAGTATTAAGTGAGGAAGAACTACTCACTAGACAACGAAATGTATATGAAACACTCTCATCACATCTAGTTTTTGAAAGAGAACAGCTGGTATGGAAAGATTTTATATCTGACCGGGAAGGACTAGACTATATGCAACGATGGACTAAGGAAAGACTCGCGTTTCTAGATGATTATATTTCTAAACTCTAAATTACTCGTTTGCAAACTGGTTGATAATTGATAAAAAATCAGCTCTATTTTTTACAAAATCTAACTCTGAAATATCAATAATCTTAACATTGAGATTGTGTTGAGTCTTTATAAAATCAAGGTACCCTTGGTTTATTTTTTCTAAGTATGTAGGATCAATACTCTTCTCATAACTACGTCCACGCTTCTTTATATTCTTAAGTAAACGCTCTGTATTTTGATAAAGGTAAACGTATAAGTCTGGCTGCGGCATATCTTTATACATCATCTCATGGAGACGTTTGTAAAGCAAAAACTCCTCCTCTTGTAAGGTTACCTGTGCAAATATGAGCGATTTGTAACGATCATAATCTGCGCACATAAAATCCTTAAAAAGATCATATTGTCCTAAGTCGTCAAGCAACTGCTGGTAGCGATCTGCTAGAAAGGACATTTCTAACGGAAAGGCAAATCTATCTGGGTCTTTGTAAAACTTAGGCAAGAACGGGTTGTCTTTAAAACGTTCAAGAATAAGCTTTGCATTAAACTCATCTGAGATCATCGTGGCGAGGCTTGTTTTTCCTGCTCCTATATTTCCTTCTATGGTGATATAGTTGTAACCACCTAAATCAATACTGTCTTGTGGTTTCTTAAGCCATTTAGCCTGTTTTGTAAGAACACTATCATCGTTACAAGCCTCTAATAACTCTAAGTAAGTGACTGGATTTCCCGGTGTAGATAATGCCTCGCAAACCTCATCGCCTGCGATATCCGCAAGTGGCTGTAGTACAAACAAACGCTCTTGCATATGCTTATGAGGAACCGTGAGTTGTTCTGAAAGCTTTACAACATCGTCATAAAGCAATATATCTATGTCTATAATTCTTGATTGATAAGCTGTTCCTTCCTTTTCCTTACGACCTAGTAATTGCTCTATAGCCTGTGTCGTGTCTAAGAGTTTTTTAATAGGTAATGATGTTTCCATCCTCACCACACAGTTGTGAAAATCTGGCCCATCAAAACCCCAAGCAGGACTTTGATACACAGGAGAAATTTTCACAACCCTACCTACACGCTCAAAAAGCAATTGTATCGCTTTATCGAGTGCTTCATAAGTGTTTCCTTGATTACTGCCTAATGATAAGAATGTGGTATGCAAAGATCTAGCTGTTGAATTACGAGAATAACATTTCACAACAAATTAAGGAAATCAAAATCACAATGCGCTAATTTTGAAATCGAAGTTATTAAGAAAATGCAACTACCCTCTAAGGATTTAAATACAAAGGATTTACAACTTGCATATCGCATTTACGTGATTTTAGGCGCTCTTTTTATCTGCGCACTAGTTGTATCTAATCTAATTTTTCAAAAGTTCTTTTCATGGGACTTTTTTGGAATCTATACTTTTGAGATTTCGGTAGGGATACTTCCTTACCCAATTACCTTTTTAATCACAGATATAGTAAGTGAGATTTATGGTAAGAAAAAAGCAAACCAAATGGTTACTGCTGGGATTTTTGCCTCCTTGTTTTCACTCTTAATCGTTTATGTAGGTAACGCTGTTCCAGCTACGAGCTGGTCTCCTGTAGATGACACACTATTTACTAAGGTTTTTGGAGTTACTGCGCTGGCGGTTTTTGCGAGTATGATAGCGTATTTACTAGCACAATACGTAGACATTCACATCTATCACTTTTGGAAACGTATAACTAAGGGCAAACACCTCTGGCTCAGAAATAATTTTTCGACATTCTTATCTCAGTTTATAGATACATTCTCGGTCCTTTCTTTACTCTGTATCTTTGGACTCATTGAGTGGCAATTGTTTGGAGGTCTTCTCTTAGGAGGATTTCTATTTAAAGTGATTATTGCTGCTTTTGACACCCCATTTCTATACCTAGGTGTAGGACTATTTAGAAAGAGATTTAAACTAGAGGAAGGTGAAGAATTAAAGCTACCTATTTAGGAGGTTGTTTATAAAAATTACAGATATGCTTTCGCGAAAGCGTACTAAATACAAAGTAGTACAATAAAAAAGGGATGTAAATCTTGCTCGAAAGAGCCAATAAATATTATGAAAAAAGCACTCAAAATTACAGGTATTATACTTCTCGTTGTTGTGATACTGCTTGCAGCGTCGCCATTCCTTTTTAGAGGAAAACTAGAAGACCTACTCAAGAAAACCATCAATAATAATTTAAACGCTCAAGTAGAATGGTCTTCTCTAGATCTAAGCCTCTTTAGAAGTTTTCCTGATGCAACGGTTATAGTAAATGACTTTACGGTAATTAATAACGCTCCATTTGCTGGTGACACACTTGCGAGTGGTAAAGAAATACGCATTGAGATGGGCGTTACCCAACTCTTTAAAAACACAGCAGATGAGCCTATTGCTGTAGACGCTTTATCACTGCTGGAAGCAAACGTACAGGTACAAGTAGACTCCTTAGGCAATGCAAATTATGATATTGTAAAACAGACACCGACTACAGAGACTACTACTGAGGAGAGCTCAGAACCTTTTGTTTTTAACTTACAAGAGTACAGCCTCATAGACTCAAAAATAATTTATGATGATCGCTCTACACAAACCCACTTAGAACTTACGGAGATAAACCATACTGGTTCTGGAGATTTTTCGGCTATTGAGAGTGAACTTGATACGAAGACCCACGCTGTAGTATCTTTTGATTATGGTGGCACACACTATCTAGACGGACACGAGCTCGACCTAGAAGCTGTAATCCAAATGGAGCTAGAAAAACAGAAGTATACTTTTAAGGAAAACTTAGCCAAAATAAACGAACTCCCACTAGAGTTTAATGGTTTTATAGAGCTTCTAGAAGATGGCAATCTTATGGACTTATCGTTCAAAACGCCTTCATCAGATTTTAAAAACTTTCTAGCCCTAATCCCTAAAGAATACAGAGCAAATCTTGATGGGGTGGAAACGAGTGGCGATTTTCGCGTAAGCGGAATTATAAAAGGAAAAACAACTGAGACTAATATCCCAAATCTTGATATCGAGATTGTGTCTAACAATGCTTCTTTTAAGTATCCAGACCTACCTAAAAGAATGAACAACATCAATATAGATGTAAAGATTAAAAACGATACAGGCATCACAGAACTTACTTATATTGAGATAAACGATTTACGTTTTAAGATTGACCAAGACACCTTTACCGCAAAGGGAACGCTCAAAAACTTGATGGGTAACATGCTTGTAAATCTAGACTTAGATGGTGCGCTAGATTTAGGAAATATAGACAAAGTCTACCCACTTAATCTAGACCAGCCGCTACAAGGTAGACTTGTTGCAGATATTGTGACGAGTTTTGATATGAACTCTGTTGAGAAACAGCTGTATCAAAATATAAAAAGCTCTGGTAATGCTACGCTTAGTAACTTCACTTACAGCACTCCAGAACTACCTAATCCCATTGCTATACAAAATGCAGCTGTAAGTTTTAAAACAGGCAATATCACACTTAACTCATTTGCCGCAACAAGTGGAACTTCAGATATAAACGCAACGGGATCTATAGAAAACCTCATCCCGTTTGTAATGTCTAAGGAAGATTTAAAAGGGCGTTTTGACGTGACCTCAAAAGTGTTCAACCTTGATGATTTTGCAACCAGTACGGCAACTACATCTGGCACTCCTCAAGCTAGCACTAGCTCAAGCAATACAGCTATACAAATTCCAGATTTTCTAGATGCCTCTGTAAACTTTAATGCCGCAAAGGTAATTTATGATGGGTTAGAGCTTAGTAACACAAAGGGTAGTGTAACCATTGCAAATGAGCAGGCATCATTAAGCAATCTTAACTCTGGCATCTTTGGCGGTGCGGCAGGACTCTCTGGATCTGTCACCACACGTGATGGTGCTCCTACTTTTAATATGACTGTAGATTTGAGCAGCATAGACATAGACCGCTCTTTTAAGGAGCTAGAGATGCTGCAAGGACTTGCTCCTATTGCAAAGGCACTACAAGGCGCGCTCAACACCAAGATACAATTGCAGGGACAGCTGGATGATAATTTTAGTCCTATCCTAAGCACTATTTCTGGAGATGCCTTTGCAGAGATATTGACTGCAGATGTAGATGCAGACAAGATGCCGCTTCTTAATCTATTATCTCAAAAACTTGATTTTATAAACCTTGATGACCTTAAACTAGACAAGCTCAAAACGAGCCTTACGTTTAATGATGGTCAGGTGGTTGTAAAGCCATTTGATTTTAATGTGAAAGGAATCAATGTGCAGGTAAGCGGTGGGCATAGCTTTACAAACGAAATGAACTACACCCTCAACCTCGATCTCCCTGCAAAATATTTAGGCGGAGACGTGAGCGGACTATTATCAAAACTTACAGATGCCGAAAAAGAGAATATCCATATAGACGTTCCTGTTTCCCTTTCGGGAAATTTTACTACGCCTAAAGTGGATCTTAATCTAAAAGCAGCTACTACTGCACTTACGAATCAGATTATAGAAATCCAGAAGCAACGCGCAAAAGACAAAGTAGAAGATAAACTTACAGATGTGTTAGGAGGTCTATTAGGTGGTAACAAAACAACACCAAACACTACTGCGACAGATAGCACAACTACTGGCACACAAACCCCTCAAAATACCACCACAACCCCAAAAGCCGAGGATGCCATTAAAGATGTCGCAACAAGAATATTAGGTGGTCTCTTTGGGAAAAAGAAAACAACAAAAGAAACGGTGAAGGATACGGTTAATTAATGCTGTAGTAACTCAAGTTATGAAGTGATATATAAATATGCTGCTTTCGCGAAAGCGGGATACTACCCCTCATCATCCACCTTAATCTCGTTGAGTTCTTCGTTTTTATACTTGGCATAGTCAAAGCCACTTTGCCACCATATTTTCATTTTTTCTTTGTTAAAAATCAATGAATTTGTGGTGAGTACTGTAGGCGTATAATAGAAGTTAATTATTGCCTCTTTTTGATTGGCTGCATATTTACCTATGGTAATATTTTGCTTTTCTATACGGTCCATCATGAAACCATGCAGATTACTCAGTAATGAAAATACATTTGTAGAAGGGAGGTTATTGTAATAAGTAACTTCTGTTTCTAGTATGATTACATCAACCTCTGTTGCGCCCCGTTCTACAGCTTCCTTAATGGGCACTAGCGCGCCAAAACCTCCATCTGCATACTCGCATCCATTTTTTGATGCAAGACTCATAAAAGGGATATAATTACACGACATCCATACCCAGTCGCAAAAATCTTCATAGGTTTCTACGTTGCTAGATTTATACTCTGTTTTATGTAAAGATAGATTTGAAACAGTGACTAGCACTTCCTTACCACTAGCCTGTAGCTGCGCATAATCCTCACGAGTAAAAGTACGCTCTATGAGTTTGCGCAGTTTTTTGCTCTCTCCAAAGGTTTTAGATCCTTTTAAGAAATTGCGCAACACACTCCAGTGATCAATAGCGATGGTTTGCTCTCCCCATTTATCTTTTTTGATTACAAATGGACACACATTAAAAATGGCATTCTGATTAACAGAAGTATACACATCCTTTATCTTTTCAATATTTTGAAGTGCGAGATGAGGTACTAGCAAACTGCCTGTAGAAGTTCCCACAAGCATATCATAATCCTTACCCATTTCTTGCATAAGGTATTGGGCTACGCCTCCGCCAAAAGCGCCTTTACTTCCTCCTCCTGAAATGACTAATGCTCGCATTGTGGGTTCTCTTTGAGCTTAGAAAAATAAGGTTTTTAATTAAGAAATGAGTGTTTTGTTGAGGTACGCTTTCGCGAAAGCGTTAAAAGAAAAATACCCCACCATCATTTGTTTCCCCCTTTTTACCTAGCGTGTTGAATTTCCAACTAAGGCTGAGCATAAAATATTGCTCTAGTACAGTGCTCTGTACATCTTGTATAAAGTTTGCATTTGCAGTACGCCTTGCGTTTGTATTTTGATCTAGTACATCATACACTTTTAAGGTTGCGGTAGCGCGATCTTTTGCAAATGAATAAGCAAGTGTCGAGTTCCAAAACACTGCACTTCGCTGAAAATCTGATGCAATGTTAGGGTTGTAATTATAGTTAATATCATTGCGCCACTCCCAGTTTTTAGGAACAAACAAAGCCGTTCCCAATGAAACATTATGAGAAATAAAATCTTGATCTTCAAAAGCGTCTAGACCAAATTGAGTTTTTGAGATAGAGATATTATAGCTAGGTTTAACTTCAAACAGATTTTTCCAAGTATATGTGAAATTTACACGCGGCGTTAGAGATCTCGTTTTACTAGCGTATTGCACTTCGTTGTTAAAATTTACATTACGCCCAAAGTTTGTATAAATACCTCCTCCATATTTTATACTACGCAAGGAATCTATTTTTACATTTTTATTATAACCTCCTCCTGCTCCTACGCTATAATTCCCATTTACATTTACATAGGTAGTGCGACTTACTAGATTGTCATCTATGCTAGTTTTACGTACAATAGCATCGTTTGTAAATCTTCCATTTCCATTAACATACCATCCGCCTCCTTTTTGAAAGTCATAATTATTAAATCCTCCGTAAAAATTATAATCATTTGCTGGAGCTAGATTAGGATTACCCTCTACAATATTAAGTGGATCTGACACATCCACAAAAGGATTAAGTTGCGTGACTTCTGGAGGTCTATTGCTCTTACCTAAACTTGCATACATAGATGCTTTAGGGCTAAACCTGTAATTCACATACGTATCAAGTTCTAGTGCTTCAAAATTTTGCTTGATGTCTAATTCTGGACGCAAGTTGTCGTTATTCTCTAGGGTGCGAAATACGTATCCTGCACTCACGTTCACATTGAGTTTCTCTCCATCAAGATTAAGTCCCAGTTTCGGAGTTGTGCGTGAATTGCGACCTTCAAAGTCTGTACTTAGCTCTTGATTGAGGATGCTATACTGCTGTGCTACCTCATCAAAGTCAAAGGTGCTTCGCTTGCGTTTTCTAGTATCGCTACGGTGACCAAAATCTACATCAAGAAAGAGCTTTTTAGCAACTAAAGGAACTCTATAAGTGAGGTTGAGATTATAACCGTCAAGTTTAGTCTCTCCATCTGTAAACTGATTACGATTAATTTCTGATGGGTTATCGCCAAATATCTCTGTGTTTGATACTATAAAGTCTTCACTTTCTTGTCTATTGATTTCGTTTTGTACACGTGCCCTCACATATGCTCCTTTGTCTCCCCATTTCTTGGTGACACTTAAGGTGTTTTCAAAATTCTTCCCCTCGTCTGTTACGAAGTTGTTTGTTGCCGACTCGTTGATTCTCTCACCGTCTTCATTAAGTGATTCCTCTGTACGGCGGAAGCGTGTCTCACTATTTGCAAAAGAGAACTTTGGTTTTATATTAATGAGTAGTGTAGAATCCTTTTTAATATTAATAGTGGTATTAATACTATGGTTATCTGAATTTGAGTCATTACGAGAATCGCTGTTTGTAAAGAATCTTCTATCTGGAAGAATATTCTCTCGCTCTACACGTGTCTCATCAAAAGAGTTTGCAGCCGAGTAGAAATAATCCATATTTGCATCAAATCCTTTTGCATACTCATCTGTGTAATTTGCTCCTACACTACGACTATTTACAATTCCTTGTCCGCCACCAAAGCTTCTGCCGTCAATACCAAAGCTTCCGTTGCCGTTGAAGTAGACACTTCTTCCTCCTCCAAACATTTTTCTTATCTCTCCAAAACTAAACCCAGCCGAGTTGATATTGTTACCACCAGCAAGCACACTGATGCGTCGCTCGTTATCAAAGGCATTTACAATACCTGCATATTCAAAACGATTATCTGTCCCGCCACCAGCAGCCACTCTACCAAAGACTCCTTTATTCTTTTCTTCGGAGATGGTGAGGTTGATAGTCTTACTTTCTTGATCACCATCTTCGCCAGCAAAGGCCTCATCATCTGTCTTAGTATCTACTACTTGTATTTTTTCTACTATTTCTTTAGTAAGGTTGCGCGTAGCAATTGTAGGGTCATCACCAAAGAACGGCTTCCCATTAACTAGAATTTTATTTACTTCCTTACCATTTACTAAAATCTTACCGCTCTCGTCTACCTCTACTCCTGGTAGCTCCTTAAGCAAGTCTTCTATATTTGCATCTTTCTTAGTTTTAAAAGAAGAAACATTAAATTCTAGCGTGTCTTTTTTTACGGTTACCGGAGCTCTACTTTTTACAACGACTTCGCCCAAGGTGTTTGTAGAAGGTGCTACTTCTATATCTCCAAGCGTAATATCACCCGTAGTTAAATCTACATTTTTTGTGAAGTTCTCATAACCTAAAAAAGAGATGTTCACACGTGCATTTTTCTCTTGCGCTCGACCTTCTAGTTGAAAGAACCCATCTTGATTTGTAATGGTATAAGTAATGAGTGTGCTATCCTTAACAGTCTCTAAGAAAACTGTGGCAGCCTCTAAGGTTTGCTTTGAATCTTTGTCTTTAAGAGTTCCTGTAATTGAAAAGTTTTGCGCCTGCATAGCTACAGATAAGCATAACCCTATCGCAAGGAGTACTAGTTGATTAATTCGCATTATAAACGGTTGATTGATTGATGTCTATCAAATAAACAATCTTTACTCCCAAATGATATGCTGACAGTTAAAATTTAGTAAATATTTAACAAGTTATTCTTCTTAAAATCTCAACTCATAACAGATTATTAACTCATACTAGAAATAGAGAAGTGTAAGTTTGTGTAACTAACCCTTAAACCAATTATTATGAATAAAATCATCAAAGGACTTATTGCCGCATATGGAGCAAAAAAATTAGGTGGCGGTTGCATAAGCACCATCATCATCTTCTTTATTATTTTCTGGCTTCTAGGGTTACTAGGCTAATATTCGGGAGATATATTACAGGCTGGAAAGAGCCATTAGCAAACTATTATAAACAACAAAAGCTATCAGATGCCTGATAGCTTTTTGTATTATGTTCCGTTTTCACGAAAGTGTACTTTTAATTATTTTTTTCTAAAATAGATAGAAATAGGCACTCCTGAGAAGTCGTAAGCTGCACGAAGTTTATTTTCTAAGAATCTTCTATAACCTTCTTTAAGATACTGCGGCAAGTTACAGAACAACGCAAATTGTGGTTGTGGTGTAGGAAGTTGCATACAGTACTTAATCTTTACATATTTACCCTTAATTGCTGGTGGCGGGAATGCTTCTACTAGCGGCAAGAAGAACTCATTAAGTTCACTAGTTTTGATACGCTTCGTTTTGCTTTCATATACTTTTACAGCAGTTTCAATTGCTTTGAAGATACGTTGTTTCTCCAGCACAGAGATAAATACAATAGGCACATCTGTAAAAGGCTCAATTTGCTCTCTAATGTGTTTTTCAAAATTCTTCATCGTGTTGGTCTCCTTTTCTACAAGGTCCCACTTATTTACAAGAATCACGATTCCTTTTCTGTTACGCTCTGCTAGCCAGAATATATTTTGAACCTGGCCATCAAAACCTCTTGTTGCGTCTACTACTAGTAAAATCACATCTGCGTGCTCAATAGCTCTTACAGATCTCATTACAGAGTAAAACTCAAGATCTTCTTTTACTTTTGCCTTACGTCGTATTCCAGCTGTATCTACAAGGTTAAACTCAAACCCAAAGCGATTGTACTTTGTATCCATTGAGTCACGAGTAGTACCAGCGATATCTGTTACAATATATCTGTCTTCACCTATCAGCGCGTTGATGAAAGACGATTTTCCTGCATTAGGACGACCTACTACAGCAAATCTTGGTAATTCATCTTTTTCTTCTTCCTCAACTTTTGGCGGAAGTGCTTCTACTACAGCATCAAGTAAATCTCCTGTTCCACTACCATTTGTTGCGGCAATAGTATAATAATCACCTAAACCTAGGTTATAAAACTCAACAGCATCTGCTGCTCTTTTATTATTATCTACTTTATTTACAGCAAGGAAAATAGGTTTTTTTGATCTACGAAGTAGTTTTGCAACCTCTTCATCCATCCCTGTCACACCATGCTCTACATCTACCATAAAGATAATAGCGTCAGACTCGTCTATCGCAAGTTCTACTTGCTTATCAATTTCGGCTTCAAAAACGTCATCACTTCCTACTACATATCCTCCTGTGTCAATAACGGTAAATTCGCGACCGTTCCAGTCTGTTTTTCCGTAATGACGATCACGCGTCACTCCACTTACGGCATCTACAATCGCCTCACGACGTTGCACTAGACGGTTAAAAAAAGTAGACTTCCCTACATTAGGGCGTCCTACGATAGCTACTATGGTACTCATTGTAAATTTTTTAGGTGTGCAAAGATAGCGTTAATCTACAGTCTTATGCATTTAAATGATTGTTCTCTTTAAACCAACATTTTGGGAGGTAAATTTCGTGAATCCTAAGGATATGATAAACTCTTGTCTATACATATGATTATAACGTAGCTTTGCCAACTGCTATGATCATTATCGCATATATACTTACCCTTTCTATAGGACTTATAGGAGCTATAATCGCCACGTTACCACCTAGCGCGACGAATCTTGCTGTTGTAAAATACACAAGTGACAAAAACCTCACCAAAGGACTTCACCTAGCCTATGGAGCTGCGCTAGGAGAGGTGATAATAGCTGGACTTGCTCTTGCTTTTGGAGTTCTTGCAAAGCGAATATTTGAAAAACATGAGTGGATACAGATCACTTTTATAGTTATCATGATAGCTGTAGGGATCTATTTTCTCATAAAAAAAACAACAGAAAACGATAGTGAATCATCAAGCAGACCTAAGCGTTTTATTAATGGTCTCTTACTAGGAGGACTTAATATCCCGATGTTTATTTACTGGACTGCTATATTTTCTATAAGCTCAAGATATGTTGTTTTAGATAAAAATTCTCCATGGCTACTTATCCTATGCTTTTTAGTTGGAGTTTTTGCCGGTAAATTTGGACTGCTTTATTTGTATGGAAGAGCTAGCGAGTATATGACCTCAAATTTTTCAAAGTTTAAAGGAACGCTTAATAAAATTATAGGAGTAGTTCTTATAGTTGCTGGTGGTATACAAGCTATCAAACTCCTTATTGCATAATATTTGAGTAATAATGAGTAAGCTTTTATAAAAGCACACTACTAAGTGCTTATGATTCTTATAGCTTTACTTATTGGCACTATCGCTACCATTCTGGGAGCACTTCCTCCTGGCGCATCAAATCTCGCTGTAATTAAAACTTCCCTAAATGAATCACACCGTGAGTCTCTAAAAATAAGTTATGGTGCTGGACTAGGCGAGGTATTACTTGCCTTTATAGCATTTTCCTCTGGTATGGTTGTGCAAGATTTTTTTGAAATGAATCTTTGGGTACAATATTTAGTTGCTGCAGTTCTTGCAACTGTAGGGCTTTACTTTACACTTAACAAAAAAGAAAAAATTGAGTCCAAACGAAAAAAATCATCTAAATACCTCCTAGGATTCACACTTAGTGTCATCAACCCGCCTGTACTTATTTATTGGATTTTAGTGTTTTCTCTATTAGGCAAGTGGTTATCAAGCGCTGCATCTATCTCTGCATTATGGCTTGGTTTATTCCTTAGTGGTGTATTTATTGGAAAGGTTGCAACACTCTATGGCTACAGTAGATTTGGCACTCATATTCAAAAAAAGAAATCTTCTTCAGGAAGTAACATTAATCGTTACATAGGTATCACCCTCATAATATTAGCTTGTATACAAGTTATCAAGCTGACTGTTATTTAAGAAAGTACTTCTAGACGTACCACATATCCTTCCCAACTACGCACGTTAAATACAGTGTCATCTTCAAAAATGAGATACTGCCCTTTAATTCCTTTTAGTACACCTTCATAAGCTGGAGTTTTATCAAGATTAAGTGTTTTTAACTTTTCCGGATACCTATCTACTGGAAAATGAATATGAGTTTCTTCATTGCTAGGTATAAAATACTGTTGCGCTTCTTCTGGAATATACTTTTTAAGTTCATCGCGATATTCTGCTAGGCTTACATCTTCTATATCATTTTTGAGCATCTTGCGCCAGTTAGTCTTATCTGAGACATGCTCTTTAAGCGCTAGTTCTGTTATACCAGCCAGGTATCTATTAGGCACTTCAACAATTTCTACTGCTTCATGAGCACCTTGATCTATCCACCTTGTAGGCACTTGTGTCTTACGAGTTACTCCAACTTTTACATTGCTTGAGTTTGCTAGGTAAACAATATGCGGCTGTAATTGTACCTTCTTCTCATACTCTAGATCCCTCTCTTCTTCACCTAGATGCGCTTTAGAAAGCTCAGGTTTCATAATCCAATCGGCAGCTTGTGGAACTTTATAAAAATCATCATAGCAATACCCCTGACGGAAAATCTTTTTATTTTCTCCACAAGCGAGGCATTCGTATCTTACAAATTCTATATGCAACCTTTTTCCTAAGAGTTGATTCATTTGTATGAAGTCACCATCCATTACTAAATAGTAATTTATAGGATCTGTGTGCTCCGTTTGCATTTTTCTAAGGACACCTTGGTATTGCATTTAAGAAAACTTTGATTACAAAATGTGGGGAAATAAGGTTAAATTAGCTTTCGCGAAAGCAATAACCTATCCCGTTATATACGTGTAAATATACCAACTTTATGGCTATCCCTTTAGTGCATTCCATTGCTTCTTGGTTCTTAAAAAAACGCATTCACCAGATGGAACTTTTTATGAAGTACCCCTCTGAGGTTCAAGAAGAATTGCGCACTAAACTCATAGAGAAAGCAAAAGATACCGAGATAGGTAGAGCTTATGACTTTAAATCTATAAAGTCATATCGTGAGTTTGCAGACCGCATTCCAGTGACCTCTTATGAGGAAAATCAAGAATATATAGAGCGTAGCCGCAAAGGTGAGACAAACATAATGTGGCCTACTCCTATAAAATGGTTTGCACAAAGTAGCGGTACAACAAATGCTCGTAGCAAGTACATTCCCGTAAGTCCAGAATCACTTGAAAAATGCCACTATGCAGCAAGTAAGGATTTATTGTGCATGTATCTCAATAATAACGAAGGCTCACAGCTATTTTCTGGCAAAGGACTAAGACTAGGCGGCAGCAAGCAGTTGTACCAAGATAATGGAACTGTTTATGGTGATTTATCGGCTATATTAATTGACAATATGCCTTTTTGGGCAGAATTCAGCAGTACGCCTACTAATGGCGTTTCACTTCTAAGTGATTGGGAAACCAAGATGCAAGCCATTGTAGACGAGACTATCCACCAAGATGTAACTAGCCTCTCTGGAGTTCCTTCTTGGATGCTAGTTTTATTAAATAATGTTCTTGAAACTACTGGCGCATCAAATTTACTTGAAGTGTGGCCTAACCTTGAGGTTTACTTTCATGGAGGCGTTAGTTTTGATCCATACATGGAGCAATATCAAAAATTGATTCCGTCTCATTCTTTTAAGTATTACGAAATTTACAATGCCTCAGAAGGCTTTTTTGCCATACAAGGTCAGAACGACTCTAAGGAATTACTACTCATGCTCGATTATGGTATTTTCTATGAATTTATACCCATGACGACCTATGGAACTCCTGGGCAAAACGTAATACCGCTTACAGAGGTAGAAGTAGGAGTAAATTATGCGATTGTTATCACTACAAATGCTGGTTTATGGAGATATAAAATAGGTGACACCGTAAGATTTACAAGCACCAGCCCTTATAGAATTAAAGTTACAGGTAGAACAAAACATCACATCAACGTTTTTGGAGAAGAGCTTATCATTGAGAATGCAGAAGAAGCGCTTAAAAAAGCGACAAGAGAGACAGGCTCCGAAATAAAAGACTATACCGCCGCACCTATATTCATGGAAGGAAAGAAAAAAGGTGCTCACGAGTGGATTATAGAATTTAAGAATCCACCTCAGGATATCGCACTATTTAATCACAAACTGGATCTTGCACTTCAAGAAGTAAACAGTGATTATCAAGCAAAGCGTTTTAATAACACTACCTTAAACGCGCCCACGATTCATAGTGCTAGAGAAAATCTATTTTATGACTGGCTTAGAAAAAATAATAAGCTTGGCGGCCAGCACAAAGTACCTAGATTATCAAACAAAAGAGATTTTGTAGAAGCACTACTTGAGCTTGCATAGCATTGCAATCTGCATTCTCATGCTAATTCTTATGTGAAAAATATAATCGCCAAGCGAAATCATTGGGTTTTTACGCTTTCGCGAAAGCGTACTCACCACAATACATTCTCCTTTTAAAACCTAAAATGCTAACTCAAAACCATAAAAAAAGGCACTCATAAGAGTGCCTTTTTAATCTATTTATGCAACCTCATTATTATGAAGCTGCTTTCAATTTTTTGAGCGTAGATTTATTCAATTTACCCTCTGCGTACGTCTTAGTCACATTCAGCGATTTCTCGTCAGAACTAGGCAGATCAAACATAGCATCTGTAAGGATGGCCTCACATAAACTACGCAATCCTCTTGCACCAAGTTTGTACTCAATAGCTTTACCTACCATATAATCCAAAGCTTCATCTGTAATGGTAAGCTCTATATCATCCATGCTAAAAAGCTTCTTATATTGCTTTATAATAGCATTTTTAGGCTCTGTAAGGATAGCTCTCAATGTTCCAGCGTCTAGCGGATCCATGTGTGTCAATACTGGCAGACGACCTATGATTTCTGGGATAAGACCAAAATCTTTAAGATCCTTAGGAATAATATATTTAAGCATATTATCCTTCTCTACTACATCTTCACTTTTACTAGCCACAAACCCCATTGCTTGCATATTTAAACGCTTAGAAATGTGACGTTCAATACCATCAAAGGCTCCTCCAGCGATAAATAAGATATTCTCTGTATCTACCTCGATAAACTTTTGATCTGGGTGCTTACGTCCTCCCTTAGGCGGTACGTTTACTACGGTTCCTTCTAACAGCTTTAATAAGGCCTGTTGCACACCTTCTCCACTCACATCACGAGTAATAGATGGATTATCACTCTTACGAGCGATCTTATCTATCTCATCTATAAAAACGATTCCTCTCTGTGCTTTTTCAAGATTATAGTCGGCTGCTTGTAGAAGACGTGTCAAAATACTTTCAACATCCTCACCTACATAACCTGCTTCTGTAAGCACTGTAGCATCTACAATAGCAAGAGGCACATTAAGCATACGAGCGATTGTCTTTGCTATAAGTGTTTTACCAGTTCCTGTTTGTCCCACCATCACGATGTTACTCTTCTGGATCTCTATATCATCATCTGTCGCAGGCTGTAATAATCGCTTGTAGTGGTTGTATACCGCTACAGACATTACTCTTTTTGTAAATTCTTGACCTATAACATACCCATCAAGAAACTCTTTAATCTCTTGTGGCTTTCTTAACTTAAGCTCTCCTTCAAGATCATTTGTAGCAACATCCTTAGACTCTTCTATCACAATACCATGTGCTTGCTCAATACATCTATCACAGATGTGCGCGTCAAGCCCAGCAATTAGTAAGCTAGTCTCTGGTTTTTTTCTACCACAAAATGAACATTCTAAATCTTCCTTTGCCATTTTATTTACTGTTTTGAGATATTATACGCTTTCGCGAAAGCATAAACCTCATTAGTCTCTCTTCAATATTTCATCTATCATACCATACTCAAGCGCTTTATCTGCTTTCATCCAGTAATCACGATCACTATCGTTATATACTTTATCGTAGTCTTGACCAGAATGCTTTGCGATAATATCGTAAAGTTCCTTTTTAAGTGTCAAGATTTCCTTTGCAGTAATCTCGATATCTGATGCTTGACCTTGTGCTCCACCCATAGGCTGGTGAATCATCACACGGCTATGTGGTAAACCACTACGCTTACCTTTTGCTCCTGCACAAAGTAATACAGCCCCCATAGATGCTGCCATACCTGTACAGATGGTAGCAACGTCTGGCTTGATAAACTGCATTGTATCATAAATACCTAGACCAGCATACACACTTCCTCCTGGAGAGTTGATGTAAATCTGAATATCCTTATTTGCATCTGTACTTTCTAAAAATAGTAACTGTGCCTGTACAATATTTGCAACCTGATCATTAATTCCTGTTCCCAAGAAAATGATACGATCCATCATTAAACGAGAGAATACATCAAAGATAGCGATGTTCATCTGGCGCTCTTCAATGATATTAGGAGTAAGGCCTTGTGGCAACATACTCGTAATAATTTTATCGTAATAATTAGAGTTTACACCCTGATCTTTGATTGCAAAATCTTTAAATTCTTTTCCGTAATCCATATTTTTATAGCAATATATATTTTAAAAAAAAGCGTTTTACTAATACAAGTAAAACGCTTTAAAGATACTTATTATATAGGAAGTATTCTAATTGTAAACTTCCTTAACAAATTCGTCAAAGGTTACTTCCTTCTCCTTAAGTTTTACATTTTCTTTAAAGAATGCAAGCATTTTTACATTCATAAACTGCTCAGATAAGCGCTTTACTTCTTCTTGATTACCAAGGATACGTGCTGCGATATCTTCAAGTTCTTTATCTTCAGGGTTCATTTGACCATACTGCATCATTTGCCCTTTGATCATATCTTTTGCGTAGTCTTTTAATTCTTCAAAAGTTACTTGAAGTTTATTATCTGTAACTACTTTCCCTTCTATAAGCTGCCATCTTAAGCCTTTTTCAGAACGAGTAAACTCTTCTTTTGCTTCCTCATCTGTCATAGGTTTCTCACCACTAGATTTTATCCATCTAGCAAGAAAGTCTGAAGGAAGATCAAACTTAGTTTCATCTATAAGACGCTCAGTAACGTCATTCATAAGTTGTTGATCGCTCTGTTGTACAAACTGGCGCTCACCATCTTCTTTGATCTTCTCTTTAAGCTCTGTTGTACTTTTTACAACATCCTTACCAAATAACTTATCAAAAAGCTCTTGATCAAGGTCTGCTTGCTCACGCTTATTTGTTTCGGCTAGTGTAAAGGTAACTTTTGCATTCATTTCTTTTGCTTGATCTTCAGAGATCTTTAAAGCCGCCTGGTAAGTTCCTGGCTCAGAAAATAAACTTTTAGTTTTTAACGTAATTACATCACCAGGCTTTGCTCCTACTAATGCATCTACATTCTTCTTTCCTTTTACTTGCTCTATTTCAAAAGTCGCTTGGTTATCAATTCCCGCTTCTTCGTTTACAAAAGTTCCAGTGATTTCACTATCCTTTGCTACTTCAGTTTGAGAAACTAGCGTACCGTATTGCTTTCTTATGGCAGTGACCTGGCTATCTACCATCTTGTCATCTACTTTGATTTTATAACTTGTAACAGCTTTCTTAGGAGTAAGATTTACATCAAACTTAGGAGCCATTCCTAATTCAAATTCAAAATTATAGTCGTCTGCATCCCAATCAAAACCTTCTTGATTTTTAGGAAGTGGATTACCTAACACATCTAGCTTTTCCTCCTGCAAAAACTTACCTAAAGCCTCTTGAAGTATTTTATTTACCTCATCAACTCTCACTGCTGTTCCATACTGCTTTTTAATCATTCCCATAGGGACATGACCTTTTCTAAAACCCGGAATATTTGCCGTTTTACGGTAGTTTTTAAGGATAGACTCTACTTTCTCGTTATAATCTTCTTTAACGATTTCTACCTTTACTACTGCGTTCAGGTCGTCTATTTGCTCTTTTGTAATATTCATTATGATGTAATTTTGAGGGCGCAAAAATACAATATTTTTACGAGTACAACAATCTTTTAAGATGTGCTTAACTAGCTCTTGCTGTCGTCTTTAATAAGTGAAAACAATATACTTTGAAAAATACTCAATAAGATACTAAAGAGTAATGCCACCCAAATACCACTCACCGAAAAGCCTCCTATAAAGTAATCTGCTATCAAGATTATGAAAGCATTGATGATAAAAAGGAACAATCCAAAGGTCAAAATCGTCACTGGCAATGTAAGTATGACTAGTATAGGTCTCACGATAAATTTAAGTAATGCTAGTATTATAGCGACAATAATCGCCGTCACAAAACCATCTACAGCAACACCTGGAAGCAGCTTTGAAAGCACTACTACCGCAACGGCTGTTAGTAAAATTTTGATTATAGATTTCATAAGATTGAGTTTTAAGAGTTACGTTTTCGCGAAAGCGCAAATTTACACATAAAAAAAGCGCCCTTTAAAAAGGCGCTTTTTACATATTATTAGTAAACGTATTCTAGTTCACATCATTGCTTATTGTTACCGTCGCATAGTCACCTATATCTACACCTGGAATCGTTGATCCATATGTATTATTAATGGCACTGATAACAGCATTTGCAGTAAAAGCATAACCTCTAGGTGATGGATGTACTCCATCTAGTGAAAATGCACCTCCTGTCACAAATTGTGAAGAAAGAATACCCCCACTAAAAGCAACACCACCATTTGCTACATTTTGCAGCGCAGTTCTAGCATCTACGTAAGCAAGTCCGTTAGCACTTGCTAGTGCCTGGATAGTTGCATTATATTGAGTTTGTGCTGCAGTTACTAATGCCTGCTCTTGCGTAGTAAGTACAAACTGATCTTGTAATGGTCTAGACACACCGTTTATAGCTAGTAAACCAGCTTGTTCTACAGGAAGACCTTGAGAGACTAAGAATCCTACATAAGCCTCATCTATTGTTCCTAAAACTCCAGCAGTTGTAAGTGGAATTAAATCATCATTTGTAGTTTGACGTAACTGAGATAATAAAGCAGCTGTAATAGGATCTAAGTTAAAAGGCGCTCCTTGAACAATAGTTGAAATATCAGTTAAATCTTCATCTTGAATAGTGATAAAGTTTGCTCCTGCACTAAAGTTAATTTGGCGAGCAGCAGCTTCTTCTGCTGTAATAACCCCAAAAGAAGCAAGTCCTGGCAATACTTGTGTGTTATAAGCTGCAAAACTAGCGTTAAGTGTTGCTGCTGTTTCCTCATCTAGCGGTATTGCTTGAGAAGGAACCGTTGTAAAGAAAGGAATAGAAGTTACATCTGGAATGTTTATCAATGCACCTTGTGCCCCCGTGCTTGTAAGTGCCGCAACCTCTTGAGAGTATACACTTGCAAATACGTTAGGATCTGTGATGTCATTAGGTCCATAAGTAGATGGATCTAAATTTCCTGCTTGATCTGCTCCTGCTCCACCTGATGTTGCAAAACCTAAGATGTCGTTGTTACCTATCCATAAAGAGAAAAAAGTAGGATTTGCAGCAACTGCTTCTGCCATAACTGTTGTATTTGCTGAACTAGCAAAACGAGCAAAATAAGGGTTTGCTTGACCTGTAGCTACACCAGCAACATTACCGTAACCTGGCGCTACAAGGTGAAAACTTTTTGCTCCTGGCACACCTACATTATTAAATGGTCCAGCAACAATATTTGAAACCTCTGTAGTAGGAGTCCCTGCAAGACGTGCAGGTCCTGGGTTACCTTCTGCATCTGTAGCAAGTACAAAACGATTTTCTGTAATTTGCATACCTCCTAAAGTAAGTCCACCAAGGTTATCGCTTACTAGTGGTTGAGAGAAACTACCTCCTCCTGCAAGCGCAAACTGCTGCGCCATAATGTTAGGATAAGAGTTTTCTTGACCTGTGATGTACAAAGCTCCATCTGCAAAACCTGCAGTAAGAGAGTTTCCTACAGAAACGTAGCTTGAGAAATCAGCACTACCACTAGTGTAAAAATCCTGATTCTCTGTAATATCGTTGTCAAATTCTGGCTCACATGCAACGAGCCCAAGTGCAAGTGCCGGAAGTGCTATATAATTGAAATATTTTTTCATCAATGCTATTTTTATAATTTATAACTAAGACCTAAACCTGGTGCAAACGCACTTGATTTGTAAGTTCCTCCAAAAGGAACACGCTCTCCACCTTCTACATAAGAATCGTAAGAAGCATCAATTTCCTTAAATGTCAAGTAAAGGAAAGAAGCGTCAATCGCTAACTTATCTGTTACATTATAAGTAAATCCTCCTGTAAATCCGTAAGAATCGTTACGTGGAGTTTCTGGAGCAAAGAAACCATCTTGTACTGGAGACTCATCAAAGTAAACACCTCCACGAAGAACGAATTTTGAACTCACATCAAACTGAGCACCTAGACGGTAACTTGAAGCGTTCTTATAATTACGAGGGTTAATAGACTCTAATGCAAGAGAACCATCTGTATTAAGGAACATAATATCTAATGCCTCATAAGCATCCCACTCTGCATAATTCCAATCAAAGTTAAGTGTCCACTTATCTGATGGCTTGTAAGAAACTCCTACTGTCCACTCAGCTGGTAATGGTAAAGTTGCAGTGAAGTCAAAAGTTCCGTTAGTAATAGGAGCAAGTGGAGAGTTAGGTACGTTTGAGAATACGGCATCACCATCTCCTTGCTCTACATCAATATCGATTCTAGATCTGTAGTTCACACCAAAAGACCACTGATCATTAGGAGTAATCAAAGCTCCTACAGAAAAACCAAAAGCAGTTAGTCCTTGCGAGTCAAGCTCAACATTAGAACGATTACCATCAATATCTGTAAGGTTACGAGATAAATTACGATTAAAGTTAACCCCACCAATAGCTAGGATAGGTCCTCCTCCGATACTTAAATCTTCAAGTAATTTTACAGAAACTAAAGGCTGTACAAAAATTGCCGACAGATCAATACTATTAACAAGATGTGATCCAGACCAGTCTGTTGGGTACTCTACAGTACTTCCATAAGGAGTATATACAGCTAGACCTACTGCTAGTTTTTCACTCACGTTATAACTTGCATATAGATACAAAGGCGTTCCTGTTGGACTCTCTGTTTGTGAAGTCTGTCCAAACTCAGCGTTCTGGAACTTTACATCAGAGAATACACCAAAACCTCCTACGGCTATATTTAATTTACCTTCTAGGTGAACTAGACCTCCTGGGTTAAAAAATGCAATCTCTGCATTATTAACCATTGCCACACCAGTGTGACCCATCGCTAGACCGCGTTGTCCTTGTAAACTTACTCGGTATCCACCGGCATACGTTACAGCACAAACGAGTAGTAGCACAACGACACTTAATACTTTTTTCATAATTTAATTTAAGGTTAAGGGAAATGTGTTATTCTTAAAAATCTACCCTCAAAAATACAGTATTTACAAGGGATTTATAGATTTATTATCAATTTACTATGCATACATAGTAAATTTGCTGAAACAATGTTATAAAAAATTTATCACTTCTTTATAAAAATCTTTAGGATTTTCTGCGTGAAGCCAATGTCCAGCATTTGAAATAGTGCTTAATTTTGCTTTCGCGAAAGCGTTATAAAGACCTTTTTCATCCTCATCAAGAATATAATTTGACTTATCTCCCCTTAAAAAAAGCACCTCTCCTTCGTATGAAGCTCCCTCCGGAAGCGCCTTCCCTATTTGTTCTATGTTTTCTATAAGCGCCTTGAGATTCATTCTAAAACCTAGCACACCCTTTTCTTTCCAATAAAGATTCTTGAGCAAGAACATTCTAGTCCCGTCATCTGTAATATATTTTGAAAGAAAATCATCTGCCCCTGAACGACTCGTCATTGCTTGTGCGTCGTTTGACAAGGCAGTTAATCCTTTAAGAATGATCTGGTGATGTTGTGGATATTCTTTTACACCTATATCTGCTATGATCAATTTCTTTACCATATCTGGATGGGTGGTAGCATAAAGCATAGCCACCTTACCTCCCATTGAGTGTCCAAGCAAATAGAATTCTTCTAGTCCATTTTCTACACAATAAGACTTGAGATCTTCTACCATTAATTCATAGCTAAAAGCATCACTATGGAAACTACGACCATGATTACGTTGATCTATAAGATGCACTTGAAAACCGTCTCCTGCAAATTGCTTTGCAAGCGTTTTCCAGTTATCACCCATTCCTAGAAAACCGTGTAATATTATGAGCGGTTCACCTTCTCCTATGATATTAGAATGCAACATAAACTATTGAAGTTTTTTGAGATAAGAAGCCACCACTGTTTCAAAACCTAGATATAAAGACTCCGCCATCAACGCATGACCTATAGACACCTCTAGTAAGTCTGGAATGCTATTATGAAAATATTCAATATTATCTAAAGACAAATCATGCCCTGCATTAATCCCTAAACCTATATCACTTGCGTGAAAAGCAGCAGCGATAAATGGCTTTATAGCTTCTTCCTTATTAAGCACATAACCATCTGCATACGACTCCGTATAGAGCTCGATGCGGTCTGCGCCAGTTTCTTTAGCTCCTTCTACCATTTCTAGTACTGGATCTACAAAAATCGAGGTACGTATTCCCGCATCTTTAAACTCTTGAATTACTTCTTGCAAGAAACTTTTGTGCTTTATCGTATCCCAGCCAGCATTACTTGTAATAGCATCTACAGCATCTGGAACTAGGGTAACTTGCGTAGGCTTAGTCTCAAGAACTAGGTCTATAAACTTCTGGATAGGATTTCCTTCTATATTAAACTCTGTAGTAACTACATCTACAAGATCTCTCGCATCTTGATACCTTATATGACGCTCATCTGGTCGAGGATGAATGGTTATTCCCTGAGCACCCATTTTCTCTAGGTCACTCGCTACTTTTAATAGATCTGGAACATTACCTCCTCTTGCGTTACGCAATGTGGCAACCTTATTTATGTTTACGCTTAATTTTGTCATAGCAATATGGTATTATTTGATATCACAAAAATACAAAGAGACCGCTGCTAGGCGGTTATTTTTTCATTATTTTGCAGTATGACGTTAACAGATTTCATTATAAACGATATTTCTCCAGTTTCTGAAAAGCAGAACATAGGAGAAGTACAGTCTATTTTTAGTCAAACTACCTACTCTCATGTTCCTATAGAAAGGGAAGGTGTATACGTAGGGTCACTACCTGAAAATGACACACATTGCCTAGATGCAGGTATTCCTATAAGCGAATACAGCCATGGGTATGAGCAGTTTTTTGTGCGTTATGATACAAACTGGCTAGATGTACTCGAGACTTTTGCACGACACGGCTGCAATATGATGCCAGTGCTAGATGAAAAAAACACTTATCTAGGCTACTACGAGCTAGAAGACGTAATGAGCTTCTTTAACAGCACTCCTTTTATAAGTGAGCCAGGAAGTGTGGTAATTATAGAAAAAGGAATCCAAGATTACTCCTTTAGTGAGATAAGCCAGATTGTAGAGTCTAATGATGGGAAAATCTGGGGTATGTTTATCTCTAGAATAGAAAATGACGTTGCCGAAATTTCAGTAAAAATAGGCAGATCAAATTTTAATGATATTCTCGCAGCCTTTAGAAGATATAGCTATAATGTGGTATCTAGTCACCATGAAGACACCTTTCTTACAGACTTAAGAGAGCGCTCTCAATACCTAGAAAAATACCTTAACATCTAATAAATTATGAAAATTGGTATTTACGGTCAGTTTTATCATAAAGAAGCGGGGCAATACATTCAGCAGCTTCTTGATATTCTTGACAAAAAACAGATAGAAGTCATTATAGAAAAGAATTTTCTCAAACTCATACATGAGAATGACACTATTGAAAAAGACTATAATCACTTCTCCACCTTCAAAGAATTAGACAACAGTTATGACCTCTTTGTGAGCATAGGTGGCGATGGAACCATCCTCAAGACGGTAACCTACGTAAGAGATCTTAACATCCCTATAGTAGGAATAAATACTGGGCGACTAGGTTTTCTTGCAACCATCAAGAAAAATGAAATTGAATCCTCTATTGATAAAATATTAACTGGAAAATACAGCATCTCTAAAAGGAGTTTGTTGCAGATTACGACTAGCAAAGCCTCAGAAGAAATAGGAGAGCTTAACTTTGCTCTTAACGAGATTGCTGTGAGTAGAAAAAACACTACTTCCATGATTTCGGTAAAGACTAAGCTCGATGGTGAAGACTTAACAAACTACTGGGCAGATGGACTTATTGTTGCCACCCCTACAGGCTCCACTGGATACTCGCTTAGCTGCGGTGGTCCGGTAATAACGCCGCACACCTCGAGCCTTATACTCACACCTATAGCTCCGCATAACTTAAACGCACGACCACTAGTTATCCCTGATAACACAGTGATAGAACTTAGCGTTTCTGGAAGAGAAGAGCAACATTTGATTTCGCTGGATTCCCGCATAGCAACCTTAGATAATGAGACTATTATAACTTTGCAAAAGGCACCATTTCAAATAAGCCTCATACGTTTAGAAGGAGATAGTTTTTTAAAAACACTTCGTCGCAAGCTCCTTTGGGGAGAGGATAAAAGAAACTAGACAATATTTATGCATTTAATGTGTTTTCTGTAAGGGTTACCAGCATGTATTTGAGTGCGCTTTCGCGAAAGCGTAAACTAACCCACAGCATCTTAGCAATCCCTAATTGCTAGTACCAACACAGAATTGTTATATTTGCAAACTTTTAACACCATATGAAGTACCTGACGATTTTATTGATCGCCATTTTTTGGAATACTGAAACGCAAGCTCAGACTTATGAAATAGGAGGTTTTATAGGCGGATCTAATGTTGTAAGTGACATAGGCTCTACTAGCTACTTTTCTCCTAACAAGCCTGTTTTTGGAGCTATTTTGAAGTGGAATAGAAGTTCAAGACATTCCTTTAGATTTACAGCCCTATTTACAGAGCTAGAAGGAAATGACAAGGATAGTCATGAGGCAAGAAGACAAAGTAGAGGATTATCTTTTACTAATAGTCTTCAGGAAATTTCATTAGGATTGGAGTATACGTTTTGGGAATTTGACATGTTTAAAGATCGTAATGCAAACGCACCGTATTTATATACTGGTCTTACTGTTTTTAATCAAGAAAACATATCAAACATAGATGGTGTGACAGCAAGTGGAAACGCACTAGATGTAGCGATTCCAATTGTATTAGGATATAAAGTAGCAGTAAATAGTGCAATGGTCATAGCCTTAGAAGGTGGTGCTCGTTATACATTTACAGATAATATAGATGGCAGCGATCCAGCAGGAGAAGAGGCTTTAAGTTTAGGAAATAAAAATAATAATGATTGGTATGTATTTACGGGACTGACCGTGAGTTTTACCTTTGGCCGCAGACCTTGTTACTGCGGATTTTAAGAATATAATGGACGTACTTGCCCAGATTAATAAAGAAAAATTGCCCCAGCACATCGCCATAATTATGGATGGTAATGGCAGATGGGCAAAAAAACAAGGCCTTCTTAGAGCTGTAGGTCACAAGAAAGGATCAAAAGCAGTAAGAGAAGCCGTGGAAGCCGCAGCCGAACTTGGCGTGCCTTACCTCACCCTTTATGCTTTTTCTACAGAAAACTGGAATCGCCCTAAGGCAGAAGTAGATACTCTCATGAACCTGCTTGTATCTTCTTTAAAGAAGGAAATCTCAACCTTACAAGACAATGATGTTTCCCTTAACACCATTGGAAACACTAGCTCTTTACCTAAAAAAGCGCAAAGAGAACTTGATGAGGTTATAGAAAAAACAAAGAACAATAAAAGGCTTAAACTCACACTTGCATTGAGTTATGGCAGCAGAGAAGAACTAATAAAAACTGTCAAAGAAATAAGCGATAAAGTTAAAAATAACCTAATTTCGCCAGCTGAAATAGATGAATCTTGTATAAATGAGCATCTTTACACCCATGACATGCCGGATGTAGATTTGTTAATACGTACAAGTGGAGAGCAGCGAATTAGTAATTTTTTGTTGTGGCAGATAGCCTATGCTGAGTTTTATTTTACAGAAATACTGTGGCCAGATTTTAGAAAGGAACATTTACATGACGCTATTTACAATTATCAGAAAAGAGAACGAAGATTTGGAAAGACAAGTGAACAAATTAAATAGTGCATCTACTTTTTCAAAAGTGACAAGCAAATGGATGATTTTTTTAGCCCTTTTGAGCTTCACTTTTGCACAAGCGCAAAGACAACTACCGTTAGATCCCGAAGTTAAATATGAAATTGCAGACATCAAAGTAAGTGGGGTTTCTACTTATAATGAGAACACTGTAATTGCATTTACAGGACTCCGAGTAGGAGAACGTATCTTTCTACCTGGGCAAAAGATTACAGATGTAATCAAAAAGCTATGGGGACTAGAACTCTTTTCAGACATTAACTTATATGTTACTGCTGTTAATGGAGACAAGGTAGACTTACAACTTGATATTAAAGAAGTTCCAGAACTTAATGAAGTAAGATTCAAAGGAATTAAACAGAAAAAAGGAGCCAACTTTATAAAAGATAACGGGCTCAATAAAGGTGCTAAGGTTACTGAAAACTTAGAAACAACGGCCAAGAATTATATCGAGAATACTTACAAAAAGAAAGGATATCTCAACTCAAAAGTTTTTATCAACACTGTTCCTACCGTAGATAGTATAGGTGCAAACAAAGTCAATATGACTGTAAATATTGATAAGGGAGAGCGTGTAAAAATAGCTGATATCAATATTATAGGACGTGAGAAGCTCAAAGAAGGAACTCTCTTAGGCTCTATGAAAAGCACTAAAGAAAAGAAAATCTGGCGCGTATGGAAGCGATCTAAATTCATAAAAGCAGATTACGAAGAAGATAAAGTTTCACTTATTAATAAGTACAAAGAAAAAGGATACCGTGACGCACGAATTGTTTCTGATACTATCATCAAGAATAACGAGAAGAGTATTACGATAGAAATGAACGTAGAGGAAGGTAATAGGTACTACATAGGTGATATTGATTTTATAGGAAACTCTGTGTATACAGATGAACAATTAAGCCGTCAACTAGGCCTTTTTAAAGGAGATGTCTATAATGGAGTTCTCTTAAAAGAACGTATTCAAGACGACACAGATCCAGATTCAGATAACATCGCAAACCTTTACCAAAATAGCGGCTACCTCTTCTCAAATATTAATGCAGTAGAGACAAGCGTTCAAAACGACACTATTGATTTTGAAGTTCGTATTTCAGAAGGAAAACTCGCTTATTTCAATAAAGTAACTGTAAAAGGTAACGACAAAACTAAGGATAAGGTAATCTATAGAGAATTACTTACAAAACCTGGGCAACGTTATAGTAAAGCTGCCGTAGTTGGAACTATTAGAGAACTTGGTCAACTAGGATTTTTTGATGCCCAACAGCTTACGCCTAACTTTGATAATTTTGATGCCATAGGAGGTACTGTAGACTTAGAATACAATGTTGTAGAGCAAGGTGCTAGCCAGATAGAGCTTCAAGGAGGTTTTGGTGGTGGTGGTTTTGTAGGAACGCTAGGTCTCTCTTTCAATAACTTCTCTATTCAGAACATATTTAATAAAGATGCATATCAACCTCTTCCTATGGGAGATGGCCAGAAATTCTCTTTGAGAGCACAAGCAAGTCAATTTTTCCAAACGTATAGTGCTTCACTTACAGACCCATGGTTTGGAGGGAAACAACCAGTGCAGTTTTCAACCTCTTTTTCACATACGATACAATATCTTTTTACAGGAGTTAATAGTGGTAATGCTAGCGATCGTGTAGACAGAGATAGAAAGTTTTTAATTACAGGTGGCTCTATTGGACTATCAAAACGTCTTTCATGGCCAGATCGTCAATTTAGCCTATCACACGCTATCAGTTTCCAGCATTTTGATTTACAGAACTACAACACAGGTCTATTTACCTTTGGTAACGGATCATCAGAGAATTTAGCTTACACAATTGGTCTAAGTCGTTCAGAAGTATTTGGTGGGCGCATCTTCCCTACTGGCGGGTCAGAAATAAGTGTTACGGCAAAACTTACACTTCCTTACTCTGCTTGGAACGGCACAGATTACAAACAGCTTGCTGCAGATCGTGAAATAGCTGTAGAGAATCAAGATAGTGATGAGATAGGTCGAATTGACCAAGAGCGTTTTAACTGGCTAGAATACTACAAAGTAAAATTTGATGGTAAATGGTATACTCCGCTAGCTGGCAAATTGGTCTTACAAACTGGGATTGAATTTGGATGGCTTGGAGCCTATAATCAAGACAGAGGCGTACCTCCATTTGAGCGTTTCTTCTTAGGAGGTGATGGTCTAGGTGGCTTCTCACTAGATGGTAGGGAGATCGTACGACTAAGAGGTTACCCTAACCAAGCGGTGACTCCTATTGATAGAGGAGCAGCACTTTCTAGTACTAATCAAGCAAATGATGGTGCTACTATCTACAATAAATTCAGCTTAGAACTTCGCTACCCTATATCGTTTAATCCACAAGCTACTATTTATGCATTAACTTTTGCAGAAGCTGGATCGTCTTATGACAATTTTAGAGACTATAACCCGTTTCAATTGAGTAGATCTGCTGGAGCAGGAATTCGTATATTTATGCCAGCCTTTGGTTTATTAGGATTGGATTTTGGATATGGATTCGACCCAATTCCTGGTACTGTAGGAGCAAATGGATGGGAAACACACTTCATTATTGGTCAGCAGTTCTAATTTTTGGCACGATTATTTCTAATGCAATTCTGAACTTATGAAGACACATGTTTTTCTCTTACTAATCGCAACAATGTTGTTATCTACTTCACTAGAAGCTCAAAGAGCTAGTGGTGTGCGTATAGGATACATTGATATGGATTATATTCTTGAAAATGTTCCTGAATACCAAGAAGCATCTACACAGCTAGATAATAAGGTAGGGAAATGGAAAGGTGAGATCGAAACTAAACTTGAAGAGGTTGCTGCAATGAAAAAGCAACTGGATAATGAAAGAGCATTACTCACAAAAGAGCTTATAGAAGAACGAGATGAAGAAATCACGTTTGAAAGAGACCAAATATTAGAATACCAGCAAAAACGTTTTGGTCCAGGTGGAGATTTAGCCATCCAGAGAAGACAACTTGTTGAGCCTGTACAAGACCAGGTATTTAACGCTGTTCAAGAAATATCTGCAGCAAAGAAGTTTGACCTTGTTTTTGATAAATCATCAGACTTAATGATGCTGTATACGGCAGACAGACTTAATATAAGTGATCAAGTCCTTAGAAGTATTACTAGAGCTGCAAAACGTAATCAAATCAATAGCAAGAAGGACGAGAGAGATTTTGACATCGATGAGGCAAAAACAGTAGAGCAAGATAAAGCCAGTCAAGAAAGACAACGAGCAATAGACGCAAAGACTGCCGAACGTGATGCAGCTCTTGAAGCCCGTAATAAAGATAGAGAAACGCAAAAAGCAGAACGTCAAGCGGCCTTTCAAGAAAGAAGAAGGTTATTACTTGAAGAGCGCCAGCGCAAGAAAGATTCTATACAAGCTGTACGTGAAGCAAAAACCACAACATCTAGCGGAAGAGGCACGCCAACATTAGGCTCGGATCCTGCAAATGCTAAAGCAGCCAAAGAAGCTGCAATTGCAGATAGAAAAAGAAAAAAAGATTCTATTATTGCTGTAAGAAAGGCAAAAAGAGATTCAATTTTAGAAGCAAGGAAAAAGAAAACTACGCCTCCAGCACAAAATGGAAATGACGGAGACGGTAGATAACCCTTATTAATTATTACACTTAACTCAAATTAGATTAAAATGAAACAGTTTACAAAAGTATTAGCAGCGATTGCACTTATCGTAGGAATGAGTAGCGCCATGCAAGCACAAAGCAAAGTTGCACACATTAACTCACAGTCTCTTGTAGAAGCTATGCCAGCATATAAGAATGGAATGTCTGAGCTAGAAAAGCTTCAGAAATCATATGATACAGAAATTTCTGCTATGGGTTCAGAGCTTCAAAAAACGTATGAGCGTTATAACCGTGAGGCAGAAACTCAAACTGATGAGGAAAATGGAAGACGTGCGCAAGAGGTGCAAGAAACACGTACAAACATTTCAAAATATCAGCAATCTGCATTACAGACACTTCAAACTAAAGAGCAAGAACTTCTTAAGCCTGTTTACGAAAAAGCAAGATTAGCTATTCAAAAAGTTGCAAGAGCAAAAGGATTTGATTATGTCCTTGATTCTACAACTGGGGCTGCAGGAGTTATTATGGCAGATGGTTATGATTTAATGCAAGACGTGAAAACTTCTTTAGGAATATAATTTTAAAATATTCTTTCGCTTAAGCGAAAACAAATATTAAAAACTGCCCTTTTTAAAGGGCAGTTTTTTATTTTAGATACATGCAAGATAAAGGTAACATTGGACTTTTTGATAGTGGTATAGGAGGCACTTCCATCTGGAAAGAGGTAGTCACACACCTACCGTATGAAAACACCATATACCTTGCCGATAGTAAGCATGCACCTTATGGCGCAAAATCAAAAGAGGAAATAATTGCGCTATCTGTAAAAAACACAGAAAAGCTTATACAACTAGGCGCAAAAATTATTGTTGTTGCTTGCAATACCGCAACCACAAACGCCATTGATTACCTCAGGAAAAATTATGACATCCCATTCATAGGTATTGAACCTGCCATAAAGCCTGCGGCACTCAATTCTACAAATAAGACAATTGGTATTCTAGCGACCAAAGGAACGCTAAACAGCACTCTGTTTCAAGATACTTCAGAGAAGTGGACCAAGGGAACTAAAGTTATAGAAGTGATAGGAGAAGGCCTTGTGCCGCTTATAGAAAGGGGAGATCTTGAGAGTTCTGTTTTAAGAAAACTCCTTGAGTCATATGTTGCTTCTATGATTGCCCAAGAGATCGACTATCTCGTTTTAGGATGTAGTCACTATCCATACCTCATCCCGCTTCTAACTGAGTTATTACCTCAAGAGGTAACTATCATAGATTCTGGATTAGCCGTTGCTCGCCAGACTAAGTCTGTTCTTACTGAAATAAAAGCCTGCAATACTGCAACGACTGGAAATCATCAATTATTTACAAATGGGGATCCCAGTATTTTAGAAAAAGTATTAGTACGCTTTCGCGAAAGCGTAGCCCCTCCACTTGATATCACTATCAAGAAACTTGATTTTTAGCTTACCTAATTATTGAAAATAGGTCAGTAAGTTTGCTTTTTGACTAGCAGAAACCATTACCTCTTTCCCACTACTCAACACGACGCTTCCTCCTTTACCCTTTTTGTAGGCGGTGATTTCGTTTACGTTCACTAAATATGATTTATGAACACGTGCAAATCCAAAATATGTAAGCGCATCTTGAAAAAATTTAAGCGTTTTACTTACCAACTTCTTCTCGTCATTTTTCAGGAAAATCTCTGTGTAGTTATCATCTGCCTTGCAATATAAAATATCTTGTGCAGATAGTACTTCAAAACCATCTTGTACTGGAATAGTGATTTTACCTTGCTTGTCAATTGTATGTGCTGTGAGCACTTTATTATCTAAAGCATTTTCTTTTGTCTTGATCTCACTCACGTAATCTACCGCTTTAATTAGTTCATCTATAGAAACCGGCTTTAGTAGATAGTAAGATGCGTGTGTGTTGAGCGCATCCATGGCATACTGATTATATGCCGTCACAAAAACCGTCTCAAAACTACGGTCGCCTACTTGCTCTAGTAAATCAAAAGCATTTCCCTTAGGCATTTCTACATCTAGAAAAACCAAGTCAAGCTCATGGTTTCTTATGAGTACCAGCGCTTCATCAACATTTGCTGCCTCACCTACGATGTCAACTTTAGGACAGTACTTAGTGAGATAGTTACGCAAGATCTCTCTACTAGTCTCTTCGTCTTCTACTATAATGGTTTTGAGTTTCATGTATTATACTTTTTTAAGCGTGAGCGTCACCTTTGTTCCTTCTCCAGTATCAAAAATATCCGAAACTGCAACAGCAATACGATCACCGTACATCTCATTGAGAATAGCAATTCGCTTTTTAATATTTCCCATTCCCTTAGATTTTTGTTTCTTTTGATTCTCAGTCTTTAATGCTTTACTACGAGCACGTCCTACACCATCATCTGATACTGTTATTATTGCTGTATTCTCATCTTTCTGATCAAAACTAATGCGCAGCATACCTTTCTCTTCTTTGTAGCGCATTCCATGCCACACAGCGTTTTCTACATAAGGCTGCAATAACATAGGTGGAATCATAAAAGAGCTTACATCTAGCGCTTCATCTACCTCAATCTCATAATCAAAGCGATCTTTGAATCTAAAATGCTCTAGCATCGTGTACCTCTTGATAAGGTCTATCTCACTAGACAGAGGTATAAAATCTTCCTCACTATTTTCTAGTACGGCTCTCATGAGGATAGAAAAATCTGAAAGATATTTATTGGCAGTACGTTCATCATTTGTGGCTATGAAGCTATTAACCGAATTCAATGCATTAAAAATAAAATGCGGATTCATTTGTGATCGCAAACTTTTAAGAGCAAGGAGGTTATTTGCATATTGCTGCTTCTTACTACTTCTATACATAGAGAATGCAGTAAGCAGCAATAATGCCGTAACCAGTATGAGAGATCCAATGATTACTTTCTGCCTAGTATCTCTAGCCTCTACAAGTTCTTGTTCTTGGAAAGCAAGCTGATATCGACTCTCATTAAGTTGTCTGTCTTTTTCAAGACTAATAATTCTATTCTGCTTTTCGGTAATATCCTTTGCAAAGCGCGTTGCTTGGGAGATTTCTTGCTCTTTGCGGCTATAACTAAGGTCTACAATATTTTTATATGCCTCATAAGCTTCCTTGGCTTTATCGATATCACCTTTATCGCGGTATACCTCAGAGAGTCTACGCCTTGCATTTTTCTCGACTATGAGGTCTTCCTTATCACGTGCTTCTTCTATACTCTTCTCTAAAAAAGGAATAGACTCTTCATATTTATTTTGTGCCGCTAGCGCAAATCCTATTTTATAGTTTTGCTTTTGTACTGTTATCACATCATCATTAGCTATAGAATCTGGTGCAATAAGATTCATATCTTCTATTGCGGATTTACGTAGTTCAATCTCTGCATCATAAGATTTATTCCTACTATAATAATCTGCTACTTTTGTCTTTGCTCTTACAGCAGACTCTGTTTTTTCGATATTAGATAACTCGGCAGCCTTAGAGTAATTTAAAGCAGCCGCTTGCGGTGCTCCTTGTTGATCATAAGCATCACCTATTTTGGTATTTAGTCTTGCTGCGTCTGATGGCTTTTGAAGTTGGGTGACTTTTTTCTCCACCTCTTCATAATTTGTAATAGAAGTTACGTAGTCTCCAGTTGCAACATAAGCATCACCTAGCCCCTCTTTTACAGTTATTTGTTGTGTTGCAGTAAGTTTCTTCTCTGCAAGCTTCGTGTATAGTCTTATAGACTCTTGGTAGTTCTTATTGTCATAATATGCCTGAGCAAGCGCAATTTCTACTGCAATACTTGGCTCATTTTTAATACTCAACTTATAATTAGTCACCGCAAGATCGTACTGCTTCCAGTGTCTATAAATATCTCCCAGTAACTTGAAACTTCTAGCTCTTTCACTTGTGGTAATAGTAGGGACAGAAAGTGCTTGGGCAACATTATCAACACCAGCTGCGGCATTTGATTTGTAAACTAACGTTGCTTGATTAATAAGTGAGTCAAAAGTAATAGGAGAAGCTTGAACATCTGAAACCTCATCAAACTCAACTAATTTCTCTATAGGTCTTACCTCTAGTTTTATCCGTTGTTGATCCTTAATTGTGTAAAAGACCGTCTCAAAATCTTCACTACGTATCACAAGCTCATCACCTACTTTGGCAGCTATTCGAAACTCACCGTCACTTCCTGAGGTGGTATAAGCTCCTCCTGTAACCTCTACATTTGCTTTGGCCACAGGCTTCATATACTCCGTATCAAGTATACTTCCCTTTAATGTAAAAACTCTATTAGTGCTCCTACTAACCGCCTCGCGTTCCTGTTGCGCAAGAGCTGTGTGCGACCCCAGCAAAAAAAGAAGTATAAATAATATGTGATATCTTGTTTTCATTGTAGTCAAACTTACTCTAAAAAAATAGCATCTTAAAATCATAAAAGAAGCAAACACGCCTATTTTCATGGTTTTACGCATAAAAATGTTCCTTTCACTAATCACACAGGGTTGTTCACTCATTCATATGTTCTGTTACCTCATTCTATCTAAAATTTGACTTTTGATAATAGTAATTTTGAATTCTATTCATCATAAAAATCAGCAAATGAAAACTCTTTTTATTCTAGCAATGACACTTGCATTACACAGCGGACTCTTAGTCACAAACGGAAATGAGGATGGGCACGCTTTCGCGAAAACGGAAAAAAATCACACCTCATCATTAAAAAAAGATCCCGCCCAAAACACCATTAAAGTAGCGCTACTCTTAGACACTTCTAATAGCATGGATGGCCTTATAGATCAAGCACGAGCACAGTTATGGGAGCTAGTCAACGAACTAGCAGAAGCTAAGTGTGGAAATGAAAGCCGTCCAGCTCTTAAAATTGCGCTTTATGAATATGGCAATGACAGGCTCAATGCAAGAGAAGGGTACATACGTATGGTAAACTCCTTTAGCACAGATCTGGATGAAATCTCTAAAAACCTCTTTTCTCTCACAACAAATGGAGGAAACGAATATTGCGGTAATGTGATTCAAAATTCGCTCAATCAATTAGAGTGGGGTAAAAATAAAAACGATCTCAATTTTATTTTTATAGCTGGTAATGAACCTTTTGACCAAGGACCAGTGCGTTACCAAGATGCTGCCAGCAATGCCTGCGGAAAGGATGTCACTATAAACACAATTTTTTGTGGTGATTATAATGAAGGGCTCAACACAAATTGGAAAGATGGCGCATCACTTACTCAAGGAGATTACATAGCAATAAATAGTGATCGCGCTACTGTACACGTACCATCACCATATGACGATAAGATCTTACAAAAGAATGAAGAGCTTAACAAAACCTATGTAGGATATGGAAATCTCGCCTCATCTAAGCTTGCTCTGCAAAGTAGTCAAGACAGCAATGCACAATCTTATGGTAATGCAAATGCTGTAAAAAGAGCAGTAAGTAAAAGCTCTAGACTATATAAAAATACTAGCTGGGACCTTGTAGATGCGATGGAAGAAAATGAAGCTGTGGTAGTAGAACTTAAAGAAACTAGCCTACCTAAAGAACTTAAAGGAAAAACCGAAAAAGAAATAAGAAAGTATGTCTATGAGAAAAAGAAACAGCGAACAAGAATACAAGGGGAAATTGCCAAGCTCAACATTAAACGTAAAGAATTTCTTGAATCTAAAACCAATACTAAAGACAATGAACTTCGCAACGCACTAGTGAATGCCATAAAAAAACAAGGTCGATTAAAAAATTACCACTGGGAATAACTACTTCAACTATTTGAATAAAAACATCTTGCATATGTTGTCATATGCAAGATGTTTTACTTTATGATATCCTTAACGTCTATACAAAAACCTCTCACCGTATAACTAAGAAGTAAACACTAAACTAAACACTTATGATTATTTCGAGAGTTACAAAGAATACCCTACTTATTGCAATGACTGCTGGAGCACTTACATCTTGCGTCTCAAAAAAGAAATACACTCAGCTTCAATCCGAGTATGACACTACAAAAGTTACTTTGACTAAAACTAAAGTTGAAAAAGAGGAAATAGAAGCAAAATATGCAGCTATAGAGCAACGTGTGGATGATTACAATACTAAAATCAATTCTCTACGTGACACTAACGTTGATTTACAAGCTTCTAACGATGCTAAATTTGAGATTACTACAAATGGTACCGTAATGTCAGAAAACACAAAGCAGAAGTTAAGAGCAGCACTCGCAAATGTAGATCCAAGTGAGCTTGCTCAAGCACAAACACTAGAAGACTCTATGAACCTTGCAGTTTCTCATAAACTCAAACGTAACCTTGATAAAGATATTTATGGAGCTAATGCCCTTGATGATATTAACATTGATATAGATGATACTGTAGTACAGATTTCTATTTCAGATAAAATGCTATTTCGCTCTGGGAGTTATAGAGTAAGCAAGGAAGCAGATGCTCTTTTGAGACGTATTGCTGCCGTTGTAAATTCTGAACCAGCTGTAGAAGTGATGGTAGAAGGTCACACAGACAGTCGTACTGTAAAGAAAGGCTCATACCTCAAGGATAACTGGGATCTAAGTGTACAACGTGCTACAGCAATCGTACGCGAGCTGCAAACTAAGCACAATGTAGATCCATCAAAACTAATTGCTTCTGGACGTAGTAGCTATGTTCCTTTAGTAGAAAATGACTCTAAAGAGAATATGTCAAGAAATAGAAGAACGAGAATTTTAATTCTTCCTAACCTTGATAAATTTCTAGCACTCATGGCTTCAAATGAATAAGAGCTATAATCTCTTATAATTAAAAAACTAAAAATCCCTCGCCATGACTGGCGAGGGATTTTTTTTAAATTCTATACTAGATAGCTAAACGAATGCTAGTTGATAGCTGGACAGTTACAATCATAAGGTTCTTTATTTTTACCAAGGTTGATACCCAACGTAATTTGGTGAAAACCACCATTAGTAAGTACTACTGAGTTGCTTTGGTATGAATACGTATATCCAAACATAAAACGATCATACATACCCCCTACAAATGGTGTTACATACTGAAGTTTTTGAGTATCTACAGATTCTCCATTAGTAGTAAATTCTGCTCCGTCAAAACTTCTTCTATAAGAAAGACCTCCCCATAATCTACCCCAGTCTGTTTTATAATATGCCTTACCGTTTACATCTATTGTAGCTTCGCCTGTACTATCTGTAGCTTGAAACATTACCGATGGCTCAAAACTCCATTCAGAATAATTAGGAGAAATTGTATACGCCATAGATATTAAATAGCGACGCTGGTTGTTAGGCTCAAAATCTTCACTGAAAATATCACGCTTCACAGGGATTGCATTCTTAACAGTAAAATGTGTAGAGAAATTTAAAAAATTATAAGACATTCCAAAGTCTATATTTAAATAAGAATCACTCTGCTCTATCCCAGCTATAATAGGATCAAAATCTGTAAGGTCAAAATTAGTTTCATCAAGCTTACCTTGAATAATTCCTGCACTTATCCCAAAAGAAAGCTGATTTAAATCTACATAGTTACGCCCTAACATTAAGTGATATGCAAACGTAGCATACACCCCTTGTTGAGAAAAATAGCCATTACTATCATTAAAGAGAACACCACCTATTCCTATATTATCTCCTATTCTACCATTTAAACTTACTGTTTGAAGTGCCGGAGCATCATCTACTCCTGCCCATTGTGATCTAGCTGTCCCTCTTAACTTTGTAGTTTGAGAAGCTCCAGCCATTGATGGATGAAGTAAATATAAATTATCCTGTAAATAATCAAGATATACTGGAATACCTTCTTGCGCCATCGCAAACTGTGCAAAAAACAATGCTATTAGAAAGTAGGATTTCTTTAAACTCATGGACTTTTCTTTTTCTATACGGCTACAAATCGAAGATATTATGACCCTTACGACTGTATACTTTAAACTTGAGTAAAATCTATAAAAGACAATACTTCCATAGCTCTCAAATATAGGACTTTTTACAATACATCACGCTATATAACTCCCCAACTACGATGTAGATACCCTCAATATTAACTAGTACACGCAAATATATGACACGTATGATAACCGACTTAAAGAGTTAATATTCATAAAGCCATTACCCATACTTTATATACCAAGTACGCTCCATCTTCCATACCTTTGTAAAAAAATTATCAATGTCAACATATAGTATATCTGTAGAAGGAACTTCTAACCCTGCTATTAAAAAATTTCAGGCAGATCAGTTTCTAGTTAATCATAACAGCTACGAATTTAAAAATATAGATGAAGCTGCAAATTCGCCGCTTGCTCAACAGTTATTTTATCTTCCATTTGTAAAGACAGTATATATTACTCAAAACTTTGTTGCTATAGAAAAGTACAACATTGTAGAGTGGATAGATGTACAACAAGAAGTTGCAAATCAAATAGAAGACTATCTTAATGATAATGGTCTTGTTATTATAGAAGATGTTGCTGCAAAGAAAATACCAGTAACAGTTTATGCAGAGTCTACACCTAACCCATCAACACTTAAGTTTGTTGCAAACAAGAAGCTTGTAACTACGGCTTTTGAATTTAAAAGTATAGATGACACTGCAAATGCTCCAATGGCAAAGGCTTTATTTCACCTTCCTTATGTAAAGGAAGTCTTCTTTGATGAAAATTATATTTCTGTTCAGAAATATGATGTTGCAGAGTGGGATGAAGTCGTAACTGAAACAAGAGAGTTTATACGTGATTACATCCAAGATGGAAAAGAAATTGTAACAGCAGCTCAACTTAAAACGCCACAGCAAGCTGAAGCGATTGCCGAAGAAAAATTTGAGACTTTAGATGATATTTCTAAGGAAATAGTAAATATTATTGAAGAGTATGTAAAGCCAGCAGTTGCAAGTGATGGTGGTAACATCATGTTCAAAAACTACGATCCAAAAACACAGAACGTTTCTGTAATTCTACAGGGAGCTTGTAGTGGATGCCCTTCTAGTACATTCACACTTAAAAATGGTATTGAAAACATGCTTAAGCAAATGTTACCTGGAAAAATAAATATGGTAGAAGCTATCAACGGATAATTATCTTCTATTACTACTAAGTGAAAATGCCCTTTACATCATAAATGTAAAGGGCATTTTATTTATTCTCAATTTGTGATCTAAACCACTAATTCAATTATTATTTAAAAGCATTCTCACCTGTAATATCCAAACCTGTTATAAGAAGGTGAATATCATGTGTTCCTTCATAAGTGATTACGCTTTCTAGGTTCATCATATGGCGCATGATGCTGTATTCTCCAGTAATTCCCATACCACCTAGAATCTGTCGTGCTTCGCGAGCAATTTTTATTGCCATATCAACATTATTACGTTTTGCCATTGAGATTTGAGCAGAGGTTGCTCTATCCTCATTTTTAAGCTGCCCTAATCTTAATGCAAGTAACTGTGCTTTTGTAATCTCTGTAATCATCTCTGCAAGCTTCTTTTGTTGCAATTGGAATGCAGCAATAGGCTTCCCAAACTGGATACGCTCTTTTGCATAACGCAATGCAGTATCATAACAATCCATTGCAGCACCTATAGCTCCCCAAGCAATACCATAACGAGCCGAATCAAGACAACCTAATGGTGCTCCTAATCCAGATTTATTAGGCAATAAATTTTCTTTAGGGACTTTTACATCTTGAAAGATCAACTCTCCTGTTGCACTTGCTCTAAGCGACCACTTATTATGAGTTTCTGGAGTAGAAAATCCTTCCATTCCTCTTTCTACTATAAGTCCATGTATACGCCCTTCTTCATTCTTAGCCCATACTACAGCCACATCGCAAAAAGGACTATTTGAAATCCATAATTTTGCTCCATTTAAAAGATAATGATCTCCCATATCTTTAAAATTTGTCACCATTCCACTAGGATTAGACCCGTGATCTGGCTCTGTAAGTCCAAAGGAACCCATAAACTCACCAGAAGCAAGTTTAGGCAAGAACTTGTTGCGTTGCTCTTCAGATCCATATTTCCATATAGGATACATCACTAGTGAAGATTGTACAGAAGCAGTAGATCGCACTCCAGAATCACCACGCTCTATTTCTTGCATGATAAGACCATAAGAAATTTGATCTAAGCCCGCGCCACCATATTGTTCAGGAATATAAGGACCAAAAGCTCCTATCTCTGCAAGTCCAGGAATGATTGATTTTGGGAATTTTGCATCTTGTGCAGCTTGTTCTATTATGGGAGAAACGTCTCGCTTAACCCAAGCACGCGCAGCATCTCGTATTAACTTATGTTCTTCTGTTAAAAGGTCGTCTAGATTGTAATAATCAGGAGCTTCAAAAAGATCTGGTCTCATAGCATTTATTTTAGCGTAGTAAAAGTAACGAAAACGTTTTCACTGCCCAAAATTCCTACTACATTTTGAGGTAGAAGTCTTTAACTAGAGAAATATAGTCATCTGTATAATCGTGACGTTTATGCTCTATAGTAAGCTCTGTGGTTTTTAGTTCGCTTTCGCGAAAGCGGAATTCCATCAAACTCCTTTTAATAGGCGAAGTTGGGTTACCCTTTACTCGTGTAATTCTAGATGGAAATAAACCAGCTCGGGAACATAACAACACAAAGTCATCTTCTCTTTCAAATGGTATGATAACGTTAAACGCCCCATCTTCTGAAAGTAACTTTGCTACAGCACCTACGAGTAATTCAAAAGGCATTGACTCTTCTAACCGCGCTTGTTCTCTAGCTTCTATAGCCGCACCATCCTTAGTAGAACGTGAACGCTGCAACGCTGTGGACTCATCATTGAGCGTCTCCACATAAAAAGGTGGATTGCACACAATGAGGTCGTACTCATCATCTATCTCTGCGGCAAATTCGTATAAATGTGCATGGTAACAAAAGAGTCTGTCTCCCCAAACGCTATTTTCAAAGTTTTCGGTAGCCTGCTCATAAGCATTATCATCTAGCTCTACGGCGTCTATAGTCATAGCGTCACTGCGTTGCGCAAGCATCAATGCGATAACACCAGTACCAGTGCCTATATCTAATATGCTATTTGGATACCGAGTCACTGAGGTCCAAGCGCCAAGCAATACACCATCTGTGCCTATTTTCATAGCGCAGCGATCTTGGGCTACCGTAAATTCTTTAAATTGGAAAGGTTTTAAAGACATCTATAGATATAGATCAATCAATCCATCAGGAAGTTCGAAGTGCATTTGCTTGTTCTCGCGGTCTACTTTCTTGATAAACTCGTCTACCATAGGTATAAGTACTTGACTACCATCTCTGTCAATTTCAAATATGGCCTGCGTGTTGCTATCATTTACATATGTGATTGTACCTATCTCACCAAAATCTTTATCAACCGCAGTAAATCCTACCACTTCATGGAAGTAAAATTGATCACCCTTTAACTCAGGAAGTAAATCTAGTGGCAGGTATAAACCTGCGCCTATCATATCATCTGCATCCTCTTCTGTATCTATATCTTCAAATTTCACTCGAAGTAAACTAGACTTATGTAACTGAGAAGACTCTATAAAATAGGGTACAAGACTAGGACCAAAATCAATAAACACAGAGTCCATGTCTACGTATATTTCTGGTTCGTCAGTATCAAGTTTAGCCAGGAGTTCACCTTTAAAGCTATACTTTCTAACTATTTTTCCGAGGTAGAAACAATCTTCTTTTTTCATAGGGTGCAAAAATACGGGATATCTTATAAAAAGATGTAAAAGTTAATCGATAAGCAATCGCACACAGCAAGCTTATTTTATAGGAGGCTTTAGCTACTATTTAGTAATAATAAACTTAGACCATAAAAAATGCCCCAATAATTAAATTAGGGCATTTTCAAAATTTTGCGAAAGCATAACGCTTCCACTAGATTTTTTACTCTTCAGAATCTGAAGCTGCTGCTTCACCTTCTGCAGGTGCATCTTCAGTTTCTGCAACCACTTCTGGTTGAGCTGCTGCGATACGAGCCTCGTTTACAGCTTTTTCAGCTGCAAGAGCTTCTGCTTTTGCTTTTTCTTCTGCTTGAGAAAGGTTTCCTTTCTTAGCTTCTACTTTACCAGCTTTCTCCTCTACCCAAGCGTTGAATTTTTCTTCTGCTTGCTCTTCAGTAAGTGCACCTTTACGTACACCACCAGCTAGGTGATTTTTAAGCATTGCTCCTTTATAAGAAAGAAGACGCTTTGCAGTCTCAGTAGGCTGCGCTCCGTTTTGTAACCATGTTACAGCAAGATCAACATCAAGGTCAATGATTGCTGGGTTACTGTTAGGATTGTAAGTACCTATTTTTTCTAAGTATTTACCATCTCTCTTTGCGCGAGCATCTGCTGCTACAACCCAGTAAAAAGGTTTACCTTTCTTACCGTGTCTTTGTAATCTAATTTTAACTGACATAAAAGTTAATTTGTGGGGTACCCGACCCCGTTTTTAAATAAGTCTGCAAATATACTATAATTTTTCTGGCACTCATCACGTTATATCTTTAATATAAAGTACTTTTGCTCTCTATTTCTGAATTTTTATTATGCGTAATTTACTATTTGTTCTCATCTCTATTGTTACATTTATTTCTTGTAGTACCATAGAAGATAACACCCCTGCACTGCAAGGTGTACGCGACACTGTATTACTGCGTACTTCAGACAGTCGAGCAATTTTTGATGAAGACGGAGATTTATTGATACGCGGAGAACTTGGCGCAGAAGTAATAAGCTTTCAAATAGAAAATCAAGCACAAACTCAAATTACATTTGGCGGTCAGAACAATCCTAGTATTGCTAGCTATATTAACAAAGATGGAAAGGTTTTTACTACTGCATCATCCCAAGCTAGCGGTCTATTAGACTTTACATTTAACGGAAACAATACGATTTCTGGTGATTTTAAATTTACTGCATTTACTGCATCTTTTGCAGATACTGTAGTATTTAGTAGAGGTGTTGTTTATAGAGTACCCATCCTTACTCCAGTAGTAATTCAACCAGAAATTGAGGATGTAGATGATAATTTTGAAGCTCTTATCAATACAACGGTATTTAATTCTACAGTCATTAATAGCCTTATTTCTGGAAATGTTCTTACGGTTCTAGGTAGCACATCTCTTACTGATGTTGCTATTAGCTTTCCTATCACTAGTACCCCAGGAACTTATAATTTAGGATCTAACCCTGACTTCTCTGCCGCTTACACCACTCCTTCTGGAATATCAAATGCTGTATCTGGTGAGATTACAATTATAGCAAATGATCAAGAAAACAACATTGCTGTAGGAACATTTAACTTCATGACCGCTCAAGGCTTTTCAATTACTGATGGTGCGTTCACCATTAACTATTAGTAGGTCTGATATCCTATCACATCGCCTGATTTAAGTTTGTCCAACTAACGGCTGCTTACTTTACATACTAAAAACAACATTCTACTATAGATAACTTTCTTAATTATCTATCGATTGTCGCTGCTTATAGTTTTCGTATTGTCTTTACAATGACAACAAATTACTCTAACTAGCTTCAATCACTTCCTGTCTTATCATACTATTAAGACAATTAACATCGATTTACGTTAAAAGAAGCCAATTATAAATGTTTCTGGTTAAAGGTAGTTAAACTACTTATATATAGTGTTTTATACTCATATCTTTACATCAATACTAACAACAAAAACACATATTATGAACTATACAGAAGAAGTTGCAAATAAATTAAATAGTCTATTAACTAAGTCATATGATGCAGAAGCTGGCTACAAGAAAGCAGCAGAAAATGTAAAAAATACTGGCTTAAAAAACTTTTTTCAAAATCGTGCACAAGACAGATATAACTTTGGACATGAAATTAAAGAAGAAGTAAGAAGTTTTGGACAAGAAGTAGATAAGGGAACAAGCTTCCAAGCAGACATGCACAGAGCATGGATGGACGTAAAAACTGCATTTTCTACAGATGACGATGAGTCAACACTAGAAGAAGCAATTCGTGGAGAAAAAGCATCAGTAGAAGCATATAACGAAGTACTAGCAGAGACGTCACTCCCAAGCTCAACAAGAAACGTACTAGAGAAGCAGCGCAATAGCATCCAAAATGCATTGAACGAAGTAAAAACTCTAGAAGAGTGGGCATAAGTAACTTATTCAAACTAGATGAAATTGAAAATCCAGCCATTATGGCTGGATTTTTTTTGTGCATAAAAGTTGATAACTCATAGCCGTAATCTCATGTGAAAAGCACTAAAATGTAGTACTTTTCATATCCACTTTTTCTACGCCTATGTACCTTATTTTTGACACCGAAACCACAGGACTTCCTAAAAACTGGAATGCTCCACTTACAGACTCAGACAACTGGCCTAGAGCGATTCAGATCGCCTGGCAGTTGCATGATGAGATGGGTAACGTCATAGAGCATCAAGATTATCTTATCAAACCAGATGGATTTGACATCCCTTATGATGCAGAGCGCATACACGGTATCTCCACAGCACTAGCCGAAAGAGACGGGATTGAACTTTCTGAAGTACTCTCAAAATTTAATATTGCACTCTCAAAATCAAAGTACGTAGTAGGTCAAAATGTAGGCTTTGATACAAATATCATGGGAGCCGAGTTTCACAGACTCAATATAGGGAATGACTTACAAGAATTACCAGTACTAGATACTTGTACAGAAAAGACAGCAACATTATGCCAGTTACCTGGTGGACGTGGTGGCAAGTTTAAACTACCTACACTTACAGAATTACACAAGCACTTGTTTGGAGAAGGGTTTGGAGAAGCTCACAATGCCACGGCAGATGTAGAGGCAACTACACGTTGCTTTCTAGAACTTATACGCCAGCGTGTTTATACAAAGGAAGAGCTAGATGTTGCTCCAGATTATTTTGATAGATTCTCTCAATCTAATCCGCAGCCTATTACTTTTATTGGGCTCAAACACATAAATCTTAAGAAGGCTTCGGCAAAAATTGCTCAGGCGCTCGCTGCTCAAGATGATACTCCAGAGATTTCTAAGGCAGAAATAGAAGAAAATAAAGAACAACTTTCTGATGTAAAGTTTGCTCACCTTCATAATCACTCACAATTCTCCATATTACAATCTACCGCAAGCGTTCAAGATATTGTAAAAGCTGCTGCGCTACATAAAATGCCTGCTGTCGCCATGACAGATATGGGTAACATGATGGGTGCTTTTCACTTTACAAAAGCGGTAAAAAGTCATAACGCTTTCGCGAAAGCGGAAAACGCAAAACTCATAGAAGCAGGAGAAGCAGAAGAGCATGTGCCGCTTAAAGCCATCATAGGTTGCGAGTTTAATGTGTGTGTTGATCACAAAAACAAGAGCCAAAAAGACAATGGATACCAGATTGTCATTTTAGCCAAAAATAAAAACGGATATCAAAACCTCTGTAAAATGGCTTCTATAGCCTACACAGATGGTTTTTATTACGTTCCTCGTATAGACAAGCAAGTTATTGAGCAGTACAAAGAAGATCTTATTGTACTTACCGGAAATCTATATGGTGAAGTGCCAAGTAAGATTCTTAATGTAGGAGAAAAACAAGCCGAGGAAGCTCTTATTTGGTGGAAAGAACAATTTGGCGACGACCTCTATGTCGAGATCATGCGTCACGGGCAAGAAGATGAAGATCGTGTGATGCCTGTTTTAATTACGCTTTCGCGAAAGCATGATGTAAAACTTATCGCGTCTAACAACACCTTCTACATTGATAAGTCTGATGCAGATGCGCATGATGTTTTATTATGTGTAAAAGATGGTGAGAAAGTAGCCACACCAAAAGGTCGTGGTAGAGGATATCGTTTTGGATTACCCAATGACGAATACTACTTTAAGAGTGCTGATGAGATGAAAACGCTTTTTGCAGATGTGCCAGAAGCTATCTTAAACGTACAAGAGGTTGTCGATAAAATTGATCCATATGAACTAGCTAGGGATGTACTACTTCCAGCGTTTGATATACCTCAAGAATTTGTATCTCCAGAAGATGCTATTGACGGAGGAAAACGTGGTGAAAACGCATTCTTAAAGCATCTTGTTTATGAGGGAGCAAAAAAACGATATGGCCAAGAGCTCTCTGAAGAAGTGGTAGAACGCTTAGACTTTGAGCTTGACGTTATTGAAAAGACGGGTTACCCTGGTTACTTCTTGATTGTAGAAGATTTCATAAGAGAGGCTCGCAAGATGGATGTATCTGTGGGGCCAGGACGTGGATCTGCAGCGGGATCTGTGGCAGCATATTGTCTTTGGATTACAAATATTGATCCGCTTAAGTATGACTTACTTTTTGAGAGATTCTTAAATCCGGATCGTGTAAGTATGCCCGATATTGATATTGACTTTGATGATGAAGGTCGCGGGCGAGTAATGCAATATGTAATTGATAAATATGGTGCAAATCAAGTAGCGCAGATTATTACCTACGGTACCATGGCTGCAAAGTCATCCATACGAGATACTTCTAGAGCACTAGATTTATCATTAGGGGATGCAGATAGAATAGCAAAGCTTATCCCTACGATGAGTAAGCTTAGAAAGATTTTTGGCAAAACAGATGCAGAGCTACGCAGTGCCTTTAGATCTGATGATTTACCTAAAGTACAAGAACTAATTACCCTAGAACAAGCCGACAATCTTGAAGGCCAGATGCTACGTCAAGCAAGACAGCTTGAAGGATCTGTACGTAACACGGGAATTCATGCCTGTGGTGTGATTATTACGCCTAGTGACATTACAAACTTTGTCCCTGTAGCACTTGCTAAAGATTCTGATCTCTATGTAACCCAATTTGACAACTCCGTCGTAGAGGAAGCTGGGCTGCTTAAAATGGATTTCTTGGGTCTGAAGACCCTTACACTTATAAAAGACACTGTAAAACTTGTTAAGTATAGACATGACGTAGATCTCGATCCAGAGAATTTTCCGCTGGATGATGAGAAAACGTATGAACTTTTCCAGCGTGGTGATACTGTAGGTATATTTCAATATGAATCACCAGGGATGCAAAAGCACATGCAATCGCTCAAACCTACGGTATTTGAAGATCTTATTGCAATGAATGCGCTTTACCGTCCTGGACCGATGGAATATATACCATCATTCGTAAGAAGAAAGCACGGGGAAGAAGAGATAGAATATGACCTTCCTGCTATGGAAGAATATCTTAAGGAAACGTACGGTATTACTGTCTATCAAGAGCAAGTAATGCTACTTTCTCAAAAGCTAGCCGACTTTACAAAGGGTGAGGCCGATGTACTTCGTAAGGCAATGGGTAAAAAGCAAATTGCCGTTCTTGATAAAATGAAGCCTAAATTTATAGAGCAGGCTTCTGCCAAAGGCCATGATCCAGAAAAGCTAGAAAAAATCTGGAAAGACTGGGAAGCATTTGCCGCTTATGCATTTAACAAGTCACACTCTACATGTTATGCGTGGATTGCTTATCAAACTGCTTACTTAAAAGCCCACTACCCTGCCGAGTATCTTGCTGCTGTACTTTCTAACAATATGAATGACATCAAGCAAGTAACGTTCTTCATGGAAGAGGCAAAACGCATGGGTCTTGAAGTATTAGGACCTGATGTGAATGAATCTTTTAGAAAATTTACAGTAAACGATAATGGTGCTGTACGTTTCGGGATGGGTGCGGTAAAAGGTGTAGGTACTGGAGCTGTTGCGACCATTGTTGAAAATAGAAAGGATGGAAATTATAAATCTGTCTTTGACTTTGCACGACGCGTAGATTTACGAGCCGCAAATAAAAAAGCTTTCGAAAGTCTAGCGCTAGCTGGAGGTTTTGATGAAATGGATGGAGACACACACCGAGCTCAATTCTTTAATCACGACGGAGATAACATTACCTTTTTAGAAAAAGCAGTAAAATATGGTGCGCGTTACCAAGAAAATGAAAATAGCTCTCAGGTAAGTCTCTTTGGAGAATCTAGCGAAGTTCAAATACCAGAACCAGAAGTTCCTCCATGTGAGGAATGGGGAACTATGGAAAAACTAAAACGTGAGAAGGAGGTAGTAGGAGTATATATCTCAGGCCACCCGCTAGATGACTTCAAAACAGAAATGGAAACGTTTTGTAATGCAACGGTGTCAAACTTCCACCAGATGGAAGCTTATATTAACAGAGAGCTCACCTTTGGCGGTGTAATATCTGATGTACAACATCGTGTATCAAAAAATGGAAAAGGATGGGCTTCCTTTATAGTAGAAGACTTTACAGACACCTTTGAGTTTAGAATGTTTGGAGAGGAGTACCTCAAGATGCGTCACTTTTTGATTCCTAATAGCTTCATACACGCAAAAGTGTTTATAAAGGATGGCTTTACCAATAGAGAAACTGGCAGAAAGAGTGATCCAAGAACGCAGTTTAATAGCATCCAGCAATTGCAGGATGTAATGGAAACAAATGCAAAAAAACTAACCATTAATATCGATATTAATGAGGTTGCAGAGGCTCGCATAGAAGAAATAAAGAATATTCTTGACCTACATGTGGGTGAGGCTAAACTTCACTTTCAAGTCTTTGAACCACTTGAAAAACTTTTTGTAAAAATGCCTAGCAAACGCATAAAAGTAAAAATCTGCCAAGAACTTCTTGACACTTTGGAAGAGAATAGCGTCCATTATAAACTCAACTAGTTACGCTACATTACGTGGAGCTACTAGCTCCCTTCGTACAAGTATAGTCACTTCCTCCTTGTAGCTCTCTGTCTGCAATGTGTAGGTGAACGCTTGTGGGTACTCGTTACTTTCGACACTTTGTATACTTGCTTGATGCAAAAGAAATGTTCCATAGTTGGGGTAGCCTAGGTATTTACAGAGCATCTCTATCATCTTTGCATTTGGCGATAGCTCTTCGTTATCTCCATCTTCTATATAATTATTGTAATAATTAAGAAGTGTTCTTCTTGAGATTTGATAATTACACTCACACCAGAGACTATTTGCTAGGTGATCTGCCCATTGTGTTTTTGTGTTTCCGGGGGTTTCTGTTTGCGCTTTCGCGAAAGCGGACAAAACAATTTTTCTAAACATCATAATGGTAATTTTTGTTTCTAAATCATTCTTATATTTTTTTCAATTAGGGATTGGAAAGTATTTTCCATCGGTTTTCCATCTAGCACTCTTAACAAGCTAGATATTTACGTATCTAAAAGATAATCAGCACACAAAGAACGATAAATAGCAATAGGTTTCATAAAGGAAATCCACAAAATGCATCATATTTCTTTGTTTGTTAAGATTTTTCTCACAAAAGTATATAACCCTGAAACATTAAAATTATGAAAGCAACTATTTACATCTTAGCATTTTTATTTATGGGAGTTACATTTACAGCATGTACTCCAGATACCGTAACAGAAGAAAGTGACCACATAGAAAGCACTTGGGGAGAGGATGATAACAATGAAGAAACAGAGGAAGATAAAGATGGTAATTAGACTATTTCTATCTTAATATTTTTTCCTTATTCGTATATTAGAGGGATGAAACAGCTTGTTCTGTCATCCCTTTTTTTGCTGTATAGTTTTACTGCTTACAGCGCCTTACCACCTCAAAAACATACAGCTGAGGATAGCTTACTGTATTACAAGAAGTTGAGCCGCACAAAAAAAGAATCTTACAAAGATAGGCTCGCCGCAAATGAAAAGGCTACTTTCTGGTCAAAACAAGTATCAGACTCTGTATATCTTAAGCAACTAGACTATAGGTGTAGCTTGTATAATTACGATAAGCAATACGACCAAGCTATTACCCAAAGTAAAAAGTTGTTATATGAAGCCACAAGACTTAAAAATAAAAGATTTATTGCTAAATCTTATTCTCTGTTAGGAGACTTTTATAAAAAGAAACAGAATACCTCTGACGCTTTTACAAACTATGTGCACGCGATAGAGCTCTTTAATGAGATAAAGGACAGCCTGCAGGTTATAAGAATTTCAAAAAAGGCTAGCTATATACAAGCCAGTCTTGGTGATATAGACGGAGCAGAATATACTATTGTTAATGCCCTTGACTATAGCAATGCACTAAAAGATCCCTCAGAAATTTCTTGGTTTTATGACATTCTAGGTAGGGTATATAGAGAGCGTGGCTTGTGGCAAGAAGCTATACGATATCATCGAAAGGCATTACAAATTGCAAATAACACAAGTAGCAAGGCTTCACTTATTAACAATTATGCCATCACACTCCTAAAATCTGGCGATAATGATGGGGCTATACAGCAGCTAGAAGTAGGTCTTTTATATAAAGACAGTATATCGCCTAACACGCTATTCCGTCTCAAAGATAATTATGGATTTGCAAAATCACGTGCTGGACACGATGACGCTATACCACTATTAAAGGAAGCATTAGCGCTGAGAAGTGGCATAGATGACATACCAGGAACATATGCAAGTCATATACACCTCGCCGAAGCTTATATGGCATTAAAAAACACCCAAGAAACTGCATATCACGCGCAACAAGCTTATAATATTTCTTCCAAAGCTAACAATACAGAAGCTGTTATAAAAGCACTTGACTATTTAATACCTGTAACCAAAGAATCTAATGTGCTTTTTGAAGAATACACCTCCTTATCAGACTCTCTGACTAAAGCACAAAACAACGCTAAGTTTGAGTTTGCAAAACTTCGTTATGATGTAGAAAAGGCCGAAGAAAGAGAGAACATGGCCTTAAAAGAAATTACAGCTTCACAGCTGAGAGAGGGTGTAGCAATTAGAAAGATAAATTGGGCTCTCGCAGGTATAGGAGGTCTTTTAATCATTGGTGTTGTTTTTATACTTTACCAGCGTGAGCGATCAAAAAAACAGCGACTATTAGACCGTTATGAAACAGAAAAGCGTATCGCAAAAAAACTTCACGATGAGCTTGCAAACGAGATATACTTAGTAATGAACGAGGTTGAAAATGAAATACATTCTCCGGCTGTGGCAGATAGACTTGAGGATATCTACAAATTAAGTAGGGATCTCTCTAGAGAGACAAAACCTATACAGACTGATGAGAATTTTCCAACTGAGCTTGCAATGAACTTGCAAACGTATACCTCATCAGAACGTAAACTTATATTGAGGGGTCTTGAGTCTATAAACTGGAACGTTATTAAACCAGAAGTGAAAATCGAGATATACAGAGTACTTCAAGAATTAATGACTAATATGAGGAAGCACAGTAAAGCTTCTCTTGTAGCACTTGTATTTAAAAGTGTAGATAAACTTTTAGAAATTAATTACAGTGACAATGGCAAAGGAGTGTCACTATCAAGAGATAATCGCGGCAGCGGCTTATTAAATACACAAACCCGTCTAAAATCTTTAGGAGGACAAATAGAGTTTGACTCTGCCATAGACGAAGGTTTTAGAGCAGAATTATCAATTCCCATTTAATTTACGGTACCATGTTTAAAAAAATACTAGCGGCAGAAGATATAGATAACATTAAACTGGGTGTCTCTTCTATTCTTAAACAGCTCAAAATACCAGAAGTCGTACACGTTGAATATTGTGATGAGGCTTTTTTAGAGTTTAAAATGGCAATTCAAGACAATGCTCCTTTTGATCTTTTAATAACAGATCTTTCTTTTAAAGAATCTTACCGAAAAGAACGTCTTACCTCTGGAGAGCATCTTTTTAAAGCACTAAAAGATGTAGATCCTACTATAAAAGTAATCGTATACACTATGGAAGATCATCCTCAACGCTTTGACAGCCTCTGGAAGTCTGGTTTACTAGATGGTTATGTATGCAAGGATAGACGAGGACTAGAAAACCTTAAAGAGGCCATAGAACAAGTTGCAAAGGGTGAGAAATACATCTCCCAACATCTTGCTGATAATGTTAAGCAAAAAAACCTGGTAGAACTTAACAACTATGACATTGAACTATTGAGTCTTCTAGCAGATGGTGCTACACAAGATGAAATACAACATTATTTTAAATCTAAAAATATGAAACCCTTTAGCAGGAGTAGTATTGAGAAGCGACTACGCGAGTTACGCACGGAGTTTGGAGCGAAAACAACCATACACCTCATACGACTACTAGCTGATTTACGCCTTATTTAAAATAAATTTTAAATAAAAACACGCAAATAAAGGAAATGCGTAAAATTTTACCTCCATCCACTCCTATCTTTATAACACCCTACAGTTCTCTTCCAAGAGGATATGTTTTATTAAGTACTTGTAATTTGTTTTTTTGGAAGAAACTTTATAGCATATTATACACAGTTTAATAATGCTCTGACGACTATTCTAAGGTCCCCCAACCGAAAAGCACCTTATCGATGTACCGATAGGTGTTTTTTTTTGCGCAAACAAAAAAAAAGCCTGCTCGAGAGCAGACTTTTTTGAAAGTTAAGATAATATCAATATTACATTTCTAATGCTTTCTTGATATCTCCATTCATTAATATATTGATAGGATCTTCTAGCGCTTCTTTTACTGCTACTAAGAATCCTACTGATTCTTTACCATCGATTATACGGTGATCATAAGATAGTGCCACAAACATAATAGGCGCTACAACAATACCACCATCTATTACAACAGGGCGTTCAACAATATTGTGCATTCCTAAAATTCCAGATTGTGGTGGATTGATTATAGGAGTAGATAACATAGAACCAAATACACCTCCGTTAGAGATAGTAAACGTTCCTCCTGTCATTTCATCTACTGTGATTTGTCCATCACGAGCTCTTATTGCAAGTCTCTTTACTTCGCTCTCTACGCCTCTAAAAGAAAGGTTCTCCACATTGCGCATCACAGGTACCATTAAACCTTTAGGTCCAGATACAGCAATAGAGATGTCCTTATAATCAAAAGTAATCATCTCCTTACCATCTATCATACTGTTAACAGAAGGATACATTTCTAATGCTCTTACTACAGCTAGTGTAAAGAAAGACATAAATCCAAGTCCTACACCATGCTTAGCTTTAAAGTCTTCTTTGTACTCCTTACGAAGATCAAAAATAGCTTGCATATTTACCTCATTAAAGGTAGTAAGCATTGCAGTAGTATTCTTTGCCTCTACAAGACGCTCTGCTACTTTACGACGTAACATTGATAATTTAGTACGAGATTCTCCACGAGCTCCTGGTCCAGGAGTTCCCATAGATGGTCTAGCATTTACTGCATCATCCTTAGTGATACGTCCATCACGACCTGTACCTGTAACGGTTTTAGGGTCGATATCTTTTTCTGCAAGCACTTTCTTTGCTGCAGGGCTAGCAGATCCAGATGCATATGTTTTTTGAGTTTCAGCAGGAGCTTTTGCTCCAGTGTCTGGAGTTTTTGCTTGTTCCTTCTTTAGGTTCTTTTCGACATTTGCATCACCGCCACCTTCGTCACCACCTTCATAGGTAGTAGTTGCTGGAGCCTCTGCAGATGTATCGATAAGACACACAACAGCGCCCACCTCAACAGCATCACCTTCTTCGGCTTTGAGAGTAATTACTCCACTTGCTTCTGCAGGTAGCTCTAAAGTTGCTTTATCACTATCTACTTCGGCAATAGCCTGATCTTTTTCTACATAATCGCCGTCTGCAACGAGCCATTGTGCGATTTCAACTTCTGTGATGGATTCTCCCGGTGAAGGGACTTTCATTTCTAAAACCATAGTTGTTATAATTACGCTTTCGCGAAAGCGGAGTTTAATTCATTAATATCCATGTAAACAGCACTTTGTCTGTCATTATGGTGTTTTTTTATTAGCAATATTCTCAAAATTGAATATATACTAGACTAGTGTTGCGTCAAAAACGCTATCTATTACTTTTTTGTGACGTGCTTTTGATCTTGTACTACTACCTGCTGCTGGTGAGGCATACACGCGGCGCGAAGCTACTCTAAGTTTTACTTGCTCAAAATTCATAAGCATATAACCCCAAGCTCCCATATTTTTAGGCTCTTCTTGTGCCCAAACGTAATCTGTTACATTAGGATAACTAGCAATAATCTCTTCTAGTTGCTTTTGTGGCAACGGGAATAATTGCTCGATACGCACCAATGCTACATCTTCACGTCCATTTTCTGTACGTCGTTCTAATAAATCATAGTAGAACTTACCTGTACAAAATACAAGAGAAGTAACCTTCTTCTTATCTACAGTTACATCATCAAAAACTTCTTGGAAGCTTCCAGTCGCAAGTTCTTCTTTACTACTTACTACTAGAGGATGTCTCAATAATGATTTAGGTGTAAAAACAACAAGTGGCTTTCTAAAATTCCACTTCATCTGGCGACGAAGCAGGTGAAAAAAGTTTGCTGGCGTCGTTACGTCTGCCATGATTAAGTTATCTGTAGCACATAGCTGAAGATAACGTTCCATACGAGCACTTGAATGCTCAGAACCTTGTCCTTCATATCCATGAGGCAATAACATCACAAGACCATTCTGTGTCTTCCACTTAGACTCTGCAGCGCTTATGTATTGATCTAACATAATCTGAGCACCGTTTGAAAAATCTCCAAACTGAGCTTCCCAAATTGTAAGCGTTTTTGGGGATGCCATTGCATAACCATAATCAAAACCTACAACACCATACTCAGAAAGTAGTGAGTTGTAAATATCCATTCTACCTTCTACACCTAAACGGTTGTGAAGGTTAATCTCCTCAACATCATCTTCTGTCTTAATAATAGCATGACGGTGAGAGAACGTACCACGCTCTACATCTTGACCAGATATACGCACGTTAAAACCTTCTTCCATTAGTGAGCCATAAGCAAGTAACTCACCCATACCCCAGTCTAACATGTTAGTCTCTGTATATTGTTTATTACGATCTGCTACAATACGCTGGATCTTACGTATAAATTTTTTATCCTCAGGAAGCTTTGTAATACCATTTGCAATGGTGTCTAGCTTTTTCTGATCATAAGTAGTATCAATAGGAGCAAGAATATCTTCTCTACTACCTAACTCATACCCTTCCCAGTCATCTGCAAGAATCTCAGTAATGACTGTTTTATCTTTTTTACGGGACTCCTCTAAGTCTTCTTCTAGATCGTCTTTGTATTCTTTTTCTAGTTGCTTTACATGTCCATCTTGTATCACACCTTCTTTAATAAGGCGCTCTGCATAGATGTCTCTCGGGCTTGCGTGTTTTGCAATTGCCTTATATAAAAGTGGCTGCGTAAAACGTGGCTCATCACCTTCATTGTGCCCATACTTACGATATCCTAAAATATCTACAAATACGTCACGACCAAATTTCATTCTAAAGTCTAATGCAAATGCAAATGCATGACATACAGACTCTACATCATCTCCATTTACGTGAAGTACTGGTGATAATGTTACTTTACCAACATCTGTACTATATGTAGATGACCTTGCATCTAGATAGTTTGTTGTAAAACCTACTTGGTTATTCGCTACAATATGGATAGTTCCTCCAGTACGGTAACCTTCTAGTTGTGCCATTTGCACAATCTCATATACAATACCTTGCCCAGCAACTGCGGCATCACCGTGTATTGCTATAGGTAGTATTTTCTTCTCATCTCCACCTAATTGATTATCAATCTTAGCACGAGACATTCCTTCTATAACTGCTCCTACAGTCTCAAGGTGAGACGGGTTAGGCGCTAGATCCATACGGATTTTTTCTCCTTTACTGCTTTCGCGAAAGCTCGTCCAACCCATGTGATATTTTACATCACCATCAAAAAGTTCATCTTCTGCATATTCCTTACCGTCAAATTCTGAGAAAATTGCCTCTGGCGATTTTCCGAAGATATTTGCAAGAACGTTAAGGCGACCACGGTGAGCCATCCCCACTACAAACTGTTCGATTCCATTATCTGAGCCACGCTCGATAAGCGTGTCTAATCCAGGAATCATAGCGTCAAGTCCTTCAACTGAAAAACGTTTTTGACCTACATATTTAGAATGTAAAAATCCTTCAAAAGAAGCTGTTTGATTAAGCTTTTTAAGAATATGTTTTTTCTCTTCGGCAGAGAATTCTGGGTGGTTATCGTTTTTGTTAAGCCAGTTTTGTATCCACGCAATCTCTTCTGGGTTACGTATATACATATACTCTATCCCGATGTGATCGCAGTAGATAGCTTCAAGGTGATTAACAATTTCGCGTAAGCTAGTTCTACCTAGACCTAAAATAGATCCAGCCTCAAACTGTAAAGTCATATCAGCTTGTGACAACCCGAAGTTTTCTATTTCAAGAGTAGGTGCGTACTTACGACGTTCACGCACAGGGTTAGTTTTCGTAAAGAGGTGACCTCTGTTACGATAAGCATCAATCAATTTTACAATTTGAAACTCCTTCTGTATTGCTTCTGGAATAGCAGCTGGAGTTGTTCCTGAATCGTCAGAAACTGGCTCAGCATTTTCCATTCCAAAGTCAAAACCTTGGAAAAAAGCGCGCCAACTAGCTTCTACACTATCTGGATTTAGTAAATATTGATCGTAAAGCTCAGCAAAGTGAGCGGTATGTGCGGCATTCAGAAATGAAAATCTATCCATTTGATATTTTTGTTCTGCGTCTTGAGACAATAGAGATGCAAAAATACAATAATTAACATTTTCGTCCATATAATCCTTATATTTATAACACTTAATTATGATACGATTAACAATGAGAGAGAGAATTTCCTGCGCCATATTAGTTTTTAGTTTCCTGTTATTAGGAAACAACACCCTTTTTGCACAACAGACTACTACTACCCCAAAAAGTGATTTCTGGAGTAAGGTGCGTTTTGGTGGTGGATTAGGATTAAATTTTGGCCGAAACAATACAAATATCACGGTTGCGCCTAGTGCGTTATACCAGCCCAATCAATATGTTGCCTTTGGACCAGGGCTTAACTATACCTATCAAAAATTTGGTGATTTTAAAACTACACTTGTGGGAGCAAGTGCTATTGTGATTTCCAATCCTCTTGATTTCTTACAGCTTTCTGGAGAGTTTGAGCAGCTTCGCGTTTTTCAATCGGTTTCTGGACAACCAGATATTCCAAACTCTTGGAATACTGCACTTTTTCTTGGTGCGGGATACCGTCTTAACGTAGGAGGAAATAGCCTAGGCGCTATCGGAGTGCGTTACAATGTGCTTTTTGATAATGATGATTCTGTTTATGCAGATGCATGGCAACCTTTTGTGAGAGTATATTTCTAAAGAGACTTTTATAACAAGTCGTTTTTGCTAAGTTTGCTTGACATTACATGCAAGCTTTATTATGATACAAAAACTTCGCTTTCTCTTATTACTAGTAGCACTCTGTGTTCTCAATTCTTGTGGTTTCTCATCAGAAACTAAAACTCCAATTATAGAACTAAGTAACGCAAATGAGCCTTTCGTGGGCAAAATTGTTCTTGAAAATATTGAAGGCAACACAAAAACCGAAGTTACATTTCACATTGATGTAAAGAGTATACGAAGAGAGCAAACTCACCAAGGCGGTGATGGCTTCCTAGGTGATAAAGCTGGTATCATCGTAAATTATGATAAGGACCAAGTTATCTTATATAACACATATGGAGGAGCAAAATGGACAACATACACTATTAAAGGGTATAAAAATGCATTAGCTAGATACACCTTCCCATACGCACCTATTGTAGCATCTTACGATTATACCTATAGCTTCTTAAACGATTATACTGCTATTGTCGCAAAAGAAAATGCACTAGAGATTGAATCTCTCCAACTTGACTATAAGCTATACAGCAATCTTAGTATCCGTCAAGAGAATTTTGATACCGATGAGATTAAAGTAAGACGAGAAATGATAGCATTAGTTTTTCCTAACATGCCAGAAAATGTGCACTTCCCATTACTTTTTAAGGTCTCAAAAAACACTGGAGATAATGGGATTGACAATAAAACTAATCTCTCAGAAAAGGGATGGAAAGACAAGATAACCCAAGTCTTTAATGAACTAAACACCAAAGAAAACAAAGTAAAAAGTATACAGCGTGGCGAAGTAGATCCTTCTTTATTTGAGTTTAACGATACAGATTTTATTGAAACGCGCCCAGAATATTTTTTCAAATCCCATAATAGCGGAAGCTCTTGGGGTGATGATTAATAGAAAATCACACCTCTAGCATGCTCCCCACAACCACATTCCACTCTTTAATTTCCCAAGAAGAAACGATGCCGTTTTGCACATAAGGATCTCGAGAGATAAAGTCTTCTATGATACCTCTATCAGACACTTTAAAAATTAAGATTCCCTGGTCTGCAGGGTTTTCTGTGGCGCCACCTAATAATAAATAGCCAGCAGCAACTGCTTCTTTTGCAAGCGTAAAATGATCTGGGCGATACGGCGTGCGCTTCTCGAGGTAATCCTCTACGTATTGATATATAAGAAGGTAATGTTTCATTAGTTCATCATGATTTCTAGAAGACCTATTGCAGCCTCGCTAATTTTTGTTCCAGGACCAAAAACAGCTGCAGCACCAGCATCAAATAGAAATTGATAATCTTGCTGTGGAATAACCCCACCTACAATTACCATAATATCTGGTCTTCCTAACGCCTCCAATTCTTCGATTACTTGAGGCACTAATGTTTTATGACCAGCCGCAAGTGATGATACTCCCAGAATGTGAACATCATTTTCTACCGCTTGTTTTGCTGCTTCCTTAGGTGTTTGAAATAACGGACCAATATCTACATCAAATCCTATATCTGCATATCCTGTTGCTACTACTTTGGCACCACGGTCATGACCATCTTGGCCCATTTTGGCAACCATAATTCTTGGGCGGCGGCCATCTTGTTCGGCAAACTGGTTTGCGAGTTGTTGCGCTTTCGCGAAAGCGGGATCTTGTTTCATCTCTTTACTATATACACCACTAAAGGATTGGATTTGTGCTTTGTGTCTTCCGTAAACATCTTCCAGCGCATCTGAAATCTCTCCTAAAGTTGCTCGCTCCTGTGCAGCTGTAACTGCCAGCGCAAGTAAATTACCATTACCCGTACGAGCCGCTTCTGTAAGTGCATCGAGGGCTTTTTTTACATTTTCGGTATTACGAGCTGCCCTAATATCTGCTAAACGCTTAAGCTGTCCTTCTCTTACTTTTGTATTATCTACATCAAGAATATCTAGGTGCTCATCTTCTGTAGGTCGGTATTTATTTACTCCTACAATAATATCTTGCGCACTATCTATGCGTGCCTGCTTTCTAGCAGCAGCCTCTTCAATACGCAGTTTAGGAATCCCAGCTTCAATCGCTTTAGTCATTCCGCCTAGCTCCTCAACTTCTTCAATAAGTTCCCAAGCTCGGTGAGCAATATCATCTGTAAGTGACTCTACATAATAACTACCAGCCCAAGGATCTACTGTTTTTGTAATATGCGTTTCTTGCTGTAAGAATATCTGTGTGTTTCTTGCAATACGCGCAGAAAAATCTGTAGGTAAGGCAATAGCCTCATCAAGTGCATTTGTATGTAAACTCTGTGTGCCTCCAAAGGCAGCCGCAGCAGCTTCAATGGTAGTACGAGCCACATTATTAAAAGGATCTTGCTCCGTAAGGCTCCACCCACTTGTCTGGCAGTGCGTTCTAAGAGCGAGAGATTTAGGGTTTTTAGGATTAAATTGCTTTACAATTTTTGCCCATAGCATACGTGCTGCACGCATTTTTGCAATTTCCATAAAATGGTTCATCCCTATTGCCCAGAAAAAAGATAATCTTGGAGCAAAGCTATCAATATCCATTCCTGCAGCGAGTCCGGTTTTTATGTATTCTAGACCATCTGCGAGTGTGTAAGCAAGTTCTATATCACAAGTAGCGCCGGCTTCTTGCATGTGGTATCCTGAGATAGATATACTATTAAATTTAGGCATGTTTGCTGCCGTATATTCAAATATATCTGAGATAATTCTCATTGAAGGAGTAGGTGGATATATGTACGTGTTGCGCACCATAAACTCCTTCAGAATGTCATTTTGTATCGTTCCAGAAAGCAGTGCTGGATCCACTCCTTGTTCTTGAGCTGCTACAATGTAAAATGCCATAATAGGCAATACGGCACCGTTCATAGTCATCGACACAGACATCTTATCCAAAGGAATCTGATCAAAGAGAATTTTCATATCCTCCACAGAATCTATCGCAACACCAGCTTTCCCTACATCACCTACTACGCGCTCATGATCACTATCATAACCACGGTGAGTAGCAAGATCAAAAGCCACCGAAAGCCCTTTTTGACCTGCAGCGAGATTACGGCGATAAAATGCATTACTATCTTCGGCAGTTGAGAAACCTGCATACTGTCGTATCGTCCATGGACGACGCACGTACATCGTACTATACGGACCCCTTAAGTGCGGAGCGACACCTGCAATAAAATCAAGATGCTCCAACCCTTGTACATCATCCTTTGTATAACGAGACTTTACATCAATCTTCTCTGCAGTAGTAGTGATCTTAACTTCTGCTAATAAAGGAGAATTTTCTTCTTGGGAAGAAAGTGTGATATGTTGAATATTTCTTCTACTCATTACTTTCTTTTATAGGAAGCTCAGTCATTGTAAGCTGTTGATAATAACTATCCAAGGCCACATACAAGGCAGTATATCTGCTTTTTGCTGCTTTACGTCCAAAATCACGCATTCTAGTGCTAAACAATTTTGGATCCATTGTGTTAGTCGTAACTAATGCTTTTACTGTAGTTGACAGCTGGGCATCTTCTATATTATTGATGATACAATTGACGGCGCTATGGTCATAAGACAGATTGCTTTTAAAACCTCCATCTTTAATAATTCCTGCTTTTAAAAGTTCTTTTCTTATTGCTAACGTATGAGTCGTAGCTAGACGCTCATACTCAGCCGTCCCAGTAAATCCAACGTATAGAAAATTTGCATACCCTTTATTAAGAATTTTGGATTCTGGATCATAAGCATTAATAATATCTTGCTCAAATTGGTACAGTGCTTCATTAAGCAGTGCATTATTTTCATTTTCACAATTAATTACTTGTTTCTTATCTGCGTGTTTATACTCAAGTGAAGCTTGATTTTCACATGATACAACTCCAAATGCTATAACTATTGCAACAATAAGGTTATACACTTTTTTCATAAGACTACTTTTCTGCTTTAATACGTTCTTGTTCTAATGCCTCAGCTAGGCGTTTTGCAATTATAGGCTCCAATAAAGTTTTACGAGGATTAATTTTCACAAAAGGGTAAATTTCTAACTCACCTTTCATTACGTCTTTTGGATTAGGATGTTTATTTGTCCCCAAAAGAATCAACTCTCCTTCATCAAACTTAGCCTGTTCCTTTGCAGCACTTTCTTTTATTTTACGCTGGATAGTCCCTTCTTTAAGTTGTCTCAAAAATCCTCCTTGCGCTTCTATATCTTTATAAAGAGTAAGCGCTTTTTCAGCCAATTGCGAGGTAAGCTCTTCTACATAATAAGAACCATCTGCAGGGTTTTGAACCACATCAAAATAGCTTTCTTCTTTGAGAACGATGAGCTGATTGCGAGAAATGCGCTGTCCAAAATTATTAGTCTTGTGATATAGTGCATCATAAGGCATATTTACCACCCAGTCTGCGCCACCTAGCACAGCACTCATACACTCCGTAGTGGTACGTAGCATGTTTATATTATAATCGTAAATCGTTTTATTGCGTCTTGATGGGTGCGCTATAATGTTAATAACCACATCCGTATAATTAAATGCAGACAGCACTACCGCAGCAAGCTTTCTGAGCGCTCTTAGCTTTGCAATTTCAAAAAAGTAGTTAGTTCCTACTGCAACTTCAAAAGTGACAAGATTTATACTAAGCTTCTCTTTCTCACAATGGTTTAAATATTCGGTAAGATGAGCTATGCCGTAAGCTAGTTGCTGTACCATAGTGGCTCCAGCATTCTGATATAAGGTGGTGTCTACAGTAAGTTTACTTTCTTCTCCCTGTAGCAGACTGCTCACTATATCGTGATCCTTTTGCAAATTGTGATACCAGTTACCATCAAGTGCAAGATGATTAATGATATCGAGCTTTGTAGTGATATGATACGCTTTCGCGAAAGCGTGAAAACGTTTATAAAAATCTTCATCAAGAAAACTGAGCTCAAAATAAAGAGGGATTCCTTTATGCTTTAAACTTTCAAATAACAACTCAAGATCAAACAAAGTATCTGCCTGAAAGTAGATAGCCTCTGCTCCGTTCTCTATAGCTTTATTTGCGGTTTGCGCCGACTTAGCCGCATCTACTATAAATATTTTCTCTCCTATAAACCATTGTTGTGGAGCTTGAACAGCGACAGTTTCTTTTATTTCATCACTGTGATAAAAAGGCTTTACATGTATCCCTTCTAGACTTTGCCAGACAAGCGTCTCATTATAGTCTGCCCCTTTGAGGTCAAACTGTATTTTTTGCTTGAAAGCCTTTGCCGAAACTGCGTCAAATTCTGAAAATAAATTAGTCTTCATTCTCTGTAGATAAACTATCTTGATATTCAATTATATAAATCTCCTCGTTATCCTTTTTCATAAGGTATTCTTCACGAGCAAATCTTTCTAAACCTGCACTATCTTTAAGTTGTAAGATTTGTGCATTATCCTCTGCTATTTCCTTTTTAAAGTATGCCCTATTACCTTCCAGCTTATCGTATTCTTGATTGAGCTCTCTGTGTAACAAGTAAGAACTTCCATCAAAAAACAGCATCCACACTATAAAAATGAAAAAAATGAGCAAGTATTTATTGCTCATTATTCTAAACCATTTTTTCTGTTTTAGTTCCTTGATGTTCATTGTTGTAAATATAACAAAACCTTAATGTAATCGTTCGTTTATGATACTACGAACGATATCTACAGCCACTGTATTGTACCTGTTATTAGGTATAATAATATCTGCAAACTCCTTTGTAGGCTCAATGAACTGCTGGTGCATGGGCTTCAGTGTAGTTTGATATCTATTTAACACCTCATCTAGATCACGACCACGCTCTGCAATATCTCTCTTAAGACGGCGTATTAAACGCTCATCACTATCTGCATGCACAAATACTTTAATATCAAAAAGATTACGAATATTAGGATCTGTCAAAATAAGAATCCCCTCTACCACAAGCACGTTTGTAGGGCTTGTAAGGACGGTCTCATCAATACGGTTATGTGCAACAAATGAATACATAGGCTGCAAAATATTTCTTCCCTCTTTGAGCTCAACAAGATGCTGGCAAAGCAAAGGAAAATCTATTGCGTTAGGGTGATCAAAGTTCACCTTCTTACGATCTTCCATCGATAATGCAGAGAGATCTTTGTAGTATGAATCTTGAGAAATTACTGTTACTTGTCCTTCTGGTAGATCTGACACAATCTGATCTACAACGGTAGTCTTACCACTTCCGGTACCACCGCCTATTCCTATAATAAGCATATAATATTATTTTGAGGTAAAGGTACTATTTACGGATTAGTCTTTTATGAGAGGTTTCAAAAAATCAAGAATAATAGTAAAGGCTCAACTATCGCTTTTGAGCAAAAAAAAATCGAAGGCCCTAAGAAAGCCTTCGATTTTTTCTATTACGCTATTAAGAATAAATAACCCTATTCTTCCTCGCTATTTCCTACTTGCTCCTCATATTCTGGATATAAAAATGCATTGTAAGGAAATCTTGTTACGTGAATCTCTCTTACGCGTTCGTAGATTTTCTTTCTGAACTCCTCAAAGTTATTTTTGTTAAGTGCAGATATAAAGATAGCATCACCATTAGTACGTGACATCCATGTTTCTTTCCACTCGTCAAGCGTATAATGTGCACCAGTGCGCTCTACCATAAGATCCTCATCATCATAAGCCTCTGCCGTATAAGCATCGATCTTATTAAAAACCATAAGCGTAGGCTTGTCCATACTCTCAATCTCATCAAGAATCTGGTTTACAGCATTAATGTGATCTTCAAATTGCGGGTGAGAAATATCTACCACATGCAGTAGTAAATCTGCCTCACGCACTTCATCAAGCGTACTTTTAAAAGAATCTACTAGCTGTGTAGGCAACTTACGTATAAATCCTACCGTGTCTGAAAGTAGAAAAGGAAGATTCCCTACCACCACTTTACGTACGGTAGTATCTAAGGTTGCAAAAAGTTTATTTTCGGCAAATACTTTACTCTTACTTATTACATTCATGAGGGTACTCTTCCCCACATTCGTATAACCTACGAGAGCAACTCTCACAAGTGCACCACGATTACCACGCTGTGTAGCCATTTGCTTATCTATAGTAAGCATCTTCTTTTTAAGCAAGGTAATACGATCACGCACAATACGTCTATCTGTTTCAATCTCTGTCTCTCCAGGTCCACGCATACCTATACCTCCACGCTGGCGTTCAAGGTGTGTCCATAAACCTGTAAGTCTAGGCAACAAATATTCATACTGAGCAAGCTCCACTTGTGTGCGTGCATAACTCGTTTGAGCTCTCTGAGCAAAAATGTCAAGTATCAAATAGGTGCGATCTACAATCTTACATTTTAAGATTGCTTCTATGTTACGTTGTTGTCCAGGAGTAAGTTCGTCATCAAAGATCACAGTACCCACATCGTGCTGCTCTACATATGCAGCAACGTCTTCCATCTTCCCTGTCCCTATAAAAGTTTTGGGATTAGGTTTTTCTAATTTTTGAGAGAAACGCTTTAAAACTTCACCTCCTGCTGTATAAGCAAGAAACTCAAGTTCATCAAGGTATTCCGTCATTTTATCGTGTGATTGCTTTTGGGTAACTAGCCCCACCAGCACACACTTTTCATAATCTATTTTTTCTGTTTCGATCATATTAACAAAGGTAGCAAATGGATTGCAGTCTTTTTGACTAAATTGTAACACTCATAGACACTATTCATTATGGAGGATGATTCCGCTTTCGCGAAAGCGCAACAAGAAAAAATACAATGTGCAGTAGGCTTTTACAACCTAGAAAATCTTTTTGACACGACAAACAACCCAGAAACGCTAGATGACGACTTCACACCGAACGGTTTTAAGGAGTGGAATAGCTATAAGTTTAATAAGAAAATAGCCAAACTATCTAAAGTCATCTCAAACATAGGAAAGGATGACACTAAGACCTCACCTTCTCTCCTTGGTGTTGCCGAAGTGGAAAATAGAGCCGTACTAGAGTCTCTTATTGCGACAGACAACCTCAAAGATGAAGGCTATGATGTTGTTCATTATGACTCTCCAGATGAGCGTGGTATTGACGTAGCTTTATTATACAAAAAAGCAGATTTTAAAGTAACACAGAGTGAGCCCATCACACTCTACTTAGAAGCCGAAGAAGGTGGCAGAGACTATACGCGTGACATTCTTTATGTTCAAGGAGAACTTTTAGGAAATACTGTTCACATACTAGTAAATCACTGGCCTTCGCGAAGATCTGGTGAGAATGAAACCTCACAAAAGCGCATTGCAGCAGCTCAGCGCAATAGGGAAGTTATTGATAAACTCATGAATGAAAATCCTAAAGTGAAGATTATCATCATGGGTGACTTTAACGACGGCCCACACAGTGAAAGCGTAAAAAACAACCTCGTTAAAACTGAGTTTTACAACCCAATGCTCTATTTAGGAACAAGGTATGAAGGAAGCTTAAATTATAGATTTGAGTGGTTCATTTTTGACCAGATTATCTTTTCAAACAATTTTGTACAGCTACACGAAAACACACTTCTTTATGAGAAGTCAGATATTTACAATGACTTTTTCCTCACAGAGTATGATGGTAAATTTAAAGGAACACCCTTCCGCACCTATGCAGGAAAAAGATATTTAGGTGGCTATAGCGACCACTTTCCGGTTTATAGCATTTTATCTACAAGAACTGACTAAAAGGATATTTTAATTTGCTTTAATTTGAATCTCGTCAAGTTCATAAGTACCGTCAAAACTTGCATTTCCAGATCCGTTATATCTAAATGCAACATAGCCAGTACCTGTGACACAAGAGAGATCTACAATACCAGAGTCAATCCAGTTTGCAAAGAAATCATTATCTGCCACAATATTTGCTGCGGCTAGAACATCCCACGTGGCAGTATCTATTGTTGTGAGATCACCATCCCAGTCGTTAGAAAAAAGTATGGTCAACCTACTGCCGTCTGCAAAACTATTTGAGGTTCTAAAACGTAAGGTTTCTCCCGTATTTGATGTAAAATCTAATGGCGGAGTGATTAACCAAGATACCGTTCTCGCATCTCCAGAAAAAGCAGATGCAATTCTTGCAGACCTACCTAATGAGGCATTCTGTCCAGTGCTCGTATAAGCTTCCCATGCTTGTGTACCTTCTTCCTGATAATTAGTCCAGCCATTACCCATTATAGGATTGTTATTAGTTTGCGTTTCAAAAAACTCTTCAAATAGTATATTTTCTCCCACCCCACTAGCTGGACCGCAATCTATTTCTACGGGATCACAGCGGTCTGTCTCCTCAAAAATGACTGCTTCTGGATCATTAATCGCAAGGTTATAGGTGTCTCCAAAAAAGTTACGTGTGAGCACTCCAGATATACTGCCAACTCCATCTGGTAGCAGTATGGATTTAAAATTTGCAAAGGTACTTGTACTTACAAGGGTGGATTGCCCAGTCGCACAATGTACCAGTTCTCGCTCTCCATCAAACTCATCAAGAGGTTCTCCCGCATAAGTAACACTCCCATCAATGACATCCTCCTTTATAAACTGAACATCTGTGAGCTTGACGAATATATTTTCTAACTCATTACTAAAGTCTTCTATAGTAACTTCCAACGGAATTATCTCTTCAATAATGGATGACCTCTGCATAAAGCTAAATTGTGCTGGCGCTGGGATTTTGTCTAGATTATCTGTCATGCCTAGCGTTAATACTCCGTTGCTATCTCCTATCCACAAACCTCCTATAGCTTGGTTATCTAGTGTTGCATTACCTAGCTTTACAAATACCTTGCGACCCACTTCATAATAGGTAAACAGCGGACTTTCATCTATAAGTACGCGCACACCTGCTGTAGGATTACTTGCTGCATCTTGTATGATGAGCTCCTCAAACCAGTTTCCAGAGGCATCACTACTTATCACAAAACCTTCTACATAACGATTGGTTTCAGAAAGATCAAGTCTAAACGTGCTTCGTAAGGCTGTAATATCTGCCTCGCTAGTAGCATTAACACCTAGATTATCTGCCTCGCTTAGAACTGCCTGTTCATAGAGATTTGCTAGTTGTGCGATGGTGATTATTTCTCCGTCTAGAGCTGGCTCAGTGATTTCAAGCAGCGGTGTTGTGAACTCATCATCATTTACGCAGCCTATAATTAAGAAGAGTAGTGAGACAAATGACAGTTTCTGGAATAATTTCATCATCTTAATTTTAAAGTTTAAAATCTAACGTAAGCATTTGCGTAGTATGTAGTTCCTCTCCCAAAGAATAGCCGATCGCCAAAAATGGGTGTGGCGCGTTGCGACTCTTCAAGTTTTGATCTATAATTTACTCTACGAGAATCCTCAAAGCCTCCCGTAATATAATTTTCGTTGAGTACGTTATTTACTGTTGCAAAAAAGCCAACAAAGTAACTTCCTATCCTCCAAGACTTCCCTCCTATAATATTTACGAGATTATAGCTATCTATTTGTGATTGCCTAAGCAAACCCTTAGCCACATCCGCATCAAAGTCGTTGAATGGTTGACCGTCTATGTCTTGATTAAAATTTGCAGTACGCGCTAGATTACTAATGTCTATGTAAGCATTAGAAAAATGATTTACGGTGATCCCAAAATTCCAAAAATCTGGATCTCTATACTCAAGACCTAGTTGATAGGCTCTTTCTGGCCCGCCAGCAACGTGCAAATTATTGAGTATAACTTTCCCATCTCCAAAAGTCTGAGGTCCATCAAAATCATCAGAAGTGTAGTAGATATCTGGATTATTTGCATACGTATATTGACCTACAGATGCAGCTGCCTTTAACTTGAGCGTAGGTAATACCTGCGCCTCTATTCCTACTTCTACACCTATATTTTGCCGTGCAACATTAGTAAGCACTTCTTGCACAAAAGATGCCTCCGTTTGCGCTATCGAATTTTGAGTAAAAAAGAATCCCAAATCAGTCCCGTTTTGAAACCCAGTATAAAATCCTGTGAGACGTGCTTTTACAATAGGCGATCTATAAATATAGCTAGCATCTACACTTTGTATTTGTTCTGATGTTAGGTTATTTACTACATCATTATTTTGTCGAGCATTACTAAAACTATTTCTAATGGAAGGAGCAGTGGTATAGTAAGCTCCGTTTACTGTTACTATATGTCTACCTGTAAATTTATAAGTCGCACCGGCTTTTAATCCTCCATCTGTAAATGAAAGTTTCTCACTTGGTCCAAAGGAATTCTCACCCACAAAATTTCCGTTCTCAAATAATCCCTCTCGCTGATAACTTGTAGTACTTGCCGTGCCAGAAATAAAAAAATCTGTATTCTTAAAAGTAAACTGTGCTTGAGCAAATCCGCTTATTGTACTTGAATTTATATTATAGTTGTACTTATATCGATCTCCTACTTGAACAATGCGGTTAGGGTTACGCACATCACTTTGCGCAAGATCGCCTTCTTGACCATCCTGACTCTCGCTTACAGAGAAATTATCTATATCAAGAAATCCCTCGCCTCCTAGTAAATCACCTACCTGCGCATAGTTTTCACTTTTCAAATCTCTATAAGATAGATTTCCGTTTATGGTGATTGCGTCAGTAAGCTGAGAGTTCAAAATAATCGTTGCAGACATTTGCTTATCTCCCACCACATCATCTTGAAGAATTACTTTTGAGTTACCTCCGCCTACATTAGATTGGTATATGGATTCCCAGTCTAGCTGACCATCATTCATAAAGTCCTGTTGTAAAATGTAAGCCGTTTGAAAATCTCCCGTAGAAGGGCTTGGATCTTGAAGTGCAAAACTGGGCAGGAGCTGATAATAATTTGGCGCTGGATTCCTAAGGCTACCGTTATCTATTCTACCGCTTTTTATGGTGCCTACTTGATAGCCTAAGTTTGTATTAATACTTGTCTTATCACTTATATCCCAGTAATGATTAATCATAAATACTGGTTCTTCAATCTTGCGCATTCTAGCATTACGCTGCTCTCCATTTTGTAAACCCCAATATGGATTATAAGTACGTCCTTTGAGATCAACTTGTTCTTGTGTAAGTGAAGAAGCACGACCACGGCGATTAGGTGTGTAAAAAGAAGAAAAATTAAGACTGTGGTTATTATTTATTTTCTTCTCTACAGAAAGGTATATTGAGTTTGCATCATACAAAGTACCGTCTTGAAAACCTTCTTTACCAAAACGACGAGACATCAATACGCTATAAGCCCATCCTTTCTGAGACAAGCCGGAATTATAACTTCCCATTATTCTACCTTGATAAGAAGCACTAGCTGCGGCATATGAAACTCTACCTCCTTTTCGCTCCTGAGATGCTCGCATGATGATATTTGTTATACCAGCTAGTCCTCCAAAACTATACTCACTCGCTTTTAATCCTTGTGTAAACTCACGATTGCGCTGTGCATCATTAAGTCCACCCCAACTTCCCCACTGCGGGCGCCCGTTAAACTGTTTATTCATTTCTATCCCATTGATGAGGAGTTTTCCGTTTGCATTATCTAACCCTCTTGGTCGGAAAAAGGTAGCGCTCCAATCAAATGCTGCTGCACTCAAAAAAGCATCTCGTCCAGCAGATAATAATCCTGAGGTATTAAAACTCTCTTGTGTATCGTCACTAATTAAATCATTTTCTGATAATGAGATTAATCCTATCTGCCGTTGTTCTTCAGTAATATCGACGTCTAGGGTTACAATTTGAAGTTCTAATAGTTCTTTATCATTTATAATGACAGGCAGCCTCTTTGTAACGAAGCCGTTTTTTTCTACAATTAAAATTTGATCTCCGTACAACTCAATATTGTTCAATATAAATACACCAAGTGCATCCGTTTTAGTATTGCTATTAGCTCCTTGGATTTTTATACTCACCTCTGGAAGCGGCTGTGAAGTGATGGCGTCTATTATCGTTCCTTTAATTTGTGCTTGAGACCACATAACGCCACTAAACAATAAGAAAACATACCGCAATAAATTATTATTCATAGCCTCTAGTTGACGTAACATTTCAGTTTTAAATATTTCACAAGAAAAAATATAAAATCGTAAAGCCCTGAAATTCACTACATTTGATTTGCATATTACGAAAAATCTTACATAAAACACAAATGCTTCCTATAAAATTAAAATCCAAGAGATTATCATTACTTGCGATATTGTTATTTTTTTACGCTTTCGCGAAAGCGCAACAAACCAATAAATATAGAGCTCACACTATAGCATTTTATAACGTCGAAAATCTATTTGACACCATCAATGACCCCATCACTTATGATGATGATCGCACTCCTGAGGGTAAGGACCATTGGACCGAAACGATATATCAAGACAAGGTGAGCAACATTGCCCGAGTAATTGCCGATATAGGCGCAGACTTCACAAAAAACAGCCCAGCGCTTATAGGACTAGCAGAAATCGAAAACAGAAAAACTGTAGAAGCACTAGCAAATGACCCACAATTACTGCCAAAAGATTACGGTATCGTGCATTACGATTCTCCAGACAGGAGAGGTATAGACGTAGCGCTGTTGTATCAAAAGAGGCTATTTAAGCCATTATCTACTAGCAAGCATGAGTTACTCATTTACGAGATTGATAATCCATCAAAACGTAAGTTTACAAGGGATCAGCTTCTTGTATCTGGCTTACTAGACGGTGATATGATACATATCATTGTAAACCACTGGCCGTCTAGATCTGGCGGAGAAGCAAAGAGCAGAAAAAAACGAATGGACGCAGCTTCACTAACTAAGAAAATCACAGACAGTTTACAAAGCAATGACCCTTATGCAAAGATTATTATCATGGGAGACCTCAATGATGACCCTACAAATGCTAGTGTGAAGAAGGTATTAAAAACACAACACAAGATTAAAAAAGTAAGAGACAAGGAACTTTACAACCCAATGGAATCCATGTTTAAAAAAGGCATAGGAACCCTTGCGTATCGCGATGGATGGAACCTCTTTGACCAGATAATTATAAGTGCGCCATTACTAGATAAAGACTACAACTCTCTCAAATTTTATAAAGCCGGCATTTACAACAAAAACTACTTAAGCAACCCTAAGGGTCGCTACAAAGGATATCCTTACAGAAGCTTTGCAAATAGAGGATATACAGGCGGCTATAGTGACCATTTTCCAGTTTATATTTATGTGATTAAAAAAGAATTTGTAGACTAATAATTCAGCATACATAAGAAAGCCCAAAATCAATTAAGATTTTGGGCTTTCTATTTTCTATTGCGCTTTCGCGAAAGCGTAATAATAACCTTTATAAGTATTTAATCATGGCTATTAAAACCATTGATTCCATGGTATAATTGCTAGCACTGCGATAAGTGCAAGTGTGTAAAAGATTGCTATCTTCTTAAATTTAGGCGTAGATAGGCGTTGTTTTTTATGCTTAGAATAACCAATGGTTACAAGTACCACTGCAATGATCATTAAAAATGGATGTTCTACCGCAAGTTGTCTTGCTTGACTAGAGAGTCCTCCCATACCATTTGCTTTTATAGCTTGTAATCCATTAGGAGACACGAACCACAGCACAAGACCTATAAGCAGTTGTATGTGCATCGTTATAAGGGTGAATAAAGCTAAGCTCATATCTTTCCCGCCATACTCTTTTTTTCCAAAGAATTTTGTGAGTGCATTAAATGTGGCAACCACAAGAACGATAACTACAAGGTAAGCCCAATACGAATGGACAAATTGAACAACTGAGTACATAAATAAATGGTTTAATAAGTTTAAAGCTCAAAGATAATCCATAAAAACAAAAGCCGCTACTGTTTCCAGTAGCGGCTTTATTATTGCGATTGCAATTATGTGATAATAGTTCTTAGTTAAAGATATAACGAAGACCTACTTGCATTTGCCATCTTGAAGAGTTAAATCCTGCATCATCAATCTGATCAAGACCTCTTTCTACACCATCGTTAAATGTGAATTCTGGAGTAGTACCATCATCAGCAAATCCTTCAAAGTTAACAAGAGTAGCAGTATCAAATCCACTTGTAAAGTATCTTCTTCCCCAATCCTTGTTGATTAAGTTTGTGAAGTTAAATACATCTGCAGATAATTGGAAAGCATGTTTCTTCTCACCGAATTGAAGTGCGAAATCTTGAGTAAACTTTAAATCTACTACGTGACTCCATCTTGCTCTGTTTCTGTTACGTTGAGCAAATTCTCCTCTACGTGTGCTCAAGTAATCATCTCCTTCGATAAAAGCATTAAGTGCAACCCACTGATCTTCAGCTGTAGTTATAACGTTACCATCTCTATCTGTATCATCAACTAGGTTAGCATCTGCAAAATTAGCTGGTACAAATGGTAATGGAGTAAATCCTTCACCTGTATCGTTAATTAAGCGGTTACTGTTACCTCCACCTACAACGTAGCTATATGGAGTTCCTTCTGCTCCTTCATAGAAAAGACCAATAGATGTTTTTATATTTTCTGACCATTTAATATCAACAACTGCGTTTGCAAGCGTTCTATGCCCTTGGCTAAAGTCAGAAACTGAAGTTCCAAGTTGGTTAGACCCATTTACACTTTCGTTAAATGCCCAGTTAGATATATTCTGAGAAGATGTCCCTTCAAATACAGTAGTAGAACGACCATAAGAATATGTTGCACTAGCTCTCACATCTACCATTGTAGAGTAAAAATTCTTAGATAATGTAGCAGATGTATTAAATGCCTCACCATCATTTGTATTAGATATTAAGAAAATTCCTCCATAAGTACCGTCTACATCTTGTCCACCATAGTTTGCACGGCTTCCAGCTCCTGTAGTCATAAACTGTGGTCCTTCTAAATTTAGGTTTTCAAGTTGAAGTCCAGTAATAACACTACTGTGAGAAACCTCAGCAGATACTGTAAATCCATTCCCTAATTTTTGATCAACTGCTAAACTCTTTTTAAATACCTGTGGTAATTTAAGATCTTCTGCAAGTAAATCAATGTTTCCTTGAAATTCTCCTTCTTCTCTGAATTGACTGTTTACATCAGGGTTGAAATTTGGAATAAATTCATCTCTGAATGCAAAGTTTTGCAAGTTCCCTACTACAGTTCCAGTATTATTATAAGCTCCCCCTGGCCATACTAAAGGTATTCTAGAAGTAAATAGCCCTAAACCTCCACGTATTTGTGTAGTTTTATCTCCTTTTACATCCCAATTAAATCCTAAACGTGGAGAGATGTGTGCAGTTGTTTTAGGTCCTTGACCTACACGTGCACCTTGTAAATCTTTTCCAGCAGCTTCTAATAAACCAACAGTTCTTGAATTGAAATCAGAGTTTCCTCTTCCATCATCCCAAACCGGTAAATCTACTCTTAAACCAGCAGTCATTTTAAAAGTCTCAGACATTTGCACTTCGTCTTGAGCATAAAATCCTAATTGAAATAAATCAAACTCAGCAGCTCCTATTGATTCATCACCTACTCCACCTAGAAGTGAATAACTACTGCGATATTCGTTAGCATCATCATTATAAAAATCTTCTAAAGAGTTATAAGTATACTCTCCAAAGTTACGGCCAAAGAATACGTTCTTAACTTTACTGTACTCGTTGTGAGTTCCTAAAGTAACTGTGTGACGTCCAGAGAAAATCTGGAAGTTGTTTGTAAGTGTGAAGATATCTTGTTCAAGTAAGTTTGCTGTTGAGAAAGGCTCTGAACCAGCAAATATTCTTGCATCTCCATCGTTGATTTCAATTCTTGGGAAGGGATCTCCATTAATTCCTCTATCATCACGTACTCTTGTGTAACCAAAGATGAATCTGTTTGCATACTTGTTACCAAACGTAGAGTTAAGTTCTAAAGATGCTGTATTTGTATTGGACTCAAAATTCTGAGCACCTCCAGTAAAGTTGATTGTTCTTGAACTAGAACGACTTATTCCAAAGAAATCTGCCTTTACCAAGTTATTACGTACCGATAGTTTGTGGTTTTCATTGATATTCCAATCTAACTTAAAAAGGATTTTGTTACTTTCTAAAGTTCTTGTGTTGTTATCAAATGTTCCTGGGTTGTAACCATACTCATCAATTAAGAATTGCGAGAATGTAGATAGACCATCTAACCCTGAATCTCCAGCGTAGTCACCATCAAATGGTTGTGGAGTTTCATCGTTTTGACCTTCATAGTTTACAAAGAAGAATAATTTATCCTTGATAATAGGTCCTCCTGCACGTATACCAAAAGTCTTTGCTGAAAACTCAGCAAGCTTTTCTCTATCATTATCATCTTCAAAATCACCAGGAGTTTTTCCTGCAAGTGATTCGTTTCTAAAAAGATAGTAAGCAGAACCTTCAAATTCGTTAGAACCAGATTTTGTTACGGCACTAATTGCACCTCCAGCAAATCCTCCAATAGTTACATCATAAGGAGCAACATTTACTTGAAAAGATTCAATTGCATCAATAGAGATTGGGTTTACACCAGTCTGACCTCCATTTGTTCCTGATCCAGAAAGACCAAATGCATCGTTGTTTACTGCTCCATCTACATAAAGAGCATTGTAACGATTGTTTTGACCACCAATAGATAATTGGTTATCACCTCTCACCTGTGCTTCAGGAGTAAGACGTGCAAAATCTGAAATAGATCTAGAAATGTTAGGTAACGCATCTACTTGACGTTGACTAATAGCAGTTTCAGACCCAGTTTTGTTAGCATCAAAAATGCTGTTAGGCTGTGCAGTAATTACAATTTCGTCGAGAGAATTTGCATTCTCCGCCATTGTAGTACTAACTCTCTTAGTCTCCCCAAGAGTAAGTGAAAAACCATTAAGTGCATAATCCTCAAATCCTACGTAAGTAATCGTAACATTGTACGGGCCACCTGGTCTTAAATTCGATAGACGGTAAAAACCATCAAAATCTGTTACTGCTCCATACACAGAACCTGTAGGTACGTGTGTTGCAACAATGTTTGCTCCAGGCAATGGACCTTCTGTGTTGTCTAACACACGTCCAGAGATAGAACTTGTCGTTACCCCTTGTGCTAATGACGATACCGTCACTAGAAACATGGCGATCAATGATAAAAATGTAATTTTCTTCATGATATTTGTTAATAATTAGCGCTGCAAAATTACTCTAAATTTGTGGAGTGCCAATATTAACTTAACGTTAACTTATACGAGAAGGTTTTTTCATTTCGTAAAACCAAAAAAACCCTTCAAACATTAGCTTGAAAGGTTTCTTAATAAAATACTAGTAGTCAATTATTTACTACGCTTCTTTATAGTATTTCATTAAATTCTTAGTAGAACCATCATGATTTTCACTTGTTCCAGTACTAAACTCATTAAGCACTTTTTTTGCAAGTTGTTTTCCTAGCTCAACTCCCCATTGATCATAAGAGTATATATTCCATATCACTCCTTGTACAAAGATTTTATGCTCATACATTGCTACCAGTGACCCTAAGCTCTCTGGAGTGAGCTTCTCCCCTAAAATAGTGGTTGTAGGCTTATTTCCTTCAAAAACTTTAAAAGGTATGAGTTCTTCTATACGCTTTCGCGAAAGCGTACTTCTCTCAAAATCTTGCTCCACTTGAGATACAGTCTTACCATTCATGAGTGCTTCTGTTTGTGCAAAGAAATTTGCCATAAGCTTATCATGGTGATCTTGATTACCGTGAAGTGACTTTTTGAAACCAATAAAATCTGCAGGAATTAATTTCGTTCCTTGATGTATCAATTGGAAAAATGCGTGTTGTGAGTTTGTTCCAGGTTCACCCCAAATAATATTTCCAGTTTCATAAGAAACGCGGTCACCGTTGCGATCTACGCTTTTCCCGTTACTTTCCATAATTGCTTGCTGCAAGTATGCTGGAAGTCTATGTAAATATTGAGAGTAGGGAATAACAGCTTCTGTCTCTGCTCCATAAAAATTATTATACCACACACTTAAGAGCGCCGTAATCACTGGAATGTTTTGATCAAACGACGTGTTTTTAAAATGCTCATCCATTTTAAATGCACCATGGAGTAAGCCTTCAAAGTTTTTATAACCCACAGCAAGCGCTATAGACAAACCTACTGAGCTCCAAAGAGAAAAACGTCCTCCTACCCAGTTCCACATAGGAAATACGTTATCTGAAGAAATACCAAAGCTAGCAATAGCTTCCTCATTTGTTGACACTGCAACAAAATGATTACTCACCGCTTCTTCTCCTAGTTGATTTACAAACCACTTTCTTACTGTTGTGGCGTTACTCAACGTCTCTTGAGTTGTAAATGTTTTTGATACTATTACAAAAAGCGTTGTTTCTGGATTGAGATTTTTAATGGTCTCCATTACATGATCACCATCTACATTTGATATAAAATGCGTAGTCAAGTGGTTTTTGTAATACTGCAATGCCTCAACAACCATCACTGGCCCAAGATCTGATCCACCTATACCTATGTTTACAACGTCTGTAATCTCTTTACCGGTAGCTCCTTTATGCTTACCAGAAATAACTTTTTCAGTAAAAATTTCGATTGCCTTTTTTACCTCATTCACCTCTTCTTTAGCAAAGGCGTCACTCTTTTCATCACGTAGTGCGGTATGCATCACTGCTCGATCTTCGGTAGCATTTATTGCATCCCCACCAAAATAGCTATCAATTGCCTCTTTTAAGCCAACCTCTTCTGCCAGTTGCACGAGTAACTCACGAGTTTTTGTTGTGATTCTATTTTTACTATAATCTACATATAAAGAATCCCAAATGATTGTGAACTTTTCTGCACGAGTGTTATCCTTAAAAAGATCAACTAATAGCGTATCTTTTGTTTCCTTGTAATGCGTTTCTAATACTTTCCAAGCTGCCGTTGTAGTTGGGTTTATACTTTTCATTAGGTAGGTTCTATAAGATTATTGTTGTTTTTCTTCTGTTTGCTGTTGTGCAAATTCCATTTCTGCTTCACTCATAAATGGAATATTATCTAATTGCAATCTGAGAGGCTTACGTATACTATCGTAAATAGGCTTGAGTAGCTCATCTAACGGTTTTGATGCTGGAAGATCTTCTTTAAAAGGATCCACTTGTTTTCCATTTTTCCAGAAACGATAACACACGTGAGGTCCACCAGAGTTTCCAGTCATCCCTATAGTTCCTATTACATCTCCTTGACGCACAGACTGACCTACTTTTACAGCTCTTTTTTGCATGTGTAGGTATTGCGTATCATAAGTAGCATTGTGGCGTATTTTTACATAATTACCGTTACCTCCACGTCGTTCAGATTTAGTCACCACTCCATCTGCAGTAGCAAGAATAGGAGTACCTATAGCTCCAGCAAAGTCTGTTCCCTTATGTGGACGCAACTTATAACCATAGTACTTTATACGTCGCTTAAGATTATATCTAGATGAGATTCTATTGAACTTAAGTGGACCTTTTAAGAATGCACGACGTAGGTTGTCACCATTTTCATCAAAGTAGTCAAAACCTCCAGCTAGTGAGTCATTTGCAAATCTAAATGCATAAATCTCACGTCCTGCATGTTCAAAAAGAACAGCTTTAATTTTACCTACTCCCGCAGGAATTGTATCATTTACAAAGCGTTCCTCATAAATTGCCTTGAAGCGGTCACCTTTTTGAAGTTTAAAGAAATCAATGGTCCACGCATAAATATCTGCCATTTTATAAGCAACATTCACACTTACTCCAAGATCATCAAAAGTAGAAGATAGATTGCTGTTTATTACTCCAGAGATTTCACGCTCATAAGTTGTTGTAGGATGCTTTCTTGCCGCAGCTTTTACATTTTCTTTAAAATCAACTACCACGTAGTCTTCTCTATTTTGCTCATAAATAAACACTTGAGCAGCCTCTAGAGAATCTTTTGATTTAAGTAAGACATATGGCTTTCCTTTTCTAATTTTCCGAGTATCAAATACCGACACAACAGAGTCAGAAATCTCTTCTATAGTTGCATAATCTACATTTGCATCAAAAAGAATCTTTCCAAAACTATCTCCAGACTGCACAGTATCTCGCTCTACAATATAATCATCAAGCACGTAACCGTACTCTTTGACTACTTCTGGTGGCGCCGTATAAATTTCTTCATCATCTACCGTATCTGAGGTAGCGTCACCGCAAGCAAAAACTAAAAAACTAAAAAAAACTAAAAGATATAGGTGGTTATATTTCACAAAAAGTAAGTTGTCATTCATTATACATCATGCCCCCAGTTTGCAAGCTCTTCTGCAGTCCAGACTTCTGGAAAGAAAATACGTCGCTGGTATTTAGGGTGCATATATTTTGTCCATTCGCTTCCGCCTGTTGCCTCTACCACTTTCTCACCATTATTTAAGTAGTGATTTGCAGCATGATAATGAGACATTACCCAAGTAACATTTACTGTGTAATCGTAGTGACGCATAGCATCACGTAACTTTTGATTCTCACGGACTTCTTGAGGTAAACTTTTAAAGCGGGCATACAAATTTATAGTATTATATTCTTTTGTAAACGCTACAAAGTCGTTTTTATACTTCTCTTCAAAGGCTGTGAGCAAATAAGATTTTTTACCAGTATGATAATCCTTGCCGGCGGCTTGCCAATATAGATGTTCTAACGCATGTTCGTACGGAGTATTGCGGTCTATGCTTTCGCGAAAGCGATTATCTATAAGATTTATTAAATCTGTACTTGCAAACTCTATTTTTCTATACTGCGCACTTTGAAAACCACTAGCTGGAGTAAGGGTTTTTCTAAATTTCATGTACTGCTCGACATCCATTCCTTCTTGCATAATCGAGAAAGAACTTGTAAGCATATCAAAATACCTACTTATGCGCCCTAAACGAGAACTAAAAAAATCTACTGTAAGATTAGGATGGTGAGCTACTTGCTCAATCTCCCAAAGTACCATTTTAAATAGCAGCTCATTAACTTGATGGTACATGATAAACACATTTTCATCTGGCATGCTCGTGCGTGGCAACTGCAAACTTAATAATGCGTCTGTATGGATGTAGTCCCAGTAAGTGATAGGCTTACTTTGCAGTAATCCTTCAAGATGATCATCAAGATCTTGATCTATCTTCTCATACTTATCATCAAGCTGATTGATGATTTTTTCTATGTCTGGTTGAATGGGCTTTTTCATGAGTGATTATTGGACCGTAAATATTGAGCTTATCAAATACTTCATATATGATAAACATCAACGCTGTGTTGCCTGATTTATTAAGTGGCAATTTACAAAATCCTTAATCAAACACGATCTCAAAAGGATGCTTAAGTCCTTTATAAGCGTCTAGATCTGCTTTAAGTGAGCCTACAGATAATTCTGCCTTAATACGAAGCGGTATTTTATTATCATCATCACTTACCCATATGGTAAGACTTTCTTTTTCTTGGAAAACACGACCAGACTGTACAAGTGGTCTAAAAACTAATGTCTTTACCTTCCCAAACTTCGTGCGAATCGTCTCTCTTTCCAAAAAACGCATTTTAAATGGATAGTTTTCCCCATCAAAAAACATAGTGAGATTGACTTCATCACCCGCATTTAGCCCGTCTGTAGTAAGATTATTACGCAAGTAATACATTGCAGAGACCATGTCCTGAATGCCTGGTTCTGTATCAATAGTGGTTTTCTTATCACGCTTTATATCGTTTATATGCGCTTTATGTGCCACTTGATCAAACTCTATGACTTTATTCTTAGTATGACCACCCTCATCTATTTTACGAAGAAACTTATATGGCAAATCTGTCTTTTTATCTACCCAGCTCTCATAGTAATCCTCTACTCCGAAGGCTAATCCCACAATACCTGTAGTCTCGCCAAAGCCTTTTATGTGATGCACTGGCTTTCCTTTATAAGTTGCATCTTTAATGTCAATAGTAGCATAACCCCCAGTAAGCAGCCCGTAGTGTACTCTAAATTTGAGCCATTCTCCCGCTTGATATGTATCTTTATGTTTCATCACACCATTACTTACTGGCGCCTGCATAAAGGCAGTACTCACAAGAAGTACTATCATTATTAATAAGGCAGGTATGTATTTGTTATGTGACTTCATCTTAGGTCGTTATTTGGTTGTACAAAGCATGTAATACAATTGTTATTCCAAAAATAGAATAACAAAAAACTCCGTCCTATTTCTAAGACGAAGTTTTAGTTAAATAATTGTAATTGTGTAAATAACAGCGTTACGCTTTCGCGAAAGCGTACTTAAGAAGTTATAAAGTTCCTCTCTGTGCTTGCTCTCTTTCTATAGACTCAAAGAGTGCCTTAAAGTTTCCTGCTCCAAATCCTTTTGCTCCCATACGTTGTATGATTTCAAAAAATAGGGTTGGTCTGTCTTCTAATGGTTTTGTAAATATCTGAAGTAAATATCCATCTTCATCAGCATCTACAAGGATAGAAAGCTCTTGTAAACGTTCTATATCCTCCTTCATCACTTTCATGTGCTCACCCAGTCTTTGTGGGATATCATCATAATATGTTTGTGGTGGTGGCGGTAAAAACTCGATACCACGAGCCTTAAGCTGCGCTACTGTTTTAATAATATCATCTGTTGCAAGAGCGAGGTGCTGTACACCAGCTCCTTCATAAAAATCTAAATATTCTTCTATTTGAGATTTCTTTGCTGCCTCTGCTGGTTCGTTTATCGGGAATTTAATACGACCGTTCCCGTTACTCATCACTTTACTCATAAGTGCCGAGTATTCGGTGTGAATTTGCTTATCATCAAAAGACAAGAAATTTACAAACCCCATCACCTCTTCATAAAATTTCACCCAAGTATTCATCTGGTTCCAGCCCACATTACCTACCATATGATCTACATATTTTAAACCTGTAGGCTCTGGATTATAATCTGACTCCCATTTTCTAAATCCTGGTAAAAATACTCCTTTATAGTTCTTACGCTCTACAAACATGTGTACCGTTTCCCCGTAGGTATAAATACCAGCGCGTACTGTCTCACCATGTTCATCACTCTCTACAAATGGTTTGCAATATGATTTTGCACCACGTTTTGTGGTTTCTTCATAGGCACTTCTTGCATCTTCTACCCATAAAGCAACCACCTTTACACCATCACCATGCTTTACAATGTGATCGTTTATAGGTGACTTACTGTTAAGCGGTGTAGTAAGTACAATGCGTATTTTATCTTGCTTAAGCACATAACTTACCTCTTCTCGAGATCCAGTCTCAAGACCTTTGTAAGCATATGATTGAAAACCAAATGCAGTTTTATAAAAGTGCGCTGCTTGTTTTGCATTACCCACATAAAACTCCACATAGTCTGTCCCTAGAAGCGGAAGAAAATCCTGCGCTCCTTCAAATATTTTTTCTAATCCGTAGTCTACAGATTTTAAGTCTTTGCTCATAGTTGTTACTTTTCGGTGAAGTTAGTTTAAGCTATTACTTCACTATTAATACTAATTGATAAGTCTTCTGCCTAAGCAGATTGTTATGTTGTTTTTGTTACGCTTTCGCGAAAGCGTAATTAATCAATACTATCTCTTTCTGGAAATACCTCGTTTAAGAAAATAGAATCTGTACTTATAGAGTCTACTTCCTCCTCCATAAACATGTCGTCACTAAAATCATCTTCGTACTCCCAGTTGTTATCTGTACTGTATGCATCATTTGTAAGATCATCAAATGCTCCTGTCATACCAGCAACTCCTAAAAATGCAAGTGCTCCTATCACGATAAGTAAGAATAATCCATTTAAAATGATGGAAATAATATTAAGAACGCGTGCTATAGAAACGTTGCTCCTGCTTGACTCAGAAAACTCTTCTGGGTTTAAGCGATAGAGTTTCATACTCTTATTCGCCATCACAAGTCCTGCGATACTTAAGCCTAATGGAATGATTGCTGTAAATCCATAACAGCAGCAACCGGCAATACCTATCACGAGGCCAACGATTCCTAATATTAATGCAGACGGATCTGCAGGTAATTTATTTTGCATATTGATGTTTAGTGGTCTAGCCAGCTTTGATAATAACTCTCGTCTGCAATTGCCATGGCATCTTTACAAACCATAAGTGGTTTAAAAGTATCTACCATCACTGCAAGCTCTTCTGTTCCCTCTTTTCCTATACTTTTCTCTGCAGTTCCTGGGTGCGGACCGTGAGGAATACCTGCTGGGTGTAAAGAAATATGTCCCGCCTCTACATCTGTACGGCTCATAAAATCACCATCTACATAATACAATACCTCATCGCTATCAATATTACTATGATTGTATGGTGCTGGAATACTAAGCGGATGGTAATCGTACTTTCTAGGCACAAAACTACAGATTACAAAGGCATCTGTTTCAAATGTTTGGTGCACTGGTGGCGGCTGGTGGATGCGACCAGTTATAGGTTCAAAATCATGAATTGAGAATGCATATGGATAATTATATCCATCATATCCTACCACATCAAATGGGTGTGAGGCATATACCATCTCAAAAATATCGTCTTGCTTTTTTACCTTGATTAAAAACTCCCCTTTCTCATCGTTAGTTTCTAGCTCGTATGGCTGTCTTAAGTCACGCTCACAAAATGGAGAATGCTCTAGCAGTTGACCAAAATAATTACGGTAACGCTTAGGAGTATAAATAGGTCTGCGAGACTCGACTATAAAGAGTCTATTATCTTCCGTATCAAAATCCATCTTGTAGATAATTCCTCTAGGAATAAGTAAGTAATCTCCATATTTAAAATCAAGATTCCCTAAATGTGTGCGCAGTTTTCCAGTGCCCTTATGAACAAATATAAGTTCATCTGCATCTGTGTTTTTATAAAAATAATCTTGTGTGCGTTCTTGAGGAGCTGCAAGTATAATGGTACAATCACTGTTAGTAAGTACGGCTTTCCTACTTTCTAAATAATCTTTTTCTGGCTTTATTTGAAAACCACGAAAACGATACGATTGCATGTTATTTTCCTTTGCAATTTCTGGTTTTACAGAGTATTGCTTACGTATTTCCTTTACCTGCGTAGGTCTATGTACGTGATAGCTATTTGTGCTCATCCCGTCAAAACCTATGGTACCAAACAATTGTTCGGAATATAAGGAACCATCTGGCTTACGAAACTGAGTGTGACGCTTATGAGGGATATCTCCCAACTTATGATAAAAAGGCATTGTTGTGTTTTTAGATTGTCTTAAAGTTACTCAAAATCAAGTAAAGCAATCTATTCTGGGTTCCTCTTTATGAGGAAATTAAGAAGTATAGGTAAGTTTATCCAGCCTTGTGCGTTCATGAGCGTAAATATAGGGGATTTTTACCGTGTTGTAAAAATGGAATTTAGAAAGTTCTATCTGGATGAAACATAGCCATATCCATACTAGGTGTTACCTCATCTATAATTTCTTGCACTAGTTTACCTGTACTAGGTCCTAACGTCCACCCCATCATTGCATGACCGGTTGCAATAGTGAGGTTTTTACATTTTGAGCTTTTACCTATATATGGCATTCCATCTGCAGATACTGGTCGCAAGCCACAGGCAGCAACAGCTTTTTCTTCTGCTGTAATATGTACTTCTGGAAAGTATTTATTGACACCATCTGCAACAGAGTCTACTCGAGCCTTATTAATTGTATGATTGATTCCAGCAATTTCCATCGTTCCTGCAAAACGTGTGAATCCATTCATTGGAGTTATCGCCACTTTTGCTTCTGCAAGTATAGATGGGTAGGTAATTCCTGTCTCTTTTGTGGTCTGGATGCGATATCCTTTTCCAGCCTGAAGGAGTAGGTTGATGTTTAGCTTTCGCGCAAGCGTACTTGTCCAACTTCCTGCTGCCATCACAACCTCATCTGCTTTAAGAACTTCTTTATCTGTCTTTATACTGATAATTTTACCATTATTGACTTCTAAATCAATCACTTTCTCCTCTCCCCTAATGACAACACCTTTTGATAAAAGATGGGCTTTCATTTCTGCCATGAATTCGCCAGGAGTACTGTGATGATCACACTCAAAATACGAGGCGCCAACTATATCAAGCGTAGCATCTGGCATCATCTTCTTAACATCTAGCGCAGAAATAGTTCTTGCACTTAGCCCTTCTTTTATTGCAATTTGCACGAGTTCGTCCTCGTGATGAAGTGTTGCTTCTGTCTGGCAAAGCATAAGTAAACCTTTTTTTTCTAAGTGAAAAGAAAATCCTTCTTCTTGCTTGATCTGATGATATAAATCACGGCCCAGCACCGCAATTTCTTTCATTACGGGAACAGCGCTATTTACATGCTTCTGAGTACACGACTTATTAAAAGCTAGCGACCATTTTAAGAAATCTGCTTCAAGACGTGGCTTAATATACAGCGGACTCTTTTTATTAAACATCCACTTTATCCCTTGCCTCATGACTCCGGGAGCTGCCAGTGGTACGAGATGACTAGGAGACATATACCCAGCATTTACATAACTCGCGCCGCCATCCATTTTAGATTGATCTATTACCGTGACTTGATGTCCAGACTTTTGTAGAAAGTATGCACAACTTAATCCTATAATCCCTCCACCTATGATGATAATTTCTTTTGACATAAATACTTCTTTTACCCAATGCTATATTACAGAAAACCCGAATGCATAAGGATCTTCCTCATCTATGGTAATGGTATTATGTCCATATATTCTTGCCCATCCTTGTATGCTAGGTATAATGGCCTGTTGAGTACCTGTCAATGTTTCTTTTGTTACACGACCTATAAATTTTGAACCTATAAAACTCTCGTGGACAAAAGGCTCTCCTACTCGTAATTTCCCTTTTACATATAATTGTGCGAGACGAGCCGAAGTTCCTGTACCACAAGGGCTGCGGTCAATTGCTTTATCTCCATAGAAAACTGCATTGCGCCCATCTGATGATGCGTCTATAGGATTTCCCGTCCATAACATATGAGTGACATCTCTTATGGTATCATTTTCTGGATGGATAAACTGATTAGGATATTTCTCATTAATACGCTCACGCACTACTTGGCTCATTTGTATAATCTGACCAGCCGTAAAATCATGCACGCCAGTAAAATTCTCTTGCGGATCTACAATTGCGTAGTAATTCCCCCCATAAGCAACGTCAAACGAAATTTCGCCGAGACCTGGGCAATCGACAGTTAGATTTTCGGCAGCTAGAAAAGAGGCTACGTTTGTGAGACTTACCCAGTCAACTTTAGTTCCCGTTTGCTGATATTCAATTTCAACTAATCCTGCTGGGGCTTCCATTCTGATAATTCCAGGCACTTTGGGTGTGATAATACCTTCTTCTATTGCAATTGTTATCGTCCCAATAGTTCCGTGACCACACATAGGCAAGCATCCTGAAGTCTCTATAAAAAGAATAGAGAAATCATTTTCAGGATCATGCGGAGGAAACAATATGCTCCCGCTCATCATATCATGACCGCGTGGTTCAAACATCAACCCTTTGCGTATCCAGTCATACTCTTTAAGAAAATGCTGTCGCTTCTCGCTCATAGTTGCTCCCTTTAGATCTGGCCCACCATGAGCGACGAGTCTTACGGGATTTCCGCAGGTGTGTGCGTCTATACAAGTAAAAGTGTGTTTCATATTAAATAGGTGCTAACTATTTTTTTTAATCCAGTGTTTCACTCGTCTATCAAGTATAGCGAGTGTCACCGTTCCTTGCTCTAAGATGATCTCATGGAATTCCCTAATGTCAAACTTAGCACCTAGCTCTTTTTCTGCTAGCGTTCTCAATTCTCTTATTTTGAGTTCGCCCATTTTATAAGCAAGCGCTTGTCCCGGCCAAGAAATGTATCTATCGGTCTCCGTATTAATTTCATGTATGGAAAGCGCTGTGTTTTTAGACATATAATCTACCACTTGCTCCCTTGTCCAGCCTTTTGCGTGTAATCCTGTATCTACTACAAGTCTACAAGCACGCCACATCTCATAAGTCAATTGGCCAAAACGTTCGTACGGTGTTGTATACATTCCCATTTCGGCAGCGAGGTATTCGCAGTACAATCCCCATCCCTCACCGTATGCATTTACATACATGTTTTTTCTAAATGTTGGGATGCTATCGCCCAGCTCTTGATTAAGCGATCCTTGTAAGTGATGCCCAGGAACCGCTTCATGCACCGTAAGTGATGGCAGCACATACACCGGGCGACTAGGCAAATCGTAGGTGTTTACCCAGTAGTATCCAGGATTTGTACTTCCCTTTGCACTACCTACATATCGCCCTGTCGTGTATTTAGGAGCAATAGCACCTGGTACTGGAGCCACTCCGTATGGTTTGCGAGGTAAAGTCTTAAAAAATCGAGGTAACTGAGCATCTGCTCTTTTTGCCATGTCGCGAGCAATCATAAGTAATTGCTCTGGAGAAGTGGCGTAAAACTGTTTATCTGTGCGCAAAAATTGTAAAAAGTCTGCAAAAGAACCTCCGAAGTTTACTTCCTCAATAATTTTCTGCATTTCGGCTTTAATGCGCGCAACTTCAGCGAGTCCTTTATTATGCACCTCATCTGCAGTGATATCTAGGGTGGTGTAATAGTTTATTCTGTTTTGATAATATGCTTTTCCATTTGGTGTTTCTGAAACTCCAAGTGTAGTGCGCGTTTTAGGGAGATATTCTGTTTCAAAAAATGTTTTGACCCTCTCAAAAGATGGAACAACTTGCTGTTCTATTGCACTTCTAGCAGCTACCAATAGCGAATCTCTTTGCACGCCCGCTATTGAACTTGGTAAGTTTAAAAATGGCTCATAATAGAAGCTGTCTTTATAATCGGCTACAATTTGTGAATCATACGTACTCTCATATCCATTAAAAATCACACGCGGCTGCGAGACACCTTTTTCTACTCCTTCTCTCAACAATGGCAAATATTGATCTACTACGTCTGGTAACGCTTTCAGCTTATTGAGGTATGAAACCGCTTGCTTATACGTACTTATGGGACGCACCATATAATTCCAACTACTGTGGAAACCCGAGTCTGATAACAGCGGGTTTAGATAACTTTCGTATGCATAGTAATCTACCGTTTCTTGATGCTTGAACTTGAGTAACTCTAGAGATATACGCTCTGTCTCAGACAATGTTTCTGATGATATAGCCTGTAGTTTTTTAAGTTGCGCTTTCGCGAAAGCGGACTCCTTTTCAAACCGTTCTTTTGAAAAAACACCCATAGGATGCTCATCTGCCAAATCATCTTGCCACTTGAACTCCTGACTATCTTCTATAATTTTCGCAAGCTGCGCCGAAGAATTCTGAGCGCAAACATTCATTGAAATACAGAAAACGAGCAGTATAATTATATGCTTCATAAGGTTCTATTTTAGATAATCTGGCAACAGCGCCGAAGGAAAGTCTTGGAAACTAAAAGGCCTTACCCAACGCAAAATACTATGATTTCCTACCGCCGTAAAGCGACTATCTGTACTTGCTGGATATGGTCCTCCGTGTGTCATACCATCTTCTACCGCAACTCCTGTGGGAACTCCGTTATAAATGATGCGACCTACCTTGTCTTGTAAAGCTAGTGTAATATCTTGTAATGTGGCAACCTCTTCATCTTGAGCGATAAGAGTTGCCGTAAGCTGCCCTTCTAGATTTTTTATAATCGCTAACTGTTCTGCTTCATCTTTTGCAAGCACAACCATAGAAAAGGGACCAAAAACTTCTTTGTGCAACTGAGAATTTTTTATAAAATCTACTCCATTTACTACTGCCAGTGTGGGAGCTGCATGGTTTTCTTTACTGCTATCTGTACTCATCACAAAATTAACTTCAGGTACTTTTGCCATTTCTTTCTCTCCGCTAGTAAATCCAGATTGTATACGTGGATGTAACATACACCCTTCATCTACCTTACTCAGGTTATTTGCTAGATCATTTACAAAAGCCTGAGATTCATCACTCGCGATTGTAATAATAAGTCCAGGATTTGTACAAAACTGCCCTACACCTTGAGTGATAGAACCTGCATATGTTTCGGCTATTTGAGAGCCTCTATTACTTAAAGCCTCCTGCGTTATAATCACAGGATTTATACTTCCCATCTCTGCAAAAACTGGAATAGGAGTATCTCTTTGTGCAGCGAGATTATACAGTGCACGACCACCGGTATGACTACCCGTAAATCCAACGGCTTTTATTACCGTGTGTTTTACGAGTTGCTCTCCTACATCAATACCTGCACTATTAAGATTAGAAAAAACACCCTCTGGCATTCCTGTTTTTTGTGCAGCTTTTATAATTGCTGTTGCCACCATCTCTCCCGTACCTGAATGCATAGGGTGTGACTTTACAATAACAGGACAACCGGCTGCAAGCGCACTAGCGGTATCACCACCAGCCGTAGAAAAAGCCAGCGGAAAATTACTTGCCCCAAAAACCACCACAGGACCTATAGGTATCAATGCTTTTTTAAGTCCGCTGGAGTTACCAACTCCTATAGGATTACGCCACTTGTCTTGTGACACTAACTCTGCAAACATTCTAAGCTGTCCTAATGTTCGACCTAGTTCTCCTTGTGCTCTACCTTCTGGCAAACCACTCTCTTGCGTGTACATATCCGTAAGATCTGAGCCAAGAGCCTCTATCTCGTTTGCAATAGTATTTAAAAAGCTTGCGCGTTTACTTCCCTTTATTTGACTGTAGGAGTGAAAGGCTTTTTGAGCAAGCGCGCAAGCAGTATTTATTTCTTGTTGAGTAGCCTCGTAAAATGCGGTTGGATTTTCCTTATTTAGTTGAGGATTTATAGTTTTATAAGTCACGCTACCCGTGGCACTCTGTGTAAAACCTATTTGATTTTTTCCTGTAATCATAATGCTTTAATTTTTTGCTGATGCAATGCTACGTTTACTGGTTTATGCACTGTAATTGTAGATGCCGGATACTTTTGTAATAGATGCTCTGGTCGTATTGGTCTTTTCTCAAAACCACCTCCGCAGTTAGGACATACTTTTAATAATATATCATCTACACATTCTTTGCAAAAGGTACATTCAAAAGTGCATATCATTGCATCACTAGCATTATACGGCAATTGCTTATTGCAATGTTCACATGATGGTCTTATCTGTAACATTATAAGTTTTTATAGGCAGGTAAACTAGGTCTGCTAGCCAATCCACTTTTAATTATTTGTAAGACATGTTCTCTGTCATCTCCAGAAAGTGGCAGTCTAGGTTTACGCACATCTTCTGTCCCTATACCAGTATGGACTTCAGCAAGTTTTATGTTTTGTACCAGTTTAGGATTTATATCTAATTCTAGTAGTGGTAAGAACCAGCGATAAATCTCAATTGCTTCTTTAATTCTACCAGCCTTTTGTAGCTCGTATATTGCTACAGTCTCTGCTGGAAAAGCACATACTAAACCTGCGACCCAGCCATCTGCTCCCATCAACAATGACTCTAGCGCTAGAGTATCAACACCAGTCATTATTTTAAGTCTATCTCCAAAGTTATTTTTAATGCGTGTCACATTAGAAATGTCACGAGTACTTTCTTTTACAGCTTCAATATTATCCTGTTTTAACAAGGTCTCAAACATGTTGAGCGTGACCTCTATTTTATAATCTATAGGGTTATTATAAATCATAATAGGTAAGCTAGTACTACTGGCTACGTCTTGAAAATAAGTAACCACCTCTGCGTCTCCTGCATTATATCGCATAGGAGGAAGCATCATAAGGCCACTTGCTCCGTCTTCCTCAGCTTTGTGTGCAGCAGCTATGGCGCCTTTTGTAGACTGCTCGGCGATGTTTATCATGACGGGTACACTACCTTTAACTAGCTTCACCGTCTCCGTAGTAAGTGTGCGCTTTTCATGATCTTCCAGAGTGCTCGCCTCCCCTAGCGTTCCACCTAGTACAATACCATGAACTCCCGCGTCAAGTTGGGCTTTGATGTTTACAGCAAACATGTCAAGATCTAGCTCGTCTTTTTTTGTGAATTTTGTCGTTACCGCAGGCATTACACCTTTCCATTCTATGCTCATAATGATGTTATTTTGGTCAAAGATAATGGCGCCATAAGCCTAAGATTAAATACTGTTTTATCCAACACTAGTAGTATATTATCCAAATTAACGTGAGTTGCTATTTATTTAAAACAAAAAAGTACCTTTATATATGCGTGTACTTCCTTTTAAAATTCCGAAGCCCAGCAATGCTGCTATTCTATTTCAAGTAGATCAAGGTGTATTATACAATGCACTCCATCATCATGAGGAAATCCAAATAAGCTACATTAAGAAAGGAACGGGAACTCTAGTGGCAGGAGATACTGTTCATTCATTTTCGGCTGGAGAGGTAATTGTTTTAGGTAGCTTTCAGCCCCATGTATTTAATAGTGACACCGCAGATTGCTTGATGTATTCTGTGTTCTTTAGTGCAGCATCTTTTGGCGATACGTTTTTACAACTAGAAGAAGGAAAAGGTATTGCAGATTTTAACGCTTTCGCGAAAGCGGGATTTAAAACTTCCATAACTCCTGAAATTGACTCTTTGTTCCAACATATAAACACGGCTCAAGGAATGCATAGACTAGGGCATTTTATAGACCTAATTACTGTCTTGAAAATCAAGAAAAGCATCTCGCTCTCGACGTTTATCTATGAACGTCATATTTCTGAAAAAGATGGAAAACGCATGAGTGCAATCTTTGACTTTACACTAGCAAACTACAAGCAAGAGGTGCATTTAAATGATCTCGCATCACTCACATCTATGACGCCTCATAGCTTTTGCAAGTACTTTAAACAGCGCACAAACAAGTCATATTTTAGTTTTCTTACTGAAGTTCGCATTGCACATGCCTGCTCCTTACTAGAAGTTCAACAAGAAATTTCTATAGCAGATGTTGCAGATCGCTGCGGTTATAAGACCTTATCACATTTTAATAAAAACTTTAAGAAATTGATGAAAATCACTCCAAGCGCCTATAGAGACAAGGATAGGACGTAATTATTTAAGTTTTTCTTTTCTTAGATTTTTATAAAAATGTTAAGAAAGCTACGATATAATATCTTATATCTTTACATAAACAACCTAGACTAACCAAAAATGATTGATACTCCACTACGCATACTTATTGTAGAAGACCTAGTATCTGATGCTTTTCTCGTACAAAAACAGATTAAACGCTTTTGTAACAATGTTGAGATCAGCATTTCAGACAAAGAGCTTTCACTCGCTGTGGCTCTCAAACAGTTTTTACCGGATATCGTGGTAAGTGACTTCAACCTTGAAGGATTTACTGGGTTTGACGTAATTAAACAAGTCAAGGAATTTAATAGTGAGATCCCAGTAATTATTATTACAGGAAACCTCAACAATGAAGAGAAAGCAGCAGAGCTTATCTTACAAGGGGCTTCTGGATTTTTCTTGAAAGAAAACCTTCAAAATTTACAACAAAAACTACAACCGCTTTTTGAGAAATTTATTTCAGAAAAGCAAGAGCTTATCACACGTTTAGAAAGACAACGTGAAAAAGATGCTAGAGAGCGCGAGCTTACAGATTACTTGCGTCATCATGACTTTGAAGCTTACGAGCACAAGGAAGCAATAGAATCACTTAAAGACAAAGTTCTCAAATTTTTATCCATAAAATAATCTATGGATACTACCGAATCTAAAAATATAGTCAGGTCACTTTACTTAAGTTTTTTTTCGACGCTTGCTGTAATTGTTTTAGTTACATTATTGTATCTCGCATCACAGTATTCTCAAAAATGGATTGTTCATGCAAATGAAACGACCACTCAAATACACAATGTATCTGAGACATTATTAAAAGCTGAAAGTATGCTACGCGGGTACTTAATAAGTAAAGACCCTGAGTATCGCATTGACTATAAAGTTCAAATAGCTAAATTGAGAGGTGAGATAGATCAACTCGAAATAAAAACGCTTGAAAATCCTTCTCAACAAGAAAACTTAAGAAAATTTGAGGCGCTAGTAAATGAGCGCATACTGGGCATGGATAATAATATGGAGAATTATGTGCTCCGTACTCCAGAAGAAAATAGAAAACGCACCGGAAGAACAGAAACCTTGCGCCTTATAGACGCTATTGATAACATGAGAGACATCATGCTTATTGAGGAAAATGCATTGCTTCTTGAGCGTAAATCTACATATGATACCATTTATATTTTAAGTCTTATAGCACTATCTATAGCGCTGCTATTAATGCTATTTAATGTTTACGCCGTAAGAAAAAGGCTTATCCCGCTATTTACGAAGCTTGCCGAAAATAATGATGCCCTTACCGAGTTAGTTCACTCACGAGATCAAGAAATTGCTCTTAAGGAAGCGCAAATGGAAATGAATGAAGATCTCATTCACCAGATGGAGGACAAAAACAAGCAGCTTAACCAATTTGCCTACATAGCCTCTCACGATTTGCAAGAACCTCTGCGCACCGTAGATAACTTTATTGCACTTTTTGAAGAAGATTATGGAGACAAATTAGACGGCGAGGCTGCAACTTATTTTGACTTTATAAAAGGCGCTACGGCACGTATGAAGAGCCTCATTACCGGCTTACTTAATTACAGTAGACTTGGCAGGTCTGGCACTCGCTCAAAAATTGACCTCAATAAACTTTTAAACGAGATTAATGTAGATCTAAGCACACGCATAGAAGAGAGTGAAGCGGTTATTACTAACGATACACTCCCTACCGTATCTGGCTATCCAGTAGAACTACGACAGCTTTTTGTAAACTTAATAACAAATGCCATCAAATTTACTCCGCCAGAGCGTTCTCCAAAGATTCATGTGAGTGTAAGTGACTCGAGACTATATTATACGTTTAAAGTTTCTGATAACGGATTAGGCATTAAGAAAGAGCACTTAGATAAGGTATTCAATATGTTTACACGCCTTCACAGTGCAAAGGAATATGAAGGGACAGGCATAGGTCTTGCCTTCTGTCAAAAAATTGTAGAATTACACAAGGGAAAAATAAGTGTTGCATCTACCGTAGGTGAAGGCAGCACGTTCACATTCACTTTAAAAAAATAATAGCATGCAACCACTAAGAGAGATATTACTTATAGATGATTCTGAGTCTGATAATTTTGTACACTCACGAGTAATCAAAAAGGCTAAGGTTACCGCTAGAGTAACCATCAAGTATTCTGGAGAAGAAGGACTTACCTACCTTAAAACTCTTATTGATGAAGATTATCCACGCCCTGACCTAATTTTCTTAGACATCAACATGCCAGGCATGGATGGATTTGAGTTTTTAGAGCATTATGAAGAATTAGAAGATGTGCAAAAAGCAGGAGTGGTGATTGCGATGCTTACGACCTCTACATCTCCAGTAGATAAAAAGAAGGCCGAAAAGTATGATCTATTGCAGCATTTTGACAACAAACCGCTTACTCAAGAAAATCTTTTTAAAATTCTAAAAGAGCAATTCCCTGGACGTTTTGATGATTAATTGCCTTTAATCCTTGTCCATAGGTTACCCAAGACGGCATTCATATTTGAAGGGTCAGGGCGATCTTCTGTGGCGGTGATGGTACCGTTATTTTCCTCTAGCTTGTATCTAAAAACAAACTGAGGATTATCTGGATCTATAGCGATAAGTCCAAAACGGAGGTCATTATAAATCCACTCATTTTGAATTTTCTCAAGAATATACCAACCTTCAGAAATGGTAATGAGCCGTTGTACTTCTGACCTATTAATAAGCGCTTCACTTTTTGGGATATGCCTTAAAACTAATTGGCTTGGAATCAAAGAAAGAGTAATCCCCTATAAGATAATCTTCACCTGCATCTACATTTATATTCCACAATACGGTGTTCATTGGGGCTGGACGCGTTGAGATTTGGGTATATGTTATGCCCTGCTGCTCAAGATTCTGAACCACCTTTTGATGCGCTACATATTTTATCACAACTGTGAGTAATAAATATGCAGTACTCAAGTAAATGCCAAGGTTGTTAGTACGCTTTCGCGAAAGCGAACCACGTTTTTTAGTAGCTGCAATAAGGACACATATTAAGAAAGGAACAGTGTATAATGGATCTATAACAAAGATGCTATTAAAAGCAACTCTCCAATTAAATGGCCAAAATATTTGCGTTCCCCATGTAGTAAATGCATCTAGCAATGGGTGTGTAAAAAGACCCCAGAAAAATAGCTTTGACCATCCTTGCCACCCTACATCTGGTCGTTTTTTAAGCTGATGGACGAGCCATCCAAGCAATGGAGCTGCGAGTATAGAAAACACAATACTGTGGCTAAAACCACGGTGCATCTCGGTCGCTGTGATAGTATCTGTAAGATATCTCCACACAATGTCAAGATCTGGTATGGTACCCGCTACGGCTCCCCAAAGCATTGCTCTATTACCTATCTTTTTGCCAAGCACCGCCTCGCCTACTGCGGCACCAAGAACTATCTGAGTTAAACTATCCATACTATCTTATTAAATAATGCTATGATACAATCCCCATTTTCTTTAGCAAGAAACTAGCATTCATATTCTGGCAAATACCTTCTTTAAAGGTGTAATCAAAGAACAATTCGTCGTTTATTATTTGCGCGTCAAAGTAATAGTTCTTCACCTCCTTGAGATCATTTGCAGCCTCACATAAACTTAAATCGTGTGTAGCGATAATACCTGTCGCTCCTGCACCTACAAGCTTATCTATAAACTTACGAGAACCCTCTGCCTTATCTGTACTGTTAGTTCCTTTTAAAATTTCATCGAGGATAATGAAGTAGCGATCTGTTTCTATCTGATCTACAATAAACTTAAGACGCTTTAGTTCGCTGAAAAAGTAACTCTCATCATCTGTAAGGCTATCTGTGGTGCGCATACTAGTAATTAACTTTATAGGCGTATATGAAGCGCTCGTTGCAAATATGGGCAAGCCAACATTGCCCATCACAATTTGCAGAGCTACCGTCCTTAAGAAGGTACTTTTACCAGCCATATTTGCTCCTGTGATGATAAAGAACTCATCGTTTTTTATAGTGATATCATTGCGCACAGCCGTTTTAGGATCTAGAAGAGGATGCGCTGCTCTTGTGGTAACTAGTGTAGTTCCAGTTTTTGTAATCTCAGGAAATACATGAGCTTGATGGTTAAAAGCATAATTACCTAAACTATTATAAGCATCAAAAAAAGCGATTACTTCAAACCAATCTTCTACCGCATCGCGATGTGTTGCAATCCATCCTTCAATGTTGTGTACAATACTTAAATCTCTAAGAAAAAATCCATTAGATATGAGTCCAATTATAAAATTATTGCGTTGATCAAGTGCGTCCAGATGTTTTGAAAAAGCTCTTAAAATGGACGAACTTGATTGCTCTGATGTAATAACCATTTTACGCTTATTTACTAGCAAATCACTTGTAAATTCTTGCTCTTCTATTCTAGATAATAAGCTCGCATATTGTGTAAATGTGGTTTGAATCTTACCTGTATGTGCAGAGAGCATATTTATTCTCCCAAAGAACCTGCCGCTTATTAACAAACCTATCCCAAACACTACAAACACCCACCATCCAGCAATAATTCCTATAAAATAAGCTCCAAGCGTAAGTAATGAGATAACAGAAAATATACGCGAGATAAGTTTCATTTGTTTAGGCACAAAAGAGGTGTACTCTTTTAACCACACTAGCACACTATCTGCAGAAATGTCTGTGGTGACCAATGATGCTATCGCACTAAATAGTTGTCTCCACTCTGGCAGCTCGCCTAACTCTTTTACAGCTTCTTGCTTTTGTGATATTCCCTCAATATCATTTGAAAGAAGCATGGAAGCAAGCTTTGAAGAACCACTATCAAGGGCTGTTCTATTAAAATACTGAAAGAAAGACCCACGCCCAAAAAGGTCTATATCTTGACTAAAAACATGCTCTGGATTATGAAATTCACTCCCATCTGGTAGGTCATAAAAATCCCTACTTAGCACTTTTAATTCTGTCTCATTGCGCTCTAGAAGTGCCTTAGTAAGATCACGCTTGTGCTGCAACTGGCTGTGGCGACTCACGAGTAATAAAAAAGCAATAATACCTGCGATTATACAACCCATAAGTAATTGCGTGTTACCTAAAGTGAAGTACACACTCGCTCCTGTAGCTAAGAACACTACAAGTCTTATGGTACTTGAGATATTGAGTTTCCTTTTAATCTCAGATAATTCTTTCTGATATGTTTTGATTTGTCCTTCGTAGAAGGCTGTAGGTGCTGTCATATTATAGAGCCGCAAGTTCGGCTTGTTGTTTTTTTGTCATTTTTGATACGACCAGATTGTAAGAATGGTCAATAAGCTCTGCTAGTAATTGTGGTGGCAACTCTTCCAGAACACAGGTATTCCAGTGAGTTTTATTCATATGCCATCCAGGAATAATCGCTCCATCATGTTCTTCTCTTAAAACGACAGCTCGATCTGGATCACATTTTAAATTTGCCGAAAGTGGAATTCGTTTCAAAGAGCAAAGTGCAAACATTTTACCCATCACCTTAAAAACTAGGGTGTCTGCATCAAAAGGAAACTCCTCCGTCACTCCTTTTTTATCAAGGCAATATGTTCTAAACGCTTCTATATTCACTTGGTAATTATTGTTGCTTCTATGAGTTCATCTTCTACAGGCGGCTCAAACCATGTTTCCATAAATTCAAAATCTTCCGCCGAAACGTCAAATTCGTAGGTGGCTCCTTGCTCTTTATTGCGCTGTTGTACTCTTTCTTTTCTCACTTCCTTATCAATATCTAGAAAGTGGAGCTCGAATGGTATTTGGTGCGCTTTCGCGAAAGCGTAAAAACGCTCTCTTCTATCTCGCTTTGCAAAACCCAAATCTAAAATTGCTGGAGTATCCGCCTCTTCAAGTTGTAATACTAGTGATTGAATCATCTGGTCGCTACGTGCGATGCGTTCTAAAAACCAGTCAACTCCGTCTGTCTCTTGTTTATCATCTAGAAATAGTGTCTTATTCCAATGATCAATGGAAAATAAGATACCATTAACGCTTTTCTTAAGATCTAATGAATACGTAGTTTTTCCAGCTCCTGTATTTCCAGTAATGAGATATACCACTAAGATTCAATTTTCTTAGGCTCTTTACTCGCAGGTATTTCTAGTGATGAGTAGTCTAGTTTCCAGCCTATGGTTTCTACAAGTTTTTGCATTAACTGTACTGTTTCTAGCGCCTGTGTTTTTGCTTCTTCAAAGAGTCCGCTCTGTGGGATTTTATCGCGTATGTGTTGCTTTGCCTCTCTGTTTATCTCTGTAAGATCTGTGCTTGTAAATGGATTTGCCCAGCCTTCTTTCTTATCATAATATTTAAAATCTGTCTCTACAGATAGTAATTCTGGCTCTGGGAAATCAAATAGTTTTATGGTTCTATTCTTATCATCTGCCTCCATTTTAATCTTAGTAAGGTCAAAACCTATGTGTGCTTTTGCATCTATGAGGACAATAGCCTTTTTTGAACCTAAGAGCAGGTTCATCCATTTATTTTTTAAACTTTCGTAGTGATATATCTCTGCAAAGTCACCCTCTACGGTGATAAATTTACACACCGTTCTTATACGCTCCATAAGCACAACAGATTGTGCTTGAGCATCTGGCGTTTTAGATTTTCCAGATATAAAGTTAAATACAAAATAAGAGAGTATCGCTCCTACGGCGAGCCCTATAAATACTAATTCCATAAAGTAAAGATACTAAAAGCCCTCAAAGACTTCACCATATAAAATGCCAGTAACCACAATGGGACACTGGCATCATAATTTAATATCAAGAATCTTTATGCTAGTCTATTATTTACTCTCAGACTTAAAGCTTTGTATTGCCGCATTAGGCTCCATAATGGTATACCCTTTCCAGAAATTAGGATCATAATTAGACAAGTATGTTGCCTCCATCTCTTTAATTTCCTCTACAGCATCATAAGTACTTTGATCAATACTAGTGGTACTAAAAACAACTAGCTCCTTTTTTGAATAGCTAGTGTTTGCTATTTCAATCTCCATCGCTACTTCATTTTGCTTTCGGCGACCTCCTACATTTTTATTTTTTTCAATGATTTTTAAAGGCCTATCTATACCAACGCGTTCTCCGTTTTCTAGCTCCATAAATCGCAATGAGTAACCACCATTATCATCTTTTGCATAGATGCTTTTACCCTTATACAAGTACTTCTTGTAGCTTATGCCAAACATCCCAAAACTTGATAACTTACGTACATTTTCATATTCTAGTCGCATTACTGCAAAGTCATCAGTATTTACATAAAGGGTTCCCTTAAAATCTTTTCTTCCCTTAGGTTCAAAGTCTATTACATAAACAATATCATCACCTATTGCCGTAAATTCTCTTTTAGTAAACTGATAACGATTGGATTTTGTTAAGAAGTCAAGCTTTGTATCCTCCTTATAAAACATAGCCTCAAACAAATCAGAAAGGTCAGATTTTATACTTTCTGTAATGGCTTGCTCCTTGTCATTTTCTTCTTGCTCTGTATCTACCTCTATTTTAAGTCCGCCATTTGAACTGCCCATTTTTGTAGAGTCATCTACTTCAATAGTGGTACCTATGATTCCAGATTTTATTTTAAAGTAAGAATCTGCTTTTACATTTTTCTCAATAATTTCTTCAAGCCTTTTTCCAAAACTCTCCACCCCTACATTTTCTTTAGTTTTGTCGTAGAGCTTTGCGGCTTTATCTATAACGAGCTTTTGATTGTCATAATTTCCAGAAAGTGTTCCTACAGACTCACTGTAGTAATCACTCTTCTTTGCGACAGACCCCACTAGACTATCCATAAAGACTTGGTTAAATTCTGGAATAGTCGTTTTTTCTACTTCGATATCCATTTTATCAATACGATCTGACTCAGACTGTCTGAAGAATATTTTTTTCTCAGTGAGCGCATTAGTATAATTGACAGCTATATTCTCTTTAACGCGCTCTATAATTTCCTCTGCATCCAGTGGATTATTTGTGAGAAACACATTATCCAGTTCGTTTGTTTTCACACGCAGCGATATAATGGTATCCATCACTTTCTTAGGAAAAATAGCCACCTCTTCATATCCCATAGATGAGATATACACAGAGTCCCTAAGTGCAGATAGTTTATACTCTCCAAGAGTAAAGATGCCTTCTTCATTTGTGATTGTGCCTGTATTTTTAGATAATTTTACAGTCGCAAAAGGTATGGGCTCTTTAGTACTTTCATCAATTACGGTTACACTATAAGATTGTGCTACCGCTGTAGCGGCACAGGTTATCGTAAGTAATGTGAGAATGAATTTTATAAGTGTCGTCATAAGATGGTTATTTAATATATAGACGCTAGAAAAATTAAAATGGTTGCCTAAACTATTAAAATGACGTCTTAATTGTCAATATGTTACGCTCTAAAACTAAAAAAGCGTCCATCGGGACGCTTTTGTTATTCTTCTTCTTTCTCTTTAAGAGCTTTCATCTTTTCTTTTGCTTCGAGTAATCGCGCTTCACTAGCGTCTCTCTTCTCGCGCTCTTTCTTTTTCTTACGATCCATAAGCTTAGAATGCTTTGCTTTATTTTTCGTGTTCTTAGGAGTTCCTCGTTTTGCCATAGTGCAAATATAGTAAAGGTTAGGTATTCGCTTTCGCGAAAGCGTTTTTCATCTCAATAAATGCTGCTACGGGATCATCTGCATTCCATATGCCGCCTAGCGCTCCTACTCCTTTAAAGCCAAGTTTTAGTGCTTCTGGAGTAGTAGTTGCATTTATTCCTCCCATACCTACTATATCTTTATTAATGTGACGCACATCAAAACCTCTTCCTTGCATATCACTCTTAGATATTGCCGAAAACACAGGACTTAATAAGGTATACTCAAAACGTACTGCTTGCGATGCTAGATCTTCTGGTTCGTGGTAAGAGGAAGATACGCTATTGCCTATAGCAGTAAATGACTGTACGTATTGTTCTAATTGGTTTCCTTGGGCTCTCCACATCGCTTCTTCTAGATGCACACCCATAATGTTAAACTGACTACACAGTTCTTTATGAAAGTTATGCGTCATTATACGATTATGATACGTAGCATTAACCATATTCAGGTATGCTATGTGATCATCAAGACTCGCATTTGGTTTTCTAAGATGAAAATGAGATAGCCCAGCTTCAAATAGTTGATGCAACATGGCAATCTCGTTTTCACTCGTTTCCTCTGGAGAAATTAGTATAATCATCTATGCAGTTTTTACCACCTCAACAATCGCACTTTTCTCTAGCACTCCAGATTGTCTCCACACCTGCTTCCCTGCTTTATAAAGAATCATAGTAGGTACTCCTCGCACATTATATTGAGCAGCAAGCGGCTGATTTTTATCTACGTCTATTTTTACAATTTTCACTTGATCACCTAGCTCGTCTTTTACTTGTTCTAGAATAGGCCCCAGTGTTTTACAAGGTCCGCACCATGTTGCATAAAAGTCTACTAAGACAGGAGTTTCAGATTGGATTATATCAAAAAAGGATGATTTCATCGTTGTGTATATTTTAGATTTATTGAAATATAATAAAATACCTCTGTACCACTAATGGCTTTAAGAGATTTATAACCTTAGTCGTTTTTGATGTGTGTTCTTAATATCTAAACTATCACATTTTTGAACCAGCAAACATCCTCAGAATTACTCTCTTCTACAGGTCTAATTTTCAAATACCTCCATTCACATTTTTTAACAATGGATGGTTAAGGTTTATTAATTGCTTTTACAAAAAGGAGGTTTCAAATTATCTTTAAGTAAACATTTAAAAAATATAGTCATGAGTAATACAACACCTAATCCAGAAAAAACTAGTAAGAAAGAACAAGCGATTAATCTTGAAGCCACTCACGGCAAAGAGATTAATAATCAGGTAAAAGATAAAAAAGAGTTTACCCAGCCACGAGATAATTTAAAGAGTTAATCACTCACTATACATAAGAAACCCCGAAGAAATAATCTTCGGGGTTTCTTATGTTATAATAGCGCGTTGTCTTTTACGCTCTGTACAACTTCAGGATTGAGTAGTGTACTTATATCGCCTAGATTGTCTCCTTCTCCAGAGGCAATCTTGCGTAGTATACGTCGCATGATTTTACCAGATCGTGTTTTAGGTAATCCATTTGTAAATTGGATTTTATCTAGCTTAGCAATCGGGCCTATTTTTTCTGTGATAAGCTGATTAATTTCTTTGCGTAAATTATCATGATCACGCCCTTCACCAGTCTCCTTTAAAGTTACATAACCGTACAAAGCATTTCCTTTAATAGTATGAGGAAAACCTACAATCGCACTTTCGGCAACAGCTGGATGTTCATTAATAGCATCTTCTATAGGTGCTGTACCTAAGTTGTGACCAGAAACGATAATGACATCATCTACACGTCCTGTGATTCTATAATAACCCGTAGCATCTCTCAAAGCACCATCTCCAGTAAAATACATATTATCAAATGCCGAAAAATACGTGTCTTTATACCTTTTGTGATCTCCCCATATCGTTCTAGCTATACTAGGCCATGGAAATTTAATGCACAATCTTCCTTCTACTTGGTTTCCTTTTATTTCTTTGCCTTGTTCATCCATTAAAGAGGGTTGTATTCCTGGTAAAGGCAAGGTTGCAAATGTGGGAATTGTAGGCGTTGCAAAGGGGATAGGGCTGATCATAATCCCACCGTTTTCAGTTTGAAACCAGCTATCAACAATTGGACATTTTTTCTTACCTATATTATCATTATACCAGTGCCAGGCTTCCTCATTTATGGGTTCGCCTACGGTTCCTAAAACCTTGAGAGATGATAAATCATACTTCTCTACATAACTCAAGTTCTCCTTTGCAAGTGCTCTTATCGCCGTGGGTGCTGTATAAAATTGGCTTACTTGATGTTTATCTATTATTTCCCAAAAGCGTCCCCAGTCTGGAAAACTTGGAACTCCTTCATAAAGTACAGAGGTGGCACCATTTGCAAGTGGCCCGTAGACAATATAACTATGCCCAGTAATCCATCCTATATCTGCACTACACCAGTACACATCATCCTCTCTATATTGGAATACATTTTTAAATGTATATGCACTATACACCATATATCCAGCGGTAGTGTGCAACATTCCCTTAGGTTGCCCTGTAGAACCAGAAGTGTATAATATAAATAGAGAGTCCTCTGCTTCCATAGTTTCGGCAGGGCATTCTGTTGATGCTTCCTTTAACAGTGGAGCTACCCACTCATCACGCCCCTCTTTCATTACTACATCACCACCAGTGCGCTTAACAACAAGTACGCTCTCCACAGATGGAGTATTTTCTAATGCATCATCTACAATACTTTTAAGGTCAATTGTTTTATTACCACGATAGGAGCCATCGCTCGTAATAACCATCTTACAGCTTGCATCATTAATACGCGTGCTCAATGCAGTACTAGAAAAGCCGGCAAATACTACCGAATGCACTGCTCCTATACGCGCACATGCAAGCATAGATACCGCAAGTTCTGGTATCATGGGTACATAAATACACACACGATCACCGCGCGTCACCCCTTTACCCTTAAGCACATTTGCAAACTTGCACACGCGCTCATGCAGGTCTTTATAAGTAATATGTTCGGCAGGATCTTCAGGGTTATTGGGCTCAAAGAGCAATGCAGTTTTATTACCACGAGTGTAAAGATGTCTATCGAGACAATTTTCTGTAATATTCAATTGGGCTCCGTCAAACCACTTTACTTCTGGCTTTTTAAAATCCCAATCTAATACGGTATCCCAGCGCTTTCGCCAAACAAAATTTTCTTCGGCAATTTCTTCCCAGAACTGCTCAGGCTTATCTACAGACTTTTGGTAGACTTGAAAATACTCTTGTAGACCTTTTATGTGGTAATTACTCATTATGTATCTATTTGATTGATAAAAGATATAGAGTATGAGGCTAATAATGAAAACATTTAACGCTTTCGCGAAAGCGCACCAAAGACAACACCCACCACAATCTGCTTTAAATATAAAATTTTAACTAGTTAAGCTATAAATGTGCAACAGAGAGCCTTCTTATAACATTAAAATTATTCATTACTGATAATTAGCGGCTTACAAAAAATTTAAAATCAATCTTAATAAATAAAAAAACTCATCAAACACCTCAAATAATCGACGAAAAGCAGTATTTTTTAGATTAAAAGAATATTATTAGTTAATTAAATACATTTTCTGATGTAACAACTGCTCTAGGGACAATTGCTTAAATTTTAATTCCCAAATCAATATTTATGACTAGACTAACCATACTACTGCTAGTTGTTTTAAGTACTGTATACTCTTTTAAATCCTACAGTCAAGAGACAATCTCTCAAGAAGAAATCTTATTAATAAAAGAAAAACAATTCACTGTCGCAGAGATAGACTCTCTGATGCCATCCATACTTGCCTTATTTAATGAGTCTAGTTATGAAAAAGTTATTGAGGTTGTACCACACCTTCTAGATAACGCTAAGAGAGTCAAATCACCTATCACTACATCTCGTTTAAGAAGTATTCTAGGAAATGCATTTATACAAGTAGACAATTTTCAGGGTGCCGAAGACCTTTTTAATAACGCCATTGAAGAAAATAAAAAGTCTAATGACACCTTTAATCTTGCTAGAAATCTTACTAATCTGGGAAATACTTTTTTTGAAGAAGATCCAGACAAGGCCATCACTTATTTTGAAGAAGCACTGGCTATAAGCCCAGAAATTGAAAATAGTATCCTAGTTGATTTTATATCGAATAACAACCTAGCTGAGTTATATGTAATAAAGAAGCAGCCAAATGAGGCGCAACACTATCTAAATCAAGCAAAGGAATTACTAACGAAAGATGATTTTAATGGAAGAAAAAACAACTTTGAAGGAACCGTCTATCACGTTCAAAGTTCTATCTATCTATTACAAAACAGACCTAAAGAGGCGATTGAAGCAATTAATTACTCTATGGAGGTAGCTGGTGATGAACAAGATGACAACTACAAGATTGATAATTATAAAAACCTAATGAAGGCCTATGAAAGCTTAGGCAACTACGAGCAAGTAAATAGCATACGTAAAACCTATGATGTACTCGTCGAAAAGAGATACGAAGCAAACAAGATAAAACAGCAAAAAAATGCTACCTCTCGTTTTAACCTCAATAAATTCAAACAAGAACTACGAGCCTCAAAATTAGAAAATGAGCTCGCACTTCAAAAAGCTGGTGAGAACAAATTATTTCTAAAAACTTCACTCGCACTAGCAGCCATCCTGCTCTTATTTATCGGGACTTTATTACATGGTCGAAAGAAACGGAAAAGGCTCCTTGATAATTTAAAATCAAAAAACAAACAATATCTTCAAGCCAAAAAGAAATCTCAAAAACTAGCTAGAAGTAATACTAAATTCCTTTCTACTGTAAGTCACGAGTTAAGAACTCCGCTTTATGGAATTATAGGACTTTCTTCTGTGTTTCTTGAAGATCCAGCGCTCAAAAACCATACAGAAGATTTAAAATCTTTAAAATTCTCTGCCGACTATCTACTGGCACTTGTAAATGATATATTAAGCTTAAATAAGTTTGACTCAAAAGAAGGCGAGCGTATCCAGAAGACTAACTTTAGACTACACAAATTAATACCTCACATTGTACAAACCCTTGAGTTCATAAACAAGAAAAATAATAACACTACAAAGGTGATTATTGATCCTAATATACCAGACACCTTACTAGGCGATAAGACTAAAATCTCTCAAGTCCTCATGAACTTATCGAGTAACGCAAGTAAGTTTACCGAGGATGGCACAATCACCATAAAGGCCACACTTCAAGAAAAGAATAAAGATGTAAACACCATACTCTTTAGTATAGCAGACACAGGACAAGGCATTGCCAAGGAAGAACAAGCAAAAATCTTTACTGAATTTGCTCAAGTAGGAGCTATGTCAAACCATCAGGGTACAGGCTTAGGTCTTCCCATTGTCAAGAAGATTTTACACATTCTTGGCAGTAAATTATCCCTTGTAAGCAGTCCAAATAAAGGATCTACTTTTTCATTTACAATTGATCTAGAAACTGGATCCGACTCCTACCTAGAAGTCCAATCAGATATCTCAAGCTACGAACGTCTCAAAGGCAAAAAAGTGCTTATAGTGGACGATAATAGCATTAACCAACTAGTAACTAAAAAGGTACTTGAACAATACGGTATAAAAAACGAAAGTGCGAGTGATGGACAACAAGCTGTGAGCGCAGTAAAGAATAATGCCTATGATTTCATATTAATGGATATTAATATGCCTGTAATGAACGGTATTGATGCCAGTATTGTTATTAGAAAGTTTGACAGCATAACTCCCATCATTGCTCTTACAGCCACAAGCTATAAAGATGGCAATAAAGAACTAACGAAACACGGTATTAATAATAGCATACTTAAACCCTATAAGACAGAGATTCTTTTAGACATGCTCTTAATGTATAGCTCCACGTAATAGGTGAAATATACGTCTTTCAATTAACCTTGTTGTTTGCTTCTTATCGAATCTGACCTACTTATATTATGGGTTATTTTATTCTTTACGCTTTCGCGAAAATGGCTCTTTCAGTTGAGTTTTCTTCTAACCTGAAGGTTGTAAGAAATAGGGTGTTTTTTAATATCTAATCCTCTGAAAGATTTTAAAAATCTTCAAGTTTTTAAGGATATCCAAGTCTCTTCTTCACTCCACACCAAGTAATTAACCTCTATTCTTCTAAAAATTCTCTAAAAAAAGGAGTTCTAACTCAACAGACATAAAAAACCACAACACACTTTAAATCAATAAATTAAAACGTTTTTAAGCGTTTACAAATACTTACAAACGACTATAAACGTAAGTAAACGTTTAAAAGTCGGCTAGGGATTGTGGTCTGACGCATATTTGCAGTGTTCTTATTTACAAGTGGTTATTATAATTCACTTATTAGGAACAAATAATTTTTTCGAGAACGGCTCGAGAAAGAACTATAACTCAATTTGGTAGGCTTAACCTACTCAAGAAAAACACATTATTATGAATGCATTACGCAACAAAGTACAGTTAATTGGAAGATTAGGTCAAGAACCAGAAATCACAACATTTCCAGATGGAAATAAAATTGCCAAGTTCTCCATGGCAACAGATGATTCATATAAAGACAAGAATGGTCAGAAAGTAGAACGTGCATACTGGCACAACATCGTAGTACGCGGCGGCCTTGTCAAAGTGGTAGAAAGCTACATTCAAAAAGGACAAGAAATCGCAATAGAAGGAAAACTTACTAACCGCTCTTGGGAAGATAAGGATGGTATAAAAAGATATATGACAGAGATTGTTTGCAACGAGTTATTGATGCTTAGTAAAAACAATTAATATTACATTTTTAATACTAAAGGCGCTCTTACGAGCGTCTTTTCTTATTTTATATGGTCTAGGATAACAATATCGTAATTACGTATATTTATATCTTAAAATACAAGCGATGAGCAACACCTATAAAACCACCGTAAACGAGGAGCATGAGTTCGAAGTTTCTCGTGATCAGCTATCTCAGTTAGACGCGGTACATACCTCTCAGAATTCTTACCATATTCTAGAGGATAATTCTTCTTTTAAAGCAACTGTAGTCTCCTCAGATTTCAGCAAAAAGACATACAACATTCAGGTAAATAGCAACAACTATGAAGTTGTAATTAAGGATGAGGTTGACATTCTTATTAAGGAAATGGGCTTCACGGTAGGAGGTTCAAAGCAGCTCAACAATCTTATTTCTCCTATGCCAGGTCTTATTATCGATGTACAGGTTACTGCTGGCCAAGAAGTAAAAGAAGGTGACACGCTGGTGATTCTAAGTGCCATGAAAATGGAAAACAGCTTTGTATCTCATACAGACGGAGTTATCAAGGCCGTGCACGTTGTAAAAGATGACGCGGTAGATAAAGGGCAATTACTTGTAGAATTTGAAGAAGAAAAATAGATGAAAACCATAAAGAAAATATTGATTGCAAACCGTGGTGAGATAGCTATCAGGGTAATTCGCACGGCAAAGAAAATGGGTATTAAAACAGTAGCCATTTACTCTACTGTAGACCGTAATGCACCACACGTGCGCTACGCAGACGAGGCCGTTTGCGTGGGTAATGCACCTTCATCAGAGTCGTATTTACTAGGTGATAACATTATTAAAGTTGCTCAAGAACTTAACGTAGATGCAATCCACCCTGGCTACGGATTTTTAAGTGAGAATTCCGCTTTCGCGAAAGCGGTAACCGAAGCACAAATGATCTTCATAGGCCCAGAGGCACACGCAATAGAAATCATGGGAAGTAAGCTCGCAGCCAAAGAAGCTGTAAAAGCATACGACATCCCAATGGTACCAGGTATTGATGAAGCAATCACAGATGTAGAAAAAGCAAAAGCAATCGCAGCCGAAATAGGATACCCCATTCTCATAAAAGCCTCTGCCGGAGGTGGCGGAAAAGGGATGCGCGTGGTAGAAAAAGACAGCGAACTAGCATCACAAATGAGTACGGCTATTAGTGAAGCGACTGCAGCCTTTGGCGATGGATCTGTTTTCATAGAAAAATATGTTGCATCACCTAGACACATTGAGATACAAGTGATGGCAGATAATCACGGTAATGTGATTCACTTGTTTGAACGTGAATGTAGCATCCAGCGTCGTCACCAGAAAGTAGTAGAGGAAGCTCCATCTGTAGTCCTTACTCCGCAACTTCGAGAAGAAATGGGGCAAGCTGCAATAAAGGTGGCAAAAGCATGTAACTATCGCGGCGCAGGTACCGTAGAGTTTTTACTAGATGATCAGCTCAATTTCTATTTCTTAGAAATGAATACTCGTTTACAAGTAGAACACCCAGTAACCGAACTTATCTCAGGTACAGATCTTGTAGAATTGCAGATACGCGTTGCTCGTGGTGAGAAGCTATCCATCGCTCAAGAGGACCTCAGCATAAAAGGACATGCCCTAGAATTACGTGTGTATGCAGAAGATCCTCTTAATGACTTTTTACCTAGCGTAGGTAATCTATCTACTTACATACTCCCAGAAGGAGAAGGTATACGTGTAGATAATGGATTTGAGCAAGGCATGGATATTCCTATCTATTATGACCCTATGCTTTCTAAACTTATTGTTTATGCTCCTACACGTGAAGAGGCAATAGAATTATTATCTAAGGCCATAGATGATTATAAAATAGAAGGTGTGCAAACTACACTTCCTTTTGGAAAATTTGTTTGCGAGCATGATGCCTTCCGCTCTGGAAATTTTGATACGCATTTTGTAAAAAATTATTATTCTCCAGAAGCTTTAAAAGAAGGCTTTAAGGAAGAAGCACGTATTGCTGCTCTTATTGCTCTCAAACAACATATTAAAGAACAAAATATCTTACGCCTACCAACTGTATAACCTATGGATGCTAATATAAAAACGCTTAACGAAAAAATTGAACTCGCACACCTAGGTGGCGGTCAGAAACGTATAGACAAGCAGCACGAGAAAAAGAAACTTACTGCTAGAGAACGCATACACTACTTACTAGACGATGGCTCTTTTGAAGAAATAGGTATTCTTGTTACACACCGTACTACAGATTTTGGTATGGAAAAAGAGATTTATTATGGAGATGGTGTGGTCACTGGTTATGGTACAGTAAACGGTCGTTTGATTTATTTATTTGCACAAGACTTTACGGTTTTTGGAGGAGCACTCTCTGAGACACATGCCGAGAAGATTTGTAAAATAATGGATCTCGCTATGATAACTGGAGCTCCATTAATAGGACTTAATGATTCTGGCGGTGCACGTATACAAGAAGGTGTACGCTCTCTAGGAGGTTATGCAGATATCTTTTACCGCAATGTGCAAGCATCTGGTGTGATCCCGCAAATCTCGGCTATTATGGGGCCTTGTGCGGGTGGAGCAGTATACTCACCAGCAATGACAGACTTTACTATGATGGTAGAGAACACAAGCTACATGTTTGTAACGGGACCAAATGTTGTAAAAACGGTCACTAATGAAGAAGTAACCTCAGAAGAACTAGGTGGCGCAAGTACGCACAGCTCAAAATCTGGTGTGGCACATATCACCTCTTCAAACGACGCACAATGTCTTGAAGATCTTAAATCTTTATTGAGCTACTTGCCGCAAAATAATACGGAGACACCTAAGAATTTACCGTTTACACTTAAGGATGAAGTGCGTGACCAACTTGCAACCATTATCCCAGATAGTGCAAACAAGCCTTATGATATGCACAAGGTAATAACGGGTATCATAGATGAAGATTCTTTTTATGAAATTCATAAAGATTATGCTGAGAATATCATTGTAGGTTTTGCTCGTTTAGGAGGTCGTAGTGTAGGTATCGTTGCAAATCAGCCTATGTTTCTTGCAGGAGTGCTAGATGTAGATAGCTCAAAGAAAGCCGCTCGTTTTACAAGATTCTGTGACTGTTTCAATATTCCGTTGCTTGTTCTTGTTGATGTTCCAGGTTTTCTTCCAGGTACAGATCAAGAGTGGAATGGTATTATCACAAACGGAGCAAAGTTATTATACGCACTTAGTGAAGCTACCGTACCAAGAGTAACAGTGATTACAAGAAAAGCATACGGAGGTGCTTATGACGTGATGAACTCTAAGCACATAGGAGCAGATCTTAACTATGCATGGCCTAGTGCTGAGATAGCAGTTATGGGTGCAAAAGGAGCCAGCGAGATTATCTTTAGAAAAGAAATAAGCGCAGCAGATAATCCTGAAGAAAAACTACTTGAAAAAGAAAGTGAATATGCAGAGAAATTTGCAAATCCTTATCGCGCCGCACAACGTGGATTTATAGACGAAGTGATTATGCCACAAGACACAAGACGCAAACTCATCAAAGCCTTTAGCATGCTAGAAAACAAGAAGGTCGAGCTTCCTAAAAAGAAACACGGTAACATTCCTTTATAGCGTCATATCTAAGAAAAAATAAATACATCATTGCTGTATAAAGAGGCGCTCATAAGAGCGCCTCTTTTAATTGGTATTAATAACTTTGTAAGATGGTTGCAACACAAGAATTACACTCCCTTTTAAAAACTCATTTTGGCTACGATAATTTCCGCCCTAACCAGCAAGAAATTATAGAATCTGTGTGCCGTGGAGATGACGCACTTGTCATTATGCCTACGGGTGGTGGTAAATCCATGTGTTTTCAATTGCCTGCACTTGCGCTAGATGGAGTTGCTCTTGTAATCTCACCACTTATTGCCCTAATGAAAGATCAGGTAGATGCGCTACGTGCAAATGGTATAAAAGCAGCCTACTATAATAGTACACAACCACTTGAAGAAACTCAGCAAGTATTAGCCGATTTACAAAGCGGCGCGATAGACCTGATTTATGTTGCTCCTGAGAGCTTACAAATGCTAGACGGAGCACTTAATGCCGCCACAATTTCATTAATCGCCATAGATGAGGCACACTGTATCTCATCATGGGGTCACGACTTTAGACCTGCCTATACACAACTAGGCTATTTAAAAAGACGCTTCCCGAAAGCGCCACTTATCGCCCTTACCGCAACTGCAGATCGCTCTACACAAGATGATATTGCAGATCAATTAGGAATAAGCAATGCAAAAAAGTACGTCTCTTCCTTTGATAGACCTAATCTCTATCTCGATGTGAGACCTGGCCAAAAACGTAATGATCAGATTCTTGATTTCCTTGAAGAGCACCCTGGAGAAAGTGGTATCATTTACTGTCTTTCTAGAAAAAGTACAGAGTCTCTAGCTGCCAAACTACAAGCTAACGGTTATAAAGCAGCTGCATACCACGCAGGGATGCACGCAGAGCAACGTTCAAAAGTGCAAGAAGATTTTATAAATGACACAACGCCTATCATCTGTGCTACCATCGCCTTTGGTATGGGGATAGACAAGAGTAACGTAAGATGGGTGATTCACTATAACATGCCTAAAAATCTTGAAGGTTATTATCAAGAAATAGGTCGTGCTGGACGTGATGGTTTACCTGCTCACACCTTGCTTTTTTATAGTTATGCAGACACCTTGCAGCTAAGACAGTTTATAGACGGAGCAAAAAATGCCGACTACCAAATGGCAAAGCTCGATCGTATGCAACAGTATGCAGAAGCGCTGAGTTGTAGACGTAAAGTGCTTATCAACTACTTTGGCGAGTTTCTCTCTGAGGATTGCGGAAACTGTGACATTTGTAATAGTCCGCCGGCTTATTTTGACGGTACTGTACTTGCTCAAAAAGTACTTTCAGGCGTTGCTCGTATGCAACAAAAAGAAGCGATGGGTACCGTGATTGACGTTTTGAGAGGTTCGCAAAACGCTCAAGTATATGACAAAGGCTATCAAGAAATAAAAACATACGGAGCCGCAAAAGATGTTCCCTGGAGAGATCTTCAGCAATATATTGTGCAACTTATCAATCAGGGATTGTTAGAAATACGCTTTCGCGAAAGCGGAAGATTATTACTCACCCCACTTGCTAAAGAAGTTTTATACGACGGGAAAAATATACAACTAGCTAAACTCACCAAGGTTAAAACCGAACCTGTTACCAAAGAACGCAAACCTAAAAAACCAAAAGGAACGCTCTTTGAAAAATTACGCGAACTACGGTCAGAGCTTGCTAGAGATGCAAATATGGCTGCATATATTGTATTCTCAGATGCTTCCCTCAAGGATATGGAAGATCAAGAACCTGTAACTCAAAAGCAGTTTTTAGACATTCAAGGTGTAGGACAAGCCAAAATGGAAAAATATGGCGCAGATTTTATTAAGGTCATTAAAGAGCATGTCCAAAAACCAAAGCCTAAAAGCGGTAGTAAAACGTATCTAGAGACTAAAAAACTCATACAGCACGGCCTATCTCTAGAAGAAATTGCAGAGACCCGTAAACTCACTATAGGCTCTGTGTACAATCACTTGATGAAGTTACATGATGAAGGTATGGAGGTAGATTTTTACCAGTTTATACAGCCCGTAGAAGTAAAGCAAGTACACGACGCCATCTTAAAAGTAGAAGACGCAGATAAGCTTAAATCTTTCTATGAATACTTTAAGGAAGAGATGCCATATTGGAAAATAAGACTTGCCTTATATTTAAAAGGTAAGTAGTTTTCTTTTTTGCCTATTTTTAAGGCTATGAAAGAATTTACGCTTTCGCGAAAAGTAGGCTTTATCATCGGCCCTTTGCTATGTATTTTATTACTCGCAGCACCCGTTGAGCTCATAAATCCAGCGATAGACAAGGTGATTGCTATCGCCGCATGGATGATTATCTGGTGGGTTACAGAAGCTGTTTCCATCTCTGTTACGGCACTTATTCCGCTTGCTCTATTTCCCTTACTCGGTATTGGAGACATAAAGGAAGTCGCCAGTAACTATGCAAATCCTATTGTGTATCTATTTTTTGGAGGATTTGTAATCGCGCTAGCGCTAGAAAAAGTTAACCTGCACAAACGGATAGCCCTCTCTATTCTTAAAATTACAGGCACAAAGGCAAACGGAATCATACTAGGCTTTATGATTGCCACTGGCTTAATGAGCATGTGGATTTCAAACACGGCAAGTACTGTAGTGATGCTCCCCATAGCCGTGTCTGTCATTCAACTTCTAATAGATGACGAAGATGGTTTTACAAAAAACGACCGCAACTTTGCTCTAAGCATTATGCTAGGTATCGCCTTTGGCGCAAACATAGGAGGAATGGCAACCTTAATAGGCACACCGCCTAACTCTGTAATGCTTGCATTCCTTAATGAGAGTTATAATATAGACATAGGCTTTTTCCAGTGGATGAAAATGGGAGTTCCATTCTCCATCATACTGATGATCATCACATATTTTATGATTACAAGAGTCTTCTACAAGAATAACCTAGGCACCATTGGAAAGTCTGGAAATATCATACAGACCGAGTTAGATAAACTTGGTCCAGTTTCAAAAGGAGAGAAAGTGGTCTTAGCCATATTTCTCATTACAGCAATCTCGTGGATGCTACGCTCCTATCTCAACCAACTACTACCAGAAATCTCACTTACAGATACAACCATCTCTGTGATTGCGGCGCTGCTCATGTTTATAGTACCTATTGATTATAAAAAAGGTTCTTTTCCGCTTAATTGGGAAGATACTTCTCGATTACCTTGGGGAATTTTAATCCTCTTTGGCGGCGGTCTCGCACTTGCCTCTGGACTAGCACAATCTGGATTTATAGATATGATAGGTTCCTACATATCACAGCAGGAAGACTGGAGTATGTGGGTAGTTACAGCAGTACTCATTTTCTTAATGCTCTTTATGACCGAGTTGATGAGTAATGTTGCACTTGTCACCATTTTAGTTCCGCTAGTCGTAGGTATTGCGATAGGGATGGATGTGCCCATTTTACAAATGGTAATTCCAGTGACCCTTGCTTCTAGTTGTGCATTTATGCTACCTATGGCAACACCACCTAACGCCATTGTTTTTGCAAGTGGTCACGTACGCGTAGACCAGATGGCGCGTGTGGGTGTGGTTTTAAATTTAATTTCGGTGGGCTTACTCTTTGCGCTGGCTTACTATGTAGTTCCGGTATTGTTTTGATATTACGCTTTTGCGAAAGCACACTCATATCATAGCTCTGTAGGTTGAATACCACTTACACTAATGCCCAAATCTGTGAGTGTTTTGGTTTTCTTCTCATTACCCGTGATCATTGTGATAGAACTCACTTCTAGATGTTTTAAGATTTTTGCTGCAGCGCTAAAATCACGATTATCCTTATGAAAACCTACGGCCTCATACGCATCTGCTTGCGCCATTCCTTGCTTTTTGAGAGGTAGTGTATTGAGCAAAGCATAATGACCGTTGCCCTTGCCTTCTTGCTCAAGCCAGATTACAATACCCTTTCCTGCTCGTTCTATAAGTTGCTGTGATATTTCCATTTGCTCACGGCAGTCGCACTCTATACTATTAAAATGGTGAGCAAAAATGCACGAGGAATGTACCCTACAAAGCACATCCTCTTCTCCCGAGACATCTCCCATCACTAGCGCGTGACACTCCTTGATACCGTCATAAAAAAGAATCTCTTTATAGACACCATATTTGGTTTTAATAGTTCCTTCGGCGAGTTGTACGATCATTGTGTTGTGATATTAACTAGTTTACTTTTTTACCATTTTGATAAACAACTCTTTATCTGCTCTAGCAGCTACTGAGTTATAGGCAGTCTCCATTTTCTGAATGTCAAAGTATTCTGAAAACAAGTTTTCATATTCGGTAGTGCTTCCTCCGTATGGCGGTCCTTTTTCGGTGAGTGGGAAGTAAAAAAGTAAGCCTACAATCTTTCCTTTAGGTTTAAGCAATGTGTGCATATGTGAGACGTAAGCAGGTCTTAATTCTGGTTGTAATGCGCAGAAAAATGTTTGCTCTATGATTACATCAAACTGCCCTTCATATGTAAAGAAATCTTCTTGTATGAGTTGCGAACTAGGAAAATGTGGCACTCTCTGTTTCAAATTTTCTAATGCAAGTTGAGAAAAGTCTACTACATAAACATTCTTAAATCCCTGCTCCCAGAAGTACTGTGCTTCATAGCTATAACCGCCACCAGGGATTAAAATTTTAAGGTCCTTATTTTCTAATTGATCGAGGTAGGCTTTAATAGGTGGAGAGACCTCTTTTAGGTCCCAACCTGTACTTCCCTCTGCATAGCGATTATTCCAATAGGTTGACGTGAGTTCCATGAATGTAGGTTTAGTTTTAAAGCAATGTCTAGAACATCACAATTTAAGTAAATTACGTGTAGCGAGTGGTAAATGTAGTATGTGTTACTTGTAGTTACGCTTTCGCGAAAGCGTAAAAAATCACATTACTCAGCTTCTGGATTCATAGGGATCGTAAAATAAAAAGTGCTCCCTTCATTAATTTTTGAAGTTACCCAAATATTTCCTTTATGTATCCCGACAATCTTTTTACAATGCGCAAGTCCTATTCCGGTGCCTTTATACTGATCTGTTGTATGTAATCGCTGAAAGATAGAAAAAATACGTTCCTGATGATCTTTACGAATACCTATACCGTTGTCTTTAAAAGAGAATTGCCACATCTTCTCATTAGGATTTTCTAGGCTCGCAGTCTTACTCACTTCTATATGTAATGTGGGCGATGTACCTTCTGCACAAAACTTTAAAGCATTTGTAATTAAGTTTTGAAATAATAAGCGTAGTTCAACTTCTGAGCCCATAAGTATGGGAAGCTTAGCATATGTGATAGATGCTTTTTTCCTTTTTATGAGGGAATAGATATCCTTCTCTAAGTCTTCTACCAACTTGTTACAATCTACCTGCTTAAAACTTCTAGTCTTACCTATGCGTGAGTATTCTAGCAACACGTTAATAAGCTTAGCCATCCTCTCACTTGCCTCTTCTATAAATTCAAGACTCTGATTACCTAAATCGTCAAACTGTGCACTATAATCATTCCTTATGAGCCCAATGAAGCTAGATATGGTATTGAGAGGTTCTTGTAAATCATGGCTTGCTATGTAGGCAAACTGCTCGAGGTCTTCATTTTTCTGACTGAGCTCTTCTGCTTGGGCTTGTATTTTTGCATTTTGTAATGCAAGCTGCTTTGCCAGATTACTTTTACTTTGATAATTCTTATAAATTACAAATCCTGCCACCAGAAATAAGAGAGCGATAATACCTAAAAGCCAGTTGATATTCTCTCTAAGAGATAGCTCTACAGACTGCTCATCAAGCACTTTTTTCTGGACACTGAGGTTTAAGTTTTGATTATCAATACTATCTTGATTGCGCTCTATTTCTTCTGCATTTTGAACTAAAATGCGCTGTCTTCTTTCAAGTTCTTCCAGTTGAGATTCATTTTCTACTTCAAGCTCTTTTGCAATTTCTTGCTTTTCTTCTATAGTTTGTTTTTGAATCTCATCCTCATCGAGCAAATCTTGAATGGAGTTATTTTTTAGTTTTACAATCTCTTGAATCGTATCTATAATCTCGTTTTTGTTATTAATCTCTCTTTGGTGAGCTATAATTAAAGAGTCCTTTCTCTTTGCAATTTGCTTAGCTAGATTAAGTGAGTCTTGTGCTTCTATAAAAAGTGATTGCCACTTTTGTGAAGTTTTAATGGCGTAAAATTTTAAGGAAGGAGCAATAACAAAATCATTACTGCGCAGTAGTTCCTCATTGATTTGATGTCTAAATGTATTTCCAACTCTAACAATATTTATCATCGAGGCATTAAATGCATAACCCTCAGACATTACTAATATGCCTTTTCCTTCCGAAGACTGAAGAATATAAGGCATCTGGAAATTGTACTTTTTATTGACGTACAATATATCTACATCTGCTATATCTTTTACAGTAAGAAAATTGATGATTTCAACCGGTTTAGACTGTATTTGTCGTTTTTGAGCTATTGACTTGAAGTCAATAATAGTTCTATCTGGGCCTAGTACTCCTATTTTAAAGGTGTCTCCAGATTGAGGTGACCAGTTTACTTGTTGTGCAATATTAAAGACGTAGATAGCCCGTTGAACTCTAGAAACTTGTTCAATGCTAGTCTGCGCTTGAATTTGAGTAGAAGACCCAAAGATTATTAAGGCGACCATAATCTTAAGTGCCATTAATAGTTTGAAGTCTTTCATGAATAATACATCCTTATTATAAGCTTAGAGATAAACTTACAAAGTAGTTTCTACCTTGTACACCAAACTGGCCTACTCGTCTACTATAGGTAAAATTACCGTTGCTCGTATTTGATGAATTCGTGTGCTTATCTGGATACACGTTAAAAATATTATTCCCTCCTATAGCCGCACTTACTCGTGAGTGGAACTGATAATGAATAGAGAAATCTGTAAGAACCTTTGCCGAAAACTTTTGATCTCGGGACTCTACATTTCCTGTAAAGTCATTTACAACCCAGTTGTCGCTATTTCCATCATCTGGGTGGAAATATTCTACAGGTCCAAACAATGTATTATTGAAGTGAATTTTAAACTTTTCAATATCATAAAAGCTTCTCCAGCTCAATTTATATTTAGGCTGTCCTTTCTCCAGCCTTCCAATTTCTTCTCTACTAAAAATGACTTCTTCTGCTCCCTCAAAAGCAATAGGCACTCTTATATCTTTTCCTACAGTTGTGGTATTGACATTAAAACCTAAAGAACTTTCTAGATTACCATTACCTACTTTGTTTTTATAAACTAACGCTAGATCTACACCTTGGGTATCTGTATCTATTGCATTTGTAAAGAACTGAGCTGCTCCAACCCCAAATGGCTCTAGAATTTCTTCATAACCATCAGATATGAGCCCTGAAAGTACAATTCTATCCTTGATTGCTACGTAGTAATAGTCAAGCGCAAGAGAAAAGTTTGCATTAATCTTACTACTTAAACCTATGCTATAGTGATTAGATAGTTCTGGACTTAGTCTATCTACATTAAAAGCTTGAGCAGCAAGAGCGCTTTCATTATTAAAAGTACCTACCTGTAAGATATTACCATCAATAAACTGCGTGCTTATATTTTGAAAAAACACTTGATGTAGTGATGGCGCTCTAAATCCTGTAGCAATACCACCTCTCAAACTTGTATTATTAGTTAACTTATAACGAGAGGCCACTTTCCAAATCACTTGACTCCCAAAGTCATTATAAAGCTCATTTCTGGCCGCAAGTTGTATGAGCCACTTATCATTAACGTTTGCCTCGATATCTAGATAAAACGAGCTGTTTGTTCTAAACTTATTAAGTTCATTTTCTGGTTGAATTCCAGGAAATACTTGCGCCCCTGCAATTCTTGGTGCCTCAAGCCCCTCACTATTAGTGAAGACGCTGCCGCCATTAATATACGAAGCCTCTTCTCCAGCACCTATCTGATAGTTCTCTACTCTTAGCTCTGCTCCGAAAGAGAAATTAAGACCTGACCTCCAATCAAAAGATTTTGAAAGATCTAAGTTTGATGTATTCTGACTATATAAAAATCCTCCTGCATAAAAAGTAGTAGGAGACGCAATACCTAAAGACGCATTATTAGAGTTATTAATAGTATAATCAAGAGCATTCATCCCGATGGTGTGGCTAAAATCTATTCCCCAATTATGCTTACTTCCTCTTAAACCAAGTGTCACTGCGTCATCTTGAATATCTGTTAAGATCTCTGGAGAAAATCCATTAGGAAACAAATCTGTAATGACACGATCTTGATCTTTAGGAAACCTATAAAAACCAGCAGATTTCCCTTCTCTATAATTTCGACCACCGTGCAGGTACACTTGGGCGCTGTCTGAAACTTTAATTTCTCCATTAAAGTGAATGGCTAGATTCTGTGTTTCGGCATTACCTACCTGCATTACTTGCCTATCTGAATAACCAGTTTGATCAAAAAAATTATTTTGATCTATGAGCGCATTATCCTCTTCTTCATTATCTACATATACACGTCCAGTATAATTACCAGCTCTATTAGTGGCTTCTCGTTTTCTATATTCACCTGTAATATTTAAAAATCCTTCCTTGCCTAACTTCATACCAAAATTTGCTCCTGCAAATTGTGTTAGACCATCACCCTCTTCATTAATTTTTAATAAATTATTTAAGGTAACAGCATTCGTTTGGTTTTTTAGAATGATGTTGATAACCCCTGCAATCGCATCAGATCCATATTGAGAAGTTGCGCCATCTCTTAGTATCTCAATACGTTCTATAGCACTTATGGGGATAGCATTAAAATCTGTACCTACGGCACCCCTACCTATCGTACCATTCACATTGAGTAAGGAGCTATTGTGCCTTCTTTTTCCATTGATAAGCACAAGAACTTGATCTGTACCTAATCCTCGTAGTGTCGCTGGATCTATATGATCCGTACCATCAGAAATTGTCTGTCTAGTCGAATAAAATGAGGGTGAGAGGTAATGTAATATTTGGCTTAACTCTATTTGAGAAGAGTTTGTAATTTGTTGTGGTGATATGATATCCACAGAAGCCGTGTTCTGAAATGAAGAAACAGGATCAGATCTTGTACCCAAAGATATAGGCTCATCTACAGAGAAACCTGTCTCTAATTTGAAATTTACTTTTTGTGTTTCACCAGCTTTTACTACAACTGTTTTATAAAGTACATTATACATTACAAAACTTGCAGATAATACATACTCTCCTTCATCTACTTGAAAAGAAAAAGTGCCATTAATATCTGTTTGTGTAGTCTTATTGTAACCTTCTATACTTATGGTAGTACCTGGTAATATTCCAAAATTATCTGTAACCACTCCTTCTATCGTAGCTCTAGATTGAGCAAAACTAAGAGAAGATATTATGCACGCAATAAATAACGTAATCTTTGATAAAAAAGACATTAACTGGGGGTAATTTATGGTCTTAGCTCAACGGCTAATGTATTATTGATTATTTCTGTTAGTACAGTGTTAGAAAGCATCTTTTCTCTTATTCCTTTAACGCAATCATATGTATTCAATCTATCTTGATTTTCTTGTGACGGTAAAGTCCCTAAAAGCATTATAATTTGACTATTTCTAAGCTTTCTGAGATGATATTTATCAAGAAATTCCCATCCATTCATCACAGGCATATTAAGATCTAAGAAGATAATATCAGGATTAAATCCTGCATCTAATACCTTAATTGCCTCTTCTCCATTAACAGCTAACAGAATTTCAGAAAAAAGCGAAGACCTCTCTAAAATTATTTTATTAAAGAAAGTTATTGGTTTGCTATCATCTATTATTAAGGCTTTATAAGTCAAGCTAGTGGATTATTCTGAGTACAATTAGACAATACATTGTTATATACTTTCAATACATTATCTAGTATGTCGAAGGATAGTGGTTTATTAATAAAGTCAATAACCTTATAATTTTGAATTGTTTTATTTACGTGCTCTGGGTTTGAGGAACTAGAGAGAATAATTACTTTAATATCTTTTCTGAAATCTGAGCACATCTTCTCGTATTCATCTAAGAATTCCCAGCCATTCATAGCTGGCATATTTATATCTAAGAAAATAAGATCTGGCTTAGGTGCTTCTCCTGATTTTACCTGAGATAAAAATGCAAGACCTTCGTGTCCGCTTTGAACAGTCTTAATGTGTTCAAAGGAGTTGTGCTTAATAACGACGTGCTGATTAAAAAAATTTACGGCTTTATCGTCGTCTATAAGGAGGACTTTCATCATGTTATTGCTAGGGAGTATTTGAATTGCTCACAAATAACAAAAAGTTGAGCATTCATTTTAGCCAATCAAGAAAAATTTTTATTTATTCGACCAAATATCATATTTAAACGGCTAAATACCTAATCAAATAGCATTGTTTGCACCAACTATTAATAAAAGTTAATAAAATGAGCCATTTCCACACTTATTTACTCTTAATGTAGGGCCTTCTCATTTTTTTCATCTATCCAATCTTGTCCTTTTCGACGTCTCATGAAGTTGTCATAATGTCTCATGTAAAAGACATTGTACAAGGCTTTCCTGAGGTTAGAAAAATTTCGCGGAAGCGATCTTAAACTCATACTAAATCCAGGCGTTTCATACTTCATATAATGCCAATATCCTTCTGGCATATACAAGGTCTCACCGTGGTTGAGGTGGCAAATAAATCCTTTAGCTTCCTTTAGCTTAGGGAACTTCTCATAATCTGGATTATCAAAATTGATATCCTCTCTTGTAATTAGAGAATAAGGTACTTTGTAAAGGTTAGGCGTTTCACTAGGAGGGAATAATACACATTGCTTTCTACCTTCAAAATGAAAATGTAAAATATTTGCCCAGTCTATATCATGGTGCATAAACACCTTACTTCCCTCGCCTCCAAAAAAGAGCATAGGTATCTGCTTGAGTAATCTCAAACCTATTTTAGGAAATTTAAAATCGTTTTTAAGAGAAGGGACCTCCTTCATGAGGTTATACAAGAAGATGCGATAATTAGTAGGTCCTTTTTTAAGTAAATCTATATAATCGCTCATACTCATTGTAGCATGAGCTTGGTTAAAGCCTTCATCATGCTTTACAGGTCTATCATCATAAAGAGGTACTTCTTTATCACCAGCTACCTCCTTGATGTAAGAAAGACGCCATTTCTTATAAGCATCCCAGTCATCTACTAGATGCTCGATCACTACAGGTTTCTGAGGCTTCACGTAATCCCTTACAAACTCCTTCTTAGTTATAGAATGTACTCTGGGAATGGATTGTAACTGCATAATAAATAGAATTAATTAACCTAAATAATTAAATACCTAAAAGCACTAACTCCCTGATGGGAGTTAGTGCTTAGTATAAAACTATTTTATATACCTACGATATTTACAAACCAGCAGTTCTCCTTATTTTAAAGATTTTCCTGCAAGCTTTGCTTCTTCGTTTCTATCGATTTTGTGTCCAGGTCTTGACCATTTTGGCTTTTCACCTAATGACTCAAACTTTGAATCCACGGCTTCTACAGATGCTGGCTGCGCCTTTTTTACAAATGGTTTTTGAGGAGTAAGACCTAGTAGGTCAAACATCTTCATATCTTCATTTACATCTGGATTAGGTGTAGTAAGAAGTTTATCTCCAGCAAAAATAGAATTTGCACCAGCAAAGAAGCACATTGCTTGCCCTTCTCTACTCATATCTGTTCTACCTGCAGATAGTCTCACTTGTGTTTGTGGCAGTACAATTCTCGTAGTTGCTACCATACGTATCATCTCCCAAATAGAGATAGGATCTAAATCCTCCATTGGAGTTCCAGGTACTGCTACAAGAGCATTTATAGGTGTAGATTCTGGCTGCGGATCAAGTTTTGCAAGCGCTACAAGCATTCCTGCTCTATCTTCTATTGCCTCACCCATTCCTATAATTCCACCAGAACATACCGTAACATTTGTTTTACGTACGTTTGAGATGGTATCAAGACGATCCTCAAAAGCTCTTGTAGAAATTACATCTTTGTAGTAATCTTCTGAGGTATCTAAGTTGTGGTTGTATGCGTATAATCCTGCTTCTGCAAGACGTTCTGCTTGATTCTCGGTTACCATACCTAGCGTACAGCATACTTCCATATCAAGCTTATTAATCGTGCGCACCATTTCTAGCACGTTGTCAAATTCTGGTCCATCTTTTACATTACGCCATGCCGCTCCCATGCATACACGAGAACTTCCAGACGACTTTGCTCTTAATGCCTGTGCTTTAACTTGCTGTACAGACATTAAATCATTTCCTTCTATATCTGTGTGATATCTCGCGGCTTGCGGGCAATACCCACAATCTTCTGGACATCCACCAGTTTTAATAGAAAGTAACGTAGAAACTTGTACTGTATTAGGATCGTGATGCTCGCGATGTGTAGTTGCAGCTTCATATAAAAGCTCCATCATCGGTTTATTATAAATAGCGAGTATTTCCTCTTTGGTCCAGTTGTGTCTTATTTCTGTCATAACGTAAAAATATGAAATAGTCTTAAGCAAGTAAACGGCTATCGCTTGATTTTTTTGTGATTTTAATAACCCTTGCTCGTGTAATATAAGATATGGTGGTTCTAATTACGCTTTCGCGAAAAAGTACGCACCATAAACCTAAGCTCTCTCTAAAATGATACTTACCGCATTTCCTCCGAAACCAACAGCATTCACAAGTATCTTTTTCAGTTCGCTATCCTTAGATTTATCTTTAAGATATGGAACTCCTATAAAACGTTGTTCTTGTAACATTTTTACAGCAAGCTCAAGGCTTAATAACCCACTAGCTCCAAAAGTGTGTCCTATTTTCCATTTATTAGTAGTAAGCATAGGCACCTCTTCTCCAAAAACTTTCTTTATTGCTGCCATCTCAGAGGTATCTCCCTTAAGAGTACCTGGAGCGTGCATTACAATTGCATCTATTTCTGAAAGATCAGTCCCATCAAGTGCCATTGCAATTGATTTCTGGAAACACTCACCTTCACTAGAAATAGAAACTGCATGTTCTAGCTTTTCTGTAGCATAACCTACGCTAGTCACGTATGCCAGTGCATTTTTCTTCTTGCCCAGTTCTAGACAGGCCATTGCTGCACCTTCGCCTAAAACCATTGTATTATTTTTCTTAAAAAGATTGAGCGCCATACTTGGATATGCACTTGTTCCCTCTTCTGTAGGTGTAAGTTTCATTGCTCTTATTTGAGCAATTGTAAATGGAGTAAGCGCTGCCTCAGAACCTCCTACTAAAAACTTTTTGGCCATTCCAGATTGTAACCAAGCCACCCCATTAAGTAATGCGTGTAATGCAGTACTACAAGTAATAGAGTGAGAAATATCTGGACCGTTAGATTTTAAATCATTTGCTAGCCATGAAGATATATTACCTAATGTAGTAGATGGAGATGCTTGTGTAGGTACAATATTACGTTCCTTATAAGTCTCAAAAAACTTTTCAAAAAGCTGCGTTGCTCCTCTTGATGACCCTACATTAATTCCAAAATCACCGTCTTTCCATCCTGCTTGTGCTACAGCTATTCTTCCTGCATATATAGCATAAAGAACAGATGGATCTATGCGTAAATAGTTTTTATCTTCTCGACGTATAGCCTGAATGGCTTTTTGCCCTTCTGGTGTTAACCTTGCCGTAAATGCTTCTAGATCTTCTTCCCAAGCAATTTTTGTAGTTGTTTCTTGGTATGCGTTCCACTGCTCTTCAGCATTTGAACCTAATGGAGAGATAGAACCTAGACCGGTAATGGCTATGGGAGTTTTCAAAGTATAATTTAATTTTAGTTTGCGTACACAAAAGTACAATTTCGCGTAAGCGTACCCCATCAATTTGCAAGTTTTCTTGAAAAGTTCTGTAACTTTTACAGCCAAAACGGTACCTATCTAAAAATCAATCACAATGGATAATCAAAACGAACTTATAGAACGCCCTAGCTGGTGGAAACGCAATTGGAAGTGGGCAGTGCCCGCAGGAGGATGCCTTACCATAATCATTATCGCAGTCGTTTTGATAGTGGGTGGTGCCTTTGCTTTTGCAAATAAAATTAAAACAGCCTCTGGAAGTGACGAAGCGCTCATTCAAGTTCAATCCAATAAAGAAGTGATTGCTGTGCTAGGCACACCTATAGAAAGTGACGGTTTTGGGAGTTTTAATATCTCTATTAATAATGGAGTAAAAAGAAGTAACGCCACTACTCCCATAAAAGGCCCTAACGGAACTGGCGTCATACATATCATCACCAGCGGTGAGGATGATGAGAAAGTGTATGAGGTTTATAATGTAACTATAGACGCCAGCGACCAAGTCATTGAGCTGGAGCCAAAAGTGATAGAGTAATCCTTAAAAATGATCTAAAGCTTCTTGTATTGCTGTATAAACCTGAGTGAGCTCATTATCTGTAATCACATACGGAGGAAGTACATAAACAGTATTGCCTAGCGGTCTAAGTGCCACGCCACGTTTCATAAAAAACTGGTACAACTCATCACGTAAATTCCCATAGCGCTCCATTTCTATGTTGAGATCTATGGCTATAATTACACCTTTTGTGCGTACATCTCGCACTTTAGGATGCGCTGCTACTTGTTGTGCAAATACTTGATGTGCCTTTTCTATACGCTTTCGACTGTCTGTAATTTCTGAGCTTTGCAATACTTCCATACCTGCAATCGCAGCGGCGCAGCCTACTGGGTGAGCGCTAAATGTATGTGCATGAAAAAAACCTTTGTGCACCTCGTCGCTCAAAAAACTATCAAAAACTGCCTGCGTACAACTTGTAATACTAAGCGGAAACATTCCCGCAGTAAGTGCCTTGCTCAGGCACATTATATCTGGCTTATTTTCCAATTGGTCACAGGCAAAAATGGTTCCCGTTTTTCCAAAACCGGTCATAATCTCATCTGCAATGGTGAGTACATTTGCCTTTCGGCATTTTTTAATGAGTGCATCAAGACCATTTACAGAGTGAAATTTCATTCCGGCAGCTCCTTGCACTAGTGGCTCAAAAATAAAAGCAGCGCATTTATTTGTTGCGAGTACCGCATCTAGCTTAGCCATCACTTCCTCTAGATTATCTTCTTGAGGGGTAGGTATTCTTACAACTTTAAGTAAAAAATCTTCAAAAGGTCCGTTGTATGAGCTCAATCCAGATGCACTCATCGCTCCAAAAGTGTCTCCATGAAAACCGTCTTCAAAAGCGATTAGTGTATCTCTCTTATCACCTTTATTGTGATACAACTGGATGGCCATTTTTATAGCTGCCTCAACCGCTGTAGATCCGTTGTCATTAAAGAAAATCTTCTCTTGATTTTCTGGTAGTATCTCCATTAACTTTTCAGCAAGTGTGATTGCTGGAGGATGCGTGAAGCCACTAAACATTACAAAATCCAGCGCCTGCATCTGCTTATGCATTGCCGTTGTAATATGCTCATTGCCGTGACCATACATGGCGGTATACCATGAAGCAATACCGTCTATATATTCTTTACCATCTTCATCATACATTACCGCTCCTTTTGCTCTCGTAATTACAACAGGATCCTGCGCAGTCTGATGCTGCGTAAGTGGATGCCAGAGATGTTTTTTATCTTTTTCTTGAGTAGTCACAGTAGTAATTTTTGAGTAAAGTTAGCAAAGGAGTTGATTATCTTAAATCTCTAGTTAGTAAAGATCTATAGGGCTTGTAAGCTTTCGCGAAAACGTTCTGCATACTCTGCTATTACATTTTCATCAAAATAAGGCTCTTCATCAATGCGACCTATGATGGTAACACCAGTCATCTTCTCAATGATTGCCTCCGTTGTAGGATGTTCTTCTCCAGAAAAAATAATTCCAGCCACAGAAAGCCCTCTTGCTTTGAGTAGCTCGATAGTCAATAACGTGTGATTTATACTTCCTAAATAATGACGAGATACTACGATCACTTTATCTGAAGGCACTATTAAATCGGCTATGGTTTCTGTATTATTTATAGGTACGAGTATACCACCAGCTCCTTCTACTACGAGAGGTCTAGTCGTTTCAGGACGCTTTATAGAGGCGGCAGTAACTGTAATGCCATCAATCGCTGCAGCAGCGTGCGGACTCATGGGTGTCTTGAGCGAATAACTATTATCGTGATATTGCGATATTTCATTATTAACTAAGCGCTTTACTTTATGCGTATCACTATTATCAAGATCTCCAGCCTGTATTGGCTTCCAGTAATCTGCTTCTAGTGACTGTGTCACGATTGCTGCAGCTACCGTCTTTCCTACGTCTGTAGATATGCCTGTTATAAAATATGTCTTATTTGATTTCATTAAATTTTGTTTTACAGTTATCACAGCGATACTCGTATTTTGTGTAAAATGGAAGCGCGCCAAAAACAAAACCTAGGAGAAAAGCCCCTAGAGATCTAATATCTGAAACGGTTGTAAATAGTGCAACTTCCTCACTATTGCAATTGGGACAATGCACAGGCGAACCATCTTCGGCAACAGAATACGCTGAGATTTCACCTAAGATTTCTTTCGCTCTTGACTCTTGATCTGAAGGCACTCGTAGTTTTACACCTCCAATGGCATTACTCACTAGCGGATCTGTATCGATTGTATAATTATCTGCTAGAAAAGCCTCAATACCTTCTGCAAGTAAACGACCTTTAAAAATTTGAGCTTCACTTGAATATTGAAACTGAGCAATGGTTACAAATGTGTTTGACATAGCACAAATATAATCTTCACATCACGTATTAGTAAGCTATAACTGCGCTTTTAAAATAGCCAGCAATGTTGTTATTTCATCTTTCGTATTATATGCGTGTAGACATATCCGCAAGCGCTCTTGACCTTCTGGAACTGTGGGTGATAAAATAGGCTTCACTTCAAAATTTTCTTGTTCAAGCTTTCGCGAAAGCGTTCTAACCTTTTCATTACCCACCACCACAGCACAATGTATGGCAGAGTCACTCTCTATGAAAAAGCTGTCAAGCCCTATCTTTTTGACAAGATTATTGAAGTGACTTATAAGTTCCTGTAAATTACCCACTGCTGGCAACTGCGTATCGCTCCGTACATCTAATTGCTCGTAAGCCGCCATTACCGTAGCGATAGCATGTGGCGGCAACCCCGTTGTGTAAATAAATGATCTCGCAAAATTAATAAGATACGCGCGCAATGACTCACTGCATAAAATTGCTGCTCCATGTGCTCCCATACCTTTTCCAAAAGTGATAATACGTGCAAAAACTTCATTTTCTAGCGCCAACTCTTGCACTAAACCAAGTCCCGTTTTACCCATAACACCTGTTGCATGAGCTTCATCAATTATAAGGTAGATATTATGCTTTTTACAAATTTGAGAAATAGCAGTTAGATCTGGCGTATCACCATCCATCGAAAAAACTGACTCCGTAACAAGATATATCGCCGTTGTAGTTTCTTGATCATCTAGGTGATGCATCGCTTTAAGACGAGTGACTACGGTTTCTATATCTGCAATATCATTGTGTTTAAACTTATAACCTCTAGCAAGACTCATCTGGATGCCATCACGTATGCTAGCATGAATAAACTCATCATAAAGAATGAGATCACCGCGCTGTGGAACGCTTTGGAAAAAACCAATATTTGCATCATAACCGCTGTTAAAAATAAGAGCAGTCTCACTATTATGAATACCAGCAATTAAGGTCTCTGCCTGACTATAGAGTGTATGATTACCTGATAACAGTCGGCTGCCGGTGGCGCCATTTGCAATAATTTGATGTTTGTCTAAGATTTCTTGTGCTCGCTGCGCAATATTTCTAGCAATAGGAAGGCTACTAGAAAAACCCAAATAATCGTTGGATGAAAAATCCACAAGACCTGACGAAGTATTAAGTGTTCGCAAAGAATCACTGTCTCTGCGTATGCTAAGTTTTTTCTGTAGTTTTTCTGGTAACATACGGTAAAGATACTTTACGTGTTTGACATATATAACCCATGGAAGTGATCTTAGTTTCTTACTTTTAAATTCTAAATATTCTACTATGAGATTTTTATGTATCGCCCTTTTACTCACTAGCCTCTGTTATGGACAAACTAATGTGTACGAGATATCATTTGATAATGCGCACCACCATGAAGCACAGATAGCTATCACTTTTCCTGAACTCAAGAAAAAGACCGTAATAGTTCGCATGAGTAGATCTTCACCAGGACGCTACGCAATACATGAGTTTGCAAAAAACGTTTTTAATTTTAAGGCTACAAACAGCAAGGGACAGGCGCTAGAAGCAACACGTCCGGATCCATACTCGTGGGAGATTAAAGATCATGACGGAGAGGTAAACGTATCATACACACTATTTGCAAATAGAGCAGACGGCACATACTCGCAAGTAGATGAGTCGCACGCACACCTCAATATGCCAGCAACGTTCATGTTTATGGAAGGAGAAGACCACCGTCCTATTGAGATAGATTTTAAATTAAGGAAAGATTTGAATTGGAAAGTAGCGAGCCAACTTAAAAAAATAGACGATGCACGTTACAGCGCACCAAACTTGCAATACTTTTTAGATAGCCCTACAGAGGTAAGTGATTACCAGCTTAGGGAATTTACAGTTGACGGTCAGAACATACGTTTTGCGTTGCATAGTGATGACACCTCAGAAGATTTTGACAATTATTGGGAGAAGGTAAAAGCCATTGTGCTGGCACAAAAAGAAGTTTTTGGAACGTTGCCTACCTATGATTTTGGCGAGTACACTTTCCTTGCTTGCTATGCACCTCACGTATCTGGTGATGGGATGGAGCACCGCAACAGCACTATTCTTACAGACAGAGAGTCACTAGCAGCAGGAGGAATGGAAGGAAATATAGGCACTGTATCTCACGAGTTTTTCCACTCTTGGAATGTAGAGCGCATACGTCCTGCAGATTTAGAGCCTTTTGACTTTACAGCGGCCAATATGAGTGGCTCACTTTGGTTTGCCGAAGGTTTTACAAGCTATTACACAAATCTTATACTTGCCCGCGCCGGTGTTATCACTAGTGAAGACTATGTAAAAAGTCTCAACGGGACGTTTAACTATGCATGGAACTCGCCTGCCCGTGATTATTTTAATCCGATTGAGATGAGCTACCAGGCGCCCTTTGTAGACGCCGCGACCTCTGTAGATCCTGTAAATAGAAACAACACCTTTATCTCCTATTACTCTTATGGAAGTGTACTTGGGCTTGCGCTTGATCTCTCACTACGCCAGCAAGGACTTAATCTTGACGATTATTTTAAAGCGGTGTGGAATCAGTTTGGAAAGAAGGAAATCTCTTATTCTATACAAGATCTTGAGAAAGTGCTAGCTGAGTATACGGGTGACGCTTTCGCGAAAACGTTCTTCTCTCAATATATTTATGATAGTCAAATGCCAGATTATCAAAACCTACTTACAAATGCGGGGCTCACAATCACACAAGACGAAACAAAGCCGTACCTAGGAATACGAGTAAACGCTACTGAAACAGGATTACGCATTGCACGAGCTACCTCAAAAGGAACATCAGCCTATACAGCAGGCCTTAATGAAGGGGATCTTATTACTGCCATAGATGGCACGGAGTTAAGAACTAGTGAGGCTTATGAAACTTATTTGAATTCGCTTACCGTAGGACAGACGATAGCAGTAAACTATGAGCGATTTGGCAGAAAACTTACAACTAAACTAACAGTAAGCGCAGACCCCACCTACACAATAACAATGAATCCTAACCCAAGTAAAAAACCTAGCAAGCTCAGAAAATACTGGCTTCAAGAAAAATAAAAAGGTAGCTTTTACAAGTTATATCCCCAATACTAAAAATAGTATTGGGGATTTTTTATGCGCAAATTCTAAATAAAATTATTGTTTTTCAATAATTTATATATATTTGTTATTGTAAAACGATAATAAAAATGAAAGTATTACTTAAGTTAGAAAAAAATATTAATATCTTATATGTTGCATTACAAATACTATTTGTCTTAGCTATTATAGGAGTTGCTATAGGAATTATTAAAGGAGATGTATTTAATATTAACAATTCAGAGACAACTAGCGCTTATAATTTTAGAAGTTGGAAATTTCTTGTTATTCTATTTAGTTATTTTATTATCTACTACTTCTTCATTAAAGCTGTTTCATATTTAAAATATATCATCCCTTTTTTAAAGAAAGGTTTTTCATTTTCAGAGCCCGTGGCATTAAAACTGAACCAAGCAGGAAAACTCCTAATATACATTGGAAATGGTCTTGCAGTAATATCCATCGCAACACCTTTACTACTTAAATCTAAATTTGAAATAGACATTATTGATACAGTCTTAACACCACTCTTTGTTGTGATTTTAGGATTATTTCTCAACTATTTTGGACATGCATTTTTACAAGCTAAAGGTTTACAAAACGAAAATGATCTAACTATATAAACACATCTGATGAATAAACTTAAAATACTTTTGGGGTTGATATATCTTTATCTAATTTTACTATTAGTGCATTTTTATATGCTAATCTTTCATTGGCATGCTTATCCTATGTTTACATCATCTGACTTAATATTAGGGGGTTGGTTACCTTATATTAATGTAGGGTCGAAGATGATTTATTTTATTAGCTTTTCACTCCTAGCATCAGGTATTTTTACCATTATAAGAAAAGGATACTTTAATAAAAAAGCTTTTAAGTCATTCAGAGTAAGCGGATGGACTCTCCTAATTGTAGGAGTATTACATCTATTAAAAGATATTTTGAGTTCTCTTCACGAAAATCCATTCAATAATCTAAATAGTATGATTAGTATTATTCTGACTATCAGCATAATATTCCTAGGGCTTGGAATTCTTTTTTTAGGAGACATCTTAAAGAATGGATTGCAACTCAAATCTGAAAACGATCTAACCATATAACCTATGCCTATTACTATTAACTTAGACAAAGTACTGGCAGATCGTGAGATGAGGAGCAAGGAGCTTGCAGAGATTGTAGGTATTACAGAAGCAAACCTCTCTATCCTTAAATCCGGTAAGGCAAAAGCAGTGCGCTTCTCTACGTTAGAGGCAATATGCAAAGCGTTAGATTGCCAGCCAGGAGATATTCTAGCGTACACGCACACTTAAAAAAGTGAAAACATGCTCAACTATAAAAGGACAGAAAGTGATAACGAACTCCAGCAAATTCTAAACATCCAGAAAAAAGCGCTAAAAACGAATGTATCACAAGTGGAGCAAAAGGAACAAGGATATGTTACTGTACCGCATACTTTTGAAATCTTAAAGAAAATGAATGACGCTTGCCCTCATTTACTAGCAGTAGCAGATGGGAATGTAGTTGGTTATGCATTAACAATGCTCGAAAGCGCTCGCTATGAAATGCCAATTCTCACACCTATGTTTGATATTGCAGATGGGTTATATCCCGATAAAAACTATCTCGTGATGGGACAAATCTGTATAGACAAACCATATAGAAGTAAAGGCATCTTTAAGGGACTTTATTCATACTACAGAGATGAGCTTTCCTCACAATTTAAATGTCTTATTACTGAGGTCGCAACACTAAATACAAGATCACTGAATGCCCATAAGGCCGTAGGATTTAAAATCCTAGAAAATCATGTCTCTGAAGATGTAAGTTGGGAAATCATCTCTTGGGAGTGGTAATTACTATTTTACCTGTACTTCTTCCCATCGCCCATTATAAGCATCTGTGCCAGCGTCATATAAATCTAATGCTAGTAATTGTGTGATTTCTTTTGCTCCCATAAGTGCGTCATCTAACTCAGCATAATTAGAAAGATTAAAACGTCTATTTTCATCATACCATAAGTTGACTTCATAAAAATCTTTTGCATTGAGAAAAACAGCTACATAATTTAACTCATCATACTTTATCCAATCACCCCACTCAATAAGACCTATTGCAGACATGTCTCTAAAACGATTGGCTTTAAAATTAAACCGATAGTTCTTAGAGATAGAAAATCGTAAACCCAACATTACACTAGTAGTACCTATATAAGCGTAGCCTACCACATGTTCTAATGCTATAACGATTTGATATATGCAGAAAAGAGCTATCGTGTAACAAGCAGCTGCAATGATGTTCTCTAGAAGAGTTCTTGAGCCTTGGGAGATTATTACATCTTTTTTATACATACTTTAATAATACAAAAAAAGCCCAAACTCCTGATAGAGTTTGGGCTTTTAAACTTATTTCAATGCGCTTTAATCTGCTAGTACAATCACTTTATTGTTGTTCATCTCTACAGTACCACTTGCAATTACAAGTGACCATTTTCCGTCTGTCGCTTTGGTAAATTTACCTTCGTGACCTGCAGCAATAGTAGGATTTCCTTCAAATTTTACAGTTCCTGCTCCTAATAAAGAAACAGTTGCTGCGTGATTATCTAACATTTGGTATTCACCATTTACACCTGGTACAGTAACCGATGATACTTCACCGCTTACAAGAGATGCCTCTGGAGTTACAATTTCTAAATGCATAGTATATTATTTTGAGTACGCTTTCGCGAAAGCGTAATTAAAAATCTCTTAAGCTTCTTGAAGCATTTTTTCTCCTGCTTCGATTGCCTCTTCGATAGTTCCTTTAAGGTTAAATGCTGCTTCTGGAAGGTGATCTAACTCTCCGTCCATAATCATATTAAATCCTTTGATAGTTTCTTTAATATCTACTAGACATCCTGGGATACCTGTAAACTGCTCTGCTACGTGAAATGGCTGAGAAAGGAAACGTTGTACACGACGTGCACGTCCTACTGCCATTTTATCTTCTTCAGATAATTCTTCCATACCTAAGATGGCGATAATATCTTGAAGCTCCTTATAACGCTGTAACAACTCTTTTACACGTTGTGCAGTGTTGTAGTGCTCGCTCCCTAATATCTCTGCAGTAAGAATACGTGATGTAGAGTCTAGAGGATCTACCGCTGGGTAAATACCAAGCTCTGCAATCTTACGTGAAAGTACTGTTGTTGCATCAAGGTGAGCAAACGTTGTTGCTGGTGCTGGATCTGTTAAATCATCTGCAGGTACGTAAACCGCCTGTACAGATGTAATTGATCCTCTTTTTGTTGAAGTAATACGCTCTTGCATCGCTCCCATCTCTGTTGCTAGAGTAGGCTGGTAACCTACGGCAGATGGCATACGTCCAAGTAGTGCAGAAACCTCAGATCCTGCTTGTGTAAAACGGAAGATGTTATCTACGAAGAAAAGTACGTCTTTTCCTTGTCCTTCTCCTGCTCCATCACGGAAGTACTCAGCTATAGTAAGTCCTGAAAGTGCAACACGTGCACGTGCTCCAGGTGGCTCATTCATTTGACCGAAAACGAAAGTAGCTTTAGAATCTCTCATTCCCATTTTATCTACTTTAGAAAGATCCCATCCTCCTTCTTCCATAGAGTGCATAAAGTCATCTCCGTATTTGATAATACCAGACTCAAGCATCTCTCTCAAAAGGTCATTTCCTTCACGTGTGCGCTCTCCTACTCCTGCGAATACAGAAAGACCACCGTGACCTTTTGCAATATTGTTAATCAACTCTTGAATAAGTACAGTTTTACCTACTCCTGCTCCACCGAATAAACCAATCTTACCTCCTTTTGCATAAGGCTCAATAAGGTCAATTACTTTAATACCTGTAAAAAGTACTTCTGTAGATGTTGATAAATCTTCAAATTTTGGTGCGCTACGGTGTATTGATAAACCAGCATCACCTGCCTTAGGCAAGTTATCCATTCCATCAATAGCATCACCTATAACATTAAAAAGGCGTCCATAAATATCTGGACCCACAGGCATTTGAATAGGCGCTCCAGTCGCAACTGCATCTACCCCACGGCTTAATCCATCTGTAGAGTCCATAGAGATTGTACGTACCGTATTTTCTCCAATGTGTGACTGTACTTCAAGAACAAGTAGTGCTCCGTTTGAATTTGTAACTTCTAGTGAATCGTAGATTTTTGGTAACTCAGATCCGCTCTCGAAAGCGACGTCTACTACCGGGCCTATAATCTGTGCAACTTTACCTGTAACTTTTGACATTAGTATCTATTTAATGTTTAGCGAAATAAAAGCGAAAAAAATATCGTTTTTCGTGGTGCAAAGATACTGTTTAATATTTTATACAAAAATGCAAAATGTAAGTTTTTATAAGCCTTTTCATGATTCCCCTGATTCAGCGATTAGAGAATATTCACGGCGGCTGTAATAATTTGATTTTCTTTAAAATAGATGCAAAAGAAAAGGACTTATCCAGCTTCTAGCGAATAAGTCCTTTTATAAAAAATTAAATAATTTAGTTAGCGAGCATTCTAAAATACCCTAAGCAAAACAGTAGATTATTAAAATATTACTCAACCGTAACCGACTTTGCCAAGTTACGTGGTTGGTCTACATTTTTACCAAGCATCAATGCTATGTGGTAAGATAATAACTGTAACGGAATAGTAGCCAAAATTGGAGTAAGAGGCTCTAGCGTCTCCGGAATTTCTATCACGTGATCTGCAAGTCTTTTAACCTCCGTATCACCTTCTGTAACAATACCGATAATCTTACCGCTACGCGCTTTGATTTCTTCAATGTTACTCACCACCTTCTCATAATGACCCTTTTTCATTGCAATAACAAAAACTGGCATCATTTCATCTATGAGAGCGATAGGTCCGTGCTTCATTTCTGCCGCAGGATAACCTTCAGCATGAATATAAGATATCTCCTTAAGTTTAAGCGCTCCTTCAAGTGCTACTGGAAAATTATAACCACGTCCTAGATAAAGAGCGTTAGGCGCATCTTTATATTGTGCAGCAACAAGCTCTGCTTGATCATTACATAATAATGCTTTTTCAACTTTTGCTGGGATACGTTCTAATTCTTGTAGATATTTTCTAAACTCAGAGTCGGCCATTTTACCTGTTGCTTGAGCAAGTCTTAAGGCGATTAAAGTAAGTATTGTTATCTGAGTAGTAAAAGCCTTTGTTGATGCAACACCAATCTCTGGACCTGCATGTGTATAAGCTCCTGCATCTGTTATTCTAGAAATAGAAGAACCCACAACATTACAAACACCAAAAACAAACGCTCCTTGCTCTTTAGCAAGTTTAATTGCCGCCATTGTATCTGCAGTTTCTCCACTTTGAGAAATTGCTATGATAACATCATCCTTAAAAACTACTGGGTTACGATATCTAAACTCTGAAGCATACTCCACCTCTACTGGTACACGAGCAAACTCTTCAAATATATACTCAGCTACAAGTCCTGCGTGCCATGATGTACCACAAGCTATTATAATAATGCGTCGAGCGTTTTTAAACTTCTCTATGTTATCATCAATACCTGCCATTTTGATAATACCTTCTTTAACGAGCATACGCCCACGGAAAGTATCTTTAATTGCTTGAGGCTGCTCATAAATTTCCTTAAGCATAAAGTGATCATAACCACCTTTTTCTATTTGCTCTAGATTAAGCTTCAACTCCTCTATATACGGATCAACTAAAGAATCATCTTTAATTTTACGCACTTTTAATTTCTTATGATTGCGTATTACCGCCATCTCGCCATCCTTAAGATAGATGGTCTTATTTGTGTACTCAATAAATGGCGTAGCATCTGAAGCAATGAAGAATTCATCTTCACCTACTCCAATAGCAAGAGGACTTCCTAAACGAGCAACCACAATTTCGTCAGGTTTTGTTTTATCAAAAACCGCAATTGCATAAGCACCTATGGTTTGGTTAAGTGCAATTTGCACTGCCTTACCTAGCTTAACTCCTTCATTTTTCTTTACATCTTCAATTAAGTTTACCAATACTTCTGTATCAGTATCTGATTGAAAAGTGTAACCACGTTTTATAAGCTCTTGACGCAAAGCGTCATAGTTTTCTATAATTCCATTGTGAATGATTACTAAATCCCCAGAATTAGATAAATGTGGATGACTATTGACATCGTTAGGAACACCATGAGTTGCCCATCTTGTGTGCCCAATACCTATACTACCTGTCGTAGAAATTTCAGATTCTAGCTTAGTGCGCAAATCTGCAACTTTACCTTTTGTCTTAGAGAACTTTAAATCAGCACCATCATACAATGCAATCCCTGCACTATCGTAACCCCTATATTCGAGTCTCTCTAAACCTTGAACGACAACTGGGTAAGCATCCCTATGCCCTATATAACCAACTATTCCACACATACTTATAAATTATTATAGTCCTAAGGCTAAACCACAAGGGCTGTTAGGATCAATTTCTTCTGTTATTGTATAATACAATCTTAATCTTAATTTCTTCTCTTCATCAGAACTTGCCGTTCCATGTAATATAGTTCCCTCTGGAGAAATCACTCCAGAAAATGGAACTCTCTGCCCATCTTCCACACCACCTGTACCACCAATTAACGCAGTATTATCAATAGTCACATTTTGAGAGACAGACAAAGCCAATCTCACATTTGTAGAGTCATTTTTAATGATATTATTTATGTGCTGTGTAAGACGTATTCTATAACTAACACCATTACTTGAAAGATCACCATCTATTTCTCTAGAAAGTCGACCTAAGTGGTTAGTTCTTGTATCAACTACTCCATCATCTCCTGTCGTATTATCGATAAGAGCGTCTAGCAATGTTAAATTATTTTCATAATCATAAATGAATATTCTCTCCGGCTCCAGCTCTCCACTACTACCAGTACTCAGTTCGTCTTGTTGAACATAAAATTGCAAGTTTGCTTCGTTCACAATAATATTACATGCTCTTAAAGCTTCCAACTGATCTGCAACACCGTTGTCATCATCATCTGCCCCAAATAGATCAATTAACGCAATACTTCCATCACCACCCTTTAGATACAAGTTTTCTTCGCCATCAATTAGATTTTGAGACTCATTAAAACTGGTAGATCCTATAGGACTCTGACTAAAATCGTTTTCATATGCGATTGCACGTACACCTGAAGACCTTAAAGATATGTTTCCAGTTCCTGTTGAAACCTCTTCACCTGAATCATCCACTGTCGAATCCTCATTAGTAAAAGAATAGTATATAGTAACATTTAGGTTTGCTACATCAAATAGAATAGCACTTCCCTTATCGTCAATAGCTTCTGCTTTTAGATATAATCCTCTAAAATAATCGTTTACCGTATTTTGATTTAACAATGTACCTTGACCTTCTTGGTCAATGATTGCTTGTTTCCAATAATCTAAGACAGCGGCATCGCCAACATTTCCGTTTGTGTATGAAAGTCTAATTCTTGGACTCAATCTATCTACCTCATTAGTTCCATCTGGATCACCAGCATCGTCAAGATTTGGCGTAGTTAATACGATTTCGCTAGCATCTGGCACAAAACCTTCTGCCTGCGTTCCATCAGTTAGCAAATCACGCACTTCGAATAACAGATCTCCTTCTACTCCTTGAAATTCAGAAATCTCATTAGAATAGTAAATTGCTGAGCTTTCGAAGTCTTCAGCAGGATCCAGACTATTCAAAAAGAAATTTGATCTGTAAACAGACAATTTCATTTGACCTGGAGTGTTCCCAAAAATAGAATCTAATGAGTAAGTAGAATTTCCATCTGTATCGGTTTCTTCTAAAGTAGAATAATATGGAAGTGAGAAAACAACAGAATCAATTTCAGTTTCATCACCAAAATCAGGATCAGTACTAGACAAAGCTACTTGTGTTAACAACGAACTAGTTGTAGAACCATAAGTTGGGTCTTTATAGAAACCAACAACTCCAACGGATGTACCACTAGTTTGAACCCCATTAAAACCTGAGGCGTCTGCATAGTTGCGACTGTAAGCTGCGATTTTTAAATCTTGAGCAAGGTCTGTATCAAAGTTAACTTCTCCTACAATACTAGTCCCTATAGAACCAAACTCGTCCTCGCAGGAAATAATCAACAGCGCAAGCCCCAAAACCATGGCTGCTTGCTTAAGCATTTTATTCAATCTCATAAATAGTCTATTCTTCTAAAACTTGAGTAGTGTAAAAATCTTCGTAAGCCTGAGGAAACTCTTCTTTCTTCTTATACGACAAAACAGGAATTTTAGTCGTATTAAGGATTTTCATTAAGTCTTCATTTAACTCCTGAGAACCTACAATTGCAGCATCACTATTTTTAATAGTAACCTTCATAAGGTTTTCGTAAGTAGGATCTTCTAGTTCCTTTATAGTTTCTGGATCTATACCATCAAAAGCTATTTTATTAATAAGCTCCTCATTAAGAGACCCTTCAAATCCTTGATTATAAATAGATGTCACTATTTTGCTCTTTGAAAACAATGGCTCACTTGCATAGTAATGCTTAAGGTATAATGGCAACAAAGATGCTAGCCATCCTTGAACGTGAATAATATCTGGCGCCCAGTTTAGTTTTTTAACCGTCTCCACAACTCCTTTTGCAAAGAAAATGGCACGCTCGTCGTTATCAGGAAAAAGATTTCCTTCTTCGTCTGTAAAAGTCGCTTTGCGCTTAAAATACTCTTCGTTATCTATAAAATATACCTGAATACGCTCCTTAGGTATAGAAGCAACCTTTATAATAAGTGGCATATCAAAATCATTGATAACCAAATTCATTCCAGATAATCTAATTACTTCGTGTAGTTGATGTCTACGCTCATTGATATTACCGTAACGCGGCATAAAAATGCGTATTTGCCCACCCTTGGAATTAACCATTTGAGGAGCTTCAAACGACATAGAGGCAATCTCGGTCTCTGGGAGGTATGGAATCACTTCAGATGACACGTACAATATCCTCTTATCTTTCATATATGTAAAAATTAGGTTGTTAATCTATTCAAAAAACACGCAAAAGTACAAATTTTTACGCACTTAGTCTTAATATTAGTAAGTTTGCATCCCGTTAAAATTTTAATAAAGTGCAAGCAATAACAGCTCATAAACAGATTTCTAAGATCGTCCATCAAGCAAAAAGCAATGGCAAATCCGTCGGTTTTGTCCCTACAATGGGCGCCCTACATCATGGACATGCATCACTTATTGATTATGCACTCAAAGATTGTGCCCTAATTATAGTAAGCATTTTTGTTAATCCTACACAATTCAATAACGCCTCAGACTTAGACAAGTATCCTCGCACTCTCGATAAAGATCTAGACTTTCTAGCCCATTATGGAGATAAAGTCGCGGTCTATGCACCCACGGCTACAGAAGTTTACGGCAATGAGGTCTCCTCTACCCCTTATAATTTTGGAGCCATAGAGAAGGTTATGGAGGGAGAGCACAGGCCAGGACATTTTGATGGTGTAGGCACTGTTTTAAATCTCCTTTTTAGACAAGTAAGTCCAGACAAAGCATATTTTGGAGAGAAAGATTATCAACAACTCGCTATTGTGCGCAAGCTTGTAGAAAAAGAAAAATTACCTTTAGAAATCATAGGTTGCCCTATACATAGACAAGAAAATGGCCTTGCCATGAGCAGTCGTAATGCACGACTTACTGAGAACCAACTTGCTATTGCACCTTTTATTTATGAGGTACTCCAGTATGTGAAGAATAATTTTGACACACACTCTGCGCTACAATTGAGGAAGTATGTTTCAGCGGCTTTTGAGAAAAAAGAAGGCCTCGACCTTGAATACTTTGAGATTGCAAATATTAAAAATTTAAGTACGCTTTCGCGAAAGCGTAAAAATCAACAATACCGAGCTTTTCTTGCCGTTTATGCTGGTGAGATTAGACTCATAGATAATATAGCCCTAAATTAAACTTATTATTACCTTTGTACTATGCTAGTAAATGTTGTAAAATCAAAAATACACCGCGTTAAAGTAACGGGTGCCGAGTTACATTATATTGGAAGTATTACCATTGATGAAGACTTGATGGACGCTTCAAATATAATTGAAGGAGAACGTGTTCAAATTGTAAACGTAACAAACGGAGAGCGTCTTGAGACATATGCAATCCCTGGACCAAGAAAGAGTGGAGAAATCACCTTAAACGGTGCTGCTGCTCGTAAAGTTGCAAAAGGAGATACGCTTATCTTAATTGTATATGCTTTTATGGAAGTAGAAGAGGCAAAAAAGTTTAAACCTACTTTATGCTTCCCTAATGAAGAAACAAACTTGCTCAACTAACGTTGATAAGTAACAAACATAAAAGTCTCGCACTTAAAATTATACTCCCACTTGTGGGAGTTTTTTTGGTTTGGTACCAACTTAGTAAAATGACTGCGGTAGAGCGCAACGATATGTGGGAAGCGATAAAAATGGTAAATCCTCTATGGATTGTGATCTCGCTGCTATTTGGTTTATTTAGTCATTTTTCTCGAGCCTACCGCTGGAAATATTTACTAGAGCCCTTAGGGTACAAGCCTAAGTTCATCACAAGCTTTATGGCTATTATGATTGGCTATTTTGCAAATACATTTATTATTAGATCAGGCGAGGTTTTAAGAGGAATGAGCCTTTCAAAAACAGATAATATTCCTTTTGAAAAAGCCTTTGGAACTATCGTAGCAGAGCGCATTGCAGACCTTATCGTACTACTTCTCATCATGACTACAGCTGTAGTCCTACAATCTACAGCGCTCGTAGCTTATTTTCAAGAGAATGCAAATCCCACTGGTTTTATCATACTACTTGCTGTAGGCCTTACTGCAGGAGTTTTTGGCTTGCGATTACTTAAAAAGTCTTCACATCCTTTTATTCAGAAAATTAGAAACTTTGGACTCGGACTTCTTGATGGGGTAAAAAGTATTTTAAACATGCAGCACAACACTTCATTTATACTACATACTTTATTTATATGGGGTATGTATATAGGTATGTTTTGGATCATGAAATATACGGTACCTGGCACTGCAGAGGCTCCACTTGGGGTTATTCTTGCTTCCTTTGTAATAGGTGCCTTTGCAATGAGTGCCACAAATGCAGGAATGGGTCTATATCCCATAGCTATGGCAGCAATATTTACCTTTTTTGGATACGAAGATGGCGCAACCTTTGGCTGGCTCCTCTGGGGAACCCAAACTATTTTTAATGTAATCATAGGCGGCATTTGCGCACTTATCTTGCTACTCATCAAAAGACGGTAATTTTTCATATTTTAGGACTATTCTAATAACTAAAAAGTTATTCCCACATGAAAACAAACCTACTTACCCTAATACTCTGTATTTACAGCGTACTAGCTTCTTCTCAAATTGACTATAAAGAAATTCAATCAGAAATTCTAGGCACATCTAGAGAGCTCAAAATACAGTTACCTCGCAATTATGATGAGAATATAGAGAAATCATATCCTGTAATTGTAGTTATGGATGGCGACTATTTATTTGAGCCCGTAGCTGGTAATGTAGATTATTATAGTTACTGGGAAGAAATGCCACAAGTAATTGTAGTAGGCATTAATCAAGTAGACAGTAGGGACGATGATACATTTTATGATGATGTAAGCAACCTCCCGTCGGATACTGGAGCTTCATTCTTTGAGTTTTTGGGCTTAGAAGTAATGCCTTATCTCGATCAAAATTACAGGACTAGTACTTTTAGAATTGCAGTAGGTCACGACATGACCGCAAATTTCATGAATTACTATTTAATGAAAGATCCTGCGCTTTTTCAAGGATACATTTCTTTAAGCCCAGATCTTGCACCACAAACGGAAGAACGCCTTGTTGCTAGATTAGGCCAAGCAAAGCAAAAAATATTCTATTATCTCGCAACAGGAAGTGACGACATAAGTGTACTACGCGACCCTATCATCCAACTTGATGCACAGATTAAACAGGTGCAAAATGAGAATGTTCAATATAATTTTGACAATTTTGACGGTGCTACGCACTACTCACTCGTAGGTCGCGCTATACCAAAGGCACTAGAAAACATGTTTTCTATTTATCGTCCTATTAGCAAAAAAGAGTATAAAGAAAAGATACTACCTAGCGAGTCTCCTTATAACTATCTTATAGATAAGTATGCAACGGTAAAAACACTTTTTGGCCTAGATGATGCTATACGCGTAAATGATTTTATAGCGACATCTACAGCGCTTGAGAAAAAAGGAGATTGGGAAGGTCTTGAAGAGCTTGGAAAACTTGCTCGCAAGCAATATCCACAAACTATGCTAGGGAACTACTACCTCGCACTATCACTAGAAAAGTCTGGAGAACCTAAGAAGGCAATGCGCGCATATCAAAATGCTTTTTTACTAGAAGAAGTTTCATTTCTCACTAAAGATTTAATGCTAGAAAGAGCAGACCAAATTAAACAAGACTTTGGCTATTAACCACCTACAACACTTGTTTTTTTTATAGTGTTTGCTTATACTTTAGTTTAGACATTATTTAAATCAAAATAATTTTAAAAGGAGGTTTGATTCTCTAATTTTGCAAGTACATTACTCATTTTATGGCCAAAATAAAAACTACCTTTTTCTGTCAAAACTGTGGTACACAACATGCCAAATGGCAAGGCCAGTGTAATGCTTGTAAACAATGGAATACCATTGTTGAGGAGGTTGTACAAAAAGCAGACAAAAAGGATTGGAAGTCTGAAACCGCAAAGGTTTCTGGACTTACTCGTACAAGTAAACCCCTAAAAATCGCCGATATTTCTACAGCTTCTGAGGCTAGAATGAATACTAAAAATGGCGAACTTAACCGTGTTCTAGGTGGTGGCTTAGTACCTGGATCACTTACTCTTCTAGGTGGAGAACCTGGAATAGGAAAAAGTACTTTACTATTACAGATATCACTAGCACTACCTTACAAAACACTCTACGTCTCTGGAGAGGAAAGTCAGCAGCAAATAAAAATGCGTGCTGAGCGCATTAATCCAGAAAGCGATCAGTGTTATATCCTTACAGAGACAAAAACTCAAAATATCTTTAGGCACATAGAAGAGATGCAGCCAGATATTGTAATTATAGACTCTATACAAACGCTACATTCTGATCATATAGAAAGTACCGCAGGGAGTATCTCACAAATACGTGAAACCACTTCAGAGCTGATACGATTTGCTAAGGAAACAGCAACACCTGTAATTCTTATAGGTCATATTACAAAAGACGGGAATATTGCTGGTCCAAAAATTCTTGAACACATGGTAGATACCGTTCTTCAATTTGAAGGAGATCGCAACCACGTTTATAGAATTTTAAGAGCTCATAAAAACCGTTTTGGAAGCACTAGCGAACTAGGCATCTATGAGATGCAAGGCTCAGGATTGAGAGAAGTGAGTAATCCAAGTGAGATTCTCATTTCAAAGAATGATGAAGACTTGAGCGGGACAGCAATCGCAACCACAATGGAAGGGATGCGACCGCTTATGATTGAAATTCAGGCACTTGTGAGCACCGCAGTGTATGGAACACCGCAACGTAGCTCAACAGGATACAATGTAAAGCGACTCAATATGCTTCTCGCTGTATTAGAAAAACGAGCAGGCTTTAAACTAGGCGCAAAAGACGTTTTTCTCAACGTGACTGGAGGAATCACTGTAGATGATCCTGCTATAGATCTTGCAGTTGTTGCAGCAGTATTATCGAGCAACGTAGATATACCTGTAGATAAATCCATGTGTTTTGCAGCAGAGATAGGTCTCGCAGGAGAAGTACGCCCTGTAAATCGTATTGAACAACGCATCGTAGAGGCAGAAAAACTAGGTTTTACAAGCATCGTGATTTCAAAATATTGCAAGATACCTGATACTAATTATCACATCAATGTGATTAAAGTAGCCAAAGTTCATGATGTCGTGAGACATCTTTTTGGATAAGCCACTAGATAAACGAGCATCACTTTACAGAAGTCTTTAAAAGCGTTCACAAATAATCAATTGCGTCAATATCTGACTCATTCTTATATGCACATGGCACCTTTTCTGCACAGTGGATGCTATGTTAAAAAAGATTCTATACACCTTATTACCTCTTGCCATAGTAAGCTGTAACCAAATTCAAAAAGCCACAGACGCCATCACGCAACCTACGGCTCGCGAAGTTTACGCTCGTGGTTTTGAGAAAGATGATAGTATTTACAACTCTTGGAATTACGCTTTCGCGAAAGCGTATCAAAAAAAAGTACTACCTAAAGACCACAACGCACTCTCTGGTCTTCCGTATACTACTGTAGGCACTTACTCTTCATCAAATTTGATTCCTTATCGCTATACATTCACACTCGCTGCAGGTGAAATTTTTCATGCGGAAGTTGAAAACAATGTAGACTCAACCGCCATATTCCTTGATCTTTTTACATGGGAGAATGATTCTATAATAAACCCAACGCCTAGATTATCTAATACGCCAAATGAGAAAAAAATCACTACCGAAATTACTGCGCCCGGATTATACACACTCCTCGTACAACCTCAAATAGGCGCAAGCTCATCCTTTGCATTAAAAATATATACAAAACCACAATACAGCTTTCCAGTAAGCGGAAAAGATAATAAGGCGGCTCAAAGCTTCTGGGGAGCTTCTAGAAGCGGCGGCAAGCGCAGCCATGAGGGTGTAGATATTTTTGCAGCAAGAGGAACGCCCGTCTTAGCGATTATTGATGGTATGATATCCTCCACAGGTAATCGTGGTTTAGGAGGGAAGCAAGTATGGTTACGTGATGGTATTTTTGGTCAATCCCTTTATTATGCCCACCTAGACAGCATCATCGCTACCACCGGACAGCGTGTAAAAATAGGAGACACACTTGGCTTAGTAGGCAATACTGGTAATGCCAGAACGACACCTCCACATTTACATTTTGGCATTTATAATCGTACAGGCGCCATCAACCCATATCCATACATTAAAGAAACGGAGTCACCTGTTATTTCAGATTCGTTATCTAGCAATCTAGGTTTACTTAAGAACAATAGTACGATGCGCGTATCACCTACTTCAACTTCAGAAAAAATTGGCACATTAAAGAGAAAGGATACTGTCTTGTTGCTAGAAAAAACAGGCAATTGGTTTCATGTACGTGCTCATGATAGTTTACAAGGATATCTATACAAAACGGCTATAAAACTCATTCCATCTACATGATTTTATGTAGATAATTACGCTTTCGCGAAAGCGTGAAAAGAAAAAGGCACGCTTTACAGCGCACCTTTTTTACATACAGCGATTTACTTTTGCTATGGAGCAGGGTTTGGTATTGCTGCGTGCACCTCGTCTATCGCTTTTAAAATCTCTTCAGATAGTGTAATATCTGCACTACCGATGTTTTCTTTAAGTTGCTCCATACTTGTAGCCCCTATAATATTACCAGTTACAAAAGGTCTATCTGTTACAAATGCAAGTGCCATTTGTGTAAGACTTAAACCGTACTCATCTGCAATCTTTTTATAACGACGTGTTGCTTCAAAAGCGTTGTCATTATGGTAACGGTTATAGTTAGGAAACAAAGTCACACGTGCATCTTCTGGGTAACCGTCTAAGTATTTTCCTGTAAGTTGTCCAAAACCAAGCGGAGAATACGGCAGTAAACCTACATTCTCGCGATGTAAGCCTTCTGTAAGACCTATCTCATCCTTTCTATTAAGAAGGTTATAAGGATTTTGAACGGTTACAACCTTTGGCGCACCTTTTCTAGCTTCCTCTACAAAACGCATCAGGCCAAAAGGAGACTCGTTAGACAGCCCTATATTTCTAATTTTTCCTTGTTTTACGTAAGTATCTAGAGATTCAAGAATCTCTGCAATGTTATCTTTCCACTGCTCATCTTCATTATGAACATATCCTAATTTTCCAAAGAAATTAGTGTTACGTTCTGGCCAGTGTAGTTGGTATAAATCAAGATAATCCGTCTGGAGACGTTTTAAACTCTTGTGCAATGCATCATCAATAGCTTCTTTAGAAAAACCAAGATTATCTCTTACAGAAGCAAATGTTGGACTAGGCCCAGTAATCTTTGAAGCAAGAACAATCTGATCTCGGTTCTTGTTTTTGGCTAGCCAGCTTCCTATCACCTTTTCTGTTGCACCGTACGTTTTCTCTTGAAAAGGCACGCTATACATCTCTGCCGTATCAATAAAATTGACACCCTGAGTAAGTGCATAATCCATTTGCTCATGGCCTTCGGCTTCCGTATTCTGGCGCCCCCAAGTCATTGATCCCAAACAAATTTTTGAGACTTTTATATCTGTATTTGGTATTGTTGTGTATTTCATAAGTATTGGATTTGACGCAAATCATTGCGTCCGTGTACAACTATACAACTATCGTTTTTATCTAATCAATATCATTAAGCAATGCATTCACCTCATCAAGTTTAGGTGTCAAGATTACTTCTATACGCCTATTTCTTGCTTTGTTCTCTGCATTATCATTTTCGGCTACGGGAGCATATTCTCCACGGCCAGCTGCTGTTAGATTCTTAGGATCTATATTCCTATTTGTGCGTAAAATTTCAACAATAGCTGTAGCTCTTTTTGCAGAGAGGTCCCAGTTTCCAGCTAGATTTCCGCTGCCTCCGTAAGGCACATTATCTGTGTGTCCCTCGATAAGCACTGCGATGTCTGGATTATCTGCTAGCACGCTACCTAATTGCTTTACCGCCTTTGTTCCGTTTGCACCTACGGTCCAGCTACCAGAAGCAAATAAAAGCTTATTCTCTAGTGATACATAAACTTTACCATCGCGTTGCTCTACGGTAAGCCCTTTTCCTTCAAAGTCTGTAAGTGCCTTTGAGATAGATTCTTTAAGTGCTCTCATTGTAGCATCTTTTGCTGCAATTACACCTTCTAGCTCATCTACTCTCGCAGAGCGTTCTGCTAGATCCTTTTGTAACTTTTCAAGACGAGTACGTTCTGCTTCAAGAGCAGCAGTTTTTTCGGCAAGATCATTTTGTTTTGTCTCTAGTTCGGCTAGAAGTTGTCTGTTTTTCTGAGAATTTTCGGCTATAGTCGCACTACTATTAGATTCTAGTGCGTTATAGCTTGCTTGTAGTTGCTCCAGATTAGCTTTCGCGGAAGCGTACTCCCCTTCTAACTCCTCTACTCTAATTATACTTGAGCCTAAATCTTTTGAGACTTTATCATACACTGCGTTCGTCTTTTTAAGCTCAGCTTTTAAGTCCTTTACATTATCCTCAAGGCTACGATTATCCTTGCGCAACCTGCTATAGCTTGCTTCAAGATCTTTAAACTTTTTTGCAGGAACGCAAGAAGTAAGTGCGCTTATCGCAAGTATTATAAGAAGGGATTTTTTAAACATTGTATTCATTTTTTTTAAGATAATTTTAATTCTACCATGTGCGGACAGTGGTCACTGTGCACAGCATCAGAGAGAATCACAGCACGTTCAATATTATTTTTAAGAGGCTCGCTTACCATGTTATAATCTATGCGCCATCCTTTGTTATTTGCTCGCGCATTTGCACGATAACTCCACCATGTGTAGTTATCTGGCTCTTTGTTAAGATGACGGAAAGAGTCTATAAAACCACTATCCATAAAATTACTTATCCACTCACGCTCTACAGGTAAAAATCCGCTCACATTTTTATTACGTACGGGATCATGAATATCTATAGCTTCGTGACAAATATTATAATCTCCACCTATCACAAGATTTGGAACATCCTGCTTAATCTCGTTTACATAATCTTGTAATAACGACATGTATTCCAGTTTATGCTCTAAACGGGCAATATTTGTTCCAGATGGCAAGTACATGCTCATCACAGAAACATCCTCAAAGTCAACTCTTATATTTCTACCTTCAAAATCCATGGATTCGATTCCCGTTCCATAAACTACATTTTTAGGTGTTTTCTTTGTGAGAATAGCCACACCACTGTATCCTTTTTTTTGTGCGCTAAACCAGTAATGCTCATATCCTAGACTTTCAAAAACTGCTGTATCTACTTGGTCTGGCGTTGCTTTTGTCTCTTGCAACAGCACCACATCTGGATCTGTATGTTGCAACCAGGTGGCAAAATCTTTGCGCAAAGCTGCACGGATACCGTTTACGTTATAAGAGATAATTTTCATAGTATGCTGTATTGGACTGCTAAGTTATAAATTAGGTTTTTCCACACCTCGTAAAAAACTTATAAAGTTTACCTTTGAGTCATTGTAATATTTACCTCAGCCTAGAGTTTTACTATTGATGCGCGTATTTTACACAGTTCTTTTACTATTATGCACCAGTGCTGTTCTAGCACAACAAACGCGTACCAAAAGAATTGCAGTAAGGGACTCTGTACTTTTAGACTCTGTAAGTATAAATCCATCCTTATTTAAAATTACCACGCTACAAGGCACAACAATAGACAGTACAGCTTATAGTGTTGATTATGGAAAAAGTATCATTACGCTTAGCGCGAAAAATGGAGCACTTCCAGATTCTCTCATTGTAACGTATAAAGTTTATCCAGATTTTCTCACGCGTGCTTACTCTCAGTATGACCCTAGCCAGATTGTGACGAGTACTGGGAGCCTCAATAAGGTGATAAGCCTAGGTGAGGACAGGAGAACAAATACTGTCACTCCATTTTCTGGCCTTAACGTGAGCGGAAGTATACTGAGAGGAGTCGCTGTAGGCAATAGTCAAAACAGCACCTTAAACTCAGAGCTTGACTTACAAATAAGTGGAAAGCTAAGTGAGCGCGTTACCTTACGCGCTTCTATACAAGATGCAAATATACCTAGCCAGCAAGGCGGATACTCTCAAAATCTAGATGAGTTTGACCAGGTTTTTATCGAGCTATTTTCTGATAATTGGAATATAAGAGCTGGTGATATTAATCTAGAAAACAAGGACACCTACTTTGGCAGATTTACAAAGAAAATTCAAGGCTTATCCTTAGGTGGAACCTTGAATCACTCAGATGATAAACAAACAGACTTACATGCTTCTGGGGCTTTAGTGCGAGGTGTTTTTACACAAAGCACTTTTACAGGGCAAGAAGGCAATCAAGGTCCTTATAAACTCACTGGACCTAATGGTGAGTTGTTTGTTCTAGTTGTTTCGGGTAGTGAGACTGTTTATGTAAACGGCATTCCGCTCACACGTGGAGAAAGCGAAGACTATATTATCGATTATAATGCTGGAGAGATTCGATTTAATGCGACTTATCCCATCACTAGTGAGATGCGCATTAATGTAGCCTATCAATTTTCTGAACGTCGTTACACTCGCTTTCTGGCGTATGGAGGAGGAAGCTTTCGCGAAAGCGATAAACTCAAAATATCTGCTCACGTATACTCAGAAAGTGATGCTAAGAATCAACCACTACAACAAAATCTCACCTCCGAACAGGTTGCTATTTTACAGGAAGCTGGTGATGATATGCAAGAAATGATTGCTCCTAGCGCAATCTCAGACACCTTTGATGAAAATAAGATTCTCTATAGGCAGATTATTATAAATGGCGTCGAGGTTTTTGAATTTAGCGCTGATCCTGAGGAAGAACTATTTCAAGTACGTTTTACTAATGTAGGAGAAAACCAAGGAGATTACATTTTAAGCACGACAAATACTTTACAGCGTACATTTCAATATGTTGCCCCTATTAATAGTATTTCGCAAGGTTCTTTTGCCCCTCAAGTACAACTTTTTGCTCCTACCGTATTACAATTAGGCGTAGTAAATGGAAGCTACACACCTTCAGAAAAAACTACAATAAACTTTGAAGCTGCAGGAAGTAATAATGACACAAATACATTCTCTACGCTAGATGATGATGACAATAATGGTTATGCTGCACATGTAGACGTAAATCAGCTGCTTTATAAAAAGGATAGTTTATCCAGCTTTCGTGCTTTTGGAAGTTGGGATTTTATACAAGAAGATTTTAGAAGTATTGAAGGGCTTTACAATATAGAATTTAACCGTGACTGGAATGTAGAGAACTCACTAGCACAAGCTGGAGGAACCTTATTAGGAACTCAACACTTTACTACGGTAGGACTCAATTATGCTCGTGCAGAACAAGGAGCTATTACTTATCAATTTCAACATTTAAATTTTCTAGATGCTTATAATGGCTACAGACACAGTCTAAATGCCAACTGGGAGCTTGGTAATTTGAGAACTGCGATTAATGCAAGTACGCTTAGTACAGATGATGTACAACTCAATACAGACTTTACACGAGCAGACTTAAATGCCATTTACGGATTTAAAAAATCATGGATAGGCGCTTCATTTAATATGGAGGACAACGTTAGAGTCACAAAGAGAAATGACTCTATAACGGCAAACAGTCAGCGATTTAGTGCTTACAAAGCTTTTGCTGGCGTGGGAGACAGTACAAACGTTTATATGGAAGCTGGATATAAATATCGTATAAATGATAGTGTGCGACTTAATCGCATCGCACGTGTAAATACTTCTAATACGTATTACTTAAAATCCCAATTGATAAAGAATGAGAAAACGAACGTCTCACTCTTTCTAAATTATCGTAATCTTAGTTATGAAGATCAACGAGAAGATGAAAATTCGCTCAACTCAAGACTACTTTATAATCAGCGATTTGCAAATGACATCATCCGTCTCAATACGGTTTTTGAAACCAATAGCGGAACACAACCTCAACAAGAATTTACTTTTATTCAAGTAGATGAAGGTCAAGGAACCCACACATGGAATGATTATAATGGAGACGGTATCCAAGAGCTGGAAGAGTTTGAGATAGCGCAGTTTCAAGATCAAGCAGATTACGTGAGAATACTACTCCCAAATCAAGTATTTGTAAGAACTCATCAAAACAAACTAAGCCAGCAACTCACATTACAGCCTGGACAGTGGTCTGGACTTAAAGGAATAAAAAAGTTTCTTTCCCACTTCTACAATCAGTCTAGCTATATCTTAGATAAACGAGTATTGCGCACTGATAACGATTTTAGCTTGAACCCATTTAATGAGGATGAAAATGAGATAGGCGCTACGGTTAACTTTAGAAATACATTGTTCTTTAATAGAGGAAAGCAACGCTACACGACCTCATATTCATTTCTATCAAATACATCAAAAATTCTTCTCTCTACGGGATTACAGGAGAGTGTAGTACAAAATCATCAACTCAACTTCCTACACAAAATAAAGGAGAGCTGGCTATTTAATGCCCAAGGAGATTTAGGCTCGACAGAAAGTAGTGCAGAGAATTTTACCACTCGTAATTTCAGTATAGACAACTTCGGTGTTAATCCTAAGCTCTCTTATCTTTTTGGCAAACAGTCGAGAGTTTCGCTATTTTATGAATTTCAAAATAAGAATAACACATCAGGAGAGCAGGAGCAGCTTGACCAACAAAATCTTGGTATCTCCTTTGCATTAGCAGATTTAGAAAAGGTATCATTAACTGGGGAGTTTACGTATATCAATAACGATTTTCGCGGAAGCGCATTTAGTCCAGTTGCATATCAGATTTTAGAAGGATTACAACCAGGAACAAATTTTACTTGGAATGCTATCGCACAAAAAAGAATTACCAAATTTTTAGATTTGAACATCTCTTATTTTGGGCGTAAAAGTGAAGAAACACGAACTATCCATACAGGTAATATTCAGATTAAGGCTTTCTTCTAAATTTTGACGACCTTTAAGGAAACGAAAACTACCTAATTATGAGAACAAGATTATACATTACAGGTATGTCACTTGTTGCAATCATGGCCTTTTCTTGCTGTGGGCAAAAAGCGGTTGCTACAGAAGACACTAAAACAACACTTATGGATTTTGACACGACTGGATATACATCTGGAACTATTGTACATTCTAAAGCAGAAGGCGATTGTGAGTGGACAATTAAGCTTGAAGATGGACGTCATCTTGACCCTATGACCATAGATAAGGATTTCATGCAGGATGGAGCAAACGTTTGGTTTAAGTATACTCCACAACGACGCATGAATAGGTGCGATAAGGCAAGTCCTGTAGGGATTACGGAAATGAAGATGGAGAAGTAAAAAGAGACTTCTTAATTTTTATGAATAAAAAAACCCATTGCTAATGCAATGGGTTTTTTTTTAAAAACGTAATTTATTCTTATTGAACAATGATGCGCTGTACTTTTCCAACGTCACCTGTTCCAACTTTTACTATGTATACACCCTTTGCTGCATAAGACATATCTAAGTCAAACTGATATCCATTACCACCATTAAACAATCTATGATTAAGTAAGCGTTGACCAAGCATATTGTAAACATTAAGGTCTAGGCGATCATTAATCTCAGTTGTATTCAGCGAAATATCAAATTGATTATTTCCTCTGTTTATAACATTTAAATCAGTCCCTACTAAGAAAGGCTCAGGCACAGAAAGAGCTTCTGCAGCACATAATTGCAAACTCCAGTTATTTAAAGTTCCGCCGTCGCCTCCTGCGTTATCCGTAATTCTAAGTGTCCAATCTCCCGCAGAAGTTAATCCATTTAAAACATCAAGAGATCCACTAGGTGCAAACACTCCTGTAAATGGTGCAGTTCCATCTACTATGCTCACTGTTGCCTGACTATCAAAAGTTGTATTAGTGAAATTATCACCACTAGATCCTACTCTAGGAGCAAGTTCCACGATAGTATTGTCTGGCGCAACAAGCTCTATTAATAAATCAGCATCCCAAGTATGGGATACATCTATGGTAAGGTTTACATCTGTAATGATAAAATCATTTCCTATAACTATGATAGACTCAGTAACAGTATTAGCATCCGGACCTACTGCTTGAGATTCTGTATTATCTGTTGAGAGACAAGATAAATTTGTAACCATTGTAGACGCAGCATCATTAGTGCTATCAAAATCACCTGTTAATGCCGTAGCCCCTTCAATAATATATGTTGCTATAGTGCTTAGATCTGCACCTGTCGCAAAAGTATAAGAAAGAGTTTCCCCAGGTGCTACACTTGCAGTTCCAACGTTTTCTGTAACTAATCCACCTCCATCTACTGAATAAGTAACATCAAATCCACTTTGAGCTACCGATCCAAAATTTTCTATCGTAATTGTAACTGTTTCTACTGTTAAGTTTTCTCCAGTTGTAGGAGCTGTCACAGCAATAACACCTAAATCTGTTGGAGAAATATTTGTTACTTCTCTCGTAGTCGAATCATTGATATTATCTTCATCTATACTATAATTTGTTGATGCAGTAATACTGTATGTTTGACCTTCTACTGAAAAATCACCTGTTCCTGTAAAAGTATATTGTGCAGATGTAGATGATGCTATTGGGCCAGCAAAAGTTTCTGTGACTAAAGTACCTCCATCAATTTGATAATTAACTTCAATATCTGAAGCTTCATTCTCACCAAAATTGAAAATTGTAACTGTTACTTGCTCTGTAGCAGTAAGATTTCCATCTAGTGGAGTATCTATACTAGTAACACCTACATCGTTAGGAAGGTTTGGAGCAAGTTGGAATACTCCTAACACATTTGCACGACCACTTGTTCCAACATATTCGTTTAAGAACCAAAAGCCTTTATCATTACTAGGATCAACATCCATTTTACCATAATCTCCATAACGTGTTCCTGGTATATTTCCAGATCCTTTAGCTAATAACGTTTCTTCTACAGACATTGTGCCTGGTGGGTCTGCAGCATAACGACCCGTATAATAAGAACTCAAGACAACATCTACACTCCCATCTGTTGGAGTAGTTGAACCTGCCATACCAGAATATCCCATTCCTATATTACCATTTTGGTCCATGGCCATTGAAGCATGCCATGCATGTTTACCATCTGGGGCAGTGTAGGTACCTTCTTGAAAAAGTGACCATGCTCCACCATCTTCAGATTGACGTAACTCCATCCAGCGGATTCCTGCAAGTTCTTGTCCTGAATCATCAACGTCGACAACAAAATTAAACACTCCACTATTATGACTTCCAAATTTTCTAAATTGAGCTTGATTCATTATCGTTGCTTGTAAAGCATCGATAGAAGTTCCCCCATTAGGTTGTTCTAAATTCACAAAAGAACCACCGTCAAATACAGAAGTAAATTCTGTTACAGCAATTTCTAAAGGTGCAGAAACCACTGAATTTGAAGTGTCATCCCAATCCATAGTTGCTTCCCATAACTTTATATGATCTGTAGCTACACCAGCCCAAGCATCATCTTGTAGGTATACTATTGGACATCCACCAGTAGTTGGGTGATTGTCATTAGTAATATTTAACGCTTGTGGACTGTGAAAACCATTAGTAACGATACCTGGCAACTCAAATCCCGCCATTTGCGCGGCAGGATCTGGAGTCCCATCATCTTGAAATGCTCTTTCTAGAACCCATAATTTTGTTGATCCGCCAGTATTTTCAGTTACATAATAACCATCTCTCCATACAGACAGCTTATTATAGTCTGATATACTTGGGAAGTTATACACAGTCCAAGTTGAAGTTACTGGATCTGGGCCATTAGAAATAGCAATCTGCACTCCTCCTCCAAGAAATGATACTACCCACCGATCTGCAAGATTATCATATGAAACGGTAAGGTCACAACATCCCGAAGCTGGAAAGATATTTTCAGTCCCTAGTTGCGTAGTTAATGGGTTACCTTCTTTGTCAAAAATTCTAAATCCAGTATTGAATACTGCAAAATAATGATCAGGCCCTACAGCGCCAGAAGGATCAGTAGGTTGTGAGTTAGATAGTGCCGTTTCTACAACAAGGCTCGGCATTCTACCTGGAACAGTTCCTTGAGATCTATGTTGACTTTGTGATAACGCGTCTACTCCTTTGCTTCCTTTACCGATAAGTATTTGATTCTTAGTAGCACGACCATCTTGCATCTTTATTTTTTTATCTACAGATGGTATCAGAGTAGTGCGGGATTGTATTGATGGCATCTGAGTTACAGTAGCTGCTGTTGTTACAGAAAATGGACCAACAGGCTTTGTTTGCTGAGCAGACACCCCGAAACTAAAGGCTAAGAGAGCTGCGACCAGCAGTGAGTAGATTTGTTTCATAATGTAGTTTTTAGTGGTTTGTTTGTTAAAAAGTTATTAAAAATACAAAAATCTGAATCTAAAGCATAAAAAACACCCATGAAATGAGTGTTTTTTAAAATTATAAGTAATTGGATTTAAGCTATCCAATGTCTAAAATTCACTTTCTTATTGAGAATATCTGGTAAATCTGTGATTAAAACACGTTGTTGCTCCATTGTATCTCTATCTCTTACTGTCACCATATTATCTTCTAGCGTATCATGATCAACAGTGATACAAAGGGGTGTTCCAGCCGCATCTTGACGTCTGTAACGACGACCTACTGCATCTTTCTCGTCATAAACAACACGGTAGTCATATTTTAAATCATCTATAATTTTTTGTGCTACTTCTGGTAGTCCATCTTTCTTTACTAGAGGCAAAATTGCAGCCTTTACAGGAGCTAAGATTGCTGGTAGTTTTAATACTACTCTTGAAGTGCCGTTTTCTAACTCTTCATCTTGAAGTGAAGCAGAGAAAACTGCTAGAAACATTCTATCAAGCCCTATTGATGTTTCTACCACATAAGGCACATAACTCTCATTGAGCTCTGGATCAAAAAATTGTAATTTCTTTCCAGAATGCTCTTCATGTGCTTTAAGATCAAAGTCTGTTCTAGAGTGTATTCCTTCAAGCTCTTTAAACCCAAATGGAAAGTTGAATTCTATATCTGTTGCTGCATTTGCATAATGCGCAAGTTTCTCATGATCATGAAAACGATAATTCTCTTCTCCAAGGCCTAAAGATTTATGCCATTTTAAACGTGTCTCTTTCCAGTGCTCGTACCACTTCATCTCTTCTCCTGGACGCACAAAAAACTGCATTTCCATTTGTTCAAATTCTCGCATACGAAAGATAAACTGACGCGCTACAATCTCGTTTCTAAATGCTTTTCCTGTTTGAGCAATTCCGAAAGGAATTTTCATACGTCCTGTTTTTTGGACGTTTAAAAAGTTTACAAAAATACCTTGAGCCGTTTCTGGACGTAAGTATAAATCTGTTGCTGTCTCTGCAGATGCTCCTAGTTTTGTGCCAAACATCAAGTTAAACTGGCGTACATCTGTCCAGTTTTTTGATCCAGACTCTGGACATCCTATTTCTAGTTCTTCTATAAGTGCTTTTACTGCTGGTAGATCTTCCGCATCTAGATATTGTGCAAGTCTTGCGGTTGCACTTTTTTGCTTCTCGCGATACCCCATAACTCTGGGATTTGTCGCTTCATATTGCACTCTATCAAAGCTTTCTCCAAAACGCTTTGCAGCCTTAGCAATTTCTTTCTCTGCTTTTTGATTGAGCTTTTCTGCATAATCTTCAACGAGTACATCTGCACGGTAGCGCTTCTTTGAATCCTTGTTATCAATAAGTGGATCAGAAAATGCGTCTACGTGACCAGAAGCTTTCCATGTTGTAGGGTGCATAAATATTGCGGCATCTAGACCTACAATATTTTGATTCATTTGCACCATACTCTTCCACCAGTACTCGCGTATATTTTTCTTAAGCTCAACACCGTTTTGACCGTAGTCATACACAGCACTTAGGCCATCATAAATCTCACTACTACCAAAGATGTAGCCGTATTCTTTTGCGTGAGATATTACTTTTTTAAAATGATCGTCTTGTTGAGCCATAGTCTGTAGATTAATTATGCAATCTATTAATATTGATGAGGTATGAAGTCACGCTTTCGCGAAAGCGTAAAAACCTCTCAAACCAATAAAATAAAGTTATTTGTTTCCGTTTGTAACAAGCTGTAAAAATAGCAATCCCTCCGAAATAACGGAAATTGCGATTGCCCTATTTTAAAGAAAGTATGGTAGAGAGTAGCATGGAGCCTTCGTGATAGACATTTATAGTGTAATCACCACCTTCCATCTGCTGTACAGGCAGAACAAGCTCACAGATGGTATATGCGGTTTTATTAAATGCAATCGTAGTTTTTGTATTGTAGCGCACCACAGAGCCGTCTTCAAACTTTTCATTACGTTCTACACCTATCATGCGACCTCGCCCATTAAGTACTTGTACGTAAAAAGATTTATTTTCTGCATCTGCAAGTTGATTATCGTTTACGGTAAAACACACCTGCATCATCTCAACGCGACTCGCTCTAGAAGTCATAAAAAACTTACCGCTATTGCGCTGGATTACTCCTCTTGCCGCAAGATTACTTACTGTAAGACGTGCTCCTTGTGTAAGTCTCTCTGCTAGATCTCTATTAGATTTCTGTATGCTGTCTTGAGATTTTGTCGCTAGGTCTAGCGCTTTTTGTGTTTCTTGTTGCAATGCAACAAGACGTTTTGTTTCTAATTGTAAACTATCATTTGCACTTATAAAAAATTCTCGCTCTCGACGCAGTCTTTTTATTTCCATTTGAAACTGCTGCATTTTTGATCTACTCAAGTCGTCGTCTCTTAGTGTTTCCTTGAGTTGTAGGAGTCTTGATTGCGCTTGTTTAAGCGCTCCTTTTAATGCATCTCTCTCTTTTATAAGGGTGCTGTATTTTGACAACTCTTCATCCAGCTGTGCTGTAACTCTTTCTTTATCATTCACTAGCTGTGCCTCACGTTGCTGCACTTCATTTTGAAAATTATAGGTGTGAAATCCTAGCCCCGCTACAACTAAGCAGAGTAAGATTACAAGGAGTAATAAGGTGTTATTGGTACTTTTAGTACGCATAGATGTTCTATTATTCACATAAAGGGGTTAATTTAGAAAAAAAAAGTATAAGCCATTGCTACAATCGCTCCGTTCTCTATTTTTTCCAGAAACCTGTAAATCTTGTGACAGCGAACTCATCGCTGCCGAAAATATGATATGTACACATTGTAGGCATACATTACCTCTCACAGATTTTCATAGGTACAACGACCCTGCAATTAAAAAAGTATTTTATGGACGTCTCAATATAGAAAATGCAACAGCATTATTTTATTTTGAAAAGAAAGGTCCTGTGCAAGAACTCATGCATAATCTTAAATACAGAGGACAGCATGAGATAAGCGGCTTTCTAGGAGCATGGCTAGGTGAAGATCTTAAAATTCTTGAAGAATATAGTCGTATAGATGCAGTAGTTCCAGTACCTATACACCCAAAGAAGAAAAGAAAAAGAGGGTACAATCAAGTGGAAGGCTTTGGTAAATCACTAGCCAAAGCATTAGATGCTCATTATGTAGATGACATGCTTGTCAAAGCAAAAAATACAAAAACGCAAGTATTTAAAGGGCGTTTTACACGTAGTGATGAAGTACTTGATGCTTTTTCAATTGTAGTGAATAACAATCTTGAAGGTAAACATATCTTACTATGTGATGATATCTTAACGACTGGAGCAACTTTAGAATCATGTGCGTTACAGCTTCTTAAAATACCTAATCTTAAATTAAGTATTGCCGTGATGGCAATAGCACAATAGGTATTTCGTTTTGGTTAAAATAATTGTTTCTTTGTAGTCGCATGACAGATAATCCTTGGTATCATTTTAATAGAAGACGCGTAGCTACATTTATAGTAGTTATGGTGAGTATGGCACTTACTCTCGTAAACTGTGCAAAACGCGGATCTCCTACCGGAGGACCTATGGATAGTTTGCCTCCAGTTTTTGTGAAGTCTACACCTCCTAACTTTACTACAAACTTTGAAGGAGACGAAATACGTATTTATTTTGATGAGTATGTAAAACTCAAAGATCTTAGAAAACAACTTATTATCTCGCCTCCTATTATCAATAGAGTAATCTCTCCACAGGGGTCTGCATCAAAATACATAGAAATTAAAATCCAAGATACACTTGCTCCTAATACGACCTATGTTTTCAATTTTGGGCTCAGTATTGTGGATAATAATGAAGGAAATCCTTTTCCTTCGTTTAAGTATGTGATGTCTACAGGAGACTATATAGATAGCCTTACTGTATCTGGTACAATTGTAGATGCAATCTTAGACAAGCCTGATAATTTTGTAACCGTGATGCTTTATGAAGCAGATAGTACGTATACAGATTCTACTATTTATAATAAGCCTCCATTATATGTTACAAACACTTTAGATAGCCTCAACACGTTTGAACTAGACTATCTAAAACCTGGAACGTATGCGCTTGTAGCTTTAAAAGATGAAGACGCAAATTATACTTTTCAACCTAAAAAAGATAAGGTTGCTTTTATAGAAGATTTTGTAACTGTCCCAACTGACTCGTCTTATACACTCAAGTTATTTTCAGAAACACCCGCTTATAAAGCCTCTCGCCCTAAACATGCTGCCGAGGGTAAAATAGCCTTTGGTATTAGTGGTTATACAGATAGCATCGCTATAAAACTCTTAACGGATGTGGGAAATAATCACGAAACCACCATCACAAAAAAAGGAGAGGATACTTTATATTACTGGTACAAGCCACGAGTATCACTTGACTCGCTCGTCTTTAATGTTACTGCACCGAGTTATAGTGACACCCTGCAAGCTAGAATACGTAAGCCAAAACTAGACTCTCTAGCATTTTCTTCAAAATACCGCAATGCTGTGTTGTTAGACAAACCTTATCGCATACTCAGCAATATTCCAATAGACACCATTAATAAGTCTTTAATAAGCGTTGTAAAAGACTCTGTCGAGATTCCTTTTACCTATTCTTTACAAGATAACGGGACTTCTCTAGATATTGATTTTGAGAAAGAGGAAAAAGCTAGTTATAGTATCAAAGCGCTACCTAATGCGATTACAGACTTTTTTGGCCAACAGAATGATACTCTTTTCTATAAAGCAAATACTAAGGAGTTCTCAGATTATGGAGATATAGAACTCACCCTCAAAAACGCAAAGAACTTCCCGTACATCATCCAGTTAATGAATAAAAGTGATGAGATCATAGAAACACAATACTCCCTTCAAGAGACTGTTTTTAACTTTAAGCTCCTCAAACCAGGCTCGTATAAAATACGCCTTATAGAGGATGCCAATAATAACCGTCTTTTTGACTCTGGAAATTATTTACAGAAAAAACAACCAGAGGTGATTATCAATTTCCCTGGAGAAATTGATGTACGACCTAGTTGGTTTGCTAAAGAAACTTTTGAACTACTTCCTAAAAAGACAAAGGTTAAGGACACTATTCAAGAGTAAATCTGTCTTTGTCTTGTAGAAAAGGCAACTTACTTCTGGTGTCATTTACATGCGCTTTGGTTAACGTAGTGGTCACTACTCCTTCTTGAGTGTGTGCTGTGACCATCTCGCCTCCTAGCACATCATACACAGCAGAGTGTCCTATGTACTCAAGGTTATTACCATCTACTCCCACGCGGTTTACTCCTACACAATAAGACATGTTTTCTATAGCTCTAGCTTTAAGGAGCGTATCCCAAGCCGCTATTCTAGTTTTTGGCCAGTTTGCAACGTAGATAATGAGATCATAATCATATGTATTACGCGCATACACCGGAAAACGCAAGTCATAACAAATCTGCGGAAAAATCTTCCAGCCTTTATAATGTATAAGTACCTGTTCATTACCTGCCTTATACTGTTCCCCTTCGCCCGCCATATTAAATGTATGGCGTTTATTATAGCTCGTTATTTCACCTTCTGGAGTAATGAATAAAAACCGATTGTAATAGAGACCTCCTTCACTTATTATTAAACTTCCGCAGATGGCTGCTTGTGACTTAAGAGCCTGTTGCTTCATCCACTTTACAGTTTCTCCATCCATAGTTTCGGCTAGAGATTGCGGACTCATAGAAAATCCAGTAGTAAACATCTCTGGAAGTACGATAAGATCACTATCTCTGGGAATCTTTGCTATCAATGTTTCTTGATGCGCTCTATTGCGATTTGCGTCTTCCCAAAAAAGCGAAGTTTGTATAAGACTTACTTGTAATGTTTCTGATTTCATAGTATAAAGATACATTTATGGTAGAACTTTCCATCTGTACTATCTTTACAATGAATACGTACCCGCTATGCAAAACACAATTGCTCAAAGAATCTATGATTTTTTAAAACAGTTTCCGCCATTTCAATTTATGGCAGAGAGTGATTTGCTAGATATTTGCAGCCAGGCTTCTGTACTTTACATAGATAAGGAGGAGGTTATTTTTAAACGTGATCAAGCCTATGGTGAGCGTTTTTATATCGTTCAGCAAGGCGCTATAAAGCTTACGAGACCCTCCAAGAATGTAATTAAGGTGGTAGACATTTGTGATGAAGGCGATCTTTTTGGCCTCAAAGTTACCTCGACAGACTCTTACAGAACGACTGCTACGGCAAAGGAAGAGACAATACTCTATACGTTACCTATGGAGGAGTTTTCCGCTTTCGCGAAAGCGAACAAAGCCATTTCAAACTACCTCATCGCTAGCTTTGCATCAAACATAAAAGATCCATATACCTTACAGCAAAGTGGCTCTTTACTGAACACCTATGAGCCCGAACGTAGTGCACATTTATTAGGGTTAGAACAAGCACGATATAGTACCTCCATCATTACTTGCTCTCCAGAAACTTCCATACAAGAAGCAGCAAGATTGATGCAACAACATCGTATAGGATGTTTAGTAATTACAGTCAATGCAATTCCAGTAGGTGTTCTCACAAATCGAGAATTGCGCAATGCTATTGCAAATAATATTATCTCTAGTGATCACGTAGTAGGCGACGCTATGATTACTCAGGTTGTCTGTGCCGTTACAAAAGTAACCGTAGCTCAAGCGCAACTTATACTGCTTAAAAATGGAATAAGCCACCTCATAATTACCGATGATGGTACAGCTAGCACAAAGGTAGTAGGCGTGCTAAGCAAGCATGACATCGTGGTCGCTTACGGTAACAGCCCCGCCGAAATCGTTAAAGAAATAAAAAGAGGAAAAAAGACTAAAATGCTGCGGTTTACTTGGGAAAAAGCAACCCTTCTTCTTGAGCGCTACCTAGATCAAAACTTACCTATCTCACATATACTTAATATTTTTTCTGAGCTTAAAGACGCTCTCATGCAACGTACCATGGAGCTCTCATTAAGCAAGATGGCACATAATCCTCCAGTACCATTTACCTGGCTTGCATTAGGTAGTCAAGGACGAGAGGAGCAATTACTGTATACAGACCAAGATAACGCTCTTATTTATGAGGATGTGTCTCCAGAAAACAATGAGGCGACTAAAAATTACTTTCTACATCTTGCAAATAGGATGAACAAACGCCTGCATAAAATAGGTTATGATTACTGCCCGGCAGATATGATGGGAAGTAATCCGCTGTACTGCTTATCACTTTCTGAGTGGAAAGCGCAGTTTTCTACATGGATTAAAGATCCGTCTCCAGAAAGCATGTTGATGTCAGGCATATTTTTTGACTACAGACTCGTATATGGGACCCAGGAACTAGTTGCGCAACTCACTACTTCTATCTATGACCAACTATCAACCTCTTCTGTATTTTTTAGATTTATGGCAAAGGATGCTCTTAAGAATCCGCCGCCGGTGAGTTTCTTTCGAAACTTTCTTGTGGAGTCAGATGGTGCGCATAAAGATGAATTTGACATAAAAAATCGTGCTATGGCTCCTTTAATAAGCGGCGCCAGAGTGCTTTCACTTTACCATAATTTACGTAACATAAATCACACCTCAGAACGTTTTGAAAAACTTGCAGAGCTCGAGCCTCAGAACAAAGAACTCTTTGAGAGTTGCGCTTACGCATTTAAAGCGCTTCTTAAATTTAGAGTCAGGCAAGGGCTACGCAATGATGATAGTGGCCGCTTCATTAAACTAGCGGATTTATCAAAAGAGGAACGTCTAAAACTAAAACGATGCTTTAAACCACTACGCGATTTACAAGAAGTGCTACGTGTACGTTTTCAAACTCAAAATTTGAGCTAGATGGGATTATTTACCACATCACCTCAAAAAGATTTTCCAAAATTTTGGACACAGTATCTCGCTGCTTTTGCCCTAGAGAAGAGCAAAGCAGGTTTTTTAGGTAGTACCCTAGATGGAAAAAAGCTTCACACCACCCGTTTTGTAGTATTTGACACCGAAACAACAGGTTTACACTATAAAGAAGATCGTATTCTATCTATAGGAGCGGTAACCGTTATCAACAATGAGATTTCTATAGCACAGAGCCTAGAGTTATATCTCAAGCAAGATATATACAAGCCTGAAAGTGCAAAAATACACGGCATCTTGCGCAATGGAAGCTATGAGCAACTAAATGAACAAGAAGCAATAGAAAGATGTCTTGAGTTTATAGGAACGGACATTCTTATAGGGCACCACATAGGTTTTGACGTTGCAGTAATTAATGCAGCACTAAAACGCGCTCAGCTGGGAAAATTAAAAAACAGAGTACTAGATACAGAAACATTGTACAAAAGACTTGTCCACCCTATAAACAGACCTTTACAAGAAAAAAGGTACACGCTAGATGAACTGGCCGAAGCGCTCAAAATTCCTCTACACGATAGGCACACCTCTGCGGGAGATGCGTTTATTACAGCCATTGCTTTTATAAAAATTGTAAAGCGATTAAACAGCGATGGAACTCTTACAGTAAAACAATTATTCAGAAAAAACTAGATGATTACAAAAGACACACTTTTCGTTTTTGATATAGATGGAACTCTCACAGATAGTATTCCTACCTATCTCCCTGTTATAACCAAAGTTCTAGCAGACATAGGGCTTCAAGATATAGACACCGATTATGACAACTATCTACACCACACAGATCTGTATGCGCTAGAGTATAATTACGAGCGTACTTTTAACAAGAAAGCTCCAGCCAACTTGAGATATGAGCTAGACCACTTACTGGGTGAAGAATTATCTAAATGTAGTCCCGTTACCGAAATTCCAGGCGCGCGCTCATTGTTATTAAAGTTACAAGAAATGCAAATTCCATTTGCTTATGGAACGGGTGCTTTTCCAAAAGCTACTGCTATAAAAATGGAGGGTTCTCAAGTTCCTTTTATTCCAGAGGTACTTGCAACTTCGTTACATAATATTTCTCGAGTGGGATTTGTAAAAGAAGCCATCGAGAAGTCTAAAGAATATTACAATAGAACGTCCTTTGATAATATCATAGCTGTAGGTGACGGACTTTGGGATTTAAAAGCCGCGCAAGAACTTGAAATTTCGTTTTTAGGAATAGGAACAAAAAATCGTGAAGCAATGCTAGATAATGGCTGTAAAAACTGGATAGAAGATTATAGAAAATTTGACCTAAACTCACTAAAGTAAGAAGCGCATACGGGTCAAGCTACAAACTATTTTTAATGAGTCACATTTTCGCGAAAGCGAAATCACTCATACTAACTTATTTCTCTTCTAAGATTTCCATCAGGTTTGTAGATCCTTGCATTTTTGCATGATCAAAAGCAGTGTTACCTTTCTCATCTTTATGAGACAAGTTGGCTCCATTTTCAATAAGCATTTGTGCAATTTCTGACTGGGCAAAAGTGGCTGCATAAATAAGCGCTGTCGCCTGGTTAAGATTTACAGCATTTACATCTGCCCCGCTCTCGATAAGAAGTTTTGCAATTACTGGATATCCTTTAAAACAAACACCCATAAGCGCTGTATTTCCAGAGCTATCCTTAGCGTTTAGATCTGGGTTATGCTTTAAAATAGCCTCGCTTATGTCTTGGTTTCCGTAGTAAGTGGCAAGTAATAAAGGTGTAGAACCACGTTGATCTTTAATATTTACAAGTTCTGGATGCGCAGTGATAATTGCATGTACCATCTCTAGATCTCCGTTGCGTATTGCATCAAATAATTTGTCATTCATAACTTACAGTCTATACTACATGGAGTTGCTTTTTGTGATTACTCCGAAAACATAAAGATAAAAACAAAAATGATACACTCCATTTAAATTAACTTCTCTTGCGAGAATTAATGCTTATTATTTTACTGCAGTTATATATTGAGGCAATAGTTATTTAATTAATTGTTAATTATAATTACCTTAAGAGCTCTACAGCATCTTAAAAAGTACTTTAGAGTTATAAAACGCACACTAACTATGAGTAATACTGCACTTTCTAACTGGCTTGAAAAAGATAATATAGCATCTACCGCTACTCGCGGAGTGATTGCTGGAGTATTAGGTGGTCTAGCAGGCACCATTGTTAAGAGCGCTATAGAACGAGCATTACCAGTAAGACAACCCAATACTGAGAGTGCACAACTTAAGCTAGTAGATAACATCTCTGAGAAGCTCACTGGCGAACCTATAAGCACATCAAATCGTGATCTCGCAGAACAATTAGTTAATATCCCTATTGGCCTTACATTAGGAGCTAGTTTAGGCTATGCAAAGCGTGATAGACCAGAAACCAACCTTGTAGAGGGAGCACTCTTTGGTACGACAGCATATCTCGCAACGCATGAAACCTCGCTTCCATTAATGGGCCTAGAAGATGAGCCTAAAGATATCCCTGTAAAATTACAAGCAAACGAATTTCTAGCTCATGTTGCCTTTGGAGTAACAGCAGAGCTCATACGAGGTTGGGTGGCACGTAAACTAGACGACTAGATGCTTGTTAAGATTTCGGCAGCTTTTTTGAGTGTCTCGTCATCTTTGGCGACACAAAATCTCAGCATTTTATAATCTTCTTGATTCACATTAAATACCGACGTTGGTATAGACGCTAGTTTATGGGTTGTGGTTAACGCTTTCGCGAAAGCGGTGTCACTCTCACTAGTAATTGCAGAATAATCCAGCATCTGAAAGTAAGTGCCTGCGGCAGGTTTTGCTGTAAATCGCGAACCTTCAATTAGGTTTAAAAATAAATCTCTTTTCTGCTGATAAAAATCGTTCAGTTCTAAATAATGACTAGGTTCCTTGAGGTACTGGGCAAAGGCTTTTTGGGAAGGATGATGCACTGAAAACACATTAAATTGATGTACTTTTTGAAACTCTACCATCAACTCTTTTGGAGCAACTGTATATCCCATTTTCCACCCTGTATTATGAAAAGTCTTCCCAAAGGATGCCGTAATAAAACTGCGTGCTCTTAATGCTGGGTAGCGAGCCACACTCTCATGACGCTTGTCATCAAAGACGATGTGCTCATACACCTCATCACTTAGTAATATTATATCTGTACCTTCAAGAATGCGCTCTAGCTCCAGCATATCTTCCTTATGAAGGATAGTTCCCGTAGGATTGTGTGGGGTATTAATAAATAACATTTTAGTCTTAGGCGTGATAGCATCTTCCACAGCTTTCCAGTTCACCTTATAATCTGGCGCTTTGAGTTGGATAGGAATCACTTTACCGCCATTTACAATCACTGCAGGCTCATAACAGTCATAAGCTGGTTTCAATATAATTACTTCATCATCTGTACGTATAAAAGCAGATACGATTGTGTAAATAGCTTGGGTAGCTCCAGCAGTTACTGTAACTTCTGTCTCAGGATGATAATCACTTCCATATAAGGTATTGAGCTTTTGAGTGATTTGTTCTCGCAAGCTGTAAACACCTTGCATAGGAGCATACTGATTATACCCATCAGTCATTGCCTTCGTAACTAGCTGTTGCAGTTTTGGATCACTATCAAAGCCCGGAAATCCTTGTGCAAGATTAATGGCTTGATGTTCGTGAGCCATTTTACTCATCACCGTAAAAATGGTAGTACTAACGTCAGGAAGTTTTGAATGAAAGTGCATCTATTGTCTTTGTGATTAAAGATAAGGTATCTCAAAAGATTACATACATACTTTGTAGTATCGGACTTTTACGTTCGTATAGGGCACTACATTATTTACCCATTTCTTGAGCGGTCTTCTCTAGTTCTGTATACCACTCTTCTCCAAATTTACGTATCAATGCATCTTTAGTAAATTTATATACAGGCACAGATAGTTCTTTCCCAAGAGAACAAGCATCACTACAGATAGGCCAGCGATGATAATTTACTGCCGAAAATGAGCTGTATTTTTGCACACGAATAGGGTACAAATGGCAAGAAATAGGTTTGCGCCACGACACTTCACCAGCATTGTAAGCATCTTCTATACCGCAGCTTGCCCATCCTTTATCATTAAAAGTCACATAAGCACACTCGGCTCCATTTACTAGTGGTGTCTCTAGCTCACCGTCACGCACAATACTCGTTCCTTGCTCCTCAATTGCCGCAATTCCTTCTGGACGCAAAAAAGGTTTTACCTTATCGTAAATATCTGCCATGATAGTAACCTCATCTTCTTCCAGTGGCGCGCCGGCTTCACCTGCGATGCAGCACTCCCCTTTACAAGCATTAAGATTACAGACAAAATCTTTTTCGATAATGTCTTCAGAAACGATGGTTTTTTTGAGTTGGAACATAGTTGGGCAAAGATACTTGGAAAGTATGAAGTAAGAATGTGTGAGTAGCGAGATTATTTATGGTTGTATAAAATTACGCTTTCGCGAAAGCGTAACTCTCACACTAACTACTCTGCGTACATCTTATCAATGAGTGCTTTATATTTTTGCTGAACTACTTTGCGCTTTATTTTTAGTGTAGCCGTGATTTCACCAGCTTCTATGCTGAACTCACGAGGAAGCAATGTAAACTTCTTTATCTTTTCAAATGTTGAAAATTCTTGCTGCAACTCGTCAAATCGTTTTTCAAAAAGTGCTACGACCTTATTATTCTTTATGAGCTCCTCCATGCTCTCAAATGAGATACTTTGCTCATTTGCATACTTCTTTAAGTTTTCAAAATTAGGAACGGCAAGTGCCGTCACATATTTCTGCTGATCACCTATTACTGCAATTTGTTCAATGAGAGCATCACTGATAAGTGCTGTTTCTAACTTTTGAGGAGCTATGTATTTACCTCCAGATGTTTTCATTAAATCCTTGATTCTATCTGTGATGTATAGATTTCCATGCTCATCTAATCTCCCTGCATCTCCTGTACAAAACCATCCGTCCTTAAAAACCTGAACTGTAGCTTCTGGCTTTTTATAATAACCTTGCATGACTCCAGGGCCTTTTACAAGGATTTCATCATTATCTCCTATTTTAATCTCAGTACCTTCTATGCTTTTTCCAGCAGAGTTGAATTCAAAATTTGTGTATCCAAATAAAGAAACTGTTGCGGTAGTTTCTGTAAGGCCATAGCCACATTTTACATCAAGACCAAAGGAGTGAAAAAATGAAACCATCTCTGCCCCAAGAGGTGCTCCACCACAAGGCATAAATTTAATACGCCCTCCAAAGAGTGCACGAAGTTTGCTTAACACAAGCTTATCTGCAATCTTATATTTGAGATTTAGTGCTAGTGGTACTTTTTGCTCAAGTCTTTTGTGCTTATTGTAGTAGTCACTACCCACACCTAGCGCCCAGCTCGCGAGTTTCTGCTTTGTAGGCGAAGCTTCTTTTGTTTTTGCTTGTATCGCAGCATAAATTTTTTCAAAAATACGAGGCACCGTACACATAACTGTTGGTCGTACTTCCTTGAGCACCTCTGCAATTTTCTTTGGGTCTTGGTTAAAATACACTTCAATTCCCATGTGCAAACAGAAAAACACCCAGCTACGTTCAAAGATATGACTGAGTGGTAAAAAGCTTAACGACACATCTTGATCTGATATATCTAATTCATATTTATGCGCTGCGAGGGAAGCTCCTATATTAGTATGGTCTATCATCACACCTTTAGGTTCTCCTGTAGTTCCAGAGGTATAGATGATACTCGCTAGGTCCTTTACATCAAGATCTTGCTGTCTTTTTAAATAGATCTCTTCAATTTCTTGAGTAGGGCTAGCGGCAACAAAATCTTCTAAATACATAGAAGAAACAGATGACTTTAACTTTATGGTATCTGTGAGAGCTACTATAAGCTTTAAATAGGATGAGCTTTCTAGAAGCCCATAAGCCTGATCGTATTCATGCTGATTACCCACAAAAAGCAAACTTACCTCAGCATCATTAATTACGTAGTCTACTTCTTTTGTAGAGCATGTTGCATAGATAGGTACCGTAACTGCTCTTATGCTCATTATCGCAAGATCTGCAATAATCCAGTTAGGCATATTTTCGGCAAAGATGGCTACGTTATGCTGTGTTCCAATCCCAAATTGTAGCAAGCCCTTAGCAAGGTTTTCTACTTGCTCATACATTTTCTTCCAGCTTATACCTTCCCAAGTATTAAGTGTCTCATTCTTTACGTAAAGCGCATTCTTGTTTTCAAAGCGTAGCGCATTTTCCTTGACATTTACTACTAGGTGTTTGTAATCCATAAACTGTAATTAATTACGATATTTAATCATTGAGGTTTTCCAAAATTAAACATTAATAGCCCGTTTCTTCTTTTATTAACCGCAGTAGCGTGTATTAACACGCTTTTATTAACCTCTGTTAATAGAAATGAAGCATCCTTGTAGAAAACCTTATATTTATCTAACATACAGTTGTACTTAACACAGCAACTATTCTTAAAATTCTCTTCTATGAAACTCTGGCCTCTCTGTCTCTTTTTTACTGCTTTTATAGGTACTGCTCAAACTCCTACAGATGTACTCATAGATCAACATCTCAAGAAAACTCTAATTGAACATAAAGCCTTTGTGAGCATTCCTAACTTGCCTTCAAACCCGGCTTTAATGCTAGAGAATATTGCCTTTGTAGAAGAACGCTACAAGGCGCTAGATTTTGCAACCAGCTTATTAGAAACTAGCACGCTCCCTATTCTTCTTGTAGAGAAGGAGTATGACCCGAATTATAAAACGGTGCTCTTTTATGTTCATATAGATGGACAGGCAGTAAACCCCGCAACCTGGGATCAAGAAGATCCTTTTAAACCTGTACTCAAGGAGAAAGACAGCTCTGGAAACTACAAACCGATTTCTTGGAATCAATTAAACACTAAAATTGATGATGACTGGCGTATTTATGGCCGTGCCGCTGCAGATGATAAGGCACCTATCATGATGTTTATTACTGCGCTACAACTTTTACAAGAACAACAGAAAGAACCTGCTTTTAATATCAAGGTGATTTTTGACCCAGAGGAGGAGTACAGCTCGACGGCGTTGCTTTCTACCTTAGACACTTATAAAAGTAGATATGCCGCAGATTATTTTGTGGTAATGGATGGTCCTGCTCATGATTCTAACAAGCCTACACTCACCTTTGGATGTAGAGGGATTGCTACTGCTGCAATTACCACTTACGGTGCCCGCCTACCTCAACATAGCGGTCATTATGGCAACTATGCGCCTAACCCTGTTTTTAGACTTGCAAACTTACTTACAACGATGAAAGATGATGAGGGCAAGGTGCTCATTGAAAATTATTATGACGGAATTACAATCACCCCAGAAACGGCACAAGTACTCTCTTCTGTACCTTTTGAGGTAACTGAATTCAATAAAAAACTTGGTGTTCACACCGCCGAAAAAGTAGGAAGTTCATACCAAGAAGCGCTGCAATTTCCTTCTCTAAATATTAGACAGATAGGTACTTCATGGACTGGCGAAGGTTTAAAAACGGTAGTTCCAGAGTATGCCATAGCACATCTAGATATACGCCTTGTTCCTGAAACAGACGGTGATGCACAACTGGAAAAGATTAAAAATCATATCACTGAACAGGGTTACCATCTTATAGACCGAGCACCCACAGATGAGGAAAGGCTTACCTACCCTAAGATAGCCACTTTTACGGGCAAGACCTCCGTAAACGCGTTTAGAACAAATCCAGATGATGCTTTTGGTAAAAAGATGAGGGGAGCACTATCACAATCTTTTGGTGAAGACCCAATTACTATTAGAATGATGGGCGGCACTGTGCCTATTGTTCCCGTGATTAAGGCGCTAGATATCCCTACGGTTATACTTCCACTGGTTAACATGGATAACAATCAGCACAACCCTAATGAGAATATACGCATAGGGAATATTAGAAAAGGCATCAAGGTATGTCTAGCTTTACTTGAGACAGCTTTTTAAGGAGGTTTTTATGCTATTACGCTTTCGCGAAAGCGAACTAACACGCACTGGTGAGAAGCATTGCATAAAAAGCAAAACGTCCAACTTATAATAAGTTGGACGTTTTTATTGTGTACTTACGCTTTCGCGAAAGCGTTATTTATTTACTTAATATCAAAACGATCTGCGTTCATCACCTTAGTAAACGCCTTGATAAAATCTGCAACAAAACGTTGCTCTCCATCATTTGCTCCATAAACCTCGGCAATTGCTCTAAGCTCTGTGTTTGATCCAAAAATCAAATCTGCACGAGATCCTGTAAACTTCATCTCACCGGTGCGACGGTCACTTCCTGAGAATAATGTCTCATCAGAAGAAAGCTCCTTCCAAGTATATGTAAAGTCTAGTATGTTTGTAAAGAAGTCGTTTGATAACTGTCCAGGTCTATCTGTAAATACACCTACTTTAGTACCGTTATAGTTTGTACCTAATACACGTAAACCTCCTACAAGCACTGTCATTTCTGGAATAGAAAGTCCTAGTAATTGTGCGCGATCTATAAGCATTGCTTCGGCAGCTGTTGCTTTTTGTGTATGACTCACATAGTTTCTAAAACCATCTGCTTTAGGCTCAAGATAACCAAAGCTATCTACATCTGTTTGCTCTTGTGTAGCGTCTGTGCGTCCAGGTATAAATGGTACTGTAACTTCATGACCAGCGTCTTTTGCTGCCTTTTCTACTCCTACTGACCCTGCAAGAACAATAAGGTCTGCCATAGATACATCTCCATCAAAATCACTCTGGATAGTACCGTAAACATTAAGCACTTTATATAACTGCTCTGGGTTGTTTACTTCCCATCTGTTTTGCGGTGCAAGACGGATGCGTCCTCCATTTGCCCCACCACGCTTATCAGAATTTCTGAACGTAGAGGCAGATGCCCACGCTGTAGAAACCATTTCTGAAACCGTAAGTCCTGATGCTGCTATTTTTACTTTTAAAGTAGCAATCTGATCATCACTTAATGAATATCCAGCATTACTTGGTACTGGATCTTGCCATAATAACTCTTCACTAGGTACTTCTGGCCCTAAGTATCTCTCTACAGGTCCCATATCACGATGTGTTAACTTATACCATGCTCTTGCAAATGCATCTTCAAAAGCTTTGTGATTTTCGTGAAATTTTTGTGAGATTTTTAAATATGCTGGATCTACTTTTAGCGCAATATCTGCTGTAGTCATCATAAGACGCTGTCTCTTTGATGCATCTCCCGCCATAGGTGCCATCTTAGCATTTGATGCTTCTGTAGGTGTCCACTGGTGTGCACCTGCTGGGCTCTTGGTAAGCTCCCAGTCGTAATTTAATAGTACATCAAAATAATCTGCATCCCATTGCGTAGGGTTAGGTGTCCAAGCTCCTTCTATACCAGAAGTAATGGTATCATCAAGTACTCCTGTACCAAAGCTATTTTTCCACCCAGTACTCATTTCTTCAATATTAGCTCCATGAGGCTCTGTTCCTACATACTTGTCTGGATCTGCTGCACCATGCGCTTTACCGAAGGTGTGACCTCCAGCTACTAGCGCTACCGTCTCCTCATCATTCATTGCCATACGACCAAAAGTCTCTCTTACATTTGCTGCAGAACCCATAGGGTCTGGAACTCCGTTAGGTCCTTCTGGATTTACATATATCCAACCCATCATTACTGCTCCTAATGGCGCCTCTAACTCGCCCTCTGCATAACGCTCATCATTTGCTCCCCACTCTGTCTCGCTTCCCCAGTAGATATCTTGTTCTGGTTCCCATACATCTTCACGTCCTCCGGCATAACCAAAAGTTGGGAACCCCATAGATTCTAATGCGCAGTTACCTGCAAGCACCATTAAATCTGCCCAAGAAATTTTATTTCCATATTTTTTCTTGATAGGCCATAATAATAAACGAGCCTTATCAAGGTTTCCGTTATCTGGCCAACTATTAAGTGGTGCAAAACGTTGTGTTCCAGAGCTTGCTCCTCCACGTCCATCACCTATACGGTAAGTTCCCGCACTGTGCCAAGCAAGACGGATCATAAATCCTCCATAGTGACCATAATCTGCAGGCCACCAGTCTTGTGAATCTGTCATTAAATCAAGTACGTCTTGTTTAAGAGCACTAAAATCAAGACTATTAAATGCCGCAGCATAATCAAAGTCACCTCCTAGTGGATCTGATTTTGTAGCATTCTGTCTAAGTATATTTAAACGAAGTTCATTAGGCCACCAGTCACGATTAGTTGTACCGCCACCTGATGTTTGTTTATGTGCGCCTCCCATGAAAGGACACTTTGCCGCTTGAGATTCATCGTTAAGATCAAATGTTTCTGTATTTTTCATTCCAATAGGTTTTTCTAGGTTGATATGGTAAAAATATTTAATATCTATTTAGCCAACTATAGTTTATCATTAGAATAAATTAAAGTTTAATAGCCAAAAACTATGACGGTAATTTATATAGAACATTACATGTGTTTTAAATAAAATGTTACCAACTTATTAATAGTGCATTAAGTTACGTATTGTATTTATAATTCTCCTCACTAATGCATTATGTATCCTTTAATTAAGGCTACCTTTGCGCGCATTTTAAAATGAATATGCAATGAAAATAGATCTTAAAGAAATACTTACTGCCGCAATGGTGCTATTTGCTGTAATTGATATAATAGGGAGTATTCCTATTATATTAAAACTGCGAAAAAAGGCAGGACATATACAGAGTGAGAAGGCTGCCTTAGTAGCACTTATTGTAATGATTCTATTTGTATTTGTAGGGGAGAGCATACTAGGACTCATAGGTGTTAATGTATATGAATTTGCAGTAGCAGGTTCTTTTATTCTATTCTTTATAGCCCTAGAAATGATTCTAGGAGTTAGTATTTTTAAAGATGATGATGGTATTAGTGCAAAGACCGTATCTGTGTTCCCACTCGCCTTTCCATTAGTAGCAGGACCAGGTACTCTTACCTCGCTTCTTGCATTACGTGCAGAATATGACCTTAGCAATATTATAATTGCTATAATACTCAACATCTTACTAGTCTATATCGTATTAAAAACTTCTAAACACATAGAACGCTTCTTAGGAAAGAACGGTATTGCTGTAATACATAAAGTTTTTGGTGTAATTTTGTTAGCAATCGCTGTAAAGCTTTTTACCGCAAACATTCAAGAACTCTTTAAGTAATACTATGAAGTTTATAATCCCTATTGGAATCTTACTGGCGCTAGGCCTTCTTATTTATAATGTAACGTTACTAGACTTTTCTAATCTCCTTGAAGGTGAAAGCAGCATTGCTTTAATAGGAGTTATTGCGTGTGCGTGTGCGATCTTGTTATTACTTATTTTACGTACCTCTCGCAAGATTGCAAAGAAACATAAATAGCATACAGTTACATTAAGTATATAATGTATGGGTTATATATCTCGTAAACAATACCAACAATTAAAGTGAGTATTGCTAGTGCTGTAAAAGCAATGTGCAACTTTTGATACCATAGATTACGTCGCAACTTCCAGATGAGTTTCTCATCATCTAGATCTTCTATTTGGGCCAGAATAATAGGTGGCTTTAGATAAAAAGGACTTACAGATATACCGTGACGTATAAGTAGTGCAGCACTGTTATCTAGCAATCTAAAGATGATTGCGATAATATACACATATACAGCTACTACCATTAACATAGGTTATTCTTTTTCAAGGGTAAGTTCTATTACTTTTTGAATTACGGCGTCTTCTTTATTTACCATCATCTCAAAAGCATTGTTATCAAAAAGCTGTCTAGCCATCGTAGCTTTGAGGTATTTCTTATACAAGTCTTTATACTTACTTGCTTTCAAATTAATCTGTCTAAACTGTGCGAAAGATATAAAATCTTCTACTACTTGATCTGATATAACAACCTCTTCTTGAAATTGCTCCATACTCAAGCTGTTGTAGTACGTTCTATCTTTTTCTAATTGCTCAAAGATAAATAAGCGCATATATCCAGAACGTAGCACATAATTGAGATGCTCAACCTCATAGTCTGTATTTTTAGGAACAAAAATGTCTGGTATGATTCCGCCTCCGCCGTATACAATTTTACCTTTAGGAGTTCTAAATTTAAGAGAGTCTGCCACTTTGATGCTATGTACACTACGTAGCTCGCCGTTTTCATATCTATTGAGATAATCTTCAAAATAATCTTTATCTCCTAGCTCATAAGGCTTCTGTATAGAACGTCCAGTAGGAGTGTAATAACGAGCAATAGTTAATCTTACAGCACTGCCATCACCTAAATCCATTTCTCTCTGCACAAGCCCTTTACCAAAGGATCTTCTACCCACTATTACTCCCTTGTCATTATCTTGTAATGCTCCCGCAACAATCTCACTAGCACTTGCAGAGTTCTCATTGATAAGTATAAACACTTCTCCTTCTTCAAAAATACCACCGTCATCGGTGTAGCTATTTGATATGTTTCCTGTTTTATTTTTTGTAAAAAGTATGAGCTTGTCTTCTTCTAAGAATTCATCTACCACTCCCTCTGCACTAGAGATATAACCTCCTGGGTTATCCCTTAAATCTAGTGCAATTTTAGTCGCTCCATTATTTTTAAGATCTATGAGCGCTTTCTTGAACTCTTCATGAGTAGACTCTGCAAAACGGTTAATCTTGATGTACCCAAGATTATTTGTAAGCATATAACTGCCTACCACACTAAAAATAGGCACATGATCACGTTTAAAATTAAATGTCAAAAGGTCTTTAACTCCAGGTCTTTTAATTTTGATTTCAATAGGTGTTCTTGCTTTACCCTTTAAAATACTAGATAGAGAGTCATCTGTAATTTCTTTGGTAGATAAATTGATGCCATCTGCATAAACAATGCGATCTCCACCTTTGATTCCGGCACGAGCACTAGGCCCTCCTTTAATAGCTTGTATTACCGCTAGCGAATCATTATAAGGATAAAAACTCACTCCTATCCCTACAAAATCGCCTTTCATATTCTCCTCCATAGCGCTATACTCGTCTGGTGGTATGTAAGTAGAATGTGGGTCTAGATTGTCTAAAATACCATTTACAGTAACATCTACAATGCTATCTGTATTAATGACATCTACATACTCATAATCTATGTAATCGATAAGCTTATTAAGTTTATCCTTTTTTGCATTTGAAGTAAACAACGCGGTATCATTATACCCAAAATCTAATAAGCTTCCTAGCAAAATGCCTAAAGCAATGCCCAAGCCAAAGAGTAGGGGAATATATTTGCGTTGTATTTTCATTTATGAATCGATATCTTGAAGATGTACTATCTCAACGCCGGCTTTTTCTAAAAATTTCACACCCGTTAGATCTTTATAAGCATTATGATATACAACACGCTTAATACCTGCTTGATGTACTAATTTACTGCAGTCCTTACAAGGACTTAGTGTGATGTATAACGTAGCTCCATGGCACGATTGTGTAGAGCTAGCAACCTTTAAAATTGCGTTTGCCTCAGCATGTAATACATACCACTTCGTATTATTTTCATCGTCTTCACAAATATTTTCAAAACCAGTAGGTGTACCATTATATCCATCAGAGATAATCATCTTGTCTTTTACAATGATCGCTCCCACTTGCTTACGGTTGCAGTACGACAGTTTTCCCCACTCTCGAGCCATTCTCAAGTAAGCGATGTCATATTTATGTTGTTTTGAAGCCATTAGCTATTGTGATGTATGTATGTACGCTTTCGCGAAAGCGTGAAAAAAAATATAATATATAACTTATTTACACACTACTAAAAGCATGCAAAACAATTATTAAAAATTAATGCTAGAAAGTGCTGTTTTAAACACTGGAATGGCGACTCCAATCACTATGGACGAAATAACCATTACCCAATCCCTAAGTGAAAATCTAAAAATTGCTTGGCCCACAAAACTTATGACAAGCACTACAAATACAATGATTAATTGTGCTGCTTCTATACCTAAGGTATATTCTATTAATGGTAGCAGCTTACTTTCTGAGCTTGCTGTCATCATTTTAAAATATGTAGAAAAACCTAGCCCGTGAATTAATCCGAAAAATAGCGCTGCAAAAAGGTGAATACCTATCTTCTGATTGCGATTCTTTTTACCAGCTGTAAAAATATTATATAGAGCAGTAATTAAAATTGTTATAGGTATAAGAACCTCTACTAATGATGAATTAACTCTTACAACTCCATAAGCCGATAGTGCCAGCGATAAGGTATGACCCAGTGTAAAAATGGTTACTAATGTCAATAGTTTTTTCCAGTTAGAAAACAAGTACGGCACTGTGAGTACTACTAAAAAAAGTATGTGATCATAGGCGTTCCAATCTAGTACGTGGAAGAGGCCTTCTTTAAAATAAAATAAGAATGAATCCATCTAAAAAAATTAGGGGTTTTATCAAATGTACAAATTAAAAATCTTGATTAAATAGCTATCTTTGATGCTTACTTTAAATTAAGAAATATGTCTTTTTCAGATTTATATGATAGCGGGTTCCGCAAGAGAAACGAAGATCACTTTGCATCTATTGTGAGAGTGGCAATGGATGATGGTGTAATTTCAGACAAGGAAAAAGCTTTTTTAGACAGGCTTGCTCGTAACCTTTCTATATCTGCAGAGGATTATGAAATTATTTTAGGAGACTACATGTCTCATCCTATTAACCCTCCTACTACTTATGACAGAAGGTTAGAGCGTTTATACGATCTTACACGTATGATTCACATTGATCATGATTTTGAGGAAGAAGAACCTCTTTTAATAAGACTTTCTATAGGTTTAGGTTTTGCTACAAGTAATGCACCTTATGTTGCACATAAAGCACTTACTCTTGTAAGAGAAGGTACTGATCTTGATACATTTCAAGATGAAATCAAAAATATGAGCCGCTAGATTATAGCTTTTATCATAAATTAAAAAGGGGAAGATCTCATGAAGATCTTCCCCTTTTTGATTATTTTTTAAGAAGATTTTACTCTTCCTCTTCTTCTAAAGAAAGTACTTCTTTACTTTTTCTTTTATAACGCGTTAAGAGTCTCTCTATGGTTTCAAAAAGAAGCTCTGCATCTATAGGCTTTGTTAAGTAAGCATTCATACCTGCTTCCTTTGCTGCATCTTGCTCTTCTTGGGCCGTTCTAGCAGTAAGCGCTATAATAGGTAGTTTACTTATTTTACTATTAGAATGACTTCGTATCTGCACTGCAGTATCAAGCCCATCCATTATAGGCATCGTAAGATCAAGTATCACTAAATCATAAGTGTTTCTGTCTAAAAATTCTAGAACACGCTCACCATCTTTTGCAATATCTATACTATAAGCACCATGATCTACAAATAGACGAAGCATTAACAACTGATTCACCTCAACATCTTCTCCTAATAAAATACGTGGCTTTTTACCGGCAGCTTTTTTATTCTTTGTCTTCTTAGCCTTTTCTTTCTTCTCTCGTTTCTGGTTATGAGAAACTCCCATATACACCGTAAAACTAAATGTAGATCCTTTGCCCTCTACACTGCTTACCTCAAGATCACTCTCTAACAAGTGTGTGAGTTGTTTTACGATACTAAGTCCTAATCCAGATCCTCCAAAAAGACCTCTTTTTTCTAGCTGTGTAAAGCTATCAAAAATACTATCTATCTTCTCCTTAGGTATTCCTATTCCAGTATCTGTTACTTCAAAAGTGACAGGGATTCTTCTCGCATTTTGAGAATCTGTTTTTACACAGAATTTTATATTTCCTTGATGCGTGTATTTAAGTGCATTCTCTAATAAGTTTACAAGGATTTGATTGATTCTAAGATGATCACCCACTAAGAAACGTGGAATCTTTGAACCCATCTCAAACTCAAAAGAAAGTCTCTTCTCATCTGCTCTGAGTTGATAGGTTTTCCCTAAAACTTCTATAAATTCCTTAAAATCAAAGCGCCTCTTTTTAATTTCTAACTTGCCTGCTTCAATCTTAGATATATCCATCAAGTCATCTAGAATAGTCACTAGGTTCTTAGATGAATCTTTTACAATATTAAGGATGTCTAGTTGTTCTCTTGTGATATCTGTATTTTCTAGCACAGAAAGAAAGCCCACAATACTATTGAGCGGAGTACGAATTTCGTGGCTTACGTTTGCAAGAAACTTATTCTTAAAACTACGCTGTATTTCTAACTCTTGATTAAGTTCTTGTGTGATATTAAAACCTATGATAGACTCATTACGCACCTGCTTAATCTGATGTACCGTCTTATAGTGATCTGTGAGATCGTTTAAAATTACGACTAACGTATCGTCATCTCTTAATATGGTCTTTATATCTAAGAAATAAAGTTTTCCTAGCACCTCTACTTGAACACAAAAGAAAGTATGTTCTTTTTTTGTCTCCTCAAAGACATTCATCAGTGAGTAGAAAAATGGGTGAAACTCTGTTATATCAGAGTTTTTGCTAATAGAAAATAGGTTTTGATCTGAGTCTACAACGTTCAGTCCTCTATTAACAATAAGTAATTGTGTGGTTTTATTAAAAAAATCCTGTCTTAGGTTATCAAGCATTTTTAAGCAATTGCGCTGCTACGTCATTAAACAGCTGTTCAACATTTTCTCCGGTCTTTGCACTGGAAAGATAGCTATGTTGAACATCTTGAGCCTTGAGAGCTGCCATGATTTCATCCTTATCGACTAAGTCTACTTTATTTCCGATAATGTGCACAGGCACTTGGGGATACTTATCTTTTAAGTGACTTAAATTATATTTTAAATCACCATATGTTACTGCTCTAGATGCATCAAACACATAAATAAAGCTAGAAGCTCCCATTAAGTATGATGGTCTATATTTTGTAAAATCATCTGTTCCTTCTACGTCCCATATGATTAACGTTACTTTATCGGAGTTAATAGCTACCTCCTTCTTCATTATATGCACACCAATAGTCACTACATAGTTATCTGAGAAATTATTCTCAACAAACCTGCGAAGCAGTGAAGACTTACCAACACCAAAATGTCCTAGTAATACTATTTTTTTAGATACGCTCATCTGTAAAATACTCTTTTAATTTTTTGGTAAATTTTTGATTGTCACTTAAATCATCTTTGTTTATCACAAACTGAGCAAAGTCAAGTAACACATCATCAAGTTTATTTTTATATTCATCATCATAAATACCGCTCAAAATTACGGCAATATAATATTCTGAGAAATTTTGTAAATGAATAGTATAGAGTTGATAATCTATCCTCTCTAATTCCATATCCCCTCTCTCAAAAGCGTCCTCTGCAAAGCTTTTTATGGCCGTGAGCATACCCGCCATCATATCTTTGTCCATCGTTTTGGTTTTTGAATAGCTTGCTTTAAGCAATCCAGAACCTTTTTCGATTACAAGTATTTGTTCAATATACGCTTTATATTCTTCTTTAAGCAGTGCCGCTGCAGTAGGTCTTTCCTTACCCTTAGACTTAAACATACTTCTAAATGAAAATGCATTATCTATTTTCTCACTTATGGAGTCGTTAAGCTTTTTTATTTCTGCTTGGACATACCTTTTTATCATTTTACCCATAATAGGGTATAATGCTTCTACCACAGCATCCTGAGAATTTTTAATTTCAGATTTTAATGTTTGGGTTATTGTTGGCCCTAGAGTTTCGGGCATCTCTTTTACAAAGTTCAACAAACGTTCATCTAGAATAGGACCTACTCTATCTGATAAGTGTTGCTGTCTCTCTTCTAGGTCTTTGAGTTTTCTGTATATATCATTCTCAGGCTTTTTCTCATCTGTGAGTAAAAGCTCTTTTAAAATTTCAAGACGTTCATCAGTTGTCATTAAAAATTTTCAGAGATTGATCTAAGCTTTTATATTCTCACCAAGACGTATGAGCATATCACCTAAGCTATCACGGCTTACCTTTCTATTATCAAGGTCTTGAGTTTTATCATCAAGTGCCTGTTCAAGATCAGAAATACGAATATTTACATCTGTACTTAGATTATCTATAGCCGTCATGATCTCTTTACGAGCATCATCTACATAAGAGAGCATTTCTTCACGCTTTTGTGTGATATCTGCCTTTAGAGTGTCAAATTCGTGATTATATTCTTGAATATTTTCACCGAAAATGAGGTTCTTGATAGCCTCAATTTTAGAATTTGCAACATCAGGTAGTTGCTCATTCTGTGTAGGGTCTTTTTTAGCCATAATAGTAGTAGCCTTGATATTTGTTTAATCAAATATAAAAAAAATCCCCCGCCTTATGAGTTTTAATCCCTCTTAACTCAACAATTAAGACTCCTTCATGAAACTTTCGGCTTTTTCGACCATTAATTTGCTTCCACAAAAGAAAGGAACTCGTTCATGCAGCTCTGTAGGTTGAAGGTCTAAAATAGCTTCAAAACCATCACTTGCTTTACCTCCTGCTTGCTCTGCTATAAAAGCCATAGGGTTGCATTCATACAGTAAGCGTAGTTTACCATTGGCTGCTTTTGAGCTTTTAGGGTACATATAAATCCCTCCTTTAATCATGTTTCTGTGAATATCAGAAACTAAAGAACCTATGTATCTAGAAGTATATGGACGGTCGTCCTTTTCTTCTTGACAATATTTTATATATCTCTTCACTCCATCTGGGAAGTGAACATAATTACCCTCATTTACAGAATAAATACTGCCCATTTCTGGAAACTGCATGTTAGGGTGAGAAAGGTAAAAAGTACCAATCGCTGGATTAAGTGTAAAACCATTAACACCGTGACCTGTAGTATAAACAAGCATAGTAGAAGTCCCATAAACGATATAACCTGCTGCTACTTGCTCTCGCCCTTTTTGTAAAAAGTCCTCCATAGTTACTGGAGTTCCAGCTGGAGTAACACGTCTATATATAGAAAAGATGGTTCCTACAGAGACATTTACATCAATATTAGAAGAGCCGTCTAGAGGATCCATAAGTAATATGTACTTATTATTATTATCCCCATTTTGACCTTCTAAAGAGATAAAATCATCATTCTCTTCACTAGCTATTCCACATAATATGTTTCTGTTAGTAAGTGTACGTATAAAGGTGTCATTTGCCATTACGTCCAGCTTTTGCTGATCTTCACCTTGGATGTTTGTCTCGCCAGCTGCGCCCACGATATCTACAAGGCCAGCCTTGTTCACTTCGTGGTTTACTACTTTGGCCGCAAGGCGGATAGAGTTGATCAAGCGAGAAAGTTCTCCAGAAGAATACTGGAACTCAGCTTGATTTTCAATAATAAACTCTCCTAATGTTTGGTTTTTTCTTGACACGATACGTGTTTTTTGATTTAGTGCAAAAGTAACTTTAATCTTAAATTACTACAACGTTTTCGTTTAAGAATAGTTAATGTAATTATTTACCTTAGCGTCGCTTAGACAAAAACAACCCTATTTATGAACATCTCTATTCAAAAATCAACACCAGAAGATATGCCCGCTGTACTGGGTCTCATAAACGAACTAGCAGTTTATGAAAAAGAGCCAGAAGCAGTAAAGATTACAGAAAAAACGCTCTTAGAAAACGGTTTTGGTGAGCATCCTCTTTTTACTTGTTTTGTAGCCAAAACAGCAACCGAAGTTGTAGGTATGGCATTATGCTACTTCCGCTTTTCTACTTGGGATGGAAAATCATTACACCTAGAAGATCTGGTGGTAAAGGAATCTTTACGTGGCAAAGGAGTGGGGCAACAGCTCTATGATCAGGTTATGATTTTTGGAGCAGAGAGCGGTGTAAAACGTGTAGAATGGGTTGTGCTAGACTGGAACACTAGCGCTATCGAGTTTTACAAAAAAAGTAATGCAAAGTTTTTAAAAGATTGGCATCTTGTACAGATGGATGAGCAACGTCTTCAAGATTACATTAAAAAAATTAATGCTTAACAATTCTTGGTACTGTTGTGAGGTATACGCTTTCGCGAAAGCGTAACAACAACCCATACAACAACACATTCCCATTTGTTTATTAATAAGCTCTCTCTTGAAAGGAGCGACTCACTTAGAAAAGTAAGATTACCAATATGCAGGTATTTAAATTTGGAGGAGCATCTGTAAAAGATGCAGATGGCGTAAAGAATGTAGCAACTGTGCTGCAAACTATGGGGGCAGGAGAAAAGCTCGTTATAGTCTCTGCAATGGGAAAAACGACTAATGCCATGGAGGCTATTGTTACAGCTTACTTTGATGATAAAAGCAGTCTTCCAGAACATATAGAACACACGGTAGCTTATCACAGAGAGATAACTAATCATCTTTTTGAAAAAGGTGATGAAGTTCTTGAAAAAATAAAAGAACTCTTTGCAGAACTCAAAGGCTTTCTTGCCTGGAACAAATCGCCAAAATATGATTTTGTTTATGATCAAATCGTCTGTTATGGCGAGCTTATATCTACAACCATCATAAATGCATACCTTAACAAGCAAGGGCTTGCAAATACCTGGCTAGATGCGAGACGTCTTATAAAAACAGATAGCAGTTATCGCGATGGACGCGTAGACTGGAAGGCAACACAAGCAGCGATAAAAGAGCATGTAAACCCAAAGGTGCTTACTATCACTCAAGGATTTATAGCATCAGACAGTAATAACTTTACAACCACATTAGGCAGAGAAGGATCTGATTATACAGGTGGCATATTTGCATACTGCCTCGATGCAGAAAATCTGACTATCTGGAAGGATGTTCCTGGGGTATTAAATGGTGATCCTCGAGTTTTTAACAACACCGTTTTATTACATGAAATCCCATACGAAGAAGCAATCGAGCTTGCATTTTACGGAGCTTCTGTTATTCACCCTAAAACGTTACAACCGTTGCAACGTAAAGAAATACCGCTTTATGTAAAATCCTTCCTCAACCCTACGGCAGCTGGCACGATGGTAAGTAGCGTATCTACACTAGCACCTATGGTGCCGTGTTATATTGTCAAGAAAAACCAAGTACTCATATCATTATCTTCACTAGATTTCTCCTTTATGGTAGAAGATAATATTGCCGAAGTTTTCCAGTTGCTTTCTACTTACAAGCTCAAAGTTGACCTTATACAGAACTCTGCGATAAGCTTTTCTGTATGCGTAGATAACAAATTTAATGGCCTAGAAAAGCTTACAAAACAGCTCAAAGGGAAATTTAAAGTAAGAGTTACCACAGGTGTTTCTCTTTATACAATAAGGCATTTTGCACAAGAAGCTCTTGATAAATTTCAAGAGGATAAAACCGTGCTTCTCAAGCAAGTTGCTCAAAACACAGTGCAACTTGTGACACAAAACTAGAAGTATGCGGTCTCTAGGTTAATAAAATGTAACTATAGCAAACCCTATTTGTTATATTTGCCTACTTAAAATAACCACAAAAATAATGGGTCTAGTCACCGCCAAAGAAGTTGCACGAGCTATAAATGTCGATAAATTTGGCTTTATAGGCACCTTTGCTGGGTGGTCATTAATGAAGATTCTTAAAATCTCTTCTCTCAATAAAGTCTACGACCGCAATAAACATCTAGGAGATCTTGAATTCCTTAATGCATTGCTTGATGAATTTAATATCAAGTTTGAAATCCCAGAAGAAGATTTAAAAAGGTTACCTAAGGATGGTGCTTATGTAACGATATCAAATCACCCACTGGGTGGTATAGATGGCATATTACTGCTCAAATTAATGCTTGAGCAACGTCCAGATTTTAAAATCATAGCAAACTTTTTACTACACCGCATAGAGCCGCTCAAGCCTTATGTAATGCCAGTAAATCCTTTTGAAAACAAGAAGGATGTAAAGTCAAGTATCGCAGGTTTTAAAAGTGCGATATCTCACCTTAGAGACGGTCATCCTCTAGGTATTTTTCCTGCAGGAGAAGTCTCTACTTATAAAGATGATAAACTTATTATAGACAAGCCTTGGGAAGAAGCAGCTATGAAGCTGGTTAAAAAGGCAGAAGTCCCTATTGTACCTATATATTTTCACGCAAAAAATAGTAGGCTCTTTTATCAATTATCACGCTTAAGTGATACACTTAGAACGGCTAAGCTACCTAGCGAACTCCTCACGCAAAAAAATCGAGTAATAAAAGTACGCATAGGAAATCCTATAAAGGTCACAGCTCAAAAGGAACACGAGTCTCTTGAAGACTTTACAGAGTTTTTACGCAAGAAAACATACATGCTGGCAAATTCCTTTGAGAAGAAAAGTATTTTAAAAGAGATTCCTCAAAAATTAAAAACTCCAAAGGAACCTAAAAAGATTGTTACAGAAATGAGTAGCGATCTTATAGAAGACGAAATTTTACGCTTGCGCGAAAATGATCGTCGCCTTCTCACTAGTAAAAACTATGAAGTATATCTAGCTCCTGCTCAAGAGATGCCTAGCATTTTGAGAGAAATAGGAAGACTTAGAGAAATTACCTTTAGAGCGATAGGAGAAGGAACAAATGAAGCTATAGATCTAGATAAATTTGATAGGTACTATTATCACATGTTCTTATGGGATAATGAAGCAAATGCACTTGCAGGAGCCTATAGAATGGGTCTTGGATCAAAGATTTATAAAGAGCACGGTATTGACGGATTTTACCTTCAAGACCTTTTCCGTTTTGAGCCAGAGCTTCACAAAATGATGAGTGAGAGTATTGAAATGGGTCGTGCCTTTATCATAAAAGAATACCAACAAAAACCTATGCCACTTTTCCTTTTATGGAAGGGTATAGTACATACTACATTGCGCTTTCCAGAGCATAAATACCTCATAGGTGGAGTGAGTATTTCAAATCAATTTTCAAACTTCTCAAAGTCACTGATGATTGAATTTATGAAATCACACTATTACGATCCTTATATCGCACAGTTTATACGTCCTAAAAAGGAATGGAAAGTAAACCTCAAAGATGCCGATAAGGAGTTTGTTTTTGATGAGAGTAAAGCAGACCTTAATAAGTTTGACAAACTCATTGAAGAAGTAGAGCCAGGGTCGCTACGTCTTCCTGTGCTCATAAAAAAATACATTAAGCAAAATGCAAAAGTCATTGCTTTTAACGTAGACCCACTGTTTAATAATGCCATTGATGGTCTTATGTATATCCGCATTGCAGATCTACCAGAGAGCACTGTAAAACCTGTTATGGAAGAGTTTCAAGCAGAACTCGAAAAAAAATATAACCAGCGTAATACAGAAGAGGAGTAAAATACATCTACTCCTCTTTCTATATAAATCTTATACTACCTGTATTCTGGATTTTCAAAGTTCCAGCGAGTACCATCATCCCAGTCACCTCGAGAATTCCCATAAGCTGGATATCCCCCTTGTGCTTTGAGCATACTTGCAAGATGCAGTAAGTTATATGTCATGAAGGTCGTATTGCGATTTGTAAAGTCATTATTTTTTGCTCCACTTTCCTCATCATTATAACTAGCGCCAGGACCAGCTTCACCTATCCATCCGCAATCTGCTTGTGGCGGTATACTATAACCTATATGTTGTAATGAATACAGTGTACTCATGGCTACGTGCTTAATACCATCCTCATTACCGGTGATGATACAACCACCTGCTTTTCCATAAAAATAGTATTGCCCTTTCTCATTGCGGTTACCACTTTCTCCGTATAAACGTTCTATAAGCTTTGTTGCTACAGAAGATTTCTCACCAAGCCAGATAGGAGTTCCTACTACGAGAATATCTGCCTCTTCTATTTTTTTGAAAATTTCTGGCCATTCATCTGTCTCTTCTCCATGCTCTGTCATGTCATGATACACCCCAAAGGCTACATCATGATTTACAAATCTTAAATATTCTACAGTAACACCTTCTGCTCGCATAATATCTATAGAGACATCCATGAGTGCCTTAGTATGACTCATGTGAGGTGTTTTTTTGAGCGTGCAATTTATGTACAGCGCTTTTAGGTTTGAGAAATCAGGTTTTTCTTTCATATCTAAGATTTGACGTTCAAACTGTTAAAAGCTTACATTTTTTTAATACAAATTATATTAAAACTCGATTTACATAGCTTCAGACTTCTATTTACTATGGATAGTACGCTTTCGCGAAAGCGTAAAAATCAACCTTCCATTTGCGCCATCAAATCGTTGAGCTTATCTTGAGTAATAGGCTTGACAACAAAGTTTTTTACATTACTGTATGATTTGGCTTTCTCCTTATCTCTAGGATCTATGGAACTTGTTACAATAAAGATGGTAATTTTCTTAATTACTTCTATTGTAATAATACCATCTAAAAATTGCCACCCATCAAGAATAGGCATATTTATGTCTAACAGTATCACATCTGGGATTGCAGACTCTACGGTACCTCGCAATACAGGAGCAAGGTGATTGAGTGCTTGTTCTCCATCATGAAAAATTAAAAACCCCTTACAGAAGTTACTCATTTTCATTAATCGCTGTGCTCCAAAAACAAAAATTGGATCATCGTCTATTATGCAGGCTATATCTATTTGCTTCATCGCTTTAAATAAATTTTAAATGTAGATCCTTTACCTACTGTACTGTCTACTTGAACACATCCTCCTAATGCTTCAATCTGGTTTTTTACAATATATAAGCCTAAGCCTCTTGAACTTTCATTTCTATGAAAAGTCTTGTAGAGACCAAAAATTTTACTTCCGTGTAGATCTAAGTCTATTCCAAGTCCATTATCTGTAAAATGTATGATCGTATAATTATCATCTTGCGTAGCACTAACTACAACTTTTAACGGCTCATTCTCACGTCTGTATTTAATAGTATTAGATAGAATATTTAAGAATATACTTCTCAGATATTCTGGTATCGCCATAACCCTGAGCTGAGGAGACACGCTTACTGTTACAGTACCACAAACCTCATGAAATAAAGTGTTTAGGCTTGTGAGTGTCTTATCTATAATCTGGACTACATTGATCTCTACAAAATCATCTGAGGTGACATTTTCAAAAGAAGATACTTCGCTTAAATTCTCAATAGTTTCTTCTAGATTTCCAAATGCATTTTCTAGCATTTGAAATACAGAGGATTCTTCTATTTTAGGAATATCCTGTTTTAAAAAAGTCAATAACATATCCAAATTACTGGTATGTGATCTTAAATTATGCGAGACAATGTGTTTAAAATTTAATAATTTCTCATTTTGCCCTTCTGTCTTACTTAACAAATCTTCTATTTGATGGTTTGCATTTTTGAGAGATGTTATATCTGTTATCTGGCATATATAATAATCTGGACTTGAAATCTCAGATCTTACTAATGACACAGAAATAAGCGCCCAGATAGTTTTACCCGTTTTATGTATAAAACGCCTCTCTGCTTGATAGTTCTCAGTATCTCCAGATAGTAATTTATCTTTGAGAATTATATTAATAGCAAGATCTCCTGGGTAATTCAAATCGCGAAGTCTTAGTGCACTAATTTCATCTACTGTATATCCAAAAATCTTAGATACCTGAGGATTAAATTGCATCCACTCTCCTTTAAGTGAAATGAGAGCCACTCCATTAGGCGCATTTAGAAAGGTTTTTCTAAATTTTTGCTCTTTCTGTTTAAGCTCTAATTGTGCTTTTTTTTGAGAATCTATATCTTGAAAAATACCATAAATTTTGGTGCACGCTCCATTTTCAACTACTGGAACTCCTACAGATCGAACCCACTTCTCTTTACCACACGCGGTAATAATTATATAATGACCATCAAATTTTTGTGCGTGAGTAATAGCATTTTCAAAGTCTCGCTGTACCTTATCACGATAAAAACCTTCTTTATAAAATTTTATAGCCTGCATCACTGTAGGCTCAAAATCACAGGAAACTCCGTGTAACTTTTTTGTACCTGCACTCCAGTGCACTTTTTCTCCTCCCACATTAAACTCCCACATACCAATTGAGGCTGCTTCTTGTAGCAATAATGATACATCCTCATCAAGTGATGGGAATATTGAAGTGGGGGAATTAGAAGTTTTCATTTATAGGGTTGCTATAACATTCTGATTTACAGAATAGTTATATTACTTTGATAGACTAAAGTAGGTAATTTTAATTTAAATCACAGAGAAAAGCCAACTCTTAACCCTTTTGTGACATGTTGTTATAGCTGGTTTTAATAGAAATGCTTAATATCATAGAGTATTGCAATACTATTATATTGCCGCAATTATTTCAAATAGATAGACTACTTGCCGTTCCTTTTAAGAAAATCTAGTTGCAACTTCTCTAATAACATTAAGTAGACGCTCTGTGTGCTTTGTTGTCGTAAAGGGGTTCATAAATGTGGTTCTCAAATAGAATTCTCCACGTAAAGAGGTTCCCACAATATAAAACTCTCCATCCTCTAGCAATGCTTTTCGTATGTTTTGATTGATACGATTGATATCACCAGCGCTCGCTTTGTATCTAAAACATACAATATTTGAGACAGGAGCTAGCGCCACCTCAAAATCTTCTTGCAGCTCCACCAGCGTACCAAAATCCTTTCCCGCATCATAAAGCGTGGTAACAAAATCATCAAAAAATTGAACTCCATATGCATTTATAATAGCATAAAAGCGCAAGCTCATCATGCTTTTTGTACACTCAAAAGTCCTTTTGGCCAGGTTAAACCAGTCTGCATCTTCGTTCTTTTCCCAGAGATATTGTGCTTTTTGCTCAAAAGTAGCATAGCTCGCCGTACTTTCTTTAAAGACAACTGCAGTTGCCAGCGCACTTGTGCCCATCATTTTGTGACCGTCTATAATGATAGAATCGGCTTTATCTGCTCCATTTAAGAGATGTTTATACTTTGGTGAAAAAATAACTGCTCCACCATGTGCTGCGTCTATGTGAAACCATATTTTTTTTGCTTTCGCGAAAGCGTGAATCTCTTCTAAATCGTCATAAACCCCAGTACTTGTACTAGGTGCACTACCCACAATGGCTATCACTTCATAACCTTTTGCTACAGCCGAATCATAATAAGCATCTAGCAACTCTGTACGCATCTTGTAACCGTCATCTGCGGGCACTTTTATAATGCCTTCACTCCCAAGACCCATAATTCTAGCCGCTCTATCTACGCAATAGTGCGCCTCCTCAGATACCATAATAGCTAATTTACTGCTGTGTCCTTCATTCCAGACGTCATCTTCTGCCATCACTCTACGAGCAGCGAGTAATGCCGTAAGGTTTGCAAGCGTCCCCCCAGAAGTTAGAAATCCGTCGCCATTTTCAAAACCAATAGTTTTTGCGAACTGCTCGATTATTAATCGCTCAAGCGCGGTAGATGCTGCGCCCATCTCATAGACTGCCATCCCATTATTAAGCTGTGCGCTTAACAATGTGGCTAAAGCAGATACAGGCACCGTAGGCGCGACCTGATGACCTATATATTTAGGATGGTGCGTGTGTATCGATCTCGCGATAACAGTCTTAAAAAAGTCTGAGGTTGTATGAGCAGCTGAGATATACTCTTTCCAAAATTGATACTCATCTTCTGGTGTTGTCCATGTGATGACTTTCTCAGACTTTCCAGAGGTAGTGTCAGACAGATATTGAGATATCTGATTTACGAGATCTGTTCCTTCTTCTTTGAAGAGTGAGCTATCGTAGGCTTTTTTTAATAGGGATGTACTCATTACTTCTCAGACATTTTTGATTTTGTGTGCTCAAAAAAGTCATAAAACAATCCCTGCAATTGCTCCCATTTACGAGCATCTATGCTGTAATATTGGGCCTTGCCTTTAAACTGACTTTTTAAAACTCCTGCTCTTTTAATTACTTGTAAGTGCTGTGAAGTAGTGGGTTGCGAAAGCCTAATTTTTTCAGAAATATCTTGACATAGGCAGCCATCACAATCACCTATGTATTCTATGATAGCCACACGTGCCGGGTTAGAGAGAATCTTTGCCAGATCTGCAATCTGATTTGCCCTCATAGAATGTATATGCCTTTTTGTAACTCCCATAATATTGCGTTGTTTATACTCTAAAAATATACATAAATTGTAATATCGCTATATTACGATACAATATTTAACAAAAAAGCCCAGACTAGCTGGGCTTCTATTATACTAGAACCAAGGTTTTCTACCTACTTGGTATGTATTATAAAATTCTTCATCAGATTTCGTTAGATAAATAATACCCTCGATTAATCCTATTAATCCTGTTGCCCAGACTACTAGTACACCTATTCCTACACAAGAAAGAATAATACCCACAATACTTATAACAAGCATAATAATTCCTTCCTTTTGATATCCCAAAATAAACTTATGTACTCCAAATGCCCCAAGAAAGATCCCTAGAAGACCAGCGAGCATTTTTTTGTTATCAGTACCGTTAGTTACTTTATTCCACTCTTCTTTTGCACTATTGCCAAATTCATTGGCAGTATCTTTTGCTTCGTTAGCAAAATCACTTGCAGCTTTCTTTGCATCGTCTGCCATGTTTTTTGCATCATTACCTGGCTTGTCACCCGGTATTTTTTCGTCTTCTAAACTCATCTGGTTGGTTGTTGGTTAATTAGCTCTAAAACTACAAAAAAGATTGAGATACTTCTACGCTATTCTTCCTTTAAAAACTCACTATCAATAGGCTCCCACAATTCGATTTTGTTTCCTTCTGGGTCTAGTATCCAGCCAAATTTCCCATAGCTATATTCTTCTACCTCACCTACAATCGTAACACCTTCTTCTTTGAGGACAGCCAATAACGCAATTAGATCATCAACCCTAAAATTAAACATGAATTGTTTCTTACTAGGAGAAAAATAGGTCGTATCATCCTTCATGGGGCTCCATTGTGTAGAGCACTTCTTTCCGTTCTCATCACGCCACCAGAATGTCCAGCCGTATTGATCTGTAGGAATGCCTAGGTGATTTTTATACCACTCCTTTTGTGCATCTGGATCTTCACTTTTAAAAAACATTCCTCCTATGCCAGTGACTCTTTTCATAACGCTATATATTTAAGTGACTTACTCTTTCTTGAGAATAAATGCTGCAATAAGACTAACCACAAAACCAAGTATAAACGTCATTACAAACATCATAAGTCCAGCAATAAATGACATCTCTGTACCGCTATATTGACTATACATTTCCCTTTGAGCCTCAAGCTGAGAGATAGCAACTGGATTCTTTGACTCCACAGCAAGCCCCATAGCATAGTCATTATACTCTATAAAAAAAGATGGATTTACAAATAAGGTATAGACAATGTCTGCAAGCGCTACGCCTAACCCTCCAAGAGCCGCAATAATAATTCCTGTTTTTAAAGCTTTCCCGAAAGATATTTTTCCAGCATATACCGTATCACGCTGATAAGCAACACCAAAATATACCATAGCCGCTGTCATACCCATAACTCCCCATCCTACGAGCTCTTGTGTTCCATAATCAAGACTCTTACCTAAATATAGAGCTAGTGAAAAACCAAGCAAGCCTATAAAAAAGGCAATCATTCCAAACTTCTTTATTACTAAACTCATAGTATTATATGTATAATTAATAGATTGAATTTAAGAGAATCGTTTCAATATCTTATCTACAATCGTTTGAGATAATTTGATTTTACTTTCTACTGTCCAGCCCGCGATGTGCGGAGTAAGTAGTACATTGTTTTGCTTAATAAGATATTCCAATGGAGCTGGCAGATTTGAACTTCCGTCTGTGGTAAATAAATTCTCAAAAGAGAGCTTTTCATACTCTAGCACATCAAGTCCTGCACCTAATACTTTACCACTTTTCATAGCTGATACCAGATCTGCAGTAACTACAGATTTGCCTCTAGCAGTATTTATGAGATAAAATGGTTTTGTAAATGCATTTATAAAAGTGGCATCTACCATTTTATCTGTTTGCGGAGTCCAAGGTGTGTGCAAACTCACAACATCTACTTGCTCTTGAAATTCTTGTAATGATACTTGGCGTGCAAGCTCGTCTCCCACGTTTTCTTTAATATCATAACAGAGCACCTCACAATCAAAACCCTGAAGTTTCTTTGCAAAAGCCTTTCCCATGTTACCGTAACCTATGATTCCTACCGTCTTGCCTTCTAGCTCAACACCTCTGTTTGCCTCTCGGTTCCAGTTACCTGCTTTTACTTCGGCATCTGCACGATTTAAGTTATTGAAGAGACTCAACAACATTCCTAGCGCTTGTTCTCCTACGGCATTTCGATTACCCTCTGGTGCACTAATGAGATAAATTCCCTTGCTCTCTGCATAAGGAATATCAATACTTTCCAGTCCCGCACCCACACGAGCGATAAATTTGAGATTAGGCGCTGCATCAATAAACTCCTTATCAATATTAAAACGGCTTCTTATCACAATACCATCGTATTGCGCAATGATAGCTTCTGTCTCCTTTTTTGTTATTGTATAATTCTCCACATTCTCATGACCCGCAGCCGTGAGCTGCTCCATAAGAAGTGGGTGGTTATTATCTAAGTGTAATATCTTCATTAAATGTTTTTTATTTTTTTCTCACAGGAATCCAGCCTAAAAAAAGACCTAGTCCTATTGCCATCATTATTCCAGACCCAAAACCTATACCTCCAGTTACATCGTCAAAACCAAAAATCAACACTCCAGCAATTGCCATGATAATAACACCTACAATTTTTTTATTATTCATAATCCTAGTTTAAATTTTAGGGTAGCTAGTTTGTGTTTTCTCATGACTCACTTCACCTGTGTGAGCAGTACTTGTTTTCTCAAAAAGTAGTAGGTGTACTTCCTCACCTTCTTTGGTTGTAGGGCAGTGCTCTACACCTTTAGGCACGACAATGATTTCGCCTTGATTTACAATTTCAGACCACTCATTTTCTGGGTTTCCGCTTTCGCGAAAGCGCATCTCTAACACCCCTTTTTGCACAAAAAACAACTCGTCTTCATCCTTATGACTATGCCATACAAAGGATCCAGAAATCTTAGCAAGCAAGACTTGCATATCATCTACCGTGGCAATCTGGTGTGGATGCCATTGCTTATCAAATTTGGAGTGCTTTTCTTGAATGTTGATGGGCTTCATAAAACGACTTCTTTAAGATAAAGATAAGGATTTATAAAACTGTCACTGTGTAGATAATGGATAACACGTTATATATTAAAACAATTCTAATATCTCCTTAGGCACACGCATAGGTCTGCCTTCGGGCATTTTGAGTAAGCACCAATTAGTTACTGCGCTTACAAGAATTTTTTCTTCTCCCTTACGTCGTATTTCTGTATGACGGACAGAGGTTGCGGCAGTAAACATTTTCACGAAAGTGGTGACCACAATCTCATCACCCTCAAAAGCTTCTGCTTTATATTTGATATGGTGATCCATAACGACCCACGCCATTTTATGAATCCCTAGACGTTCTTCCTCTGGGTCTTCATCCTTGAAATAAGTTGATGTGGCAGCATTCCAGTGTTTTGATGCAGCTACTTGCACCCAATCTAAGTATACTACATTATTCACGTGACCCAATACATCTATAGCAGATGGTGGAACGGTGAGGTGATATGAAAACGGTTGTTTTTTCAAATACCTAACACCATTTTTGCAATCCAGAAGTAAATTAATATTCCGAAAATATCATTACTTGTAGTAATAAATGGTCCCGTTGCAATCGCTGGATCAATCCCACGTTTGTGCAGAAATAATGGAATAAACGTACCTATAATTCCTGCCATGATAATTACTACAAAAAGTGATGCAGAGATTGCAATCGCTGCTCTCACATCTCCATACCACAATGCCGTAAAGGCAAACAACGCAAGTCCTAATAGGAGTCCGTTAAGTGCTGCTAGTAGCATTTCCTTTACAAGACGATTCCCTATACTTCCTTTCACGTCATCATTAGCCAATCCTTGCACAATAATCGCACTAGATTGCACACCTACATTTCCAGCCATTGCCGCAATAAGTGGTGTATAGAAAAAGAGCAGTGCATAGCTCTCTAGTATATCTTCAAATCCTCCCATGATAGTCGCAGCTCCTACTCCACCTACTAAGCCTAAAAACAGCCAAGGCAATCTTGCTCGTGTGAGTGTAAGTATACTATCATCTGCCTCAACATCTTGAGAGATACCTGCAGCCATCTGGTAATCTTTTTCTGCTTCTTCTTTTATAAAATCTACAATATCGTCAATGGTAATACGTCCCATTAAAATATTCTTATCATTCACCACCGGTATCGCCTCTAGGTCATACTTCTGCATGAGCTTAGCTACATCTTCTGCACTGTCATTAATATTTACAGAATCAACCTTAGGAATATATATTTCGGCAATTTTAGTTTTTGTATCAGAGGTAAGTAAATCCTTGAGAGATAAGCGACCTATAAGTTCGTCTCTTTTTGTAACTACATAAATGGAGTGTACTCTAGTGACTTCTTCTGCCTGACGACGCATCTCACTTACACAACCACCTACAGTCCAAGAATCCTTTACTCTTATGAGCTCTTTTGCCATTAATCCACCAGCACTATTCTCATCATATTGCAGCATCTCTCGTATGTCTGCCTTGTGTTCCTCATCTTCTATTTGATTAATAACAGCAAGCTGCACATCATCATCAAGCTCTGCAATCATGTCTACCGCGTCATCGGTATCCATTTCATCAACTTCGTCTGCTATTTCTGCTGGAGTAAGATTGCCTAGTAATTTTTCACGCACATCCTCATCAAGCTCCATAAGAGCTTCTGAGGTTTGCTCACTATCTAGTAAAAGAACTAGGTATGCAGCTTCATCTGCATCCACCTCATCTAATACTTCGGCTATATCTGCATGGTGAAGCTCAGAGAGCAACTCTTTAAGTGCGGTCTCATTTTGAACAGCTACATATGCTTGTATTTGATCGATAAGATCGCTAGTGAGTTCAAATTGCATAAGGTAATTTTTGGTAGTTGGGCAAATATAGGAAAAGCGCTTACGGAGATAGAATAGTTACCTCATAGAATTTATGAAGTAGCGATATCTTCTGTAATTGCTGCCGTAAGTGCTATAAATTCTTGTACAGATATTTGTTCTGGTCTCCTCGTTAAGATTTCTCGCTCTCTAAACTCATCACTTAACCCCATTCCTTTCAGACTATTTCGTAATGTCTTCCTGCGCTGCTGGAAAGCCATTTTTACAACCTTAAATAGCATCTCTTGTGTACAACCTATATCTTGGTATCCTTCTTTTCGCTTTAAGCGTAAAACACCACTATCCACTTTTGGCGGTGGTATAAACACGGTAGGAGGTACCGTAAATAGGTATTCTGCATCATAAAAAGCTTGTACTAGCACAGACATAATTCCGTAAGTCTTACTACCGTGATCTGCACAAATACGAGCAGCCACTTCTTTCTGAAACATTCCCGTAAACTCTGGTATGCGCTCCTTATGTTCTATGGTCTTAAATACGATTTGAGTACTAATATTATAAGGGAAGTTGCCAGTAATTGCAAGTTGCTCCCCTGGATATATCGTATCGAGATCATACCGTAAAAAATCTGCTTCAAGAACCGTAAAATGCTCATCATTGAGCTTATGCTCTAGTGTAAAAGCACTCTGTAAATAAGCAATAGATTCTCTATCGAGATCCATCACACTAAGATGTGTGGGTTTTTCAAGAAGATACTTTGTAAGTACTCCTGTACCAGGACCTATTTCTAGCACATGACTATATCCCACATAAGTAAGGGTGTCTGCAATATCTTTTGCAACAGATTCATCTCCTAAGAAATGCTGTCCTAAGTGCTTCTTTGCCTTAATGCCTTGATCGTGTGTATCACGATGTGCATGTGGCTTTTCAAACTTACGTTTTGAGCTGTGCTTCGCCATTAGTGCTGACTGATTATTTCTAGTTCTGTTCTAAAAGCGACAAACTTACCAGCAAACTTATTACTCGCAAGTCTTAGTCTATCTGCATCTTGCTCGTAGTAAGCATCTAGATGTTGCTGGCTAGGGCAACCATATTGAACAGAGTATGTCACTCCGCCCATTTCTTCTTCTGTGCGCACTCTAGTCATTAATGCTTTTACAAATTTACCTGTAGCAATAACCTCTGGAATATGCACTTGTTGCATCCAGGCGAGCCATTCTTTTTCTACAGATTCTTCTATGTTTATGGTAACGTTATATATAAGCATTTTCTATGTTTTCTAATTAATTGCATCTCCTCTCAAATTCCTAAAGCGCTTCTGTGCCTCTACATAATAGATGCTGTCTGCTAGGTCAAAAATAATGCGTTCGTAATTATTTTTTGCCTTTTCTGGTTGATTGAGTGGTCCTTCGTATAATCTTGCTAGGCGATAATAAGCATCATCTGCTAGTACGCCATCGCTATAATATTCTATGATTGTGAGGTAGTTTTTTTCTGCTTTCGCGAAAGCTTCTTTACGCTCATACAGTTTAGCCTGAGAAAGCAATGCCTCGTCTTCTATCTTTTCTCCCTTGTGCTTCTCTAAAATATCATCGTATAATGCGATAGCCTCTTCAGGCTTGTTTTGGAAAGCTAGTAAATCTGCAGTGGCATATTTTTTAAGTGCCGTTTGTAAACTATCATCCATAGAGTTATCTCTAATAACGAGTAACAGCTCTAGTGCATCATTTGCAATAAGCTGTGTTGCCCCAGCTTTTAACACATTGAGCTGCGACTCTGCCCAGTCAAAATCTGCTTTATAGTAACTAGTCTTTGCCACCTTAAATCGAGCTTCCTGCGAGATCACATTATTCTGGATTTCATTCTGAATTTGAGAATAATAGATAAGTGCCTGATTAAACTTTTCTGTAAGCACCAAAATATCTGCTAGCTCCATCTTGAGACGAGCGTGGTCAAATCTATCACGAGGGATTTCAATCCCTTTTTTAAGATATGCAATAGCCTCATCTGGCTGCTCCATGTTAAACGCAAGAAAATGTGCATAATCTATTAGCAAAGGCACCGTGTATTCCTTCTTGATATATTGATCTAGCAAAGCTTCAAAACGTGTTTTGACAAGCGATTCATCTTCTGCCGTGACTGCTTTTTTTACCGCTAGTTGTATCAATTGTTGCTCTGCATAAAGCTTAACACTACCAGCAACTACGTTATCTCTTAGAAATTCTAATATCTCTGTCGCATCTTCAATAGCATTTTCTTCTATCGCTATTTCGGCTAGATTTACGATGCCTTCATGTCTTCCTTCTGTACGACGATAAATTGCTTTTTCTTGTGCAAATGCCTTTCTATAATCCTTTTGCTGTATAAAAAGCCAACTAAGCAACTCATTATAAAGTACATTTTGTTCTGTTTGTAATCGTTTTAACAAGGTCTTTCTAAAGATGATGTTAGCCTCATTAAGCGGGTCGTCATTTACGTAAATCGCAAAGTTGCGTTGTGCGGCTTGCACATAGTTTTCACTCTTATTAATAAGATCTAAGTAGGCATTAAACATCTTCTCCACCTCTCCTAGCTCCCCATAAAGTCTAGCTAGTTGCACATTGTAGTTTGCTCTTGGATTATTTGCCATCGCAATCTCGTATGCTTGAACAGCCCTTGTAAGCAAGCTATGCTCTTGAAAAGCACGAGCAGCGCGATATGCATTCATGGTATTACTCTCTATGCCTGCAATTACTTGGCTATAATAATCCTGAGCGATAGAATCTCGCTGTTGTAATTGATGATTGTATCCTATCTCTACATAATAAAAACCTTTATCGCGAGTAGCAGCAAGGTTTTCATTGAGCGCACTTTCAGCTTCTTTATATTTTTCTAACTGCTGGTAGCTTTTTACAAGACCGGTAATAAGTACGTGATTGCCCTTCTGCTTGAGTAATGCTTTTTTATAAGAAATGATGGCCTTCTCAAACTCACCTTGATCTGCATAGTTGCGAGCAAGTTGTTCTGTTTGCGCTTTCGCGAAAGCGAAAAAACCAAACACACAGATGAGTATTAAAAACCAATTTTTCTTCATATCTTAAAGATAACGAAAAACGTGCCATAGCAATTGCTCTGACACGTTTCTTATCACTGTTAATGCGTTATTAGTTAATCATATCAAACCCGCAATAAGGGATTAATGCCTTAGGAATTTTGATTCCTTCTGGTGTCTGGCAGTTTTCAAGAATTCCTGCAAGTACGCGTGGTAGCGCTAGTGAGCTACCATTAAGTGTATGTGCAAGCTTGTTCTGCCCATCTTCATCCTTAAAACGAAGTTTTAAACGGTTTGCTTGAAAGGTCAAGAAGTTAGACACAGAACTAATTTCTAACCAGCGATCTTGCGCTGTAGAAAATAATTCAAAATCATAGGTAAGGTGCGCTGTAAACCCAAGGTCACCACCACAAAGACGTAAGATTCTATAAGGCATCTCTAGCTCATCCAGTATTGTTTTTACGTGATCTACCATCCCGTCTAGTGCAGCCGCACTATCTTCTGGGCGCTCTATGCGTACAATCTCAACTTTATCAAACTGATGCAAGCGATTTAAGCCACGCACGTGTGCTCCATAAGAACCAGCCTCACGACGGAAACATGGTGTGTACCCAGTACATGTAATAGGCAACTCATTGTGATTACGTAAATCACCGCGAAACATATTTGTCACAGGCACCTCTGCCGTAGGGATTAAATATAAATCGTCTTCGGTCACATGATACATTTGCCCTTCCTTATCTGGAAGTTGGCCAGTTCCAAAACCTGACGCCTCATTTACAAGGTGCGGCACTTGGTACTCTGTATATCCAGCCTCGGTATTTTTGTCTAGAAAGTAAGCGATAAGCGCACGTTGTAAACGTGCTCCTTTACCTTTATATACTGGAAAACCAGCCCCAGCAATCTTAGTCCCTAGTTCAAAATCAATAATATCGTATTTCTTTGCAAGCTCCCAGTGTGGCTGTGCTGCTTCATGCAACTCAGGAATATCTCCCTTGCGGAAGATTTCTTCATTATCCTCATCACTGTTACCTTCAGGAACACTATCATGTGGGATGTTTGGGATTTGATAAAGCAAGTTTTGTAAATCCTCAGAAGCAGTGTTTAATTGCTCTTGAAGGGTTTTAGACTGCTCTTTTAAACCTGCAGTTTTCTCTTTAAGAATATTTGCCTTTTGAGCTTCTCCACTCTTAAAAAGCATTCCTATTTCCTTGGAAAACTTATTACTATCTGCAAGTACTTCATCAAGTTGCGCTTGCGAACTACGACGAAGATCATCTGCCGCTACTACTTGATCAAGTAAGGTTGCGGCGTCTATATTTCTTTTAGATAACGCTTTCGCGAAAGCTTCTTTGTTTTCTCTAATGTGTGCTACTTCTAGCATAGTGGAATGGTTTTTAAAGGAAAAGGTAAATTTAAGGAAATGTACTAAAGAAAATGAATCTTTTGCTAATTGATAAGTATTGATTCTACAATCAACTTAAGCCACAGTTGTGATTTTATAACTTTTTGGAATCTTCCTTTTCAGAAACACTCTCAAAACTAGGAAACAACCCCTTATCATCCAGATAACCATTGCTATCTAACACCCAAGGATTGTGAGAAAACCAGTTCCAATCTACACTTGCAAGATCCACTCCTGGATCTATGAGCTCCTGTGATTTACGGCCGTTTATGCGAATTCTACATTTTACGTAGACCGCTACGTCTTGTCCTTCTGTCTTTTTGAGCTGTTTTATGTATTGTGCAAATTGCCATATCACATCTGGTTTTGATCTGATATTGCGTTGTTGGTTTTTTGTAAGGTACTCTTTATGGTCTAGTACCGTTCGCTTACCAGTTGTCTTATCTTCTACCGTAAACGTAACCGTACCACCTTTAGAGCGGAGCATCATACGCCAACTCAAACGATGGCCTTCCTCAGACCACAGCACATTGTCTTGTATAAAATGCTGTCGCAGTGGCAAGCCTATTTGAACTATAAAATATACTGCAAACACAGCGAGCATTGCTGTTTTATATTTAGGAATAATTAAAGTTTGAGGTGAGTCACTAAATGAATCAGTTGTAATTTCTTGATGGTAAGAGTTTACTTCGCTGCGCTCGTAAAACGGTTTCCAGCGTTTGAGAAACAAATTATGAATGGTCCTCGGCTCAAAAAAGAATACCGTAAATGCTAGTGACATGTATGGAAAAATCCCAATTTGGAACACAAACGAATTAAAGAGGTGAAAGAATATAGATATAAAAAATGCCCACGTGCGTGTTCGTTTCCACAGCAATAGTGGGATGATTAGTCCATCAAATGCGATTCCTACGTAAGAAATAATCCAGTGTGTCCAGTTCTTTTGAAGCACACCACCCACGAGCCAGTAATCCTTTTTACCACGCATTAATATCTCTGGTACCGTCGCATCTAGCCAGTCTGGATATATTTTGGCAATAGACGCGTAGGTATAAACAATCCACAGTTGGAGAATGATAAACAAAGTCACCCAGCGTGGCATACTTATGTTTCTTACGCTTTCGCGAAAGCGTGCATCAAGAGAAAACGCGGCGTTTGCAGGGAGTATTGCCATAATCCATAACAACAACATTAATAAATAATAGTGGTTATTATAGGCTGTTTTTTGCATGAAATACACGGTACTCCACATAATTGCATAGCCAATTATCGCTACACGATATTTAAAACCTAGCATTACCATCACCCCAAAGACTCCCATTAAACCAAACCACAGATACATTTGTGGTCCAGGCCCTGGAAATGTTTGTAAAAAGTCAAAACCTATAAAGTTAAAAGTAAATTCTGGTGTTACGAGTATACGTCGCACCCACCCGGTAGCAAGCGCTCCCCATGCCTCACAAGTAATAAGAAAACCGAAAAAAACGCGAAACACAATGAGCGCGCTGTTATCTATTCTAGTAAAGAGGAGCTTATTAAGTGACATCTTATTTGATTAGAGCTTATTTATAAAATCGCGAGCATACTTCTCATCTTCTTTCATCGCTTTTACGAGTTCTTCTACACTCGCAAAGGTTTTCTCATCGCGTATACGGTCGAGCAATTGTATCTCTAGCTCTTGTCCATATAAGTCCTTACTAAAATCAAAGAAATAGGTTTCAATAGTTTGCGCACTTCCTCCTACTGTTGGGTTTGTGCCTATATTCATCATTCCGTAGATGATGCTCCCATTAATACGAGACTGCACTACATAAACGCCTTGTGCGGGTATCAATTTATAATCTTCGGCTATATCGAGATTTGCGGTAGGATACCCTATCGTTCTACCTAGACTTCTGCCTTTTACAACGGTTCCCGTAAGCATAAATGCTTGATCGAGGTAGCTATTTGCTAGCGCTACGTCTCCTGCTTCTAGTGATTTACGCACTTTAGTTGAGCTTACAGCTACATCTTCTAGTTCTTGCTTTGATATCTCTTCTACCTCAAAACCTAGTTGTTCTCCAAAACGTTTAAGGTCCTCAATATTAGCATTACGATTACGTCCAAAACGGTGATCGTATCCTATAATTACTTTCTTTGCGTTAAGAGAATTTACAAGAATCTCTTCTACAAAAGTCTCTGCATGATACCTTGAGAAATCTAAGGTAAAAGGGTGAATCACGAGGTGATCTAGACCTAGACCTTCCAATAGTTGCGCTCGCTCATCTATGGTGTTTATAAGCTTGAGCGAAGTATCCTTCTGCAACACCATCCTAGGGTGAGGAAAAAAGGTAAGTACGCATGACTCCCAGTCATTTGCCCGCGCACTTTCGTTAAGCCTATTAATAATCTGGCGATGCCCTAAATGTACTCCGTCAAAGGTACCTATCGTAACGACAGTTCCTTTTTCTGAGCTAAATGTATGTGCGCTATTGTGAGTTTTCAAGATTATTTACCGTTGTACGCGTTCATTGTATTATTAATTCCTCCATTCACAAAAGAAGTGATTACCTCACAACTCATATCCAGTCGCTCTGGAAGGCTTGCTTGCTCCTCTGGCGTCCATTCTCCTAACACATAATCTACCTGACGTCCAGTTGAAAACGCATCACTTATGCCAAAACGAAATCTATTATATGCAGAAGTATTAAGTTGAGCCTGCGTGTCTTTTAATCCATTGTGTCCTCCCGCTGAACCTTTGGTTTTTACTCGTATAGTGCCAAATTCCAAATTCAAATCATCTGTAATCACAAGAAGATTTTCTACAGGGATTTTTTCTTGCTGCAACCAGTATCGTATAGCCTTACCACTTAAATTCATAAAGGTATTAGGCTTCAATAAGATAACGGTTTTGCCTTTTACTTTGGTACGCGCGATGTCACCTAGTTTTTCAGTTTCGAAAGTGGTTTCTTGCGCTTTCGCGAAAGCGTCTACCACCTTAAATCCTATATTATGCCTAGTTTCTGTGTACTTAGGACCTATGTTTCCTAAACCAACGATGAGAAATTTTTTCATGGGGTCTATTACTTCCTCTTCTACCGTTACTCTACCAAATAGTCTACCGAAAAAAGAGCGCATCATTTGCTGTTTATTATCTTATAATTTTCCGCTACTATACATGGTGTCCCATAAAAGCGAGCGTTTTACTATTGTATAAAAATAAAAAAAGCATCTCGAAGAACGAGATGCTTTTGTATTAAATATAACGGATTGATTACTCTGCTGCTGCAGCTGCATCATCTGTTTGAGAAGAAGGAACATCTCCAGCTTCAGTTTCTTCTTCATCATCGTCATCATCAAGGATTGCCGTACGTGAAGTTCTTACTTGACACACTACTGTGTTATCAGGGTGCATAAGAGTTAAGTTTTCTTGTGGTAAAGCTCCTATGTATAATTTGCTTCCTATTTTTAAGCTAGTAATATCTGCAACTAGGTAATCTGGAAGGTCTTTTGGAAGTGCTTTAACACGTAATACACGGTTAGTTTTACGTAAAACACCACCATTCATTACTCCACGAGAGTTACCTGTGAAGTGTACTGGGATATTCATAGTTACTTCTTTACCATCAAAAATTTGGTAGAAGTCTATGTGTAAAATACGATCAGTTACCGGGTGGAACTGGATATCTTGAAGAATCGCCTTTACGGTTACACCGTCTAATTCGATTTCTACTGTGTGCGCGTCTGGAGTGTATACCAATTCTTTGAACGCTAGTTCTGGTGCGCTAAAATGCAATGGCGTGTCCCCTCCGTATACAACGCAAGGTACCAGTCCAGCATTACGTAAGGCCTTTGTAGCTTTCTTGCCTACGCTTTCTCTTTTAGATCCGTGGATCGAAACTGATTTCATATTAAATAATTATAGTTAAAAAAATATTACATAATAAACTTCGAAGCAATACTCGTGTTACTATTAACACGGTGCATTACATCTGCAAAAAGTGGCGCACAGGTCAATACCCTTACTTTTCCACTTTTGTGTTCCTTAGGAATTGAATCTGTCACGATTAATTCTGCCAGTTTACTGTTTTCTATTTTATCATAAGCGTTACCACTTAAAATAGCGTGGGTACAGATCGCTCGTACACTAAGCGCACCCTTTTCTATCATCAAATCTGCTGCCTTTGTTAAGGTTCCAGCAGTATCTACCATATCATCTACAAGCACTACGTGCTGCCCTTTTACCTCACCTATGAGTTCCATGTGTGAGATTACATTTGCTTTTGCACGTTGCTTGAAGCATATAACTACATCACTCTCCATCGCCTTGCTATATGCATAAGCTCTCTTACTACCTCCCATATCCGGAGAAGCAATCGTAAGATTTTCTAATCCTAACCCTTTTAAATAAGGCAAGAATATAGTAGACGCAAATAAATGATCTACCGGCTTCTCAAAGAAACCTTGTATTTGATCTGCGTGTAAATCCATCGTGATAATACGAGTAGCACCAGCTGTTTCCAGTAGGTTCGCCATAAGCTTTGCAGCTATAGGCACTCTAGGTTTATCCTTACGATCTTGTCTCGCCCATCCAAAATAAGGTATCACTGCCGTTATGTGTCTTGCACTAGCGCGCTTTGCAGCATCTAGCATCAATAACATTTCCATCATATTATCAGATGATGGCATGGTACTCCCTATAATGAATACACGTGATCCACGTACAGATTCTTCAAAAGAAGGTTGGAATTCTCCATCACTATATGTCGATGTTATGACGTTACCCAGCGGCTGCCCAAAGGCTTTTGCAATTTTTTCGGCCAGTGGTTTGCTGTTTTGACAAGCAAATATCTTCGGTTGCGGTACGGTAGCGGTCATCAGTTGTGACAGTTAAATGGTTTAATTACAATTCTTTTCCCTCTAAGGAGGTGCAAAAATAGGAATTAAAAATGAGTAGAGCAGTACAATAAATGATGTTTTATACGCTGTAAATTAAATTATTCTTTAATTTTGCACTTCCAAAATGCCTAGGTGGCGGAATTGGTAGACGCGCTCGACTCAAACTCGAGTTTCTTTGAAGTGTGGGTTCGATTCCCATCCTAGGTACAAAAGCCTCAATCTGTAACGATTGAGGCTTTTTTTATTCCATATCTCGTAGCTGTATAGAAAGCGCCTTTGTAGAAAGCTGTACTTCTATTAAAGAAAGCATAAGCGACAGCATTAATGCAAATAGACTAATCCCAAAGACGATTTTTGCATAAAAAGCCTCTTCTATATAAATTAAGAACATCGTAATTACCGCGAGTAGAAAGCTCACAATTGCTACGGCTTGCATGTTTTTAATGATAGTAAGACGTTTTCTTAGTTTCTTAACCTGCAGACCTACTCCTTCTGAGTGTGTTTCTTGATAAGAAGCATGTAAACTACGTATCAAACCTGCAATTGCAAGATAACGCGCGTTATAAGCAAGCATCGTAAGGGATATTGCCGGAAATAGCAATGCGGGAATACTTAAGGATAGGTTCATCGTTTTTCTTTTTCTCAAAATTACAGCTTAGCAATAAGTTTACCCTCAATTAACTTAACAGTGCTGACTGCTTTTTATTTGAGCGAGTTATTTACTTTTAAAATTCAATATAAACAATGCTGAAAAATATAAGGCTTTTAATAGTTACTACTATAATCCTGTCATTTTCACTTCAAGTGAAAAGTCAAGAGCTAGGCACTGTTTATAGTAAATATTTTGAACTACCAAGAGAAAGCATATTTCTCCATCTAAACAAAACAACTTACATAACTGGGGAAGACATCTATTTTAAAGCGTACGTCTACAATAGGCAAACAGGTAAACCATTTTCTGAAACCACAAATTTAATTGTTGGCATTTATGACTCCTTAGGGAATCAAGTAATTAAAAAGCAGTTTATTTCTGCTAACGGATTTGGGAACGGTCACTTTGATTTAGATTCTTCATTTCAAAGTGGAAGCTATTACATTAAAGCATCTACAAATTGGATGAAAAATTTTTATGAAGACGATTCTTTTCGTCAAAAAATAACCATCTACAATGGCAGCGTAAGTGAGGGCTTAAGCAACCCATCATCGATTAGAAAAATAGAATTTACTCCCGAAGGCGGCTCCCTTGTAAATGATGTAGCAAATAATATTGCGATAAGAGTTTCTGATGAACACGGTTACTCAACACCCTTTACAAAAGGAATTATCAAAGATCAGTATGGATATCACTTAACAACATTTACCCCTAGAAAAAACAATATCGCCGTTGTGACATTTTCGCCTCGAGCTACATTTGAATATTCTTTAGAAATTGAACATGTGGATGGAAGTAAACAGGTACAGAAGATAGCTACTCCAAAAATGAATGCTGTAGGACTTGCTATCGCAAGCCACTCTATGGATAAGATAGCGATCACCTTAAGATTAGATAAGGAAACGACAACATCAATCATTAATGATACATTATCCCTATTAATCCATAGGGATGGAATGGCAAAAAAAATAAACCTAACGATACCTAAGGATGTAAACTACGCCTCTTATTTATTTGATAAATCTCAATTACAACAAGGAGTAAATATTTTCTCCTTATTTCATGACAGTAACGAGCCCATCGCAGAGCGTATTTACTTTAATACTAACGGTATCAAACACGAAGAAATCAAAAAACCAACGATAACAAAAACCCAAACTGACTCTCTTATTATCTCACTTTCCAAACAAACATCAAATTCAGTCTCAAATTTGAGCATATCTGTCTTACCATTTGAAACCATAAGTAATGCACCCTCACAAAATATACTATCTGCATTTTATTTAAAGCCCTATTTGAAAAATCAAAATATCTCTTACGAGCGTTATTTTTCAAAAAATAACATAGACTCACTAGAACTTGATGCTTTACTAATCTCACAAGGACAAAGCAGGTATTCATGGAAGAGAATATCAAATAATCCTCCAAAGAAAACATACACCTTCTCACAAGGAGTGTCAATTAAGGGAACATTAAACAAGAAGTTAAGAAGCAACGAACAGCTTTTCTTGCATGCGGGCACTACGTATCCTGCTCAAACTCTAAAATTAGAAAATGGCAATTTCACACTTCCTTTGATATTTCCTGAAACAGAACAAGCTTTACAGTTTTCAATAATTTCAGGTAGAGGTAAACTAACAAAACCCTCACTCAGCATTCTATCTAAGGATATTTTAGAGAAAGATTTTATAAAAGAAAAAACGTTTAATAAAACTGATTCATTCTCTAATAAGGCCAAGATACTGCCTATCGTATCAAATTTTGATGATATAGAACAACTCAACGAGGTTATACTAACTGGTAAGAAGAAAGTCTCATACGAGTCTAGTAACCCACTAGTTCCTTCTTTTCTCAAAAATAAAGTTACAGTGGTTACAGAAGACCTTGTTTTTAAACAACCTAGCTTTTTAGATATTATTAGATCTAGAGGTTATACTGTAAGAGAGGATCTTCAGTTTGCAAGCACAACTCGTGTACAAATAAGGGTGCGGACTCAACAATCCTTTGGATTAGGAAGTGGTGGTTCTGAAAGAGCTTTTCCACAACCTGTGATTTATTTTGATGATGTCAAGTTAATAGATTTTGACATCTTAACCGGCTTACGAACAGAAGACCTAGAAAGCTTTTATTTTCAAAGAAATGGTGCCTCAGAAGGCGTAAACGGGACTGGAGGTGTTATTAGAATCTATACAAGACGTAATTTAAATAAGCCTATAAAATCAGATTCAAAAAAAGAGATTTCTAACCTATCAGAAGTTTTTTCATATCCTATAAAGAATGGTTTTCAAAAAGAGAAAAAATTCATACAACCTGATTACTCAACCTATGAAGATAAAGCTTTCACAAATTTTGGAGTTATTCACTGGGAACCACAGCTCATTCTAGATGGCAAGAAGTCTTCATCATTCAAAATTAAAGACACTGGTGTTAAAAAATTTATGATTCACATTGAAGGCATGACTCTTGATGGATTGCTCATTTCAACCATTAAAACACTAAATATTTCTAATTAAACTTCAATTCATCAATTACTAACAATCTGTTTAATCATCAGATATCTCAATCATCAAAAAAAATGTTTTCACAACTACTATTCAAACTCTTTACTATTAGTTTACTTCTATTTACAAGCTTTCTTTTCGCCCAAAACTCTAATAAAAGCGAATTAATAGAAAACTATAGTTCTTATTTTGAATTGCCTAGACAAAGCGCTTATATCCATTTAAATAAAACTCATTTTACAGAAAATGAAGAGATATGGTTTAAGGCTTACTTACGAACTAGACAGTTAGAAAAATCCTTCTCAGAAAAGACAACCTTATATATAGATATTTTTGAATCTGATGGATTACTGTTCAAATCAGAAAAATTTATAGTCGATAATGGTGTAAGCCATGGTAACATTAAAATAGATTCCACTATGCAGAGTGGCACCTATTACTTGAGAGGCTCTACGCAATGGATGAAAAATTTTAAGGAAGACGACTCTTTCATGCAAAAAATAACAATTGTCAGTAATAAAATATCTGGCAATATTATTGAGAAAGAAAAAGCGTACGACATTCAATTACTACCAGAAGGAGGCCACTTGATACATAGCACAACTAATACGGTAGGTGTAAAAGTTTTAGATCAGGATGGGTTTGGAGCTTCTTTTAAAAGCGCAACAATAAAAAATCAAAATGGTATAAATCTTCTGCAAATAAAAGGTAAACCCTACGGGTTTGCAAAATTTGATATTATCCCTGTACCAACGCAAACTTATACAGCACACTTTACATTTGATGACAATACTGAAGTCGTTGTACCTCTACCCAACGTAGTAAACACCACGCCCAGCATTGCAGTAGTCGAAGAAGATGGAGGTGTAATATCAATAAAAATTAAGAGTAACTATCAAATAAGGAATACTATAAACCGTCAAGGATTATATGTATTACTACACAAAAATGGAATTGCAAAAAAAATTAAAACTCCTCTTAATCAAGAAGCAAATATCTCAGCATTTGTAGTGAGTAAATCATCCCTATTTTCTGGCATGAATACTATTACCTTATTTGATGCTAATGATAATCCCTTATCAGAAAGACTCTACTTTAATTGGGCAGATGAACTTGATTTTGATGTAGCGGTGTCCTCTTTAATCAATCAAAAATCAGACTCTATTACAATTACCCTAAATAACTTAGGAGAAAACACTTCTAAAAAAAATCTCAGTGTATCTGTTCTTCCTACAAATACTAAAGGTTATGACCCAGAAAATAATATACTCAGCTCATTTTATTTAAAGCCATATTTACAAGGTACTATAGAAAATCCCAAGCAATATTTTAACGGCAATAACGACAACAAGGAAAATCTAGATCTACTACTACTTACGCAAGGTTGGAGTTCATATACTTGGGAGAACATTAATAGTAGTCCTCCAAAAAAAGGATTTGATTTTGAACAAGGAACTACCGTAGTAGGTAAGCTTAACCGAAGTATTGAATCCAAAGAAAAGGTTTATGTACATCCTACATTTCATAATGAAGGTTTAACTATAGCTCCTGAAGATAATATGTTTGCTTTAGGAGGATTATATACAAAAACTAATGAAAAAATCTCTTTTTCCCTTATCAATGATAAAGGGCAATTATCTAGACCAAGTTTGTTTGTTTATGAAAAAACAACTCGCGTTGACCCTATTAATATTACTTCAACCACAACCAAGCACATTCCTATTAGAAAACCACTAAAAGAGGAAAAATTAATAGTGCCTCAAATGATTGACCCATCACTTATTGAGCTAGATGAAGTTATATTGGAATTTGAAAAAAAGAAAACTGAAATTATTGACAATCCAAATGTTCCTTCATATTTAAAGAATAGAATTAAGGTAGTTACAGAGGATGATACATTTTTATATCCATTTGTCACGGACATTATACGTCAAAATGGTTTTGTAGTTAGAGAAGAGTTATCCTTCGCCTCAACAAGCAGAATATCCATTACTTCTCGCAGAGTTTCAGGTTTTTCAGGCCCTCGCTCTCCTCTTGTATATTTAGATGATGTAGAGTTATTAGATTTAGATGTATTATATGGATTACGATCAGATTTTATTGAAAGTTATTACATCAATAGGTTTGACTCAAGAAGTGGTTCAAGAGGAGGCGAAGGTGTAGTGAGATTATACTCTAGACGTAATTTTAATATTGACTTACCATCAACAAATCCTAGAAAAAAAATTCAAAACAATATTTTCACTTACGCTATACGTGAAGGGTATTCTGTTGCTAAAAAATTCTACAATCCAGTATATACCATATTGAACGATAAAGGCTTTATAAATTATGGTACAATTCATTGGGAGCCAGAAATAATCTTAAGTAAAAACAGGGTCAACACTTTTAATATTATTAATACAAATACTAAATCTATCACACTTTTTATAGAGGGGATTAGCGAAGATGGAGCTGTGATTTCTAAAACAGAAATAATAGAATTGGATAATTCAGAAAATTAATTAAGTCTCGCTTTATTAGAGATTGTTAATTTTTCATACCCTTAACATTCTCTCACAAACAATGGTTAATTAAAAATCGATAGGCTAAGACTAGCGCTATATTTATACTCAGTAAGCGACTATATCAGCTTACCGAAGCTAACTAAACCATCAATATTATGAAGACCATACTTATATTATTCAGCACTGTTTTATTAGGAGTGAGCCCTTTTACGACAACAGAGAATTCTAAAGAAGCATTTACAGAGCACCTTACATTTGACGCTTACGAGGGAGGATATTTCTTCTTTACTGATGGCGACAATGAGCCTAGAATTTTAGAAATTGATGCTACTACAAGTATTAATGGTAAGCTACTTACAAAGAATGATAATGTAGGTCTAGAATATTTAGTTCACTATAAAACCGTAGACAAATCTGAAGATAGTTCAAGCGATGGAATCATTCTTCATTTAGAACTAATTGAATAATAACTGACTTTAAAACACCTAAAAGCCTCTTGCCACAAAGAGGCTTTTTTATGCCCTAAAATTTTCCTAAAACCCTAATGTAAAGGTATGTCGACCCGTATCTTTAAGATGAAAAAGAAAAAAACTTGAAAAAACCACTTCTAGAATTTACAGATAAGGGCATCTACTGCCCGCCCGCAAAGGTCTATCTAGACCCGTGGAAACCTGTAGATAAAGCCCTCATCACGCACGGCCACGCAGACCATAGTCGGTGGGGACATAAACAGTACATCACACACGAGAGCAATGTGCCTATCATTTCTCATAGATTGGGAGATATCAATGTTTCTGGGGTACGCTTTCGCGAAAGCGTAAACATCAACAACGTAAAATTCACCTTTCACCCAGCTGGTCACATTCCTGGATCTAGTCAGATACGTGTAGAACACAAGGGCGAAGTGTGGGTGTTTACAGGTGATTATAAGACTGAAATTGATGGCGTTTCTGAGCCCTACGAACCCGTAAAATGTGACACTTTCATCACCGAATGTACCTTCGGACTCCCAGCCTTCAAGTGGACTCCACAAGCCGAAGTAATGCACGACATAAACACCTGGTGGGCACAAAATAAAGCCGAAGGAAAATGCTCTGTGCTTTTTGCCTACAGCTTAGGTAAAGCGCAACGGCTACTCAAACATCTTGACCCGAGTATAGGCAAAATCCTCACACACGGCGCTATAGAAAAAATGACAGAGGTCCTGCGCCCTATGATTGATATGCCTGCAACAGAATTAATCACTAGAGATACCACAAAAGAAGATTTTAAAGGAAGTATCGTCCTAGCACCACCAGCCACTCACGGCAGTACGTGGATACGCAAGATGGTGCCATACGTAACTGCAAGTGCAAGCGGCTGGATGGCTTTTAGAGGAGCAAGAAGACGCAGAGCTATTGACAAAGGATTTGTAATGAGCGATCATTGCGATTGGCCTAGCTTACTAGAAAGTATAGAAGCTACAGGTGCAGAAAAAATCATTTGTACTCACGGATACACAGATATATTTTCCAAATACCTACGCAGTATAGGGTATGATGCGCGCACAGAAGAAACGCAATACGAAGGCGAACTAGCAGAAGGAGATGCAAAAAAAGAGGAGGAGGAAACTAGCGTATGAAACTATTTGCAGCACTCATAAAGACACTCGATTCCACAAACAAGACCAACGAAAAGGTTAAAGCACTTGCGCATTATTTTAAAGAAGCGCCAGATAAAGACAAGGTCTGGACGATTGCCATCTTATCGCACCGTCGACCTCCACGACCTGTAAACACAACCTTACTTAGGGAGTGGGCGAGCGAACTATCAAATATTCCCTTATGGCTATTTGAAGAGAGCTATCACATCGTGGGTGACCTTGCAGAAACGATTGCACTTGTGGTTCCCGCAGCAACAGCATCTTCTGAGAAGTCGCTTACTCAGTTTCTGGAAGAGATGATTTCGCTTAAGCGAAAAACCGATGAAGAGAAAAAGGAATACCTTTTTGATAACTGGGCAAATCTCAATTATTATGAACGTTTTGTATTTACAAAGCTTATTACCGGAGGATTTAGAATAGGCGTGAGTCAAAAGTTAATGACGCGCGCATTATCACAAGCAACAGATATAGAAGAAGACGTGCTTGCTTATAAACTAATGGGCGACTGGAAACCGCAGACGGTCACCTTTCACGACTTGGTTATCGAAGAAGATGCAAGTCAAGAGTTTTCTAGACCGTATCCGTTTTACCTTGCTTATCCAGTTGAGGACGAACCTTCCGTTCTAGGGAATGTATCAGACTTTCTGGCCGAACATAAATGGGATGGTATACGCTCACAAACCATCTTTCGTAATGGGGAGATTTTTATCTGGAGTCGCGGTGAAGAGCTAGTTACAGATAAGTACCCAGAACTAGAGATTCTCAAAGAACACATACCAGACGGAACGGTCATAGATGGTGAGTTACTACCTTTTTATGATGGGCAGATCGGCACATTTAACGACTTACAAGCGCGTATAGGGCGTAAAACGGTGAGCAAGAAAATGCTTAAAGACGTTCCTGTCATCATTAAAATGTATGACATTTTAGAATGGGAAGGAAAAGACTTGCGTGAAACCGCTTTCGCGAAAAGGAGAATAATACTCGAATCGTTATATCGCAATATCACAGATAAAGTTCTGCCTATAGGGATTTCTGAAACGATGGAGTTTGATAGTTGGGAAGCGATGGCACAAGAAAGAGACCGCAGTAGAGAGATGCGCTCTGAAGGATTAATGATTAAGCGTAAAGACAGCCCCTATCGCGTAGGTAGAAAAAAAGGCGACTGGTGGAAATGGAAAATAGATCCCCTTACTATCGATGCAGTGCTCACCTATGCAATGCGTGGTCACGGTAGACGAAGTAATTTATTTACAGATTACACCTTTGGTTTATGGAATGAAGATAAAACCGAGCTCGTTACTTTTGCAAAAGCCTACTCAGGTCTCACAGATGCCGAGTTTAGAAAAGTAGATAACTGGATTAAAAAAAACACGTTAGAACGTTTTGGCCCAGTGAGATCTGTAACGCCTCATCACGTGTTTGAAATTGCCTTTGAAGGTATAGCGTTATCCAAAAGACATAAAAGTGGTATAGCCACGCGCTTCCCAAGGATGCTACGCTGGCGACACGATAAGAAAATAGAAGATGCAAATACACTAGAGGATTTAAAAGGGATGATTCCGAGCAACGAGGCCGAAGGGCAAGTTGTGAAGGAATCTCTTCCGCCCACAAAATAATGATGCTAGAAAGCAACATATAAATCTCCGCATAAGAGTAAGAACATTCGCAATATCAACTTCATTAAGATGCCATATTACACTTACATACTAACTAATAAGAATAAAACTGTTCTTTATGTAGGAGCGACTCGCAATCTTAAAATACGAATGGTTCAACATAAGACTAAATATTACCCCAAGTCTTTTAGCGCGCAATACAATTGCTACAACTTGATGTACTACGAATTATTTGAAACGCATAATGAAGCTCTCGCAAGAGAAAAGCAGTTAAAATCTGGAAATAGAAAACGGAAAATTTCATTAATCGAAAGTAAAAATCCTGACTGGTTAGATTTGGCAAGTTCCTACGCTTCGCTTGGAAGTGAAGATTATTTAATAAAAGAAATATGGTAAAAGGTGTATTTGGTTTGGTGGTTATTGGATTGCAACAGATTACTTCGCTACACTCGTAATTATGAATAATAAGCAACTATTCGATATCGCAAATAACTGGTTTCAGTCGAAAGACTGGAAACCTTTTCCGTTTCAAAAACAAACGTGGAAGGCGTTTCTGGCGGGTAAAAATGGATTGCTTAATGCGCCTACGGGTAGTGGTAAGACGTATGCACTTTGGTTTCCGGTAGTTCTTAATTACATCAAGAAAAATCCTGATTACAAGACCAAACATAAAAAAGGATTAAAGGCCATTTGGATCACTCCGCTGCGCTCGCTTTCTAATGAGATTGAGCTTTCGGCTTCTCGTATCACACAAGATCTCGGCACACAGATGACGGTGGGAATACGCAATGGAGATACTCCACAATCTGAACGTGCCAAGCAAAAACGTTCCATGCCTGACTTGCTCATCACCACACCCGAGAGCTTGATGCTTTTGATTGCTTCTAAAGGGTATGAGAAAGTCTTTAAAGACTGCTCTGCCGTAATAGTAGATGAGTGGCACGAACTACTTGGCACTAAGCGAGGCGTCCAAATGGAACTCGCCTTGAGCCGATTGAAAACTGTCGCTTCAAATATGCGTATCTGGGGGATTTCGGCAACGATTGGAAATCTAGAGCAAGCTCGAGAAGTATTGCTGGGTTATGAGAGTGACGCTTTTCGCGAAAGCGTAATTATCAAAGCAAACATCAACAAAAAAATTACCGTCAAGTCTATCATTCCAGACGAGATGGAAACCTTTCCTTGGCGTGGTCATTTGGGATTGCATTTGCTGGAATACGTCGTACCCATTATCAACAACAGCAAGACGACCTTACTTTTTACGAACACGCGAAGCCAGTGTGAGATCTGGTTTCAGCGTATTCTTGCGGCACATCCTGAGTATGCTGGTGAGATTGCAATGCATCACGGGAGTATCAATAAAGAGACGCGCACGTGGGTTGAGGGCGCCATTCGCAACGGCTCTCTCAAGGCAGTAGTTTGTACTTCTAGCCTTGATCTAGGAGTAGACTTTGCGCCAGTAGAAACCATTATCCAAATAGGCGGCCCAAAGGGTGTCGCACGCTTTTTACAACGTGCTGGGCGATCTGGTCACAGTCCTGGCAAGGAGAGTGTGATTTACTTTTTGCCTACACACGCCATAGAGCTGGTAGAAGCCTCTGCTTTGCAACGCGCTGTTAAGGAAAACACGGTGGAAGATAGAATTCCGTATCTCAATAGTTTTGACGTCCTGATTCAGTATCTCGTGACGCTAGCCGTGTCTGACGGATTTTTACCCGAAGATATCTGGCCAGAGATACAGACTACGTTTTGCTTTCAAGCAATGACAAAAGAGCAATGGGAATGGTGCCTTAATTTTATGACAATGGGTGCACAATCCCTGCAAGCTTATGATGAGTATAAGAAAGTGGAGATTCTTGAGGACGGCAGATTTAAAGTGAATTCTCGTATGGTGGCAATGCGCCATCGCCTGCAAATAGGGACGATTGTGAGCGATGCAAATCTTGTAGTCAAATATCAAAAAGGTGGTTACATAGGCACTATTGAGGAGTTTTTCATCAGTAAGTTAACGCGTGGTGATGTGTTTACTTTTGCTGGTCGCAACCTAGAATTTATCCGTATTAAAAATATGGAAGTGCACGTGCGCAACAGCTCAAAGAAAACTAATAAAGTTCCCTCGTGGATGGGCGGCCGACTTACCTTGAGCAGCCAAATGTCTCAACTGTTACGGGAGGAACTTTATACGGGGAATTCGCTTTCGCGAAAGCGGTCTCTAGAGATTAATGCGCTAGAGCATATTTTTAGACAGCAAAAGGTAGAGAGTATCATCCCGAGTGATGAGCAACTGCTCATTGAGACTTTTAAAACACGTGATGGCTACCATCACGTTTTTTACCCTTTTGAAGGTCGTTTTGTGCACGAAGCTATGGGAAGTTTACTTGGGTATCGCCTTAGCCTGCTAGACCCTATCACCTTCTCTCTTGCCTTTAATGACTACGGTTTTGAGCTACTTTCAGACCAACCTATAGACATACAGCAACTACTAGATAACGACCTATTTACGACGACATATATGCACGACGACTTGCAAAATAGTCTCAATGCTACGGAGATGGCCAGGCGGAAATTTAGAGATATTGCCGTGATTTCTGGGCTTGTTTTTACTGGCTTCCCAAACAAGCAAATCAAGCAAAAGCACCTACAAAGTAGTAGTCAGCTGTTTTTTGATGTGTTCCGTGATTATGAGGCAGATAATTTATTATTTCAGCAAGCATTTACAGAGACTTTTGAGCACCAACTAGAGGAAGGTCGATTGCAGCAAGCGCTTGAGCGTATAGAGACGCAAGAAATTGTCTGGATGGATTGCGAGCAACCTACGCCTTTATCTTTTCCAATAATTACAGACCGCTTACGCGAAAAATTGAGCAGCGAAAAACTAGCCGATAGAATCAAGAAGATGACTGCGAAGTTGATGCGAAAAAAGCAATAACAGCCTTACGAAAGATTGTACTAGAAGTAAATACTTTGCGCCGTTCTAAAGGTATTTGCGTGTGCGTCAATAATTACTTTTATGTCTGGAGAATAGCCGCCGCCCATACTACATTGCACGGGAATTTTTAAATCGTAACAAGTTTGTAATACAAACCCATCGCGCTCTTTACAACCTTCTATACTACACCCGAGCTTACCCAATTTGTCACTTGCTAAAATATCGACTCCGCACAGATAGAAGATAAAATCTGGTTGTTGTTCTTTAATGAGATTAGGCAATGTTTTTTTGAGAATATCGAGATACTCCGCATCGCCTGTATCAGTCTCTAATGCAATATCAAGATCTGAGATTTCTTTTCTAAAAGGATAGTTTGCCTTACCGTGCATAGAAAACGTAAACACCGAATCGTCACCCGCAAAAATCTCTGCCGTTCCGTTACCTTGATGAACATCGAGGTCTACAATGAGAATTTTTTTCGCAAGCTCGTTTGCTTGTAAATATCGCGCAGCAATCGCTTGGTCGTTGAGAAGGCAAAACGCCTCTCCGTGATCTGTATAAGCGTGGTGCGTACCTCCAGCAATATTCATTGCAATACCATTTTCAAGCGCGTAGTGACATCCATCAATAGTGCCTTGAGTGATGATTAATTCGCGATCTACAAGTTCTTGTGAGAGCGGAAAACCCGTTTTTCGCTGTGCTCTAAGATCGATAGCTAGCGCTTTGAGATTCTCTACATACTCTGTAGTATGACATCGTAAGATATGCTCGTGAGCTACCTGTACAGGCTCGAAGAAATTATTTGCATCACACGTACCTTCATATACTAACTGCTTAGGAAGCAAATCATACTTCTCCATAGGAAAACGATGTCCCTCCGGCAGTGGGTGTTTGTAAATAGAGTGGAATGCGATTTTGAGCATTAAGTATATTATAGTGAGTATACAAATATACAATCACTCGTCATTTCGAGATTGTCGAGAAATCGCATTGGAGTGAGCACATAAAAAAATGAGGAGCTACTCGCGTGATCTCTCCTATTGTCGAGATGACAATCGCTCGTCATTTCGAGCCTGCCGAGAAATCGCATAGGAGTGAGAACATAACAAAAGAAAGTGAGGAACTACTCGTGTGACCTCTCGACACGCTCGAGGTGACAAGAATGCTTTCTTGCAAATACGCTATATTTATGATTTACAATCTATTATGTTTACCAATTTCTACATCTACATAACTACAAACCAATACCGAACGACTATATATATAGGCGTAACAAACAATATTCAAAGAAGGATTAGTCAGCATTATTTTGACTCTCAAAATGAGAAAAAATCATTTGCCGGTAAGTACAATTGTTATGAACTCGTCTATTATGAGGGTTTCCAATATGCAAAAGATGCTATTTACAGAGAGAAACAACTAAAAAGGTGGAGTAGAAAAAAGAAAAACCAGCTTATAGAAACTGTTAATCCTAAATGGGAGAGCTTAAATAATGAAGTGTTTTAAAGAGTAAATTCTTAGTTTCTCGTGTGATCTCTCCTAACGTCGAGATGACAATCACTCGTCATTTCGAGCCTGTCGAGAAATCTCATAGGAGTAAGCGCATAAAAATCTAGTCGTGTGACCTCTCGACAAGCTCGAGGTGACTAGGACTATGTCGCGAACAATCAAGTTTTCCGCAGCCTGTATTTTTGAGCTACTCGTGTGATCTCTCCTAACGTCGAGATGACAATCCCTCGTCATTTCGAGCTTGCCGAGAAATCGCATATGAGTAAGTGCTAAAAAAAGCTACTTGTGTGACCTCTCGACACGCTCGAGGTGACAAAATTTTTACTTCTCCAACTTCAATTGTATCCTCTTTCTTGCAATATCTACTTCCAGTACTTTTACAATAACTTGCTGTTGTAAACTTACGTGTGCACTTACATCACTCACAAAACCATCTGCAAGGTTTGAAATATGTATGAGGCCGCTTTCTTTAATACCTATGTCTACAAAGGCTCCAAAAGCGGTTACATTATTTACAATCCCTGGCAGCAATTGACCTGGCTGTACATCTTCTATGGTTCGTATGTTTTGATTAAAAGTAAACACCTTTGCTTTTTCTCTAATGTCTAGCCCAGGCTTTTCTAGTTCGCTTATAATATCAGTGAGTGTAGGAAGTCCTACCTCATCGGTTACATATTTTTGAAGATCTATCGATTTAAGAAGGCTTGTGTTTCCTATCATTTCGGCGACAGAGACTTTTTGATCTTTGGCGATACTTGCAACCAACTTGTATCTCTCTGGATGTACCGAGGAATTATCTAGCGGATTTTCGGCACCTGTGATTCTCAAGAAACCTGCGGCTTGTACGAACGCTTTTCCTCCCAGACGTGGTACCTTTTTAATCTCTTGACGTGTTTTAAAGGGTCCTTCGCTTTCGCGAAAGCGTACTACGCCCTCAGCAAGTTTTGGTCCAATACCTGACACATAACTCAATAGCGGAGCACTTGCAGTATTTATATTGACACCCACGGCATTTACACAGTTTTCTACCGTTTGATCTAGTGATTTTTGAAGTGCGGTCTGATCTACATCGTGCTGATATTGCCCGACGCCAATGGACTTTGCATCTATCTTCACCAGCTCTGCCAGCGGGTCTTGCAACCTACGACCTATAGAAACTGCGCCGCGAACTGTCACATCATAATTAGGAAACTCATCGCGGGCAATCTTACTTGCACTGTAAATAGAAGCCCCTGCCTCACTCACTACAAAAACCTCCATCGCATTCTTAAAGTGAATGCGTTTTACAAGCCTCTCTGTCTCGCGGGAAGCCGTACCGTTACCGATGGCGATTGCTTCAATTTTATAAGCATCTGTAAGACTAGAGATTTTCTTTATAGCACCTGTATCATCATTTTTTGGTGCGTGTGGGTAGATGGTTTCATTATGTAACAACTGTCCCTGTGCATCAAGGCACACCAGTTTACAACCTGTTCTAAAACCTGGGTCTAGTGCAAGAATACGCTTCTCACCTAGCGGCGAACCAAGGAGTAATTGTTTTAAATTTTTTGCAAAAACTTGAATAGCAGTTTCATCTGCTGTTTTCTTTGCTTCTGAGAGACTCTCATTGCTCAATGCAGGAAATAATAGTCGCTTGTAGGCGTCTTTTAGGGCTATCTCAATCTGTGTAGCGCTATCTCCACAAGAGCGTATGAGTTTGCGTTCTATTTTATCAAGCGCTCGCTCATCATCAATGACAACTTTCACACGAATGTAACCTTCATTTTCGGCTCTTAAAATAGCGAGGAGCCTATGCGAAGGACAGCGGCTTAGTGACTCAGACCAGTCAAAATAATCACGGAATTTCTGAGACTTTTCCTCTTCTGCCATTTTCTTAACCACCTTCGTCTCTATGGTGGCAAAACGCTTTAACTGCTCACGGATGTTATCGCGTATATCTATGCGCTCATTAATCCACTCAGCTATAATGTGGCGTGCTCCTTCTAGCGCACTTTGTGCATCCAGAACTTCCTTATTAGTATATCGATGCGCTAGCCCTTCTGGGTCTTGCGCATTTTGAGACATAATAATTTTGGCTAGTGGTTCTAGTCCGTTTATACGCGCTGTCTCAGCCTTAGTTTTACGTTTTTTCTTGTACGGCAGATACAAATCTTCTAAGGTCGTAAGATCTTGCGTTTTTTCAATCTTATCTTTGAGTTCGCTGGTAAGAACGTCTTGCTCTTCTAGTGATTTAAGAATTGATTTTTTACGTTTTTCTAAAGTCTCAAACTGCTCTTTAAGCTCGATAATTTTTCCTATCTCCACCTCATCTAGTCCACCCGTCGCTTCCTTACGGTAGCGAGCTATAAATGGGAGTGTACAGTCTTCATTGAGGAGATCTAGTGTGTTTTTTACACCTTTTTCTGATAAGCCTGAGCTTTTGATTACGAATTGTAAAACCTCCACACGCTTAACTTATCATATTCCCATTACTCACCCCTTCAGCGTCAGGATTTACAAAAACCAACTTACCGCTAGCATCCTCTGTCATTAAAATCATTCCTTCACTCTCTACTCCACGTAGTGCTCTTGGAGCCAGGTTTACAAGTACCGTTACTTGCTTCCCAATTACTTCTTCTGGAGTAAAGCTCTCTGCGATACCAGAAACGATGGTACGCACATCTATACCTGTATCTACTTTTAAGATGAGGAGTTTCTTCGTTTTCTTCATCTTTTCTGCTTCAATGATGGTACCTACTCGCATATCGAGTTTTGTAAAATCGTCAAAGTTAATAAGCTCTTTTTGTGGCTCTACTACCGCATTTTCGGCAGCGGCTTCTGCTTCATTTGCCGCTTTGCTAGCTTCTAGTTTATCTAGCTGAATCTGGATTTGACTGTCTTCTATTTTTGAGAAGAGCAATTGAGATTCATTGATTGTGTGTCCAGCTGGTAATAACACTTCTTTTGAAGTGATGTCACTCCACTGTAATGCATTCTCAACATCACTAGCAGGAAGGTCAAGAATATTTTTAAGCGTTACACTTGTATGTGGTAATAACGGCTCACTCAAAACAGAAAGTGCGGCTGCAATTTGCAAGGCCACATACATCACTGTTTTAGTGCGCTCTTCATCTGTTTTGATAGTCTTCCACGGCTCTTCGTCTGCTAGGTATTTATTTCCTAGGCGAGCGAGGTTCATGAATTCTGTTTGGCTTTCGCGAAAGCGGTATTTTTCAATACTACTACCTATCACCGCTGGATATGCTTTTATAGCATCTAGCACTTCTTTATCTAGCTCATTAAAAGCTCCAGGCGTAGGCACAACACCTCCATAATACTTATGTGTAAGCACCGTCACGCGATTAATTAAATTACCAAAAATCGCTACGAGTTCGCTATTATTTCTAGTTTGGAAATCTTTCCAAGTAAAGTCATTATCCTTAGATTCTGGGGCATTTGCAGTAAGTACATAACGCAACACATCCTGTTGATCTGGAAATTCTTCCAAATATTCATGTAGCCATACTGCCCAATTTTTTGACGTAGAAAGCTTGCGACCTTCTAGGTTTAAAAACTCATTTGCAGGCACGTTATCTGGTAAAATATACTCACCGTGACCTTTGAGCATGGCAGGGAAAATCAAACAGTGAAAAACGATATTATCCTTCCCTATAAAGTGAAGTAATTTTGTGTTTTCATCCTTCCAGTACGGCTCCCAATCTTTACCCTCACGTGCTGCCCACTCCTTTGTAGAAGAAATATAGCCAATAGGCGCATCAAACCAAACGTACAATACCTTGCCCTCTGCTCCTTCTACTGGCACAGGGATTCCCCAGTCCAGATCACGAGTTACGGCACGAGGACGTAGTCCATCATCTATCCATGATTTACACTGCCCGTACACATTAGTTTTCCAGTCTTTTTTATGTCCTTTTATGATCCACTCCTTAAAGAAGTCATTATATTGATCAAGTGGTAAAAACCAGTGCTTTGTTTCCTTAAGTGTAGGTACAGCTCCCGTAATCGCACTCTTTGGGTTAATTAAGTCTGTTGCATTGTGCGAAGTACCACAGCTCTCACACTGATCTCCATAAGCCTCTTCAAAACCACACTTAGGGCAAGTTCCCGTCACAAAACGGTCTGCAAGAAACTGGTTTGCCTCTGCATCATACAACTGCTCGTTAGTTTCTTCTATAAACTTACCTTGATCGTACATGTTTTTAAAAAACTCAGACGCTGTGTCATGGTGAATTTTTGCAGAGGTACGTGAGTAGTTGTCAAAAGTAATCCCAAAATCTTCAAAAGATTTTTTGATAATCGCATTGTATTTATCAACTACATCTTGTGGTGTAATCCCTTCCTTTTTTGCTTTGATTGTAATAGGCACTCCATGCTCATCACTTCCACATATAAAAGCAACATCTGCTCCTTGCATACGCTGGTAGCGCGCATAAATATCTGCCGGAACATACACTCCTGCAAGGTGGCCTATGTGTATAGGTCCGTTAGTATACGGCAGTGCCGCTGTAATTGTATATCGTTGTGGATTCTGAGACATATTGTGTTCTTTAAGAAGCGACAAAAATAAAGAAAAACAAGCAAGGAGTATCTATAAAGTAATCTAGCTTTAACTCGGTATTGTTATGCTAGGAGCGCTGCAGTAGTTGTAGTAAGCAGCTGCCTCTTCCCGCTATTCATTACAATTCCTCACCTTGCTATCGCTAGGTTGCGGGATTTTCATTGCTATCGGGGCTATGGAGCATGGTTTAGGAGTTATAAGCATCTTGCAAACCACCTAGTTTTAAAATAATAAGTGATTAAAATTTTTCACCAAATTACCAGTTGGTTTAAAATCCAAACTGCCGTTAAGTTAGTATATTGAGGTGTGAAAAATACATTAATGGTTACACCTCCTTATCTTGTACAAGGCGACAAAGTCGCAATCGTTGCTACGGCACGTAAAATTTCTAAAAGAGAGCTAGAAGAAGGCATTGCCTTACTTAAAAGCTGGGGCTTAGTTCCCGTATTGGGCAACACCATTGGGCTAGAAGATAATCAGTATGCTGGCACAGATTTTCAGAGAGCACAAGACTTTCAGCAAATGCTAGATAATACGGAGATTAAAGCCATATGGTGCGCGCGTGGTGGCTACGGGACGGTACGCATAGTAGATGATCTAGATTTTTACAAGTTTGTCAAGTATCCCAAGTGGATTGTGGGCTACTCTGATGTGACAGTTTTACATAGCCACATTCATAAAATAGGGTTCAAAACGATACATGGGACAATGCCTGTATCGCTTGATGACAATACCGCTTTCGCGAAAGCGTCATTAAAACAATCGCTTTTTGGCGAGCAACCTAACTTTAGTTACAACACCACAAATAAACTTAATAGACTAGGCACTGCAAAAGGCACGCTTGTGGGCGGAAATCTCTCTATTCTTTACAGCCTTTGCGGAAGCAGCTCTGACCTTGATACGGCTGGCAAAATCTTATTTATAGAAGATCTGGATGAGTACCTCTATCATATAGATAGAATGGTAGTCAACCTAAAACGCAACAGGATGCTGGATCACTGTGCGGGTATGGTTGTGGGTGGTATGACGAAGATGCACGATAACAGAATCCCTTTTGGGAAAACGGCTCAAGAGATTGTACTAGATGCTGTAAAGGAATGTGACTTCCCAGTAGCGTTTGACTTCCCAGCAGGTCACGTAGATAATAATAATGCGCTGAAGTTGGGGAGTGAGATTACGCTTGAAGTATCGGCAACTAAAACAAGTATACGGTATGAATAGAATTCTCTCTATACTTATAATGATGTTTTTGTTTTCTTGTGTGGATAAACCTTCTTGCAATTTTATAGACTCGTACTATCAAGATGTCTATCAAGCAGAGCTTGCATTTTATGAAGAAGACTACCAGAAAGCCTATGATCTTTTTAAAGAGGTAGAAGCGCGTTGTGGTCTTTTAAACCAAACACTCACAAGAGAGCCAGAAATGATGGCAAAACTCTCAATCAAAGTGGGCGAACCGCAAAAAGCATTTCCATATATGGAGCGTATGCTTAAAGAAGGAATGAGCTTTGATACTTTTAAAAACAATGAAATATATAATATTCTCAAGGAATATGAAGAATGGGATTATCTAGCGCGTAACGCAGCTTCCTATGAAGATGAGTTTAACGCAAATATTGACCAAGATTTAAGAGCAGAGATAATTGCAATGAACCGTCTTGATCAAGAAGTGAGACAACCTCCTATAGATTTTATAGAGATGGAGCGTGTAGATAGCATTCACCAAAAAAGAATCAAAGAGATTTTTAATCGATATGGCTATCCTTCAGCTCAACTTGTGGGCAAAGATAATTTTGATCAAGGTGAGCGTGTGGGCGTAAAAACACTATTTTTTCATTTTGACGATACCATATACTTTAAGCCAGTACTTCTAAAAATGATTGAAGATGGCGAAGCTCCAGCAGACATATTAGGTAAAATGATTGACAGTCGCCAGCGCTCTCGAGGTTTTTACGATTATGGAATTTATGATAATGTCGATAGCACCAACATTCTTGATTTTAAAAATATTGACAAAAGACGTGTTGCTGTAGGTCTTGCTCCTTGGAAGTTAAAAAAACGAGTTGATGCGCTAAGACGAGCTTATTATGGATACTAATCATACAACTAAATTATGACCCCAAAAGAACTAGGCGAATATGGTGAAGAACTAGCAACCCTGCATTTAATAAAGCAGGGTTACACGATTCTTGAACGTAATTGGTTTTTTGGAAAAAATGAAGTCGACATTATCTGCCAGAAAGAAGAAGGCATCCTCGTTGTGGTAGAAGTAAAAGCACGTAATTCAGATTTCTTTGGCGATCCGCAGAGTTTTGTAAGTCCTGGAAAGCAGAAAACAATTGTCAAAGTAGCAAACGAGTATGTACTAGAAAATGACTTAGATGTCGAAGTACGTTTTGATATTATCGCAGTACTCAAAAACTCAAAGCAAGAACGCCTTGAGCATTTTGAGGATGCGTTTTACTTTTTTTAAAATGATAGTTCTTATTAACCTACTTGCTTTTTTATTGTCTCATACACTCTGAGAATAAGTGCGACATTTACAGCTTGTGCCAGTATACTTGCTGGTCCTGCTACAATAGCTAAAAATATAGTTAGCATCATAAAACCCAATACCATTTGTAAAATACCGGATGCTTGTGGCAACTGCCCTAAGCCTTTAAGCTTAAATAAACTATACCCAAAAAACATAGACATTACACCAAAAAACACTACGTACATAACACCATAAGCCTCCATAGGCATTACAACATAGTTCATATCAATAAGGGCATATCCTGCAAGAATAGCATTAATGATAATAAATAGCGTAGCAATTATTTTCAAAAAAGCGTTCTTAAATAAACTTCCAATAAGTATGAAAGTGCGCATAAATACTGAAAAGAAAATAATAGAAAGTATCCCAAGTATAATGGTAAAAACTCTTCCAAAGTAATAGGTACCCTCCGCTACAAAGTAAAAATCATCTACAAGTTCAAATACAAATGCGATCATACTTAATATTCCAGCAATCCAGCCTACGTGAAGTTGTGTAAAGAGATACGACACATCCCTACTTTCATCTATTTCAAAAAGCATTGCCTTTTTTACTTTGGTTTCAAAAATGGTGTCTTCTTGCAGGTCATCTAGATCTCTATCTAGCGCAGAGAGAATGGTTTTAATCGTATAAACACGTGGCATTGTTTCTCCAGCTTCTATGCGCTGTATAGTGCGCACAGAGATATTACATTGCGCTACAAGTTCTTCCTGCGTTAACCCCTTTTGCTGGCGCAGTTCTAAAATCTTTTGTCCTAATTCTGGTTGTTTCATCATAAATGTTTTGCCTTGTAATGATGCGCATCAAATGTACAAGAAGTTCTACACTGCAATAGTATGGCTCATTTATGATTTGTTTCATTTTTTGAGCAGTATTTAACCCGACATTTGCACGTCACTTCAGTAAACACAACGTTTTGCACGTTTTACGCTTTCGCGAAAGCGTACCTTTTAATATGTATCTAACCACCCAAAATGCTTCTCATTAAGCGCTGTTTTATGCTCCTCGAGGTAACTCACAAAGGCTTGTGCGGTGGGAGAAAGCTGCTTGCTTTTTTGCCAGATGAGATTCCAGTGTGTGGTGATAGGCAATCCTTTGCTGGGGATGATTTGAGCATCACCGCTCGTAAGTGCATTTTTAAGCCCCACTAGCGGGAGTATAGAAATTCCTATTCCAGAAATCACTGCTTGCTTTACCGCCTCGTTTGAGGTAAGCTCTATTTTTTTACGAGTAGGAAGTTGTCTGTCTGCAATATAATTTTCCATAGCTGCCCGTGTTGCAGATCCTTTTTCTCTATACACCACGGGTAGCTTATCAAAATCCTTTTTTGAAATGGTTTTACCTGAGTACGAGTGATGCCTACCTCCTACTAAAAATAGTTTGTTAGGGATGAGTCTCACTTTATCTATCGCGATATGATCTGGAACTACAGATACTAGTGCAAAATCTGTTTCGTTTTTTTCAAGATGACGTACCACGCGAGTCTTATTTGTCACATCCATTTCTAAATCTACACCAGGATGCATATTCATAAAATCTGCGATGTAATAGGGCATTAAATATTTACCCGTGGAGACGATTGATATCTTTAATTTACCCGACAGTTGACCTTGATAAGCCATCGTTTTATAATTAATTGCATCTACTTCGGCTATTATTTTACGTGCTGCAGCTGCAATTTCTTCGCCAAAATCTGTTACAAATAGTTGCCTCCCCACAACTTCCGTAAGCGGAATAGGAAACTGATTTTGAAAATTTTTAATCTGTATCGAGACCGCTGGCTGCGTGAGATGTAGCTCCTCTGCAGCTTTTGTGATGCTCTTAAATTCTGTAACCTTCAAGAAGACTTGAAGCTGGTGCAATGTATAATGCATAAAAATACTTTATGTAATTCATTATAAATATAAATAAAAATATATGAATTTTAGCCCACATCTTTGCACCATCAAAAACACAGAGATATGTTACACAAACTTAAAATAACCACACTTAACGCTCGTGATTACTCTCAAAAAGAAGGCACTTCACAACCTGAAATACAATGGGCTTCCCTGTTTAAAACTATTCAAAAGGCAGTGCTTATAGCAATTCCCATCGTGGCACTAATGCTATCTGCCCTTAGTGATTTTCTCTTTTTTAAGGAAATAGCATCTGCTTCGTTTTTAATCTTACTTATCTCGTTTATCAAAATTGCTGGCGGAAAGTCATAATACATTCACATTTTAAATACATACTATCATGAACACACAGACAACAGACGTACTAACAATGACAGATCAAAAAATCAACCTTATAGATGGAGTATTTACAGCAACCGAAGCTGGAGATATCTTACACGCAATGCTTGACAAGAAAATAAACTTTCACAAATTACAACGCTTAAGCCGCACAGAAGGCAACATAGGCGATGCATGTGAGTATGATAGCGGCCGCATCATCGAACTTATAGATGAGAAAGGAAAATTAAAAGACTTTTTAAGCGCCATACGAGCAGAAGGTTGCAAACTAGAAATAAAAAGCACCGTTCAAATAAATCTAAAAAAGTAATCACCTCGCAACAACATCTAACCCATATTTATGGACTTACATCTACTAGTTGATAACTTGACTAATCCTGCACTCTTGTTTTTCTTTTTAGGATTACTAGCGGTACAACTCAAAAGTGACTTAGCCATACCGCCTAGTTCTTCAAAATTTATATCGCTATACCTTCTACTTTCTATTGGATTTAAAGGAGGGCAAGAGCTCGCCCACTCAGCATTTAATATGGAGATTGTCTGGTCCTTACTTTTTGGAATTGTCCTAGCTCTTGTGGTTCCATTGTATGCTTTTTTTGTACTCAAGAAGCGCGTAGGTGTTCAAAATGCCGCAGCTATCGCGGCTGCTTACGGTTCCGTTAGCGCAGTGACATTTGTAACTACTGTAGCATATCTCGATATGGAGCAGATATCCTACAGTGGTTATATGGTCGCAGTTATGGCAATCATGGAGGCACCATCCATTATTATAGGTGTATTATTAATGATGGTCTTTACCGCAAACCGTGACAAGACAGTCTCTATGGGCAGTATTATCAAGCACTCCGTGACGAATGGTAGTGTACTTCTAATTATAGGAAGTCTTGTGATAGGTTTTATGGCAAGCGATGCACAAGCACAAGGCATTGCACCTTTTACCACAGATATTTTTAAGGGATTTCTAGCTGTCTTTTTACTAGATATGGGAATCTCAAGTGGCAAAAAAATAGGAAGCCTCAAAGAGTATGGCGCTTTTCCTTATGTATTTGCAATCGCCATCCCTATTGTAAATGGTATTATCGTGAGTTTACTAAGTGGGTTTATAACAGAATCTGTAGGTAACAGGTTGTTGTTTGCTATACTTGCAGCAAGTGCCTCCTATATTGCAGTCCCTGCCGCTATGAAACTCGCCGCTCCTAAAGCAAACGAAGGCCTATACTTACCTATGGCACTTGCCATTACCTTTCCCTTTAACATCACACTGGGGATGCCGCTTTACCTCTGCATTATAAACTGGAGTTAATGATGTTATGAGGTTGCGCTTTCGCGAAAGCGTACCTAAAACCAAAAACATAGTGAATGAACGCTCCTAATGATTGTTCAATGCCGTTTTAAGTCTTAAAAAATGAAATAATGGCTACCTTAACGCAAAACCACAAAGGTATGACTGCTATATTAAAATCACTTTCTGAGTATGTACAAATAGCAATAGGTATTGCCCTCGCGAGTATAGGGCTCAAAGCCTTTTTACTGCCTAATGGTTTTCTGGATGGTGGAGCGACGGGTATCGCGATTTTATTAAGTAAAAAATTAGATCTAGACATCTCCTTACTTCTCTTTATTGTGAGTATTCCGTTTCTTGTGTTGGGTTTTTATAAGCTTTCGCGAAATATTCTATTAAAAAGCACGGTGTCCATCTTAATACTAGCAGTGCTTATCGGGGTTGAGTCCTTCCCAGTAATTACTGAAGATAAGCTGCTTATTGCAATTTTTGGCGGTATGTTTCTAGGAGCTGGTATCGGCATTAGTATACGGAACGGTGCGGTACTCGACGGATCTGAAATTCTAGGGATTTATGTCTTTGATCTTTTTGGAATAAGCATAGGTAAGACCATTTTGGCTTTCAATATTTTTCTATTTATTGTCACTGCTTTAGTACTTAGTGTAGAGGTAGCGCTATATTCCATACTTACCTATATCGTTACGGCAAAGTTTATCGATTTTTTTATAGAGGGGTTTGAAGATTTTATAGGGATCACCATTATCTCTCCATCATCTGAAGAAATAGAACAAAAGATTCTTAACGAATTAGGCACTGGTATCACCGTCTATAAAGCTGCTGCTGGTTATGGAAGTACAGGCCATAATAATGAACGTCGCGTGATACAAACCGTGATAAATCGTATACACCTGCGCAAAATACACAAACTCATAGACTCCTGCGATCCCGATGCTTTTATCGTAGAGTTTGATGTAAATAATGTGAAGGGAGGAGTTTTGAAAAGATATTTGAATCCTAAAAGTTCAAAAAAGCTGGCTAGTCTTTAGGGGTATTTAATGATGCGTTATGCTATTTACGCTTTCGCGAAAGCGTAACTCTACAAACTCAGATAATATCCCAGATTTATCCAGAATCGATGATTTGCAGTAGCTTTAAGAAATGAATCCATACGGTAGTCCACACCAATCTCAAGTTTATTTGCATCGTTTGCGAAATAACCTAAAGTAGGAACAAACCTGACCTCGAGATCTGTTGCATCTCCTTGAATAGAATACACGTACTCATTTCCTAATTTTAAATACACTTCTCCTTGGTCAATAAACTCACCGTTAAGCGATATATCTGAAGATAGTCTGTATCGTGCTCTAAACTCAACCTTTTGCCTAGCATTAAATGTTTGATCTACACGGAAGCGATGCCCCAAACGGAAACCAAAATAAGGGACGGTAAAAGAGTACTGTTGTATCGCGCGATGTATAAGTTTTTTATCACGGAAACGGGCTAAATATCCTATCCCCACTTTTGCATCTACTCCCACAGTACGTGTGGCAACCGTGGTGACATCTAATAATGAGTAAAATACATCTGTATCATTATTACCCTTAAAATCACCTTCACTTAGTTCAAAACGAGGTGCAAATTCTACATTAATGTTCCACAGCTCATTGATTTTTGTGCCAATGTTTACTTCTGGAAGTATGCCAACTTCATAAAGCGATTGCCCGTAAAGCAAGGTACTTACAGAAAACATTAGGATAAAGAATGTGAATTTAAACATACTCAAAAGCGTAGAATATTATCACGTCGTATGCTTACTTGAGACCTACTTATGAAGGCACCTTTCTCATTAAAAAGAACTTCATAACGCTTTGATTTTTTACCAGAATTGCGTGTTTTTACGACTATCTCATAATGCGGCGTGAGCGATGATGCCGTAAGCATCTCTACATTCCTATCTACAACTTCATTTGCAGTGTTATTATACTGTGCTTGTATTTTCTCTACCTTAAAGTAATCAAATTCTTGCGTAAAATAGTTTGATATCTCTCGTCTTGTCTCTTCTGGCAAATCTCCTAACCCAATAACTATTTCTACATCTTCTAGAACTCCATCTGTAGTAAACTCTACACTATGACGTTTTCCTTTGTATCTAAATTTTGCTTCAATGCTAGCGCCTTCATTACCTACTTCTTGTAACCATTTTACAGACCGATTTATATTGAAGGTGGCAATAAAGTCTTTTGCTTTTTGTGGAACAAGCTCGGGTTTAATTCGGTATTCTCTTTCCGTTTTTACAGCATCTTGTACTTGCGCACGACACATAGATGTCTGTAGCAAGACACAAATACACATTAAGGAAAAAGAATACTTAGTCCACACGATCTTCCTTTTTTGAATTAAATAGCCATCCTAAGGGTAACCAAATCACAAAGAACAGAAACTTCCCAGTTACCAAACCTATAATGGTGATAATTGCTGCAATTACTGCAAGCGTTGGTTTCCAAGATTTACTCCCCATCATCCATAGGCAGCTCTGCTGCTTTTTTCTTTGTACTCTCTGGCATTAATGGTCGTAGTAATGCTACCACATCATTTACTGTCTTAGCATCGTCAGATTTTAAGAGTAATCGCAGTCCTTTAGATAGTTTTTTCTCTTTTATCCCAATACGGTATGCGTTTTCTTGAACAAATTTAAGCACACGACCAAAGGCTGGGCTTTGATAGAAAGCACTCTGCTGGTCTGCAATAAAAAAGCCAGTGAGTTTTCCATTTTTGAGAACCACTTTCTCGAGACCTATTTTAGTCGCTACCCACTTGATACGAACAGAATCTAGCAAATCTTCGGCTTCTTCTGGTAATGGCCCAAAACGATCTACGAGTTGGCGTTCAAAATCATCCAGTTGCTCCTCTGTTTTTACATTATTGAGCTGCGTGTATAAGTTTAAGCGTTCAGTGATATTGTTTACGTAGTCATCTGGAAATAGCAGACTAAAGTCAGTATCAATTACAGTGTCTTTTACATAATCTTTTTCTGCTTTCGCGAAAGCGGGATCATCATGATACAACTCTGAAAATTCATCTTCCTTAAGCTCTTCAATGGCTTCATTTAAAATTTTCTGGTAGGTATCAAAACCTATCTCATTGATAAATCCGCTCTGTTCTCCTCCTAGTAAATCTCCAGCACCACGTATCTCAAGATCCTTCATCGCGATATTGAAACCACTTCCTAGTACAGAAAATTGCTCCAGTGCTTGGATGCGCTTACGAGCATCATCTGTCATGGCACTATATGGTGGTGTGATGAAGTAGCAGAATGCTTTCTTGTTGCTACGTCCCACACGCCCACGCATCTGGTGGAGGTCTGACAATCCGAAGTTATTTGCGTTATTTATAAAAATCGTGTTCGCATTAGGCACATCTAGTCCGCTCTCAATAATAGTGGTAGATACTAGCACATCAAACTCGCCATTCATAAACGACAGCATCTTTGTTTCTAACGTTTTTCCTTCCATTTGCCCGTGACCTACTCCCACTTTTGCATCTGGCACAAGGCGCTGAATAAGACCCGCAACTTCCTTGATATTTTCAATACGGTTATGGATAAAGAATACCTGACCGCCACGTTGTATTTCATATTGTACCGCATCTCGTATCACCTCCTCAGAAAAGCGCACCACGTTACTTTCTATAGGATATCTATTAGGTGGCGCCGTATTTATAGTACTTAAATCCCTTGCTGCCATGAGCGAGAACTGCAACGTTCTCGGGATAGGAGTTGCTGTAAGTGTGAGCGTATCTACGGTTTCAGAAATAGTTTTGAGCTTATCTTTTACCGCAACACCAAACTTTTGCTCCTCATCTATAACGAGAAGACCTAAGTCTTTAAAGTTTACATTTTTGCTAGTAAGTTGGTGCGTACCTATCACTATATCGATGGCTCCGCTCTCGATTCCCGCTAGCACTTCGCGCTTTTCTTTAGCCGTTCTAAAACGGTTGAGATAATCAATTTTTACAGGAAAATCTTTAAGACGCTCCTTAAATGTACGTGCATGCTGATAGGCTAGAATCGTTGTAGGAACGAGTATTGCCACTTGCTTACCTCCGTCAACCGCTTTAAATGCGGCGCGAATTGCAACTTCTGTTTTTCCAAAACCTACATCACCACACACCAAGCGATCCATAGGTCGCTCGCTCTCCATATCGCGCTTTACATCTTCGGTAGCGCTGCTTTGATCTGGTGTGTCCTCATAGATAAAACTTGCCTCTAGCTCATGCTGCATGTGCGTATCTGGTCCAAAGGCATATCCCTTTTGCAACCTACGTTTTGCATATAATTTAATGAGGTTAAACGCAACGTGCTTAACTCTAGACTTGGTTTTTGCCTTAAGTTTTTTCCAAGCCTGGCTTCCTAGTTTATAAATTTGTGGCGGCTTGCCGTCTTTACCGTTATACTTTGTGATTTTATGAAGCGAGTGGATACTTAGGTATAAAATATCACGCTCCCCGTAAATCAATTTGATTGCTTCTTGTGGCTTTCCTTCTACATCAATTTTCTGTAATCCACCAAATTTTCCAATCCCGTGATCAATATGCGTCACATAATCACCTACGGAGAGGTGGCTCAATTCCTTAAGCGTTATGGATTGCTTTTTTGCATACCCATTCTTAAGATTAAACTTGTGATAACGCTCGAAAATCTGGTGATCTGTGTAGACCGCTATTTTCTGTTCATCATCTATAAAACCCTGATATAATGATAGTACAACCGTTTCATATTGCTTTACTATCGCATCTGCATCATCAAAAATGTCATGAAAACGCTTTGCCGCTTGCTCTGTCACACAGGCAATATAGTTTTTATAACCCTTTGCCGAATTCTCATTAAGATTTGCAATTAATAAGTCGAACTGCTTATTAAAAGAAGGTTGCGGTTGCTGCTCAAAAGTGATTATTGTATCTGCTGTGGCGCCGTCAATTTTTGCGGTAAGATCTACCGTAGTAAATTGATCCAACTGCTGCTGTAATGCAGCTCCATGCATAAAAAGCTCCTCTGGTGAGTTGCGCTTTATCTCTGAGTCAAGGTTAGAAAATGCTTCTTCCGCTTTCGCGAAATTTTTATCAGTACGATCTACAAGAAGTGATCTGTTTTTTATAAAAACTACCGTTTTAGGCGAGATATACTCTAGAAAACTCTGGCGTACTTCTGTTAATGCCTTGTTCTCCACATTAGGCATCACCGAAATCTTTTTCACCTGCCCAGTTGAGAGTTGGCTCTCCACATCAAACGTCCTTATACTATCTACCTCATCACCAAAAAATTCAATACGATACGGCTCATCATGAGAAAACGAAAATACATCTACAATTCCTCCACGTACCGAAAATTCTCCCGGCTCTGTAACAAAATCAACACGTTTAAATTTATACTCAAACAGCATCTCATTTACAAAGTCTAGCGAGAGTTGATCACTCACCGCTATTTTAAGCGTCTGTCTATCTAGTTCTTTACGAGTAACTACTTTTTCAAAAAGTGCATCTGGATAGGTAACTAGCAATGCTGGCTTGCGGCGAGAGTTTATTCTGTTTAAAACCTCTGCCCTCAGCAAGATATTTGCATTGTCTATTTCTTCTATCTGGTAAGGCCTTCTATAGCTTCCTGGATAAAAAAGTACATTTTCTTCTTTACGTAGTTGCTCTAAGTCATTAAGAAAATAGGCAGCCTCCTCCTTGTCATTTAGAATGATGAGAAAAGGCGTTTCTGCTTTTTCAAAAGCGCTGCTTATCATAAATGACAGTGCAGAGCCCACTAGACCTTTGGCCTGTATGTTTGCAATATTTTCTTTAGAATAGGCAATAGATTCCCCTAGTTTCTGCAGTTGCAGAGACTGTGCAAAGTGTTGCGAGAGTTGGATGTTACTCAAGTAATTAGATTTTTTACAAAGATACGGAGTGCAACAGCTTTCGCGAAAGCGTTATTTACTTTTTACCATTTTCATAACACTACGCTACCTTAAGGTTCTATAATTTTAAATTATGAAAAACTGGACAGATCATCAGCTTGCATTTGTAATCGCGCGTATTACAATAGGTATTAATTTCTTATTGCACGGTGTAGTGCGACTTCCTAAAATGGAAGGTTTTGCCAGCGGACTATCAAAAGGTTTTGAGGGAACGATGTTACCTCCTGCGCTTGTGGAGCCTATTGCTTTTGGACTTCCTATTGTAGAACTTGTACTAGGAGTGCTACTCATCATAGGTTTTAAAACACGTCTTGCTGCGGCACTTAGTTTTATATTAATCACATTATTAATGGCGGGCACTTCTTTTAAAGAAGACTGGGATCTGGTAGGCTCACAAATGATTTATGTGATTTTCTTCTTCATCTTTATTAAAAATTTACGTCACAACACCTTTGCAATAGATGGCACATCAAAGACGGTAGTAGATGGATTTACAAGCCAAGAGTAACTACAACTACACTGGTTTGTCGTGGTTAATCATACGCTTTCGCGAAAGCGTGATTGACATTTTACCATTTTCATAACAGCAACAAAAGTGTGTGCTCCCTACCTTTATAAAAAAAGGAAAAGATGGGATTTGAACATTACGACATATTTGTTATAGGTACAGGAAGTGCGGGAAGACAGGTGGCAACACGCTGCGCAAAGGCAGGAATGAAAGTAGCCATTGCAGATAATCGTGAATATGGCGGAACGTGTGCAAACAGAGGCTGCGATCCCAAAAAAGTATTACTCAATGCAAGCGAAATCATAGCTCGCACCTCACACCTAGCAGAGGTAGGAGTTACAGAAGTAGCTACCATAAACTGGCAAGCGCTGCAAAAATTTAAAGAAAAATTTGTTTCTGCAATGCCTATAAAAACAGAAGATTCTCTCGAACAAGCTGGGATTACCATGTATCACCAGTCTCCAGAATTTATAGAAGAAGGATTACTCATTGTAGAAGGCAAAAAGGTTACTGCAGATAAAGTGGTAATTGCCACCGGACTTATCCCAAGACCACTTTACTTTAAAGGAGCTGAGCTTTTTAAAACATCAGACGATTTTCTTGAGCTTCCAGAGCTTCCAGAAAGCATCATCTTTGTAGGTGGAGGTTATATCGCCATGGAATTTGCACATATTGCTGCTCGATGCGGTGTTAATGTTACTGTAATAGATCGAGGCGAGCGTGTGCTAAAAATGTTTGACGAGCAAATCACAGACCAGCTCCAGAAAGCATCTTCAGATATAGGAATTAAGTTCATTTTTAATGCAGATGTAATAGGGGCGGAAATGCTTCAAAAAAATACACGCGTTTTTTACAAGCAAGACGGAAAAGAGCATGAACTAAAAGCCGAAATGGTTTTTAATACTTCTGGACGTGTTCCTTCTATTGACATGCTCGCCCTTGACAAAGGTAACGTGGAAGCAACCTCCAGAGGAATCAAGGTGAATAAATACTTACAGAGCGTCTCTAATCCTAATGTGTATGCATGTGGTGATGTAGCAGATAGCGGTGCTTTACCATTAACTCCGCTTTCTAGTTTAGAAGGAAAACATGTAGGTATGCAGCTTGCAACTGGTGAGCGCAAAGCATATACCTTTCCTGCGATTCCTACCGCAGTTTATACCACGCCACAACTCGCTATTGTAGGTTTAACCGAAGAACAAGCAAAGGCAAAAGGAATTGAATACAAAGTGCTAGAAGAGCATGTGCCAGACTGGTTTAGTATAAAGCGTCTTAACTCACCACACTATTGCTACAAAACCATAAAAGGCCATAACGATGAAATCTTAGGCGCAGAGATACTTGCACCAGAAGCGAGTGAGATGATTAATCTATTTGCTATGGCAATACAGCAAAAGATGACTTGTACACAGTTTAGAGAAACCATTTTTGCATATCCTACGTTTGCTAGTGATATGCAGAGTATGGTTTAATTATCAAGAAACCGTTCCTTGAATTTTAAATGAGGAGCGGTTTCCTTATTCTTAAAGGCGTGTAACATTGTAATTACTACTAATACTGCTGCTCCTAATAATGCATAATAAGCAATGCTTTCATGCAGATCTTTGTGTCTTATAAATATTGCCACAAGTGCCCACACAGCTACTAGTGCAAACTCTCGCATATTGCGCATCCACACCATAAGTACGTTTATAAGTACTGCAATTGTGATCATTACCATAGTCCATACTACTTCATTAAGCGGTCCTCCGGTCCAACCTATACTTGCAAAAAAGGCGGAAAAATTTGCAATAGTCGCTACTGCAATCCATCCAGAATAGATGCAAATAGGCCACCACACAAGTCCTATAACTTCAACAGGAGCATCCCATCGTTCCATATTAGTACGCGAGATTACTAGTATTAAGCTCGACAAAATTCCTAGCATGATAAGAACAGATAATCCTATGTAGTCATACGTAAAGGCAACCACCCATGCCGCATTAAGAAAGTTTGCAATAGCAAACCACCAGCCAGTTTGTATAATGAATGGTGATTCTTTTTTACTGAAGAAAGCGCGTCGTATTTGAAAAAGTGAATACCCTAATAGCATTAAGAAAATGACACCCCAGATAGAAAATGCATATCCTGCTGGCGTAAACAAATTCTCATACTTATCTGAAGCTTCACCTATCGTAGTATTATTCCAGCGCTGGGCTTGTGAAAGTCCGTTTACTGCGAGGACTAATAACACAGAAAGAAAATTTACAATCGCATAGGTCTTTTTCATAATCACTGATTTTTAGTAAAGTTACATAGGCTACTATCTTCAAACACCCCTAGCTACTGCTAAAATATTCACAAAACCGAAGCTTTGCTTATCCTAAGATCTCGTCTGCAAATTTCTCGCAAAGTGTAAGCGTATCTTGTACGTCGTCAAAAGTTGTACGCGGATTAATTAAACACATACGCAGCACCACTTGCTTATTGAGTATCGTAGTTACTAGTTGAGCCTCACGAGATGCTGTTACCATACCAGAGATTTTCTGGTTGAGTTCATCTAGTTGCTTCTCTGAAAATTTATTTCCTAAGGGATTGTACCTAAAATTAATAATCGCAAGCGTAGCAGGTGATACAATCTCCCACTTTTTACTTTTACGGAGTAGCTTTTCGGTCTTTTCGGCTATTTTGATGTTATATGTGATGGCGTTTCTAAATCCTTCTAGTCCAAATGTTTTTAAAGACATATAGAATTTAAGTGCTCTAAAACGTCTTGTTAATTGGACACCGTGATCATAAAAGTTAATCTCAGATTCATTACCTTCTATATCTCTTAAGTACTCTGGCTTCTCAACAAAAGTACTTTTCAGGTATTTGTGATTGCGTATTAACAAGCAACCCATCTCATAAGGTTGGAAAAACCACTTATGCGGATCTACAGTAAGAGAATCTGCTTTTGAAATACCTTTTAAAAGTTCCTTTCCGTTTTTTGCAAGAATCGCCGCTCCTCCATATGCTCCATCTATGTGGAACCAAAGTTTCTCTTCTTTACAGATTTTTGAGATTTCAGTAAGAGGATCTACTGTTCCCGTATTTGTAGTTCCTGCGGTAGCAATTACACAAAACGGATTGTAACCTTCCAGTCTATCACGAGCGATAGCACTACGAAGTTTTATAGTGGAAAATTTAAACTCTGAATCTGTTGGGATTAATCGTATTTGATCTTTCGTAAAGCCTACGATGCGTAACGCTTTTATATTTGAAGAGTGTGCTTGATCTGAAAGATAAATAACTGCATTTGCAAAATCTTCTCCGCACATCACACGACGAGCGGTAACAATGGCAGTAAGGTTTGCCATAGATCCACCACTTGTAAAAATCCCTCCTCCTTTTTTTACTGGAAAGCCAAAAATCTTGAGTAACCAACTTATGGTTACAATCTCGAGCTCTGCTGCAGGTGGTGATTGTGACCAGCCTCCAGAAAATATATTAAATCCTGTAGCTAGCGTGTCAGACATAGCACTTACGTAGTTACTAGGTCCAGGGACAAATGAAAAAGACTTAGGATGCGTAGAAATCGCACTTTGTTTCATCACTTTTTCTATAACAAATTCAAGTACTTCTTGTGGATCTGAAGCTTTTTCTGGCGCTTCTTCTAGAAACATCTTATCCATTTCTTCGCGAGTTCCAGAAGCCAAAGGAAACTTACTATTTTGTGTGTCAAAATGCTCAACTACGGCATCTACAATACGGTATCCGTAGGCAGTCATTTCTTCTTTTGAAAGCTCTAATTTGTCTTTATCCATCACCTGTTGTATTAAGGCTGCAAAGTTAGACTATTGCTCAGACCATTAAAAATGTGTGCCGTGGTAATTAAAAAGAAGATTGCAGGAACTAGTATTTCCTCATGATGCTACACATTAATTATGCTATTAAAATCACTTCATCTGGAGTTAGCACAAATACCTCATCACCTTCTTCTGGTTCTAGTAAATAATTACCTGTAAAAGTTCCAAAGGCAGGTAATATCAGTTGGCTTTTCTTTTTGAAAAAACAAGGCATTTTTAGCGCTTGTCTTCCCATACCCTGCAGTCGAACTCCTGGATGTATGTGACCACAAAAATTATATAACCCATCTCGTTCTTCGGGATGGTGCGTGAGTAAAAAACCATCAATGGTCCTTTCTTCATAAATTGTAATGCCTAGCTTTTCAAATCGCAATGGAGAGATGATATCATGATTTCCAATCACTAGCGTAAATCTAACAGTCTGGTCACTTATCCATTTTTCAAAATAAGCCCATTCTATATTAAGATCAGAGTGAAATAAGTCTCCTAGAAAGCAAACCTCCTTAGGGTTATAACAAGCAATTGCTTTATCCAACTGCTCAAAATTAGTTTGTATCGCCTCTTGAGGAACGGCACTACCATGTTTTCTAAAATGAGCTACTTTCCCAAAATGCACATCGGCGATGAGTAATATATCATGCTCCTGCCAGTACATTGCGCCAGTAGGATGCAGTAAAAATGTATTATTAAATATTGTAGTTTGAGTCACTTTGTAAAGTTACAAATGACGCTACTTCTTTTACAACTTCCCCGTATCTTTATCATGTGCAAAATCAATACGATTATATTATTCTAGGTGCTGGTCTTTCTGGACTAACAACAGCGCTTCGTATGGCAAGAGATCCTTTTTTTAAAAATGTGTCTATTGCTATCATCGACCAAGATCTTCATAAAAAAAACGATCGCACTTGGTGTTTTTGGGAGACTACTCCAGATCTGTTTGAAAGCGTCGTTTCTTACTCTTGGCCTTCGGTATTAATTAAAGGAAATAAACAAAGTACGACCATAGACATATCTCCATATACCTACAAAAAGGTGGAGAGTGAACAATTATACGCTTTCGCGAAAGCGGAATTATCGCAACATAGCAATATCACGTTTATACAAGGTAAAATAATACATATCACCGAAAAAGAAAACGGAGCAATTGCAAAAACTATTGATCATGAATATCATGCTGCCACAATTTTAAATAGCATTTACAAGCCTGAGCAGCTAGAAAACCAGCAAGAAGCTGTGGTATTACAACAGCACTTTATAGGCTGGTTTGTAAAAGCTGACAAGGCTGTTTTTAACCCTAAAGTAGCAACGTACATGGATTTTAGCATACCTCAAAATGGTAATTGCAGATTTATGTATGTACTTCCTACTTCGACTCACGAAGCACTTGTAGAGTACACATTGTTTTCTAAAGATTTACTCCCAAAGGAAGAATATGAAAAAGCTATAAAAGATTACTTAAATAATCTTGGAGTGACAGATTATGAAATCACAAATCGAGAATACGGGAGTATCCCTATGACCACTTATGATTTTACACAACATAATAGCAAGCATGTGCTACATATAGGTACCGCAGGCGGGTGGACTAAAGCGAGTACAGGATACACTTTTAAGCACACCTTGAAAAAATCGGCGGCGCTTATTGATTTTTTAAAAAGTGGTAAACCTCTAAAAAATTATAGCCTTAAAAACCGCTGGACTTTTTATGATGGCGTATTGCTTGAAGTTCTTGCTGCGCACAATGAACGTGGTGCAGAGATTTTTACACGCATGTTTAAAAAAGGAAAAGCCGCACATATCTTTAGATTTCTAGATGAAGAATCATCCTATAAAGATGAGCTTGAAGTTATTTTAAGTGCGCCTAAAATTCCTTTTATAAAAGCGGCATTTAAGGTATTATTTAAAAAGTAATAGCTTACTTATTTGAGAAGATGTCTACCAGACCATCGAGTGTATCGACAGTATAATCTGGCTTTTGAGCTAGTGGATACATTTGCTTACCTGGCCTTCTTATAAACGTAGTTTGCATTCCTGCTTTTTTTGCACCAGTAATATCCCAACCGTGAGCAGCAATCATCATAGCATCTTCTGCTTGTACATTCATTTTTGAAAGTGCCCAACTATAAACTTCTAAGCTAGGTTTAAAAGATCCTACAGTCTCGCAACTTAGCAAGGTGTCAAAATTATCTTTTATTCCAGCATATGCTAACTTCTCTGCTAGTCCAGAAGTTGATGAATTTGTGAGCGCAACGAGCTTGAAGCCTTGATCCCTGAGTGCCTCTAATGCTTGTTTTACCTCTTTATAAGGCATCAAACTTTTAAAAGGCTTAATTACCGCATCTTCAGCTTGCTCCTTTGTAATGGTAATATCATTGCCTGCGGCTACCATTTGCAATGCTGCGACACCTATCTCGCTAAAATCTTTATAATCTCCTGTTACATTTTCAACTAGTGAGTAATGTAATAACGTGCTGAACCATAATGGTACAAGCTCCTCCCTCCCATTTAAAGCAGTAGTGACACTCTTCTTCAAAGCTGTAAGCTCTAAAAGTGTCTCGTTAACATCAAAAAATAATACGGAAGGCGTCTTCATAACATTGTTTTGATACAAAGTTAGTCAGTGCTTTACACAATGTATCTTAAAGAAATAGTAAGGTTATACTAAGAAAGACGTTAAATACCGCGTTCTTTTTGAATCTGCTCGTAAGCTTCTTGCACGTTTCTAAACTTCTCCTCGGCACCCTTTCGGTAGGCTTCATCCATGTCCATAAGTTTATCTGGGTGATATTTTTTGGCCATGGTTCTAAAGGCTTTCTTCACCTCATCATTACTAGCAGATTTATCTATTTCGAGTATTTTATAAGCACTGTCTGCTTTCTTAACAAACATATTTTTGATACTCTCAAAATCTTGATGGTTGATTCTAAAATATCCTGCAATTGTTCCTAGCACATTTACCTCTGGCTGACTTATTTGCCCATCTGCTCCTGCGATGCCAAATAAGAAGTGTAAAATCTGTAATCGCACCTCATAACGCGTTCTTGCATTAAGGTATGTACATATATTTGATGCCGAAATCTCACGATTTTTAATCACATCATTAAAAGTTCTAAAGGTTGCATTTGCACGCTCCTTTCCATATGCTCTCACAAAGTAGGCTCTAGCATAGTCTAGCTCTGTCTGGCTTATTTTTCCATCTGCCTTGATCACGATAGATGCGAGTGAAAGCAAGTTAAGTTCAAAATCGCCAGGTGAGACATTCTGCTGTGTGGCTTGCTCAAAAACATCTTTAAAGCGTTGCCCACGAGATCCACCTTCAGATGCTCCCTTATTTGTACTCATCATCATGTCTATCGCACTACCGATAAAGTAGCCTATGACAGCGCCAAAAAACCCACGTGCCAAAAACCAACCTACTACGGCTCCTATATATTTAATCATATGTACTTTTCAATCTTTTAGAACTGCAAATCTACGAGTTCTTAAGATTAGACGAGAGCAAATTCTGTTTGTTACGCTTTTGTGCCATAGTTACAGCTTGTTATAAAAGCAGTAGGAAATAATTGTAAGAATCTGACATATTTTCCGTCATACAAAGGAGGAACACTTTTTGTACCTTTGTTATCAAAATATATTGATTATGTATCCACCAGATTTAGTAAAACCTATGCGTGAAGACCTTACCAGAAATGGCTTCACAGAATTACATACAACAGACGACGTACACGCTGCAATGAAAAAAGAAGGAACAACCCTTATGGTTGTAAATTCTGTTTGTGGTTGTGCTGCTCGTAATGCACGTCCTGCTGCTGTTCATGCTACAGCAAATGGAAAGAAGCCAGATAACTTATTTACTGTGTTTGCAGGAGTAGATGGCGAGGCAACAGATCTTGCTCGTTCTTTTATGGTACCATTTCCTCCATCAAGCCCTTCAATGGCGCTTTTTAAAGATGGCGAGTTAGTACATATGTTAGAGCGTCACCACATTGAGGGAAGACCTGCAGAAATGATTGCAGAAAACCTTATGGATGCTTTTAACGAGCACGTAAAGTAGTCTGTAGACTTTAGTCGCTAGACGGCAATAAAAAATAAGCCACTCTTTTTAGGGTGGTTTTTTTATGCGTATGAATTTTGTTTTCAGTGCGCTTTCGCGAAAAAGTAACAATTCAAACAATAAGGTTTTGCTATAGGTAACCTTGTAGGTCTGAATCAAACTGCCGACATTTGAGATTATAATCTATCCTATTCCTTCTGAAGATGACACAAGAACACCAACAACTCATAGACAACACCATCACCTTTGTAAAAACTACCCTTGCAAACGCCGAAGGTGGTCACGACTGGTTTCATATAGAACGTGTTTATAAAAGCGCCGTAAAGATTGCCGAAGGAGAAAAAGTAAATCCTCTCGTTGTAGCTCTTGGTGCATTATTACATGACATTGCAGATTCCAAATTTTTTAATGGTGATGAGACCATTGCTCCAAAAATGGCTACAGAGTTTCTGTTAAGTCAAAACTGCGATAGTACCGTGATTGAGCATGTCGTTCAGATTATAAAAAACATCTCCTTTAAAGGAGGAAATAAAGCGCAAGCGTTTACATCGCCAGAGCTAGATGTTGTACAAGATGCAGATAGGCTAGACGCACTAGGAGCCATAGGGATTGCACGTACCTTTAACTACGGAGGGTTCAAAAACAGAAAACTCTATGATCCAGCAATAGCACCTCAGCTAGATATGACAGTAGATGAGTATAAAAAAAGTACCGCTCCTACCATCAATCACTTTTATGAAAAGCTATTACTATTAAAAGACCGAATGAACACCAAAACCGGTAAGAAAATGGCAGAGAAACGTCACCAATATATGGAAGGCTTTCTATCCCAATTTTATGCCGAGTGGGAAGGTTTAAAATAGCAGATTACACCTCATTAAAAACCCTGAATGTCAAATGACATTCAGGGTTTTTTTATTCAAATTTTCGCGAAAGCGTAAAATATAATCTACTTTTTAAGTGCAACTACTTCTCCTTGTTTTAAGTGCTCTGCAAAGAAGCCCATCATTGCTTTGTACAATTCTAGCGTGTTTTCTTCTTTCCCAAAACCGTGACCCTCATCATACTTCACCATGTATGGCACCTCAACTCCGCGAGCTCTTAACTGCTCCACAATTTGATCTGCCTCGTCTATATTTACTCGAGGGTCATTTGCTCCTTGCACTACAAATAGTGGCTTTACAATCTTGTCCACATGCAAGGCTGGAGAAATCTCATCCATGATTTTCTTCTCTTCTGGTTTGTTTGGATTGTACCAGATGGTATGCAACATATCACGATACTTCTCCCAGTACGCCGGGATAGTTTCCATAAAAGTATGCAAGTTACTTACACCTACATAATCTACACCACAAGCATATTTTTCTGGTGTTTTAGTCATTCCGCGTAGTACGGCATATCCACCGTGACTTGCACCGTAAATAGCAACTTTATCTTTGTCAATCTGTCCAAGGGAAACTGCATAATCAACACCATCTTCTACATCATCCATCGCTTTACGACCTATTTGTCCAAAACCAGAGGTGTAAAACTCCTTACCATATCCGCCAGAAATTCTAAAGTTTACGGCTAGCGTAGCATACCCTCGGCTTGCAAATAATTGTGCTTCTGGGTTGAAACCCCAGCTATCACGTATTCCTTGCGGTCCTCCATGCGGATTTACAATCATAGGCACTTTTTGACCTTCTTTAACTCCATTAGGCATGGTAAGATACCCGTGTAATGTAATCCCATCACGACTCTTAAAAGTGATAGGAGTCATTGCAGCCATATCTTGCTCCTCAAGCTGAGGAAGAATTTTATACAGTAACGTTACCGTATCCTCTTCCACATCATAGAGGTGATACTCGCCTATAATGCGATCGCTCGTTACTACCACCATCATTTTACTCTCATCATCTGTGCGTCCTACAACGTAAAAATCTTTGTCGCCAAAATCTTTCTGCAAACGCTTTTGCACCTTTTTATAGGTGTCACTTACAGGTACGATAACCGCTTTCTCACCATTGTGCGAAAAATAATCAATCTCGTAGTTACGCTTTCGCGAAAGCGTAATTCCGCTCACGTCATACGTCTCATCCTTGTACATCGTTGCCAGCACCTTATTTGCTCGCAAGTCATAACGCTGAATCTCGATTTTATCTGTCTCAAGATTTGAAACCACATAAGCCGCATCTGGATTATCTGAAGCATAATCAAAATGACTGATACCGAAAGTTTCTCCAAAAGGGACTTCCATTATTTTTACAAACTCACCGTCTATATTGTAAAGCAACTCCATGTCTACGCCATTGATAATTCTTGAGATTGCACGTAGGTTTCCATGCTTGTCAAAATCATATCCTGCTACCGGTGCATCTCCCTCATGTACGGTATACAGCTTCTCAATAGCACCCGTGTTGATGTTTAATTTATAAGGCTCCTCCTGTGCAGGATTGTCCTTATTCATCTGCACGATAACGTGATCCTTGTCCTCCTTAAGAACGGCCAGTACAGCTACGCGCACCTCATCAAAAGGTGTTAACTCTTCATTATCGCTACCGTCTAGATTTACTCCAAAGAGATGGTAGTTTTCATTACCTCCTTTATCTTGTGAGTACACAATGCGATCCTCACTCGCCCAGAAGTAACTACGTATTAAATCTTCCTGCTGTTCTACAAGCTTGATTTCAGTTTGAGTAGCAGTATTTTTAAGGAATAAATCTCTTTTTCCATCTGCTCTACGCTTCATGTACGACAAGTACTTTCCATCTGGTGAAAGTTTAAACGCATACGCTTCTGGCGTCTGGAAGTAATCTTCTACTTTATATTTAAAATTCCCATCTTCTTGCGCAATTAGCTTTGCAAGTGCCTCGCTTGATGACGGTAATAATGTATTTCCTGGGAGTGTTTTTTCTGTTTTCATTAATTGTAATGGATAGTCAGTACCTAGCTGAGTGTAGGTTCCTGAGATGTTATCATTTGTAATAGTCCCAAGATAGCTCATTTTTAGTTTTGCACTTGTTATAGAAATCTTATTTTCTTCAAGTGTGGCGCTATCCATTGCTATTCCAGACGCTCCTTGCATAGGTACATCCATGGTTGCCGTAAGATTGCCATCTACAGTTTCAAAATTATAAATAAGTTCAATTTCAACTCCTTGAGCAGTTATAGTCCCTGCATAAGATCCTGTGAGTTGTTGCGCGACCGCTTGCTGCGCACAAATACCTATTAAGAGACTTATGATATACTTGATTATTGTGGTCATAATGATTGATATTAATAATTAGAAATATGAATAAGAAATAGTATCGCAAAGTCTGTTAAGACTCCTATGGCGAGTTTGCCCATTTGTGCAAATCGATCTGTGTTTATTGTTGGTTTCATAATTGTTGATTTTTGATGATTAGATGGTTAATTGATTTTATCTAGGAGTATGTATTAAGCGTCATCGCTAGTTGTTATCACTGCACCACACCATTTTTTATGGTAATAGTTTCATGTTTTTCTGCTCCTACAAACTCTAGTTTAAGAAGGTCAAGTTGTTCATAACCTTCTACTTCTTCTAGGAGTGCTAGATTGAGACGCGCTACTTCCTTGTACAAATTATCGTAAGTGCAATTTTTGAGTTCATATTCGGCTGTTTCGGTAGATACACCATCTTCTTTGCTAAAGTGGATCCCCTTTGTGTAGATAAAAGAAGTCACAGACTCGCACTCGCAGTGATCTAGAAGTACTGCTTGAATTGCGTCAGACTTATCTGCACTTAAAGCATCTTTTGCGCCGCTTATAGCTCCTGCGATAAATACCCCTGCAAATAATCCCACAACCAGTAAGAGTATATACTTAATTACTTTTTTTAATGATGTCATAATGTTCGGCTTTTAGAATTGATATGTGATTGATTTCTAAAACCAAAGATGTGGTAAGATTAACCTATATAAAAGAATAGCCACCCGATTTTAGGAAAATTAGGGTAGTATATAATCGCCGTAAATCACTGCTACAACTGGCTTTAATGAATATATGCACGCTTTCGCGAAAGCAAAAAAAATCTAACCCTAATTTTATAAATTTAGGGTTTGATCATGAAGAAAAAGTGAAATTTCAAGCTGCTTTGTTAAGCTTTTTAATGTAGAATGAAGGAAGAAGTCCTGTATCTTTTTTGAAGTACTTTGTGAATGAATCTGCACTTTTATAACCTAATTCTGTAGCTATCGAACTAATGGTATAATTGCGAAATTTTGGATCTTGCTTCAATCTTTTGATAGCATAATTAATACGCAAATCATTTATGTAAGTGCTAAAGTTTTTACCAAACTGAGCATTAATCACCTTAGATAGGTATGTCGTATTCGTTTTAATACGCTTTGCTACATTAGGTGCGCTGCAGGCTGGGTGTAAGAAATAGTGTTGCTCTTCCAATTTTTTAAGACCGTCTAGTATAAGTTGTGTAGTCTCTGGATTTACATCTGAGGTCGTTTGTTCTTCTAGCACCTCATCCTTAGTGTCAATAATATTTTCAGACTCCTTTGCCGCCGAAACTTTAGCCTCAAGAATATTGAATTTGTCCTCATTTTCTTTTCTCTTTTTATTGCTGCGAAAGAGACCATAAACAAGTACGAGAATAATAAGTGCTCCAGCTATACCTCCATACAGAAGTAGGTTCTCCTTTTGAGATTTTTGCTTTGAAAGTTCAATAAGCTCTTTTTGAAATTCTTTAATTTCCTGTTTCCTAAAAGAGTTTGAAAGTCCGCTTCTCAGGTCATTAGATTTGCTAGTGGTATTGAGGTGCTTCTCAAGAAAATAGTTTGCGCTATCTACCATACCAACGTTTTTATAAGCCTTAGCAAGTGTTTTATAATAGTCTGCCATAAACTTCTCCTCTGCAGGAGTAACCCTATAGGTTTTCAACCCTTTATTTAAGACGTTAATTGCTTCTTTGTATTTTTTATTACCCAGATATATCGCTCCCTTAGTATTACTCCATCTCAAACTATCTAAGGCAGACTTTGGACGGCAGTATTCTGTTGATTTCTTGAGATAAATACTTGCTTCATCAAAATCGTTTTTATCTACTAGCGTATTTGCTTTAAGTTCAAAAGCGGTACTTATGTAACAACTATCTACAGGTAAAAATATAATTTCTTCCGCTCGATTTATATATAGCAATGTCGAGTCTAAGCGACGCGCCTTACGATGAGCCATAGCGATATTAAGATTAAAAGATATTTTGAGTTCGCGTCTTGTAATTATCTTTTTGTCTATTCTAATATTCTCGTCAGATACGCTGCGTAGTCCTCTTCTTAATATTTCTATGGCACCGTCATAATCTTCCATGTTGCCTTTTATCCAGCCCAGAGTATTAGTAATACCAAATGCTGTTGCATAATCCTCTTCTTGATACGCTAGCTCTAATGCTTTGTAATAAGAATCTATGCTTTTGGTAATTAGAAAGTTTGAATCATAAACAACCGCTTTAGTAACATGAGCTCTAAGTGCAATTTCGTTAAGCTCATTAGCCTCTGCAATATTAATGGCTGTGTCTAATGCTGCAATACTCTCTTCTACCTCTCCCTTAATCCCAATGAGAAAACCATATCGACCATACCCAAAACTAATTTCTTCTTGATTATTTTCTATAATCGCTCGGTTTTTATGGTACTTAGTAACCTCTATCGCGCGCAGAGTATCCTTTTTATCCTTCAACTCGGTTAGTATAACCTCTCTCAACTCATCATAACTAGTGGTAGCAAGAGTGTCCTGCTGCGCAATAGACGCAGAAGCACTAAGAGTAAGTACAAAAGAAAATAGAAGGTGCAAAGACTTAGTCATATGGTATGAGTGTAACAAGGCTTAACAATGTTACAACATCTCAAATATAAGTAAAGCTAGAACTTGATATGACTGTAATATACAAGAACACTTACACGCGTAATTTACCTAACGTTACTTTATCCACTTGCTTAAAGAGTTTTATAACGCGTACCTGCTTAGTTTCTTTTGGTGTTCCATAATTGCGGTACAATGTGTATTTTAAAAACGGAGGTAGTACGTAATCACCTTCACTACCGAGATACTGTACATTGATTAACCACTCTCCAGACGGCGCATCATCTATAATAAACTCTTCTGTCTGGAAACCTTGTTTCTGTTCAGCGTTTAAACGTTCTTTTGTTTCTTGAACCGAGTGTGTCCACTTAAAAAATTTCTTATTAGGATCTACAAATTGAAACTCGAAAGGAACAGTTTTATCTGACCAATCAATAACCATTCGCACATCTCTCTTAAAATCTGATCGTAACCATTCATTAGGAAGCTTAGAAAAATCAATTTTATCTTTATGAAGGCTTATTAAGTGACTTAGTTCATTACGTAAAGGTTTCTCTAGACCTACAAAGTTAACTCCATTTATTCTATCTCCTAAAATATTTATATAAAGCTCTAAGGCCTTATCATATGATCCATTATTCTGGTAGGCTAGTGCAAGATCACGATATGACTGAGCTTCATGCGGAGCAATCTTCAAAATTCGTTTATTTACTAACTCTACTTTTTTATAATCCTCAACTAATTCATATAAGTAAGCTAAAGTGCGCAAAGCTTTCGTGTTGTTACGAGCTATGTAAGATAAATCAGCTCTTACATTATCTCCTAATACTGGGTCGATTGATTGAAAATACTGAGCAGCATCTACATAATATTCTAACGGAGAATCTTGAGTTCGAGAAAGTTCTTTATAAAGCTGGAATTGTTCCTGCGCTGTTCCGTTTTCGCGGAAACGTAATATATAATCAGGTAATGCTTCACTTACATTAGTTGTTACATTACCGTCATAGTCATTCCCCGTAATCAAAGCGCTCTGGTTATTCTTTGTGGCTTGTTCTTGAAAATCTCCCTGCCTTGTTTTAATTATAAAAACCCCAGCCACTGCTTGCGAGCCATATCTAGAGGTCGCCGCCAATGATTTTAAGACTGTTATACTTTCTATAAATTGAACGTCAAGAAAAGTAGGTGGAGTGGTATATGGTACTCCATTAACAAGCCATAGCGGATCTATTTGTAAAGTAATAGACTGATACCCACCTCTTATTTTATAACGAGTAGCAGAGCCACTTGTAAGACCTCCCTCAACAGTGACTCCTGCAAATTTACCTACAATAAGATCTCTTAAAGTAGTCGCTCCGGCATTTAAAGCTGCTTGTATTGTACTCACTGAGTAGCCGGCTTCATCTTTCTTTGCGATACCAAATCTATTATCTACCACTGTATTATCTGTGCGCTTTTCACTCGTGACTGATAATTCATCTAGGTCATAAGACTTTGCTTCTAGATTAGTTGTCCCCATAATGTTATTCTCTACAAGTACTTCTTTTTTAAACATACTAGGTGCTGTTACAATTAGCACATCTCCAAGCTTTGCGATTATATTATACGAACCATCACTTTTCGTATGCACCTGCTTAAACGTGCCCATTAATGATACTGTAGCGTTAGAAAGAGGCTCTCCATTATATTTTATAGTCCCTTGAACATTTGGTAGCGTACTGTAATTTGTATTAGAAATAGAGGCAACCTCTTCATTATAATCATTATTCTTGACCAATAATTGGTTCTTAAAATTATTAGCACCTGCTTTTTCTTTTGTTGTGATAATAAGACCTAGCTGACGTTCATCTGGGTTTCCATAAGTAGTATCTAATGTTGCTGAAGTCTTCACAATTATAGAAGCTATTTCATTATCCATAAGATATAATGGTAATGGTTCACCTGGTGCTATTTTATAACCATTAAGTGTCCATATTGGTTCTCTACCGTTTATTTCTAGATATTCATTCCCTTGGCTAGAAACTTTATTTTGCACGCCAACAAAATTTTCTTGTATCACCTCTGTTATTCGTTTCCCATTTGACTTAATATCTTCATTAGTAATATAAAAATCACCTTTTTCAGTTATTCCTCCTGGAATCCCGGGCTCATCATAACCATTTACAACTCTGTCACCTACGTAAATTTTTCTTTTTCTTGATACAAGAACGATTTCATCCAACTCCTGATTACTTGGGATTAATTCTATATTATTATTAGATTTCCCAGTTATAACAAATGCCTTAGGGAACATTCCTAAAGCATTCACATTGATCCGTTCCCCCGCATTTACAGGTATTTTAAATAATCCGTTGACATCTGATTTATATTCATCTAGTGAGCCTTTTATAAGTATTTCTGCACCTTGGATAGGCCTCCCTGAGCTAGTTATTAAACCCTTAACCATTATGTCCGCTTTATTAGAATTATCTTCACCAGCAAGTTGCACATAGTCTTCACTTAAGTTTTTACCATTTGTAAAGGCAGTCAACTCGTCAAGAAACTTTTGACCTTTAGGGTCCTTTATTGTTGTATACGAATAAAAAGGTGAATCATTAAGCACATTAATATCTCCATAGTTGGGTATTCCATTAGACATAATTAATCCTACTTGATCTGATTGAAGTTCTATTACGCTATAATCAGAAGGGGCGTCATATTCTAAATTATATATAAAATCACTAATAACAGAGGCACTAAAATCAGCAAGATTTATCTCTTTTATTATTTTATTTGAGAACGCAGTTAAAGTGACTTTCTTAGGTTTTTCCCTCTTTATAAAATTCTGGATGAATTGTAACTCATCTCCAATATTCCTATCTATCATACCTTCTGAGGTATCCCAAAAAATATTTATATGTTCTCCATTATTTACATGATTCCTATCAGATGTAGCTTCTAATTTAATTGTAAAAATTCCAGACATTAACTCTCTGACGTCTTTTGCTAATAATGATAAGGTTTTGTAACCATCAGCTTTTACTATGAGACTATCAGAACTAACCAAAGTCTCATAATATTTATTATAGAAGAAAGAGCCGCTTTCATTTGACATAACACCTACCCCTTGTGTTGGCACATAAATCTTTGCCTGAGGTATGGGTTTTTCTGTAATAATATCTAGGACCTTACCACGTAAGACAGTTTGGGACTTAGCAACATTACAAGTCGCATAAGAAAAACATAAAATGAGAATACACTTAATTCCTAAATTTACGTTCAATTGACTAAATAATGCTAGCCATTTAGAGTGAAATCTAATCATAATTCGATTTTTGAGTTAATTTGATGAGGATATGACAAATCAAATACTATACCACACTCTATTGAAGATAATTAACTTCAAGAATAATCATGATTATTTTACTTTGAAGGGTATACAGTAGCTAATAACTCAATAATAATCCTTTCTCAAAATCACTTCTCTTTATTATCTTTAGGAGAGATTCAAACAATCAACCCATATGAAACGTCGTACCTTTCTCCAAAAAAGTGCTGCAGCCAGCGCTGCTTTTACTATCGTTCCTAGCTTTGTGTTAGGTGGAAATCATATACCTCCTTCTGATACTTTGTATATAGGAGCAATAGGAGTGGGTGGTCGTGGCGGTGGCGTGGTAAATGATCTTACAAACTATGGTAAAGTGAAGTTTGTAGCTATGTGTGACGTAGATGATAAGATGGGTGCTGCGAGCTATGCCATGCATCCTAAAGCCAAAACTTATAGAGACTTTAGAGAGTTATATGACAATCATATTAAAGAAATAGATGCAATAATGGTGGGAACACCAGATCACACCCATGCTACCATCGCATTACCTTTTATGCGTGAGAATAAACATGCCTATGTAGAGAAGCCTCTTACGCATAACATTTACGAAGCTCGCTTAATGGCAACCGTAGCACAACAACAAGGCATTGTAACCCAGATGGGAAACCAAGGAGCTTCTGGTGATGGGATTAGAGTAGCGCAGGAGTGGATTGACGCTGGAGTAATTGGTACTGTCTCCCGTGTAGACTGCTGGACTAATCGCCCCGTTTGGCCACAAGGATTTAAACATATTACAGAAGGACATCCTATACCAAAAAATCTAGATTGGGATCTATGGTTAGGACCTGCTAGTTATAGACCTTATAATGAAAATTATCTGCCTTTTAAGTGGCGTGGCTTTTGGGATTTTGGTACAGGAGCCATGGGAGATATGGGTTGCCACATTATGGAAACTCCATTTAAGGCATTAAACTTAGGTTTTCCTTATGAAGCCGAGGCTAGTTGTACGAGCATTTGGTCTAGTGATTTTGTGGAGGCAGATTATCGCGAGGCTTGCCCACCAAGTTCTATAGTACGATTAAAGTTTAACTCGCCTACGCAAGGTGACGTGGGCCTAAACTGGTATGATGGAGGGATTATGCCAGACCTACCTAGCGAACTAGGAGAAGGAGAGAAGCCAGGTGATGGCGGTGGTGGTAGCATTTTTTACGGTAGTGATGGGATTATGGTTACAGATACCTATAGTGCAAACCCGCGACTACTACCTAGCGAGCGTATGAACGATATGGCGGAAATACCGCAAACTTTAAAAAGGGTAACCACAGGTCATGCTGGAGAGTGGGTTGAGGCGTGTATTAATGGCGGTACTACATCATCACCATTTTCTTATGGAGGGCCGCTTACAGAAGCTGTACTTATGGGCAATCTTGCGATTAAAGCTTACCAACACAAAGAATTGAAAAAAGGCAAAAAATCAGGAGACTGGGATCCATATAACTATCCTGGTCGTCGTACGATTAAGTGGGACGGAGATAATATGCGTGTAATTAATTATGAGGAAGCAAATGCTTGGGTGAAGCGTGACTACCGCGAGGGATGGGAGTTATAATTATTTCATTTAAAAACAAAAAAAATCCGCAATCATACAATTACGGATTTTTTTATGGAAATGAATAAAATGGTCTATTTTGCTTTTTTCTCTCTCTTTTCTGCTTTTTTCTCTTTGGCAGTTTTAGTAGGTTCTTTCTTCACGTTCTTCTTTGAATCTTTACTCTTTGCCATAATACCTAATTTTAAATAGTTGTTATTTAATAATCATCCATTTCAGTATCCCAATCTATTTATCAAGAACGTAGCGTTGTGATTATTTTATCTAAAGATAGACGAACCTCTAAATTTATAACGAGATATTACTCTTTCTTTCTAAAAATCAGCCTTTCTCTTCTCAAGAAATGCCGTTGTTCCTTCTATAAACTGATCAGTTCCAAAACAACCTCCAAATTCTTCAATCTCTGTATCATACCCGTCTACACCGTCTTCATAACCTGCATTTACAGCATTAATTGCCGCTGCGATTGCCATAGGTGAGTTGCGCATGATTTTACCTCCTAGCTTCTCTGCAAGTGGTAACAATTCTTCTTGTGCAACAATATGATTGATAAGACCGTAATCAAGTGCAGTATTTGCGTCTATCATTCCTGCAGTCATAATCATCTCCATAGCACGTCCTTTACCTACTAATTGTGGTAAGCGCTGTGTACCACCATATCCAGGGATAACTCCTAGGCCTACTTCTGGCAGTCCCATACGTGCATTATCACTAGCTATTCTAAAATGTGCCGCCATCGCAAGTTCTAGTCCGCCACCTAGTGCAAAACCATTAATTGCAGCGATAACCGGAGTTCCCATATCTGCTACATAATCAAATAAAATTTCTTGTCCCATGCGAGCAAGTTCTGCACCTTCAGACTCTGAGAAATTTGCAAACTCAGAGATATCTGCTCCTGCTACAAAAGCTTTTTCGCCAGAACCGGTTATAATTGCAACGCGTACGGTTGCATCTTCTTCCGCTTTCGCGAAAGCGTTATGAAGTTCCTCAATAGTCTCTTTGTTTAAAGCATTAAGCTTAGATGGACGATTGATTGTGATGGTAGTGATACCGTTTTCTGTAGTTGAAAGAATATTATTGTACATAGTACTATGTTGATTTTTAATGTTGGTTCGTATAAAGCCTCAAACGCTATGCCTTGAGACGTCTTATTTTGGAAAAACAACCTTAAAAATGGTTCCTTTTCCTTCTTCTGAAGTAAAGGTAATACTTCCATTATAGGTCTCCATAATATTTTTTACCATTGCTAGTCCTAGTCCCATCCCACTTGATTTGGTAGTGAATTTAGGTTCGAATATTTTAGCTTCATTTTCTTTTGTAATGCCAGTTCCATTATCTGAAACACTAATCTCGACCTTAGTATCTAGCTCTTGTACTGCTACGATAATATTAGGATTATCTGTGTCTTTTGTAGCTTGTACTGCATTCTTTACGAGATTAGTAACCACGCGAATCAGTTGCGTCCTGTCAAAATTTGCAAACAGCTCTTCCTTTTCACTAGAGAAATAGATGTAACGCTCATTAAATATATCTACGGAAAGCTTTACAATATTAGGCACATTAAGAATCTCGCTTTGCTGCGCTGGCATATCTGCAAAGTTCGAAAAAGCACTAGCAATACTACTCATCGTGTCAATTTGCTGAATAAGTGTCTTGCTGTATTCCTTAATTTTACCGTGAACCTCTGGATCTTCTGGGTCAAAACGGCGCTCAAAACTCTGCACCGTAAGTCGCATAGGCGTAAGCGGGTTTTTAATCTCATGAGCCACCTGCTTTGCCATCTCTCTCCAAGCGGCTTCTCGTTCATTTTGGGCAAGCTTCACAGCACTGCCTTCTAGCTCATCAATCATACGATTATAGGCATTGACCAATGTTGTAAGTTCTGATGGGAGCTCTGTAGTATCTATTTTCTCGTTACGTTTGTCTAGTTGAGTTTCTTTGATATTATCCTCTACCGTTTTCAAGGTTTTAGTGATATACCTAGCCAGAAAATACGCTAGTAGAATAGCTGTGATGACCATCAATATATTTACAACCACAAGACGCCATAAAATCTCACGAAGCTCCTTATTGATAAAAGCCTCGCTATCTTCATACTCTATTTCTAATATAGCGAGTGGCTTATATTTGGGATCGTTTATAAATGAGTATGAAAGCTGCTGTGATACTTCTCCATCTAGCTGATTTACGTATCTCTTTTCTTCAGATTCTTCAAGATTTTGAAGTGTTTCTAGACAAAGCTTCTTTTGTTCTGGGCTATCAAATAGTTGATCCTTTGATGATATCAATGGCTCTCCCTCAAGGTCATACATACTGATATTCTCACCTTGTATACTTGCGATCTCATAAATCTTTTCCTTAAAGATATATGGGATTTTTTCGGTTTTGAGTTCGTAGCTAGTATTATTCAAAACAAAATCTATTGTCTTTCTTATGGAAGACTCCTTGCGCTCTAATCGCTCCTCGTTATAATCTCTTATCTGCTCTTTATATTGAAAATAAGTGACCCCTGCTATCATTAAAAAGGCAATCAATACCAGCGTGAGCATGGAGGTAAAGATCTTTGTTCCTAGTGAGGTACGATTAAAAGTGAGCATTAAGCATTTGGGTTTTTGTCTTGTATTTTCTTATACAATTTAATGCCTAACATCAACAATACTGCCAAACCTACTAGGCCTAGCATTCCAAAAATCCAATTGGTTGTACTTTTTGTGACTGCAAGGAAAACCACTGCAAATAAGATAAGCGTTGCGCCTTCATTCCACAGTCTCATCTGGCCGGATGAGTATTTAAAAACTCCCTCTTGTAAACTTCTATGTATACGCCAACTTTTCCAATGATATAAAAATAGGAGTACTATGAATGCTAGTTTAATATGCATCCACGGAGCACTAAAAAGACCAGGGTTTATATAAAACATCAAGCTCCCAAAAATCACAGTGAGCACCATAGAAGGGCCTGTAATTATCTTCCAAAGGCGGTGTGCCATTAAGCCAAGTTGCTTGCCAAGTATTTCTTTATCTGGTGACGGTTTTTCACTAGCTTCTATCTGATATACAAATAGACGCGGCATGTAAAACAAACCTGCGAACCAAGTGACTACAAAGATGATGTGTAGGGATTTAAAATAAAAGTAGTATTCTGCCATTAGTATTTAGGGAGTTTCTTAGTACTTTGAAAAGCTAATATTCTTACTTCATTAATATGTTGTAAGACCTCGTAAGCTATAAAATTATTTTTATCTACAACTGCTTTATGTACCTCAAATACTGTTGATGAAAGAGGAAAACTTAATGGATTTGAGGAAATCGTTTTTACCGTAGCAGAAATAGCAATATCTAATTTTAAAATTTCTTTTGAAGTCCATTCTTGTTCAAGATAAAGAATAACATCTTGAAGACCTTCCTTCGCGTTAGGCGTCCACGTTACTTTGTACGCCATTTATCAAAAACATTCATTACCTCGTCGTGCGGAATCAATAAACCCTCATCTGCTTGCTTTTTTCCAAGCTCAATAGCTGCTCTTTCTTCGTTACTTAAATTATCCCACCAATCTGTAGGCGCTTCTTCATCAAGAATGCTCTTTATTTTATACAAAGTGCCCTCCTCTTTCACTTTAAGTAAGAGTTCTACGAGTTTGATTTTAGTTGCATCTAAGTCCATAATAGTGGCTTTCTAACAAAGATAAAGGAAATTATGATATGAGGATTTTAGGGTAATAGTACACAAAACAATAAAGGCGCAGAATTTCTTCTGCGCCTTTCTAATAATAAAATTACTTTACCTACTCCTTTGCATCCTCCACAAAAAGGTAATCTAACTGTAAGCTATTAAACTCGTCATTAAACTTAGTTACCTCTGCATCTAGCATTGTGTCAAATGCATCAAGCTGTGTATTGATTGCTGCCGTAAGTTCATTCTTTACAGCTACGTCTTGATCTGTAGGTCCAAAATCTCCCATACCCACAAGACTATTTAAGTGCCCTAGTTTGTTTGTTAACTTAATAGGGAAGTTAAGTGGATCTTGTCCTGAGCGATTCTTAGTTTGATATAATTCCTTCTCAATCTTACCAAACTCTTCTTGCATTGTTTTTGCTTTCTCACGCAAATCTGCAGTACGTTCATCGTCTTTGTATTGCGTAGTAAACGACTTGAGCTGATTATTAATTTTCTTAATCTTTTTGATGCTTTGGTGTGCTCTGTCTACAGATTTATTTACGTCAGAAATAAAGTCGTGTTGCTTTTGCATATCTGCCACTGTAGCTTCTGCATTAGGGTTTGTAACAACCTCAAAAGTTTCTGTTTGCACCTCACCATTTACATTAAGTGACACCTTGTAATTACCAGGCACCGCTTTAGGTCCATCGAGACTTGCCCACCATAATACCATTTTATCAAGCTTTTCGGCGCCATCTGTACGCGTGTTCCATGCAAACATATTCCCACCTTTCTTAGCTTTCAGCTTTTCACCTTTTTTCTTAGCTCCTGTGCTAAACGACTTGAGGGTATCACCAACCATTGTCATATAAGATAGCGTTACGGTATCTTTCTTAGTATCAAAATCTTTCAAGTTGAAGTAAGTCATTACACCACCTGGATGATTAGTTCCAGCAGTCAGGCTTGATTTCCCGCCATTTCCGCCCATTCTGTAGGTTGGTTTTGGCTTAAACAATTTGTTTGTTCCCGCTTTCGCGAAAGCGGACTGATGCAACATTCCCAGGTCATCTATAATCCAAAGGCTACGTCCTTGTGTTGCTACTATGAGGTTATCATCCTTAATCGTAAGGTCTGTAATAGGAACGATAGGCAAGTTAAGTTGGAACGATTTCCAGTTTTTACCATCGTCAAAACTGATATACATTCCCGTTTCTGTACCTGCGTATAATAATCCCTTTTGCTTAGGATCTTCGCGTACTACACGTGTAAAATGCTCTGCTGGAATACCGTTTGTAATCTTTTTCCACGACTTTCCGTAGTCTGTCGTTTTATATAAATAAGGAGCAAAATCACCTAATTTGTAGCGTGTTCCAGCTACATAAGCTGTTCCTTCTTCAAAAGCAGAAGGCTCCACACTATTGATCATCATATTTGCTGGCATGCCTTTAGGAGTTACGTTTTCCCAAGATTGTCCTCCATTACGAGTAACATGTACGAGGCCATCATCACTACCTACATATAACAACCCTTCCTTCATAGGAGACTCTGCTGCTGCAAAAATGGTACAGTAGTACTCTACAGAAGTATTATCTTGTGTGATAGGTCCTCCAGAAGATTTCATTTTTTCTGGGTCGTTAGTCGTAAGGTCACCACTTATTACTTCCCAGCTTTGACCTTCATTTTCACTCACGTGAACGCTTTGTGAGAATGTGTACAACCTGTTAGGGTTATGCTTTGAAAAGATGATAGGAAAATTCCACTGGAAGCGGTATTTCATATCCTCCACACCGTGACCCATTGGGTTATCTGGCCATACAGATACGCTACGTACCGTGTTTTTCTCGTGGTTTACACGCGTAAGAAATCCGTCATAACTACCTCCATAAACAATCTCATTATTTTCTGGATCTACCGCAATATGCGCAGACTCTCCTCCCGCTGTGCTTTCCCAGTCTGTCTCTCCTATAGATCCACCTTCTGTTCTGTGTGGGATACGTATTGTACTATTATCTTGTTGTGCTACATAAATTCTGTATGGAAATGCATTATCTGTAGTCACACGGTAAAACTGAGCCGTAGGCTGGTTCATATATGTACTCCAAGAGCGACCACCATCATAAGACACTTGTGCGCCACCGTCATCACCTATAATCATACGATTTGGATCTTCTGGAGCTATCCATAAATCGTGGTGATCTCCGTGCGGTGCGTTATGCGTACTGAAGGTTTTACCGCCATCTGTAGATTTGTGGTAACGCACATTTAAAACATACACCGTATTCTCATCCTTAGTATCTGCATATAGACGTGTGTAATACCAAGCACGCTGGCGCAATTTGCGCTCATCGTTTATTTTTTTCCATGTCGTTCCTGCATCTGTAGATGTGTATAAACCACCTTCTTCTTGGTTTTCTACCATTGCATATAGTCGGTTACTGTTTGCTGGTGAAACAGTAATTCCCATAATCCCTAGTATACCTTCGGCAAAACCATCGTTTGTAGAAATCTCCTTCCACGTTTCACCACTATCTGTACTTTTCCATACGGCAGATCCTTCTCCACCAGAACTCAAGCTATACGGCGTTCTTCGAGCATTCCAAGTTGTTGCATATAACACACGTGGATTGTTTGGGTCTATAATTAAATCTACTACACCACTATCTGCATTTGAAAATAAGGTCCTTTTCCAAGTCTTCCCTCCATCTGTACTTTTATAAACGCCGCGCTCTTGTGTAGGCTTATAGATATTACCTAAAACACCTGCATATACAATATCAGAATTAGTAGGATGCACACGTATTCTAGGTATGTGACGGCTTTCTTTAAGACCCGACTGTATCCAGGTTTTTCCTGCGTCTTCAGACTTCCAGATACCATATCCAGAAGATACGTTTCCTCTGAGAGTTTTCTCACCACCACCTACGTAAATAACGTTTGGGTCAGATTTTGAAACCTCAACAGCTCCTATACTACCTCCAAAATAGCCATCGGAGATATTTTCCCATTCTTTACCACCATCTGTAGTGCGCCACACACCGCCACCAGTACTTCCCATATAAAATAAGTCAGGCTGACCTGGCACTCCAGTAACGGCAGCACTTCGACCACCTCGGAAAGGGCCAATGAGTCTATATTCTAAAGCTTCGTAAGTAGAAGGATCCGGTGTTTGTGCGAACGTATCAAAAGATAGTACTGAACACACTGCCAGTAATAAGTAGCATAATTTTGTCTTCATTTGGATTGTGTTTGTTATAGCTAAGAAAATTACACAATTCTCTACGAAGTAAGAAGTAACGATGAGTTTTTAACGCTTTCGCGAAAGCGTATACCCTATAATCTCTATAAAATTAACGTCATTATTATCATCTCAACAAAGGAGAAATGACAAGCAATCGTCATCTCGACGAAGGAGAGATCACACTTCAAGCTCAGAAAATTCTAATAAATTGTTCACACTGGTCACTACAAAAGGTTATGTGATTTCTCGACAAGCTCGAAATGACTATCAAATGTCATCTCGACGATAGGAGAGATCACGCATTCTGCTCAAAATATTATCAATAAATAATATTCAACTGGAACTGCTTACGGTTATGCGATTTCTCAACAGGCTCGAAATGAAGTGAATAGGGCTTTTTGAGGCATTTCACATTTTCGCGAAAGCGTAGTACTTCTATTCTTCTGCTACTGTAAGATTTTTAGTCACATCACGCCTTAAGAAATAGCCTGTAACCACTGTGGATAGTACATCGGCAATAGGAAATGCAATCCAAACACCAAAAACCCCCAAGTAATTAGGTAATATCAATACAAGCGGAATTAAGAAAAAACCTTGTTTTGTAAGACTGAGTAATAATGCAGGAACGGCCTTACCTATCGCTTGGAAATAGACAGCGCCTATTAATTGAATCACAATTACAGGTGTCGCCGCAAAAACCCATCTCAAAGCATCTGGTGTGCGCTCCATTAGTATATTATTATCTGCAATAGCCTGAGCGTCTGCATGACTATCACTTATAAACCATGAGACAAAGAAATCCGGAACTACCATAATAATGATAAAAATGGCGAGTGCTAATCCTCCTGCATATATAATAGATGTTTTAATAGTTTCTCTCACTCTGTCATATTGGTTTGCTCCATAATTATAGCTGGCGATAGGCATAAAACCTTGTGTAACTCCTATCACGGGAAACAGTGCAAACATTAGCATCCTACTTATAATCCCATAACTGGCAACGTCTAGGGCGTCTCCATAATTGATAAGTACATTATTAAGTAAAATAGTAAGCACAGATATCACTCCTTGACGTGCAAGGGTTACTGCGCTAAGCCCTGAAATCTCTGAAACGACTTTCTTTTTAAGTTTGAGACATTCGGCTACGATTCTTAGTTCGCTCTTGAATATGAAAAACCAAACGATAAATGCAAAGCATATAGCATAACTAATAAAAGTTGCCCAGGCGGCACCTTCCATGCCATAACCTAGTACATTTATGAGTACGTAGTCCATACCTATATTACCTATTGCAGGAAGAATCATAGCATACATAGCAAACTTAGGCTTGCCTTCTGCACGTATCACGTTATTACCCATCATGCACATAGCGAGCATGACAATGCCATAAAGCACAATACGATAATAAGTAAGCGCCATATCTTTAAAGGAGTCATCTGCTCCAAAAAACTCAATGAGCGTATCTTGAAATACGAGCCCTAAGACTGCTAGAAGCCCAGATACTAGAAAGGTAAGTGTGATCTGATTACCAAAAACACGAAGTGCCTTATCATCATCACCAGATCCTAAGGCGCGTGATAGTACAGAACTACCTCCTATACCTACTGCTAGCCCTATAGCTGCTATAAAAAATGTTACAGGAATAACAACTGTAATAGCACTAATTGCAAGAGGGCCTATCCATCTCCCTACAAAAATGGTATCTACAATCATATTGAGCGACATTACAAGTATTCCTATAGATGCAGGAACGGCTTGCTTAACCAATAGTTTTGAAATGGGCTCTGTGCCTAAGGCTGTAGAATTTTTATTTGCCAAGTTAATATTGAGTTTTAATACTAGTTGCTATGGTACAATTAAAATATTATTTAGTGTGTAGTTAACAGTCAATCAAATATATAATTCTTAAATTACCTACTATCCCTATTTAAACTGATGTTTTTCAAGACATTGAAACCTCCCAAACTAGTGCAACTATGGATGATTTACTACAAAAAAAAGATCTCAATTTTGCTATAATTGAGTTTTACAAAACCTATGTGGTTTGTAAAATGAATGAAGGTATCGTTCTAGATGTTCCTAAAGCAATAGCACTTCATGAGCAATCTCGCCCCTTCTACAACGGTTTAAAATATGGATTCATATTTGACAGAACCATTGATTATACTATTGACCCTATTGTTTATATACAGTGTCCTTATTATGCAGATATTAATGCAATGTTTGTGGTTGCACAAAAGTTTAACACTAAGCAGATAGTGCAGTTTGAGCAAAATTTTTCAAAATATAAACTCACTGTTTTTGATACCCTCAAGGAGGCACAAAAAGAAATAAAGAAAGTGAAATTTGGTGAAAAATCACCACTCACAGAAGAACCGTTAAGGTAATTATATCAAGCAAAATTCACTTTCTATTACTTCAAGTAACGTATTTGTAGCTTTTATTAAGCTATAGCCTTGCCACTTTCTACAAGTGCCCACTCATTTGCCCATTTGGCGATGAGTGCAGCCCAGTCATCTCGATCATTTATACAAGGAATGGTATGGAAATCCTTTCCTCCAGCTTCGTGAAAGATTTCTTCACCTTCCATCGCAATTTCTTCTAAAGTCTCTAAGCAGTCTGAAACAAAAGCTGGTGTAGCAATTGCCATTTTCTTAAATCCTTCTTTTCCCATGCGCTCAATAGTACGATCTGTATAAGGTTGTAACCATGGATCAAAACCTAAACGAGACTGGAAACTAGTAGAAAACTTTAAAGGCTCCCATCCTAGATATTCTCCTACCATTCTAGTAGTCTCATAACACTGGTGCCTGTAGCAAAATTCATGTGCTGCAGACTCAGACATACAACATGAACCATCAATTTTACAGTGTACCTTAGTTACATCGCTTTTACGTATGTGGCGCTCAGGAACTCCGTGGTATGAAAATAATACGTGCTCATAATCTACACCTTCAAGACTCTCTGCGATAGAATCTCCTAATACTTTAATGTAATCTGCATCCTTATAGAATGGTTTTACATCTGTAATTTTCATCTTCGGGAAAAACTCAGCTCTTAACTCCTCTGCAAGTACCGTAATGGTTTCTGTGGTTGCCATTGCATAATGAGGGTAAAGTGGTAATAGCATTACCTCATCTACTCCTTGATCATGTAATTTCTGGAGTCCTTCTTTAATAGATAGAGAACCGTAACGCATCGCAATCTCAACAGGCAACTTTGTATGCTCTTGCACTTTTTTCTGAAGGCGCTGTGTAAGTACAATTAACGGTGATCCTTCATCCCACCATATTTTACTATAAGCCTCTGCACTCTTCTTAGGACGTGTATTTAATATGATTCCCTTTACTAATAATGCGCGTGCTGCATAAGGAACATCAATTACGCGTTCGTCCATTAAGAACTCGCCTAAATATTTTTTTACGTCTTTAGGGTCTGTACTATCTGGTGATCCCAGATTTACCATTAAAACTCCTTTGTTCATTTATTCTCAGTTTTTCCTTAACAAAAATACAGTATATCAATCGTATCATCCTCATGTTATCCATAAGACTTTATGATACTGGTATTGTCTTTTTTATGCTTTCGCGAAAGCGTGATAGCTTTTACCCTAAGCTCATTAAATACTTTTTTGGCGTAGTGCCAAATTTCTTCTTGAATGCCGTAATAAAGTGACTTGCGGTGCTGTAGCCTACCTTTAGCCCCACTTCGTTCACATTGTGAGATCCTGTTTCTAGCAGCTGGCGCGCAACTTCCATCTTATAATCAAACAGAAAACTAAACACAGAATCCCCATAAATCTGCTTAAAGCCTTCTTTGAGCTTATTAAGTGATAAGCCTATCTCATCTGATAGCTCACTTAGAGTAGGTGGTGCATCCATTCTCGCAATAATAATTTGCTTAGCACGCTTTATTTTCTGCACATTATCCTCATCTACAAGGAAAGGACATTGCTCAATATCTGCATCTGCAGGGCGATTAAAATATAGACTAAGCAGCTCATAAGCCTTTCCTTTAAAATATAATTTCTGGATAGAAGGATGCAGGCTGTAATTCATTAACTGATTAAGTACAATCGCCATACTAGGAGAAATGCTTCCATCTTTATAGTATTTACGATCTTTATTTTCATCACTCAAGAAGTGAATGAAACTCGCCTCGTTTGAAAATAAATTGTGAAACTTTTTAATAGACATCAAGAGTGTAACAACCCATGTTTCTGGGGCTAGCTCTAAATTCATAGGTAAATCTCGCTGCGGATTGTAGAGTAATAATGAGTTTTCTTCTTGTATAGGTAGCTGATAAGCGCCATCATTAAAATTAAAAATAGCTGCCCCTTTCAAGCAAAAGTGAAACTGGATGTAACTACTATTTACCGTACGCTCAACTTGCTGTTTTTGAGCAGATTCATTATCAAATCTCAATATAAAAAAGCCATCCTCTATGAGGGTTTCATTAGTTAGGCTTTCAGCGTTGTTTTTTTGTGATACATCCATAACAAAAGTAATTATTTTATTTAGAATCGCTCTAAATAAACAAAATAGCAAGGGCATCTACATTACTGTAAACACTGTGCTTCATGTAAAATTACGTCTTCTATCGTTCATTTTACACCTTGTACGATATAAATGATACCGCTAGCGTTATTTTTTTAAGAAAGTGACTATTACTTTTGCGTCCCTGATAGTATCAGAGGAAATGAATATTTGCTTTTGAAAAGACAACGATTTTACGCCATAGGTATTAGTTACAAAAAAGCCGACGCAACTACGCGCGGTCATTTTGCAATATCTGAAACTGCTCAAGAGGCAATTCTTAAAGGTGCCAAAAATGAAGGAGTAACTGCTCTTACTGTTATTTCTACTTGCAATAGAACAGAGTTATACGGCTTTGCGCCAGACGCCATGACTCTTGTTAAAATTCTCTGCGAGCATACCCACGGAACCATTGAAGAATTTCTTGACGTTGCATATTTACATAAAGGCGACGATGCAATTGCACATCTCTTTAAAGTAGGGACTGGTCTTGATAGTCAGATTCTAGGTGACTTTGAGATCATTGGCCAACTCAAAATTGGTTTTAAGCGTGCTAAGAAATTACAACTTATCAATCCATTTATGGAGCGATTAGTAAATGCTGTTATCCAAGCTAGTAAACGTATTAAGAACGAGACAGAGATTTCCAGTGGAGCTACCTCTGTGAGCTTTGCAGCTGTTCAATATATTATGGCTCGCGTTCCTTATGTTTCAGATAAGAATATCCTTCTCTTTGGTACTGGAAAAATAGGTCGCAATACTTGCGAGAATTTAGTAAAGCATACTAAAAATGAGCATATCACGCTCATTAATAGAACTAAAGAAAAGGCAGAAAAAATTGCTGGTAAATTTAATTTACTCGTAAAAGAATATGCAGATATACAAAGTGAGATTGCACAAACTGACATCCTTGTAGTTGCTACAGGTGCTCAGAAACCTACAATAAGTAAAGAATTACTACACAGTAAAAAGCCATTACTTATTCTAGATCTCTCTATTCCTAAAAATGTGTCTAATGATGTAGAAGAGCTTGAGAATGTCACGCTCCTTCACTTAGACCAATTATCAAAAATGACAGACGCGACCTTAAAACGTCGCCAGGGTTATATTCCTCAAGCAGAAGCGATCATTGCAGAAATCACAGACGAGTTTAATGTGTGGTTACAAACTAGAAAGTTTGCTCCTACCATGAAAGCTCTCAAAGTAAGACTTCAAGAAGTACAAGCTGCAGAGATTGAAAATGTACGTAAGAAAACGCCAGATTTTAGTGAGGCGAGTGCAACTGCCATGAGTGATAAGATTATTCAAAAAATTACAAATCAGTTTGCGCATCATTTACGCAACGCAAACGGATCTACAGATCAAAGTATAGCACTTATACAATCTATATTTCAACTCGAAAACGACAATGAGTAAAACCATACGAATTGGTACTCGAGATAGCGAGCTAGCACTCTGGCAAGCTAAAACCGTGCAATCACAACTAGAAGCAAACGGATACAAGACTGAACTTGTACCAGTAAAATCTACTGGAGACCTTATCTTAGATAAGCCACTCTACGAGCTAGGAATCACAGGTATTTTTACAAAAACGCTAGATGTCGCAATGCTTAACGGCACCGTTGACATTGCTGTACACAGCATGAAAGATGTTCCCACCGCATTGCCTATAGGGATTGTGCAAGCCGCGGTTCTTAAAAGAGCTGCAACTGAGGATATTCTTGTACATAAAGGAGCACCAGACTACAAACAACCATGTACAATTGCTACGGGAAGTTTAAGAAGACAGGCACAATGGCTCAATAGATACCCTAACCATCAGACTACAGATTTACGTGGCAATGTAAATACACGACTTCAAAAACTGGAAGATAGTGACTGGACGGGTGCCATATTTGCAAAAGCTGGATTAGAGCGTATTGAGGTACTTCCAGAAAATTATGAAGTACTAGACTGGATGCTTCCTGCTCCAGCACAAGGAGCCATGCTCATTGTCGCAATGGAAGAGGATCAGTTTTGTCTAGATGCATGCGCCACACTAAACCACAAGCCTACGGCTTTGTGCACTTATATAGAACGTGAGTTTTTAAAAACATTAGAAGGTGGCTGTACAGCACCTATAGGAGCTCTTGCAGAAGAAATAGGAGACGACATACGATTTAGGGGAGTATTATTCTCTCTAGATGGTGCCACAAAAATTGAAGTAGAGCAGGTTGTTTCAAAAGCAAATGCTGTTGGTTTTGGTACAGATTGCGCCCTTGATATTCTTGATGATGGAGGACGAGAGTTAATGAAGGAGATTAAGAGTAGTTTAAAAAAATGACCGTGCTATCCACAAAAAAATTAAAACCAAACCAGCGAGAATTACTTCTCAATGCAGGTTTACAATTTGTGGAATATGATGCGATACGCACACAAGAGGTTGCTTTTACGCTTTCGCGAAAGCTAAAAAATGTGATCATCACTAGTCAAAATGGAGCACGCGCTTTACTTAACAATCTTTCTAGTGAACAATTAGAAAGTATAAAAAGTTGTTTTACTGTTGGCATAAAAACAACAGCGCTTTTAGCCGAAAACGGGATAAAAACGACAAAAACAGCTCAAAATGGAGAAGAATTGGCTCGTTTTATAATAGAAAACCATAAAAACGAACCATTCACCTATTTCTGCGGGAGACAGCGCAGAGATGAATTACCTACATTACTCAAAGAAAATAATGTAGTGTGCGATGAAGTGGCAGTTTATGAAACACATCAAATAGCTCAGTCTTTTGACCGTTCATTTGATGGTATATTTTTTTTTAGTCCGAGCGGTGTTAACGCTTTCGCGAAAGCGAACAAAAACACACGAGCAATAGACAGCACAGCGTTTTGCATAGGCGAGACCACTGCAACTACAGCAAGATTACACTTAAAAAAGGTAGTTGTGTCTAATGCGACAAGTATAGAAAGCACGATTGCTAAGGCGGTGAAAACATTGAAAGAAGAATCTAGAATTTAAGCGTCTAGAAAAACATAAAATCGTCCCCTCGAGCGCAGTCGAGAGGTTTATTATAAGAGTACAATTAAGTTCTCGACTGCGCTCGAACAGACCTAGAGATATGAGCATAAAAAACGACCTATTTTTAAGAGCCCTTAAAGGAGAAACTGTAGACCGTCCGCCAGTATGGATGATGCGTCAAGCTGGAAGATATCTTCCAGAATTTATGGAAATCAAAGCAAAGTATGATTTCTTTACACGCTGCCAGACTCCTGAGCTTGCAAGTGAGATTACCGTACAGCCTATACGTCGTTATGGGATGGATGCTGCTATCTTATTTTCAGATATTCTTGTGATACCACAAGCAATGAATATTGATGTAGAAATGAAGCCTAATATAGGTCCATGGTTACCTAACCCTATACGATCTGCTAAGGATGTGGAGCAAGTAATTGTTCCAGATATCGATGAGACTTTAGGGTATGTGATGGACGCTATCAAGATGACTAAGGAAAAACTTAATGATGAGATTCCATTAATTGGTTTTGCAGGTTCTCCATGGACGATTCTTTGTTACTGTGTGCAAGGTCAAGGCTCAAAAAACTTTGATAAAGCAAAGGAGTTTTGTTTTACACAACCACTAGCAGCACACGCTTTACTTCAAAAAATCACAGATACTACCATTGCTTACCTTAAGAAAAAAGTGGAAGCAGGAGTAAATGCAGTACAAGTTTTTGATAGCTGGGGAGGGATGCTCTCACCAGTAGATTATCAAGAATTCTCGTGGCAATATATTCAGCAAATTATCGATGCGCTTAAAGATGAGGCTCCCGTAATTGCCTTTGGAAAAGGGTGCTGGTTTGCACTTGATAAAATGGCAAAGTCTGGAGCATCTGCACTAGGTGTAGACTGGACGTGCTCTGCACGCAACGCTCGCTACCTTACTGGTGGTAATATCACGCTGCAAGGTAACTTTGACCCTACTCGATTATTCTCACCTCCTAGCGAGATCAAGAGAATGGTGCACGAGATGATCAATGAATTTGGAAAAGACAAATACATTGTAAATCTTGGTCACGGTATATTACCGAACATTCCTATTGAAAATGCAGGAGCATTTATTCAAGCGGTAAAGGAATACAAAGCATAATGAACCTACGAGCTGTCTTTAAGTCTATGGATTTTAGGCAGCTCTGGAGTTTGTTCTGGCTCAGTGCGCGCCATCCTAGATTTATTTTACCCACAATAAGAGGTACGCGTCGCACAATTACAATTTGCGATGAGTTATATGGTGACAAACAGCACCTAAACGGCCTAGAGAATGCCTTTCGCCATGCCTTGTGGAATGTCCTTCTCGTTCATTTTAGCACTAAAAAAGGCTTGCCTTTAGAACGATCACTAGCTTGGGCAAAAAAAATCACAGACTGGCATGAAGATTTTTCACCAAACGCTGCCCTAGCAAGAGCGATGGACTTGCACAATAACCGTGTAGGTCGTGATATAATAGCTCAGTTTCACCCAGAAGAAGAGCATTTCTTTGTCGCACACTTACTTAAAATGGTTCCGCTTTCGCGAAAGCTTACTGACGCATATAATACTTCGTTAGAAAAAGATGTACTAGTCCATATAGACGAGATAATTTAACTATACCAAAACACTTCTTTAATATCTTAAATAATAGTTTTGCAGTTAATTTACTAGTATGAGAACACGTTACAATAAACTTAAGTTGCGGTACATTGCACTAAAAAGAGGTTGGACACCGCAACAAAATTTATTTTACGGATTTCTTACATACGTTGGTGTCGGGACGATTCTTTTATGCCTTCCTTGGCTACAAAAAACGAGTGCTCCTATACTTGACCATCTCTTTACTGCTACATCTGCGGTAAGCACTACAGGACTTGTTACGATGTCTATTTTTGATTCTTACAATGTAGGAGGTCAATTTGTAATTATGACACTATTCCAACTAGGTGGGATAGGTTATCTTACGTTTACGACATTTATGCTATTATCTACCACTCATAAGATAACGCCTTGGCATAAAAGCATTTTAAATACAGAGTTTACGCTTCCTGTGACAATAAAAATTAAGGATTTTTTAAAATCTGTAGTACTGTATACGGTAATTATGGAAATTCTAGGTGCCATACTATTTTTTATTGCTTTTAAGTCAGATGGTATGGGAACGGTAGAGGCTATCTGGTCATCTATTTTTCATAGTATAAGTGCTTTTTGTACGGCTGGCTTTAGTCTTTTTAATAGTGGATTTACACCTTACGTAGATAATGGACTCATAAACTTTACCGTATCAATGCTCGCTATTTGCGGTTCTCTAGGTTTTATTGTGATTACAGACGTGGGCTTATGGATAAAAAACAGAACACACTCGCTTAGCTTTACAACAAAGATTGTCGCGATAGGTTCGCTTGTACTTCTTGCTTTTGGATACTTATTTTTTTACTTCTTAGAGCCGTCCATCTCAAGTTTGAGTGGGTCTGCTCGAGTGAGTGCTGCATTTTTTCAATCTATGACCGCAATGACTACAGTAGGTTTTAATACTGTTGACTTTGGTACTTTTGTATTACCTATGTTACTTGTAACTATATTTTTGATGTACATAGGCGCATCTCCTTCTGGTACAGCTGGAGGTATGAAAATTACGACACTTACTGCCGTATTTGCCATAATGAAAAGCCGACTCAAAGGATCTAAAAACATCACCTTCTTAGGTAGGCGTATTCCTTATGAACGTCTTTATGTTGCGACGTCATCATTTATATTTTATACAACGCTCATTTTTGTAGGGACGTTTATTCTCACATTCTCAGAAAGTTTTGACTTTGAAAACATTCTGTTTGAAGTTGCCTCTGCTCTTGGAACTGTGGGAGTAAGCACAGGTATCACAGGAGATTTAAGCAGTATAGGTAAGGTTATTATCATAATCCTTATGTTTATAGGTCGACTAGGTGTACTTACCTTTGGCCTCGCCATTTGGTCAAAAGGAATCACAAAGGAAGACAGAGAAGTTCTCAAAGAAGATATAGCAGTATAATATGATAAAAGGCATCTTAAACGGATTACAGACGTATAAATCATCATTTGGGTTAATCTCAAAGCTTGGGCTTTGGAAGTATTTTGCCATCCCAATGGCTATAAGTCTTATTACTGCCTCAATGATTGCAGCATCTGCCTGGGGTTTTTCTGATAATATAGGTCACTGGGTAGAGCAAATCTGGCCTTGGGAAACGGGAAGACACGCCTTCTTTATATTTGCAGAGATAGTAAGCGCACTACTCATTATCGCCATAGGTCTTATCTTGTATAAACACATTATAATGGCACTGAGCGCTCCATTTATGAGCCCTGTTTCAGAAAAAATAGAAGCTCACCTCAAAGGAGAAAACCACACTCATAGAGACACCTCAAACACCGAACAACTTATACGAGGCATACGCATAAACGTGCGTAACTTGGGTCTAGAATTGCTTATCACACTACCTATCTTACTGCTCAATTTTATCCCAATTATAGGGAGTATTGCTGCCACTATTTTACTATTTCTTACACAAGCTTACTACGCAGGTTTTGGTAATATGGATTACACACTGGAACGTCATTTTAAGTATAGAGAAAGCGTAGATTTTGTAAAAAGAAACAAGGGCCAAGCCATAGGTAACGGTATTGTATTTATGCTGTTTCTTATCATTCCACTTGTGGGAATTATACTCGTTTTACCCATATCTGTAACTGCAGCGACGGTACAAACCATAAAACTGCTTGACAAGGATCATCACACTAGCCTGACTGCATAGGTCACCACCTAAAAAATATATAATGAAAGAACAATTTGTAAACTACATACTCAATCTTCAAGATCAAATTACTAGCACACTAGAGCAACTAGATGGTAAGGCAAGCTTTCAAGAAGACAACTGGAAACGCCCAGAAGGCGGTGGTGGTCGCACACGCGTGATTGAAAACGGAAATATCTTTGAAAAAGGAGGTGTAAACACATCACAAGTGCACGGCGAGCTACCAGAGGCAATGCAAAAATACTTTGGCGTAGAAGATGCAAATTTCTTTGCCTGCGGTCTATCTCTAGTGCTTCACCCTAAGAGTCCTATGGTTCCTACGGTGCACGCAAACTGGCGTTACTTTGAGATGTATGACAAAGAAGGAAACGTTGTAGATCAATGGTTTGGTGGAGGGCAAGACCTCACTCCTTATTACCTTTTTGATGAAGATGCAACACACTTTCACCAAACCTGTAAATCCGCTTGTGATGCACACGATGCCGACTTTTATCCAAAATACAAAGCACGTTGTGATGAGTATTTTTACAACACACACCGCAATGAAGGTCGCGGTATAGGAGGTTTATTTTTTGATTACTGCAAAGCTACCACAGAGCGTTCTATGCAAGACTGGTACAACTTTGTAACCACTGTGGGCGACAGTTTCTTAGAGGCATACGTCCCTATTGTGGAGCGTAGAAAAGACACCGCTTACACGAAAGAACAAAAAGACTGGCAAGAGATACGCCGTGGTCGTTACGTAGAATTTAACCTTGTACACGATAAAGGAACCCTCTTTGGGCTAAAAACTAATGGCCGTATTGAAAGTATCTTAATGAGTCTTCCGCCTGTAGTACAGTGGAAATATGATCACCACCCAGCACCTGGAAGCGAAGAAGAACGATTAATTAAAGTACTGCAGCAACCGAAGGAGTGGGTTTCTTAAACACCAAAACTACTTATTGGTCATAAATTACCCTGTGTGACTTATGACCAATGAGTCTTCACATTTTCGCGAAAGCGAAAAACCTCTTACCTCCAGATAGCAGACGTTTTTGTCTTGAGGCCATTCTCGGTGTTCAAATAATGGAAACGTGCTTTGAGTAATCGCTTACGACCATCGGGGGTTCTTGTAAAGGTGAGTATTGCCTCTTCACTCACAAAAATCTGCCAGTACTTGAAAAACAAGGCAGCATCTTTCTTATTGGCTGTAAATATAGACGGAACGCTGTAGTAGTTTGCAAGTCCAAATTTCTCTTGAAACCAACCCGATTGTTCAATCATATAGCGTGCATTATCTACGGGTTCTAGAAGTTCTTGCAGGCAGTTTACAAAGAGTATTTCCTCCTTTGCCGTGGCGCCTGTGAGAAAACAAGCAATCTCCCCGTTAGGTAAATACTCTACGCCGAGCTTCATTTGCTGTAGTTGGGTGGTAATGAGCAATTGCTCACGCAATGACTTTAATACCACTTGCCCCATTTTATACACTTGCTTATCGATACGCCCAAATTTAAGATACTTGACAATCGCCTTATAAGTTTTAGGTGCTAATACGAGAACAATAGAGCCAAGAGTAGCATAAATAAAAAACAGCATCCCTTTAGAAAAATAGCTTCCTACATTATTAATAATCACCTCTGGAATAGTCATAGTTATGACAGCTCCTAACTGCATAAAACTATACTTTACAGCATCTTTATAATAGACCTTTTGTGTTTCGAATTCTTTCTTCTTGATACTAGGGCTAAAATCAAACTTTAGTTCTCTTACGAGTAACTTTCCAGTCCCTATAGCTTTATTCCAGCGCTCTTTAATATGGCTTCTCTTTGCTGCTAGCTGCAGCATTTTATTATTAAGTACTTCTTTATTGACAATAGTTGTAGGCAGTGCAAAGCGATCGGCGCCATTTTCTATAAAAGGATCATTTTCAAGGGAGACTCCGCAAAAGGCGTCAAAACGTTTTACAAGTTTTGCCACATCTTCACCACCGCCATCAATGGTAGTATCTATACACGCGAGATGCCAGATGGAAGCCACTTTATCTGGATTACCAGATTGTACGCGTATTGCACGACCACGCATCTGGTTTGACATTACAAAAGAGCTTACGTAGGAACCAAGTACTAAAGTATTAATAGCAGGAGCATCCCATCCTTCTCCTAGCAAGGCAGCGGTGCCTACCAGAATTTGTATGTGACCATCTGTAAATAACTGAGTAATCACACTCACAATAATGCTCTTTGCTCGTTCCTTTGTTTTTACAATGATAAACTCCGTCCCATCAAGAGGTGTAATGGTATAATCATCATTAGAAAGTACTTTGATGATTTCACTCTCTAAGCGTTTATGCACAATAACAAGTGTACCCGTGAGAACGGCTAGTTTTTCTAATTTGTTTATTCCTTGCCAGCTTTCTACGTGTTGCGCAAGCGAGTGTCGTAAGTGATGAAAAATTGGAACTACACCAAGTTTATTTACATCTTCCAGGTCATCATTTACACTTTCTAAAAATTCTTTACGCACATAATCAGTGAGGATTACTGCACGAATATCTGCTCCCATTTCTTGGGATTCAAAATTTATGATCTCGCAAATACTTTTAAGTTTATTTGGACTTTGCGCAAGTGATTTATAGAGCTGACGCTCTCCTTTAAAGTTCACCCTATTATTATCAAAGGCACCAACTCTACGCAACTGCTTTTCTACATCCAGCAGCATTTCCTCATCTTCTAGAAAAAGCTCTCTGTCTGTAACAAGTATAGGTTGTAATAATCGCTCTGCCCATTCTTGATTAAAAAGTGGTAATTGAGCCTTCTCAGTATCTACTCCCAGCACCTCTATTTTCTCTTTTGGAATCTCATGACCACGTGCTTGAAGGTACACGAGAATGGCAACGTAAAAATCTGGTTTCTCATAAATAGGATCAAGTAATCCATCTGTCAATGTGTACAAAGTATGTTCTAAAACGAACGTTCCAAAATTATCATTTTCTACCAATGAATCAATGAAACCCTTTGATTTTACTCGATATTTGAGAATGTATTGAATTTGTGCTTCGTCTGGTTCCGAGAAATAAATGTAATCTTGGTGTGCACATAGATTTCCTTCTCTTACTAGTTCTGGAACGCTTATTTCAATATCTATCGGGCCGCATAATTGAAAGTATTTGGCTATTTCTCGTTGCTCACTATCATAGGGTGGTGTGGCGGTCAATGCGGTGAGCGTTCCTTTCAATTTTTTGAGGGCAAAAAGTGGTTTCCACCACTCATTTTTAAGGTGATGTGCTTCATCTAATACAATATGTTTGATGCCCGCTTCCGCGAAAAAAGTTACCAAACGATCCATGTCACCTTCCATTTCATTTTTTGAAAAAGCATGCAGTGATTGGTAAGTAGCAAAAGTAATATGTGCAGGCTCTTTTATATTTCGCGAAAGCGGAATTATACAATCTTTCTCGTTCACAAAACACTCAAACATACGTTGCTCCCATTGGTTCCGTATCGTAATTGTAGGTGCAAGTACGAGCGTTTTTTCATTTACACGGCGCATCATCTCGAGGCCAAGTACCGTCTTTCCAGACCCTGGAGGTGCGACTACATGCAAATGATCATCTGAAGCATGGCTTTTAAAATCCTTTAAAAATCGCTCCTGATAGGTGCGCCACGGGTATATGAAATGAAAGGCTTCTTTAAGCAAAGGGAGTGGTAAATTAATTGGTAAATTTGTTTAAATATAAGGCACACAATTCGAAGTACGAACGACTATTTATAAAAGAGTTGTGGTCACCTAACTAGACGATTATAAATCTATATACCTCTTTTTATGCTACGCAGAAATCGCAGACTACGCACCTCAGAAGCTATACGCTCACTAGTGCGCGAGACATACATCACTCCTAATGATTTTATTGTACCACTTTTTGTGGTAGAAGGAAAGGGTGTGAAAGAAGAAATTAACTCTATGCCTGGGTATTACAGGTATAGCTTAGAGCTCATAGCCAAAGAGGTAAAAGAGTTGTGGTCAATGGGATTAAAATCTGTACTGCTTTTTGTAAAAGTACCAGATAACCTTAAGGATAACTCTGGAACAGAGGCTCTTAATAGTGACGGACTCATGCAACGCGCTATTAGAACAGTCAAAGATGCATGCCCAGAGATGATCGTGATGACAGATGTGGCATTAGATCCGTATTCTTCTTTTGGTCACGATGGGATTGTAGGTAGTGGAGAGATTGTAAATGACGACACAGCCGCTGTCCTTGCCGAAATGGGACTAAGCCACGCTCGTGCTGGTGCAGATATTCTTGCGCCAAGTGATATGATGGATGGTCGTATTTTTGAGATGCGCACCTTGCTAGAAGATGAAGGTTTTTATAATACTGGCATTATGAGCTATAGCGCAAAGTATGCGAGCTCTTTTTATGGACCTTTTCGCGATGCGCTAGATAGTGCTCCTGTAGATCTTAAGGATGTTCCAAAGGATAAGAAAACGTATCAGATGGATTTTGCAAATCGTGATGAGGCGATTAAAGAAACGCTCATGGATATTGAGGAAGGAGCTGATATCGTTATGGTAAAACCAGGTTTATGCTACTTAGATATTGTGCGTGATTTACGAGAAGCAGTAAATGTACCTATTGCTGTATATCAAGTGAGTGGCGAGTATGCAATGCTCAAAGCCGCTGCCGAAAAAGGTTGGCTAGATCATGATAGCGTGATGATGGAGCAAGTAATTGCCATTAAACGTGCTGGAGCAACCATGATGGCGAGTTACTTTGCAAAGGATGTCGTGAAGCTGATTAGTTAATTAGAATAACACAACGACCCGCGAGGTATAGTCTGAGGAACGAAGACTTCCTTGTAGGTCTGAACGACAAGCATTACCAAAAATTAATAACAACTTGGTTTGGTAAATCCGCTGTAATAACCAGACCTACAAGGTTGCCTATTGGCAAAACCTCGCAGGTCTAGAAAGTAACTATATGAACTACCACCTCGCTCAAGTAAACGTCGCCCGAATGAAAGGGGTCTCTATAAATGATCCCGAGATGAAGGATTTTAGAGATCATACAGATGAGGTAAACGCGCTTGCAGAACAATCTAAAGGTTTCGTGTGGCGGGATGTTTTTGATGAAAATGCAGAACCTAAACCCAATGCGCTGGCAGATGAGCAGGTACTTATAAATTTCTCCGTGTGGGAAGATGTTGAGTCGCTTAGAGCGTATACTTATAAGACGTTCCACACGGCTATTATGAAACGCCAGAAGGAATGGTTTCAAAAATATGGTGAAGCACATTATGCCTTATGGTGGATAAAAGCCGGAACCACTCCTACAGAAAAAGAAGCAATCAAAAGACTTGCTTATCTCAAAGAAAATGGTGCTAGTGAGCATGCATTTACTTTTAAAGAAGTTTTTGAAAAGCCTGAGTAAAGTTTCCGCTTTCGCAAAAAAAATGAGTTTCTAGAAAGAAAAATACTCTTCAATATGTGCTCGTGCTTCTCTTAAATCTGTGAAGAGTGCATCTGCTCTTTGCAACCTCTTATGTTGTGTAATGTCGTGTTGTACTATTAAACACTGCAATCCTGCGTCTTTTGCAGAAGTCATACCGCTGTGTGTATCTTCTATAGCGATACAATTTTCTGGCTGGAGACCTAGATCACTAAGTGCTTTGAGGTACGATTCTGGGTTGGGTTTTGTGTCCTTTACATCTGAGGAAGTCACTGTAATCTCAAAAAAGTGTGCGAGATCTTCCTTACCAAAAATAATGTCTACCATCTCACGATCACTTCCTGTGACAAGCGCTAGTGTAATTCCTCTGTCTCTATAATAATTGAGCGTCTCTATTGCATGAGGCATAAATGTAACTGGCGAGTTACGAAGGTTTTTATAAGACAACGCTTCTTTTTTCTTAAGTGTTTCTTCAAATGGAACATCAAGATTATGCTCCTTGATAATTTGTTCTAATGCATAATATGCTGGCTTTCCAGCCATGGTGCTTGCATACTCTTCCCACGTATATTTGATATTAAACGGCACTAGCAACTCATTAAATGCATCAAAATGCAATGATTCGGAGTTTACTAAAGTTCCGTCAAAATCAAAAAGTACTGCCTTTAATTCTTGCTTTTTCATATCTAATTATAAGAGATGCGAACCTACCCAAAAATCAAGTGTTTGGTCTTAAATTATTGTTATGATTTAGCAATGATGTGATTAATTACGCTTTCGCGAAAGCGTGCCTACATATAAAGTACGTCTAACACCGCTAAAGTATCGTCGCTTTTTCCATACATTTACATAAAACAATCTCTTTATTATGGGTCAATTACTGTTGTGGGCAACTATCTCAATCTTTTTTTCATTCTTGTGTTCTATACTTGAAGCTGTACTTCTGAGTGTGACACCTACGTTTATAAACATCAAGAAAAACGAGGGAAAAGCCTATGCCGAAACTCTTGAAGAGCTTAAAAAAGATGTAGATAAACCACTTATTGCAATCCTTACCCTAAATACGCTTGCCCATACTGTGGGTGCAATGATGGTGGGTACTGTCGCTGCAGATTTATACCCGGAATTTGTTATTAACCTTGGATTTACAGAGATCAACTTTCTTGGTTTTGTATCTGCTCTAATGACGTTACTTATCTTAATTGCGAGTGAGATTATACCAAAAACTATAGGTGCAAAATTCTGGAAGTCACTTGCAAATTTCTCTGCAAAGACGCTCACAATTATGGTGGCCAGTTTAAAGTACACAGGTATTTTATGGTTACTACAGCTTTTTACTCGTATGGTAGGTGGTGGCGGTCATCACGAGAGTGTGTTGAGCCGTGAAGACTTTACTGCAATGGCTCAAATGGCGGGTGAAGATGGTGTTTTTGAAGAAAGTGAATCAAAAATTCTTAATAACCTTCTTACCTTTAAAGAGGTGCTTACTAAAGATATCATGACGCCTCGAACAGTAATTAAAATGGCAGACGCATCAACCACCGTTGCCGACTTTTTTGCTGAGAATCAATCATTACGTTTTTCTCGTATTCCTATTTTTGAAGGAACAAGGGATCATATCACAGGTATTGTTTTAAAAAGCGAAGTGTATCGCGAAATGGCTTTAGACAAACATTCAACTACCCTAAAAGAGATAGAACGTCCTATTCTTGTTACGAAGCGAAATTTGCCTATTCCAGATCTATTTGATCAGCTTATTTCTACTAAAAACCATGTCGCGCTAGTAGTGGATGAGTATGGAACTATGAGTGGTCTCGTTACTATGGAAGACGTTATTGAAACTTTACTAGGACTAGAAATCATGGATGAAAGCGACAGCGTTGCCGACTTGCAAACACTAGCTAGAAAAAACTGGCAAAAACGCGCAAAAACGTTGGGTCTTTATGATGACAGCAATCCAGAAAATAAGCCTTCTGGTTTATAACATCAATTTAGAAGCTCTTCTCCAGTAGGTAAAATTGTTTGTGCCTTTTTGTTTTTTATATTACGAAGTATCACACTTAAGAATAGAGATACATCGTAAGGCTTAACTAGAATGTCATCCATCCCTGCCTTGTAGATTTTATGACGTATCTCATCAATCTCCACAGCTGTGAGTGCTACTATTGGGATATCTGTGTCAAATTTTCTAATATCCTTAGTCGCTTCGACACCGTCTTTTTTAGGCATATGGATATCCATAAGGATTAAGTCATATGTTTCCTTTTGAGCCATAGTTACTGCTTCTATACCATCACTAGCGAGGTCACATGTAAAGCCTTTGTTTTCCAGAAGCTTTTGAGTGATCTTTTGGTTAATGCGGTTATCATCTACTACTAGAAGATGCGCTCCTTGCAGTGTATGTACACTTTCTATAGCGTCTAGTTGTTGTTGCTCTACAGCTGCTATTCCCGTGGCTTTCTCTAGGTTAATTACAAATGAGAATGTCGCACCATTTCCTTCTTCACTTACCAATGTTATATCGCTATCGTAAAGCGCTAGTAATTTCTTAACAATAGGTAATCCTAGGCCAGTACCTTGATAGTTGTAGTTTTTATTTTCTACTTGAGAGAATTCTTCAAAAACACTTTGCTGGCTATTTTCAGGAATTCCCATCCCATCATCTTCTATGCTAAATGCCGTTCTATAAAGCCCATCTGCAGTAATAGACTCCTTTTTTATACGCACCCATATATTTCCATTTTCATTAAATTTAATGGCATTCCCTATCAGGTTCATTAAGATTTGAGATAGCCTTACTGAGTCTCCCACAAGTTGGTTAGGAAGGTCTTTATCTATCTCTAAGTGTAACTTATTATTATTTTGCTCTAGACTAAATTCAAATGAATGCGTGATACTGCGTAAGAGTGTATTGAGTTTAAATGGAGTGTGCTCAAGCTTAATGTTTTTTGCCTCCATCTTACTCATAAGGAGCACATCGTTAATGAGTGCAAGTAGATAATCTGCAGAGAATTTGAGCGACCTCAAATCATGTCTATGCTTATTTACTTCGGTATCTTCAAGCAAAATTGAGGCAATCCCTATAACACCATAAAGCGGTGTACGTAACTCGTGGCTTATTGTTGAGAAGAATTGTGTTTTAAGTTTAGAGAGCTCTTCGGCGTCATTCTTTGCCTTTTCTAGTTGCTTATTTTTTTCGCGTAAGCGTAATAAGTTTTGCTTGCGTGCTCGATACAATGTGAAAATTATAAAAAGCGCCACAAGTAATATGGATGAAGCAAAAAGGAGTGCTGTCGTGGTCTTAAGCGAACTCTCAGCCAATCTATCTAAAAGTTCTTTTTCCTTAGTTGCTATCTCAAGATCGCGTTCATTCTCTCGAGAGTAAAACTGAGCACTTGCTACTTGTAACTCCTTTTGGTTTTCATTTTTAAAAACCTCGTTTGCTAGCTGTAATTGTCGTTGTGAATGGTAGTATGCTGCCTCAAAATTATTATTATTTTCATAATATTTTGCAAGATGCTTTTGAGCTTCCTCCTCTTCGGCTACTAAGCCTTCTGAGAAGCTGATGTCTATTGCTTCCATAAAAGCATCTTCAGCGAGCGTTTCTTGTTTACTGCTAGTGTAGTATCTTCCTAACAATGTGAGTACTCGTGCACGACTTTTACGATCTAAAGAATCTCTTAAACTGGCAAATTTTGCTTGCATTAAAGCAGGATAAGCTTCTTCAAAATTTTCTTGTTTTAAGTACAGTGTTGCGAGGTTAATGCGGGCTGCAAGTGACTTATCTGAGCCATCTAACTTCTCTATGAGTTCGATGTTTCTTTGCAAGTAGTTAATTGCCTTGTCTTGATATTCCTCAGAGGATGCATATAACTTTCCTAAATCGTTATAGGAGGATGCTAGTAGTGTATCATTTTTAAGCTCTTGAGCTATCACTAATGCCTTCTCAAAAACATTACGTGACTTTGTGGTGTCTTGTAGTGATAAATACACATTACCTAGAATGGAGTAACCACTATACTGCTTGTTTTTATCATCTTGATTTTGCGCTCTTTTAAGAACCTCATCGAGCGTTTGGATAGCACTTTTATATTCTTGATTCTGCAATTGGATAGCAGCAAGATCCAGAGTATTGCTTTGATAATTTTCTATGTTTTGAGATGGCGTTTGCGCCATTATTATGAAAGAAAATAAGCTGAAAATAAGATAAGTAAGGTGTTGCGCGAGCCGCATATGTAGATATTATAATCTATAAAAGTACTGATTGGTAGTAAGATAAACAACTTCTTAAATGGTATATTTGAGATAATGGAACACGCAGTTATAGCTACACCCATGGGATTATTACAGCTAGAAGGCACCAGCGATGGCCTGAGTTCTGTGCTATTTATCGAAACAGATGTAACGCCTTCTTCTACAATTCCAGATGTACTGGAGGATGCTGCCACCCAACTTCAAGAATACTTTTCGGGAGAGCGCACTACTTTTTCTCTAAAGCTTGATCCGTTAGGAACAGATTTTCAACGTCGAGTGTGGAGGGAGTTAGAGACGATACCATTTGGGAAGACTACCTCGTATCTCGCCATGGCAAAACAGCTGGGTGATGCTAAGGTCATACGCGCAGCAGCAAGTGCAAATGGCAAAAATCCTATTTCTATTATTATTCCTTGTCATCGCGTGATAGGTAGTGATGGTTCTCTCACGGGCTACGCTGGTGGGTTGCATCGTAAAAAATGGCTACTAGCACATGAAAGTCCCGTTATTCAGGGCTCATTGTTTTGAGGTAATGCTTTAAATCTCGCTTTCGCGAAAGCAAAAAAAACTAATATGTAGCTACCGAAAATAATCTTACGGATAACCTAATTGCAAATTTCAAAACACACAAACCGCTGCCAATTAGCATTTTATTGTATTTTAACATCATTAAATAAGGCTTTAGGCTTGAAATTAACCAATTAGACAAATGATAGATACGTTACAGCTAGAACATATTCTTTTTCTTGATATTGAGACCGTACCTCAGCATGCTTCTTATGATGATCTAGATGAAACTGAAAAGTTACTTTATACAGATAAAACAAAATATTTACGCAAAGACGAGCATACACCAGAAGCTTTTTATGAGCGTGCCGGAATCTGGGCAGAATTTGGAAAAATCGTATGTATCTCCGTAGGATATTTTAACGCTAGTGTAGCAGGAAAAAGATTTAGAACCACCTCTTTTGCCGGAGATGATGAATCAATTCTCCTCAATGATTTTAAAACCCTACTAGAAACACATTTTAATGGCAAGCAGCATCTTCTTTGTGCTCATAATGGTAAGGAGTTTGACTTTCCATATATCGCTCGTAGGATGATTATAAATGGCGTTACATTACCTCATAAGCTTAACCTCTTTGGGAAAAAACCTTGGGAAATACCTCATATTGATACCTTAGATTTGTGGAAGTTTGGAGATTATAAACACTACACTTCTTTAAAGCTACTCACAAAAATACTTGGAATCCCTTCTCCTAAAGATGATATAGACGGCAGCCAGGTGAGGGCAGTTTATTACGAAGAAAAGGATATAAAACGTATTGTAGTATATTGTGAAAAAGATACCGTTGCTGTTGCTCAAATTGTATTGAGACTGCGCAACGAGAAACTACTCGAAGAGAGCGAAATCATTTCTGTATAACTAGTTACTACTCATCATGAAGGTAAAACACATTTTAACCATATTTATTCTAGGGCTCATTTGCACTGTATTAGGTGCGCTATTTAAGGTTATGCACTGGCCATTAGCACCAGAATTATTAAGTGGCGGTACGTTTTTACAGGTCATTGCAGGAATACTAGGTATCTGGAAAATATACACCACAGAAGAATTTAAGAAATTTCTCAATAAGTGATAATGTTGTTTTATTAAGTTGAGTACGCTTTCGCGAAAGCGTAATTATCCACATAGAAAAAGCCCGATATCAATTTGATATCGGGCTTTTCTTTATAGTCTACTACACTAAGAAATGAACACTATTTCTTAATAAAACGTTTTACCATTTTTGTAGTTGCAGTTTCCACTTCAAGAATATAAACACCAGTCTCTAATCTTGAAACATCAAGTGTGTTTTCAAAATTACCTTTGTGTACTACTTGCCCTAGTAAGTTATAAATAGTCACAGCGGTTGCTTCTGTGCCGTTTAAGTTAATTGAAAGCTCTCCGCGAGTTACAGGATTAGGGAATATAGAGAATTCTCCACTTCCTGCTGCCTCGGTTAGACTGCTCTGAGCATCATTTGATCCAAATCCAGCACTACTTACCACATTTACAATATAATCCTCTACTTCTCCATACTGAAAGCTCTCACAAGCTGTAGGGATCCCGTTGTACTTCATAGAGACTCTCATTCTCGTTGCTCCTTGAGATGCTCCAGAAGGCACGCTGAATGTTCCTGTTATTGGAGTAGCAGATGTTGCTGCTCTCGTGTATACGGTCTCTCCTGCATCTGTAAAGTCTCCATCACGGTTCCAATCTACAAATACTGCATACCCTTCATTATATACAGTTCCCGTCCATCTTGGAGTAATTGTGATTGTATTACTACTTCCTAATGTTGTAGAAAGGTTTGTAAAATCTCCGTAACCTCCAGCAGATGCTCCGGTTGCATTATTAATACTTCCTATTTGCACACGTTGTATATACTCATCATTAGTATTATTTCCATTTGATGCACAGTATCCAGATGGCGCTCCTGTGTCACCTCCTCCACCTCCAGCAGATAGTACTACATTATCAATAGCAACGTCAGATTGCCATGTACTTCCAGTAATACGGTTGAAACGTAATTGCACTGTTCCGCCAGTGTATCCATCAAGATTGATTGTTACAGAATTCCACTGGTTACCTTGGTTTCCAGTTTGGTTCCATAGGCTTGTCCATGTCGTACCTCCATCTGCACTTGCTTCAAGATCTATACGACCACCGTCTGTAGATCCAAACATGTGATAATCAAAGGTAAAGTTTGCTTCTGTTTCTCCTGTTAGATCAAAACAAGGTGAGTTTATAATCGCTCTTTTGTTAGGAAAACCTGTTCCATTACCTGACGCTTCTACATATAAATAGAAAGATCCATCAGCTCCAGAGCTTGGCCCTGTATTATTAGATGGCGTTCCTGAAGCATCACGTGTCCAATTTATATCATCTCCTGTAGCTTGTGACCACTGACCTAGTCCTGACTCAAAACTCTCACTATATGGAGCACTTGCTGTACCTACACACCCACTAGGTGGTGCAGTAGTATCAGTTGTCGCACTTACAGTATTACTATTTCCTGAAATATTACCTGCTTCATCTTTGGCGCGAACCGTAAATTGATAGGTAGTTCCTTCTACTAAGCCTGTTATATTTGCCGAAGTAGCAGTTACTTCTCCTAGGTTATTAGTTCCTTGGAAGACATCATATGCCGTTACTGCCACATTATCTGTAGCTGCTGTCCATGATAAAGCTACAGATGTTGTAGTAACATCTGTTACTGCAAGATTAGTAGGCGCAGTAGGTGCTTGAGTATCTGCCGGAGCAGTACCATCAATAGCAAAGCCATCAATAGCAATATCACCCTGCCATGAAGTTCCAGTAGTAGCACGGAAACGTAATTGTGTGGCTCCATCATAAGATGCAAGACTTACGGTTGCATCTAGCCAAGCCGCTCCTTTATCTCCAGATTGCACCCATAATTCATCCCATGTTTGCGTTGCATCATCTCTTCCTTCAAGACGTACAGTCCCAACAGCACTACCTGTCATCTGATAACTAAATGTTACTTCTGCTCCGTTTACTCCTGTTAAATCAAAACAAGGAGAATTTAAAGTTGCTGTCTTAGTTGGAAATCCTGCACCGTCACCAGATGCTTCTACATAGATGTAAAATGATCCCTCATTTGCAGCTGCTGGTCCTGTACCAGAAGATGGCGTGCCAGATGAGTTTACTGTCCAGTCAATATTATCTGATGTATCTTGAGACCATGCCCCAATTGTGTTTTCAAAACCTTCAGCATACGGGAACGACGCTACGGTACTAGTACAAGATACTGGCGCTGGTGGTCCAGAACATCCACTTGTAAATGATACTACTTGATCTGAATTTGTGTTTGTTCCTCCGTTGCTATTTTCTACGGCATCTACACCTACTCCGCGTCTAGCAAAAGCATCCCATATTAAACAGTTGTACTGACCTCCGTAAAGATCTTGGTCTGCTTGTAGGATTCCATTACGGCCAGAAACATATCCTGGATTATTTGCAGTGTTTTTAAGTCCTTCTATTACTAGTGACATTGCGATGTTATTACCGCCATTACCGCTGTATTGATTAGGGTCATATCCTTCTTGATCAATAAGATCCCAAGTCATATCCCAAAGAATAGTTGCAAAACCATATCCCACTCCGTGTGGTGCTACTAATCCCGGAACGTCACTGTAAGTTGTTCCATTAACAGCAAAGTCTGTAGCATATCGTGTAGGACGTATTCCTGCCCCTGTTGTAGGCTCTCCTATTGCATACGTTCCCACTCCTCTCGCAGTATCTCTTGTATCTCCTGGACGTATAGTCATTACCATACCTAACCAGTCTGACCATCCTTCACCCATTTGTTCAGAACCTCCTAATGCGTTTGTACCAGGTCCTCCTACGAGACGTGTAGAAATACCATGACCGTACTCATGTGCAATAATTACGTTGTCAAAATCACCATCACGGGTAGGATTTGTGAATAAAAACATTTGCATTCTAGGGTTTTGACCATCTGGTGGTGTTGCAAAGTTTGCATTATTAGTCCCGCTGCCGTCTTGAGCATCTGCATTTACAGAATCACTACCTGCTCCGCCTTTACCATAGTTATTTTCTTGAAAATTACCTGCCGCCTCTGTAAAACCATATTGGTACCATACATCATGCATGATATTATTCCAGTAAAATAAGTTTGTAGTAGCTGCTGGTAAGAAAGTAGACGGAGTGTTATTTAAATTAAGGCTAAAATCAAAGTTAAGAGCACTTCCTCCATTAGGACTTGTACCTGTTCCATTATTACCATTAGTATCATCTTGCGCGAGTACATTATTACCACGCGTTGTTGTAAACTCTGCACCAGCAGATCCGTTTGTGTCGTGCCATCCATAAGGAGATGCATTAGCATTTGCTGGATCTGTTACTACAACACGGTTACCGTGACTAGGACTTTCAATCCCTAGCGGGAAAACATTATAAGACCCTCCTCCTACTGCAGCTGCGGTATAGCTCGCTTCAGTAGCACTGCGCGGCCCATAATTTACTACTGGCTCTTCTGTAGTTGTATGACCATGCTCTGTGTGATTAGGATCTTCAAAAGAACAAGAAATCACCCAGTCTGTGGTTTTCAGAATTTCTCCTGTAGATGCATCTACATTTACATTCCACCAGTGTTGCGCGTCAAGTTGGTAAAGAGATACATTCCAAGTGAGGTGCATTTTGTCACCTATTGCTAGGTATGTTTTTTCTACTTTAATAGGCTCTAAGCTTATTCCAGAATTTGCATATTCAAGAAGATTACCAGAAGATTTTGTAACTCCTAGATTGCTTGGTGTCTTAAGACTATGAGCATTTACAACCTTCAAGATTGCGTTTTCTGGAGACAATGAAAGTGATGCTCCAGCAGCTTTTTGAGCAACATCTTTTGCAAACTGGTTTATCTCGTAGGTAACTTTACCATCTCTTACGGTAAGTTTGTATGTTCCGTTTTGTACTGGAATACCTTGATACATTTGCTTTACATAAACGTGCTGTATTTCAGGATTGAGAGAAGGAACAATATCAGTAATTTTCCATTGAGCAACGTCTGTAGACTTCAAGCCAACTTCTTCTGCATTGCTACTTAGATAATTTTGGACGATTCCGTCCACACTGGTCTGTGCATAAACGGCGGTTCCTAATAGAATAGTCATTAGGAAAAAGGAGTAGATTTTCTTCATACTGTAGTTTTAAATTAATTATAGGGAAATCTTAATAAAACACATTATTTAGCATTTATTTTGCTAAAATTATATGCTTACCCAGTAAATGACGTCATTTCACTGAAGAAATCATAATCTTTTCGACGAACTACACAAAAATTTTTAAGATTTTTTTAAGAAATACGATTTGTGTGAAGAACTGGATGAATCCCTAAACAAGAACTACTCATTTTCTATAGCTGAATACATTTAATGATGTTTTGAAATATTAAGATAACTATAAAAAGTCTCAAATCAAGCTCGTTTTTGTGTTACAAATTGCGATGTATCCTTTTAATAACAGACCGTAAGAAATCGTATTTTTGAAGTATGCAGCCACAAAAAATCCTTACTGTAGACCAACTATCTATATCCTTTAAACAGCAAGGGGAAGTACAAGAAGTAATACATAACATTTCATTTGATCTTTATAAAAATGAAATTCTTGCGATTGTGGGTGAATCAGGGTCTGGAAAGAGTGTATCATCACTTGCCATTCTAGGGCTTTTACCTAAGAAAAACACGCTTATTGAAGGCACCATAGTTTTTGAAAATCAATCATTACTAGATACTAGTGAAAAGAATTTTCAGAAAATACGAGGTAATGAAATCTCCATGATTTTTCAAGAACCTATGAGTAGTCTCAATCCGTCAATGCGTTGCGGTGAGCAAGTAGTAGAAATTCTTTTACAACATACTTCGCTCAACCGAAAGTCTGCAAAGGAAGAAACGCTGCGCTTATTTGAAAAGGTAAAACTACCTACGGTGAAGAAGATTTTTCGCGCATATCCTCATGAGATTTCTGGTGGTCAAAAACAACGAGTAATGATTGCGATGGCGATCGCTTGTAAGCCTAAAATCCTTATTGCAGATGAGCCTACTACTGCCTTAGATGTTACCGTTCAGCAGGAGATTATACTATTGCTTAAGGAATTACAGTTAGAAAATCAGATGAGTATTATTTTCATCTCTCATGACCTTTCCTTAGTGAGCGAGATTGCAGACAGGGTTGCTGTGATGTATAAAGGAGATATTGTTGAATACGCTTTCGCGAAAGCGTTATTTTCAAATCCACAACATCAGTACACAAAAGCATTGTTAAGTGCGAGACCGTCATTAAATGAACGCCTGAAAAAGTTACCCACGATAAAAGATTACCTAGATAAAAAACCACTTTCTGAAGCCGAAACAAAATCTGAAAGAACCGAACATCTAAGAAAACTCTATGCACAACCACCTTTACTAGAGGTTATTAATGTAGAAAAAACATACTTTTCTAGTGCCGGCATCTTCGCTGAAGATATTGCCTTTAAAGCGGTGGATAATGTTTCATTCTCTATTTATGAGGGAGAAACCTTAGGTCTCGTAGGCGAGTCTGGTTGTGGTAAATCTACCCTAGGAAACGCCATCTTACAACTAGATAAAGCGACTGCAGGAACCATTCTATACAAAGGAATGGCTATTAATGAGATGCGTGGAGCAGCATTGAGAAGTTTAAGAAAGGAAATACAGATTATTTTTCAAGATCCTTTTGCCTCTCTTAACCCCCGACTTACTGTAGGCCAAGCTATCATAGAGCCTATGGAAGTCCATAAACTTTATGATTCTAAATCTATGAGAAAACAGCGCGTGCTAGAGTTGCTAGAACGCGTAGGTCTTGAGGCATCGCATTATGATCGTTACCCTCATGAGTTCTCTGGAGGGCAGCGACAACGCATAGGGATTGCTCGTACGATTGCCGTAAATCCTAAATTAATTATTTGTGATGAGTCTGTAAGTGCGCTTGATATTTCTGTACAAGCACAGGTGCTTAACCTTCTTAATGAACTCAAGACAGATTTTGGCTTTACCTACATTTTTATCTCGCATGATCTTGCTGTGGTAAAATACATGTCTGACCAACTAGTGGTTATGAATAAAGGAAAAGTAGAAGAGATAGGAGATGCAGATCGTATTTATGAACAGCCAGAAAAGGAGTATACTCAAAAACTTATTCATGCCATTCCAAAAGGAATGTAAGCGTTACTAGATCATAAATAGAAATACCTTCTTTGCTAGCCTAGCACAATTTGTGGTAAAATCTGCAGCATGTTTTACACCAGAGACAAATGATCTCGTGGAGTTTGTTATTTTTTCCATAGTAGGGATGAAAGACAAATGAGGTTTAAAACAAAATCCGCAGGGCTCCCCCCGCGGATTTCTAACAAATCATAACTTAAAACACTCTTATACGTTTAAGTCATACTATAAAACTAAATTACCACGTTCGTTAACGAACTTACTTAGCATTTAATCGAAATCAATTACTTGATTTGGGGGACTGCTAAAGTACTATAAAATTACACATCTGCAAGGGCTTTGATTAAGAAAATTTGCTGTAATGTTAAAATATTGTGTGTTTCATCGAAATATTGAGTTTTTAAACGTCGTTAATTGATGTTTTCGAATTTAAGCTAAGAAAACTCTGTTCTGATTTATATGTATAAAGTACAATATAATATGTAAGAATATTCTCTATTTAGGCAAAATCAAGGAGTAAGCACTCTCCATTTTTTGATAACTAATGAATAGAAGTATAAAGCTCATTGAAACCACCTTGAGAGAAGCGTTTTAAATCAAGCATATTTATTATTAGAGCATCCATATGCTCTCACACAAAACAAAGGATTGTTTATGAAGAAAAAAATAGAACCTGAGAAGGGTAAAACCTGTGTTATCTTAAGAAGAGAATACGACCACAAGGTTTCTTTAAAAGAAAAATCTCCAACTATCTCAAAAAACCATTTTTTAATGGTTCATCAGATAGTTGGAGACTATGTTTTACTAAATTGAAGTATATTAAAACTTCATTTCTGGGATATCACCATCTATAATTAACGTTCCTTCGGTTGCTGCTTGAATCTCTTCTACAGATACTCCTGGAGCTCTCTCAAGTAGTTTAAAACCTGCTTCGGTAACTTCTAGCACGGCAAGGTTACTCACTATCTTTTTTACGCATCCTACACCAGTAAGTGGCAGGCTACATTTTTTCAAAAGTTTTGATTCTCCTGCGCGATTAGTATGCATCATGGCTACAATAATATTCTCTGCACTTGCAACGAGATCCATTGCTCCACCCATACCTTTTACCATTTTACCTGGTATTTTCCAGTTTGCGATGTCACCATTTTCTGCAACCTCCATAGCACCTAGAATGGTGAGGTCTACATGTTTACCACGTATCATACCAAAGCTAGTAGCACTATCAAAAAAACTTGCTCCTGGCAAGGTTGTGATTGTTTGTTTTCCTGCATTGATAATATCTGCATCCTCTTCTCCATCATATGGAAAAGGCCCCATTCCCAGCACTCCATTCTCACTTTGAAACTCTACGTCAATATCTTCACGTACATAGTTTGCAACAAGCGTAGGGATACCGATACCTAGGTTTACATAATATCCATCTTGTACTTCTCTTGCAATGCGTTGTGCAATTTGATTTTTATCTAAAGCCATAATTAGTCTCTTGTTCTAACGGTGCGTTGTTCTATTCTCTTTTCATACGTTTCTCCTTGGAAAATACGTTGTACAAAAATCCCTGGAATGTGTATTTGATTAGGGTCTAGTGTCCCTACCGGCACAAGCTCTTCCACCTCTGCAACAGTTATGGTAGCCGCCCCACACATATTGGGATTAAAGTTTCTTGCAGTCCCTTTAAATATTAAGTTACCTGCAGCGTCACCTTTCCATGCCTTTACAAAAGCAAAATCTGCTTTAAAGGCATGTTCTAGCACATACATCTTCCCATCAAATTCTCTCGTTTCTTTTCCTTCGGCTACTTCAGTTCCGTATCCTGCTGGCGTATATATGGCTGGAAATCCTGCTTGCGCGGCTCTGCATCGTTCTGCAAGTGTTCCTTGTGGTATAAGCTCTACATCAAGCTCACCACTAAGCATCTGGCGTTCAAACTCGGCGTTTTCACCCACATAACTAGAAACCATTTTCTTTATTTGCTTTTTCTGTAACAACAGCCCTAGTCCAAAATCATCGACCCCGGCATTATTAGAAATACAGGTGAGATTATTGACATCAAGAGCTACAAGTTTAGCTATAGAATTTTCTGGAATACCGCTGAGACCAAAACCTCCAAGCATCATTGTCATTCCACTTTCAACACCTTCTAGTGCGGCGTCTACTCCAGTCACTTTCTTTGTTATCATATTCTTAGTTTATAAGTACTAAAAGTACGGATTTTGTATTGAATTACGCTTTCGCGAAAGCGTAATTGAACATCTAAAAATGATTCCAAAAAAAAAGAGCGCGATTGCTCGCACTCTTTATAATTATGTCTGTATTATACTATTAAAAATCTAGCTCATCTGGCAGCTCGTCGCTTACACCAGAACTCTTATAATCATCACAGTTAGTTGTGATTGTTAAGTTACTAGGTTTTGAAAATTCGCTTTTAGAAATCTCCAAGTCTTCATTCTTATATACTTCTTTCATATACATTCCCCAGATAGGTAATGCCATTGTTGCTCCCTGACCATAACCAATACCTGGGAAGTGAACTGCACGATCATCACCACCTACCCAAACTCCAGTAACAAGGTTAGGTACAATACCCATAAACCATCCATCACTTTGATTTTGTGTAGTACCCGTTTTACCAGCTATTGCATTATCAAATCCGTATGGATAACCCGTTACGGCATTGCGATATATTGCATCTTTACGCCATGTGTGACGTAATCTTGCTCCAGAACCTGACCTTGTAACTCCTTCCATTAACTGCAAGGTCACATAAGCACTCTCTGCACTTAATACATCCCTAGTTTCTGGAACATGCTGGTATAAAATAGTTCCATTTTTATCTTGTATGGTACTTACAATTTGTGGTTTTACGTATACCCCTTGATTTGCAAAAGCTCCGTATGCAGATACCATTTCATACACACTTAAATCTGCTGTTCCCAGCGCGATAGAAGGTACTACTGGAATATCCTTTGTATCAACTCCTAGCTTACTTACTAGATCAATTACTGGTCTAGGCCCTACCTTGTCCATTAATCTCGCAGAAATTGTATTTACAGATTGAGCAAGTGCTTCCTTCATAGTAATCATACCACCCATCTCTCCTCCAGAGTTTTCTGGTGTCCAGTTCTTTGTATTACCATGTGCCCCTGCAGGTATTGTATAAAGCGTGTTAGGTAATGTATCACATGGAGATAAATGTAGTTGGTCTACAGCAGTTGCATATAAGAAAGGCTTGAAGGTAGATCCTACCTGGCGCTTTCCTAACTGTACGTGATCATATTGAAAGTGATTCATATTAATACCACCTACCCATGCTCTCACTTCTCCAGTTTGAGGCACCATAGACATCATCCCTGTACGTAAGAATTTCTTGTAATAACGTATAGAATCACGCGGAGTCATTAATGTATCTACATCTCCTGCCCATGTAAAAATGGTCATGTCTGTCTTTACATCAAATGATTTTCTAATTGCAGCCTCGGTTTTTCCTTGCGCCTTAAGTTTGCGCCAGCGAGATGAGCTCTTTATAGCATTATTAAAAATGCGCTCTACATCCTCCTCTTCGATATCTCTAAAAGGAGCTGTTTTGTTTTTCTCGTTTTGTCTATCAAACTCGGCTTGCAACCTTGGCATGTGAGCAGCAACAGCATCTTCTGCCATTTTCTGCATACGGGAATCTATAGTTGTCGTTATTGTAAGACCGTCACGGTAAATGTTATAATACGTGGTATTACCCTCTGCATCTTCTCCTTTAGGATTCTCTTTAATCCATGAAGCCATAAATTTCTTAAGGTTTTCTCTAAAGTACGTTGCTGTCCCATCTGCGTGTCCTTCTGGAGTAAACTTTACTTCCATAGGTAATGCTGTGAGGGAATCTTTTTCGGCAGTGGTAATCATCCCGTTTACTTCCATCTGCTTGAAGACTTGATTGCGTCTTCTTAGTGATTTCTCCTTAGATATCTCACGGTATGGGTTATACTGTCTTGGATTCTTAAGCATTGCTACAAAAACAGCGCTTTCATGCAAATCAAGATCTTTTACATCTTTATTAAAGTAAATACGAGCGGCAGAACTTATACCAATAGCATTAAAAAGAAAATCAAATTTATTGAGATACATCGCAATGATTTCTTGCTTTGTATACTGGCGTTCTAGCCTTGTTGCAATTACATACTCTTTTGCCTTCTGAAGAAGACGCTCCAGTGTAGAGCTAGGAGGGTTTGAAAATAACAACTTAGAAAGCTGTTGTGTCACTGTACTTGCACCACCGTTTTTACCTAGATAAGCCATCGCTCTGGCTGTACCTCTAAAGTCTATACCAGAGTGCTCATAATAACGCTCATCTTCTGTTGCAACTAGTGCATCAACAAGGTTTTGCGGTAGTTGATCATATTTAATAGGAGTCCTATTTTCATTATAATAAGTACCAAGTTGCTTTCCATCTACAGAAATGATTTTTGTAGCAAGGTTGCTTTCTGGATTTTCAAGTTCTTCAAAAGTGGGGAGTGTTCCAAAAACATTCCAACTTGCTAGTAAAAACAATAGTATTGCTAGTGTGACTCCTCCTGCAAATAGTCGCCAAAACCAAGAAATATATTTACTGTAATCTCCTTCGCTTTTTTTTGGAGCTTTTTTTGGAGGTGTTTGTTTTGCCATTATGATCTGTTTATTCTTGCTTTTCAATACGTAATCCTACTTCGGTAATTCCTTCTAGATAGGCATCTCCAGCGATGTTTCCGTTTTTTCTTACTGCATGCTCTATAGTAAAGGTGTAGGTTCCGCTTTCGCGAAAGCGTACTCCTTCTCTATACAACAGTTTACTTTCTTTAATATCTCCAAAACCAGTACCCATCCATGTTCCATCTGGATTTGCCATTTCGTACTCAAGGGTATCTGTGTACGTACGCCCTTGTGGAAACTGCATCTCTGTAATCAAAAAAAGATTACTATATGGGTATTGATTATTGTTGCGAACGGTGATATATGCATTATATAATGGCACACTATCAAGCTCGTTTACTTCTAATATCACAGGTTCATTAATATTCCATGAGCTACCTAACGACGTGTATGAATGATACACTTGTTTTGAATCACATGAAACACATAAAATAATGAGTATCAATAGTAATACGTTACGCATTAGGTTTTGGTTTTTGAGGACGCCTTTTATTTTTATTTGCAGGCTTTGATCCTCCAGCTTTTTGACCTTCTTGAGTTGGTTTTTGGCTCGTTGCATCTTTAGGTTTGTTTCCCTGAGCTTGCGGCTTTGAGCCTCTGCTTTTAGGCCTAGGTCCTTTACCTTCAGGTCTCGGTCCTTTTGCTTGAGGCTTTGGGCCTTTACCTTCTGGTCTAGGTCCCTTTGCTTGAGGTTTTGGTCCTTTCTTTGCTGCAGGTCTTGGACCTTTTGCACCATCTTGATTAGGTTTTCTGGGAGTTCTATCCTTAGCTTTTGGTCTATCTCCCTGAGGCTTGTTTCCTTTACCAGCAGGTTTTCTCTTACGACTATTGCGACGCTTGTTTGTAGTTTTAGGCTTGTCAAAACGAGTAAGACTATCTTGTCCTACTACATTGCCAAAGTCTATTACTGTTTCTTCTATAAGTTCGGCAGCAAATTCTTCCAGACTTGCAACCGGCTCTTTCTTTTTATTTGCAGCTATAATCTCATTTGCATGATCTGTAGTAAGCTTATGCCAGTTCATCCATTCTCCCTCGTAGGCATACCATAGATGTCCTTGAAAAATGTCAATTTTCTGGCAGACTGCAGTTCCTTTTTGAGTGTATAATTTTGTCTCACTTTTTGGAAAACTTTTGAGCGCATCCATATAAGCATCTAGCTCATAATTAAGACAGCACTTCAATTTCCCACATTGTCCGGCAAGCTTTTGCGGGTTAAGTGATAATTGCTGGTATCTAGCAGCACTCGTAGTTACAGACCTAAAATCTGTTAACCATGTAGAACAACAAAGTTCACGACCACAAGAACCTATACCACCCAGACGTGCCGCTTCCTGACGCAGACCTATCTGTCTCATCTCAATACGAGTGCGGAAATCTTGAGCAAATTCTTTTATGAGTTGGCGAAAATCTACACGATCTTCTGCCGTATAATAAAATGTCGCTTTAGAACCGTCACCTTGAAACTCAATATCTGAGATTTTCATTTGGAGATCTAGACGTATCGCTATCTGTCTAGCGCGCACCTTCATACTTTCTTCTTTCTCACGCGCCGTAGTCCAGATGTCTATATCTCTTTGTGATGCCTTGCGATAAATTTTAAGCGTTTCTGGAGTGTCTTGCCTTACTTTCTTGCGCTTCATTTGCACGCGCACAAGCTCACCGGTAAGAGTTACCATACCAATATCGTGACCAGACTCTGCTTGAGTGGCTACAATATCACCTATACTTAGGGTAACTTTTTCTTCGTTTTTATAGTAATCTTTACGTCCGTTTTTAAAACGTACTTCTACGTAGTTAAAAGCTTCTTGTCCATCAGGAAGGGACATATTAGAAAGCCAGTCAAAGACTGTAAGTTTATTACATCCGTCGGTTCCGCAGGTTCCATTGTTCTTACAACCTTTAGGAGATCCGTCTTCACCTGTGCCACAACTGCCACATGCCATATTTTGTATATTTAAATGTACATCGCTCTATATCAATCGTTAAGAGAGTAACAGCCGCGTGTACGCGTTATATTTATGTTCACAATGAACTATCGATAAAGATAGGTAATCTATAGCGCCTTTTCCAAAATCAAAATCAACAGATTCTTTTTCTGCTTTTTACTTCTTAAAAGCCAGCTTTTCTGATCTACCTTTCTTAAAAATCTTATTACTATTTCCTTTACCAGAACGTAATTTCTTTTGCTCTTCGTATGGCAGTGCATTAATCTCTGCACACTCTGTAGAGCAGCATTTTTCATTGACCTTTGCACACTCCTCACATTGTATAAAAAGTAAGTGACAAGCTTCATTTGCACAGTTTACGTGCTCATCGCAAGGAGTACCACACTGATGACAGTTTGAGATAACATCGTCTGAGATACGCTCTCCACGACGGTGATCAAACACAAAATTCTTACCCTTGAACTTATTATCAAGCTTCTCTGCTTCTACCTGGCGAGCATACTCAATGATCCCTCCTTCTAGCTGGAAAACATTTTTAAAGCCTTTGTGCTTAAAATAAGCACTTGCCTTTTCACAACGTATTCCACCTGTGCAGTACATCACAAGTTTTTTATCTTCCTTGTGATCTTTTAGATCTTCTTCAATAATATCAAGACTATCCCTAAAAGTATCTACATCTGGAGTTACTGCATTTTTAAAATGCCCTATCTCACTCTCATAGTGGTTACGCATATCAACGAGCACTGTATTCTCGTCTTCTATAAGCTCATTAAAAGTAGAAGCGTCTACGTGAACTCCTTTGTTTGTTACATCAAAAGTATCATCTACCAGTCCATCTGCAACAATCTTGTTACGCACTTTTACTTTGAGTTTTAAGAACGACTTATCGTCTTGCTCTCTCGCAATATTGAGGCGTACATTCTCTAGAAAGTTTATGCCGTCAAGAAAATGTTTAAAAGTTGAGAATTTTTTGGCTGGAACAGACATCTGGGCATTTATACCCTCATTTGCTACATAAATACGTCCCAAGGCTTCCATCTCATCCCAAGCCACAAAAAGGTGGTTTCTGAAAAGTTCTGGGTTTCCAATCTTATGATACTGGTAAAAAGAGAGTGTAAGGCGTTCTTCTCCCGCCTCTTCTATAAGCTGTGCTCTCTCTTTTGCGCTTAATTTGTTGTACAGTTGCATGCTATACCTTCGTTTTAAGTTAAAAGAATTATTTCTTCGGCAAATATAAGTCTTTGAATTAAGGGTACAAAAAATGCCCGGAGGTCTATCCTGCGGGCATTTTTTTGTGAATTTTGGCTAATTCAGGTTTACATTTTATTTAATGTCGTCGTAATTTTTTGAATACTTTGTAGCTGTGGCCTTCCTAATTTTAGTAAAGATTCCAAATTTTAGTATCTTTGACAAAACGTCGGGAATAATGTGTTTGGTGTGCGTTAGACTTATTCTCGTTGCTAAGATGCAATAATAATTAAATGGTTGCGTCATCATCGACAAGAATTATGTTAAAAATATTACGCTTTCGCGAAAGCACACCTTGTTTACCCATTATTTAACAATTAAATTTACAATACAAAACTGAAGATATGAGTAGTGAAAAAGATGCAAAATTAAAAGCCCTTAAACTCACCCTAGACAAGCTAGACAAGACTTACGGTAAAGGAGCTGTGATGAAAATGGGAGATCAAGCTATCGTAGATGTAGAGTCTATACCAACGGGTTCTCTAGGGCTAGATGTTGCTTTAGGTGTAGGAGGATATCCAAGAGGTCGTGTAATTGAAATTTACGGGCCAGAATCTTCGGGTAAAACCACCTTGACATTACATGCCATTGCTCAGGCTCAAAAAGCTGGAGGAATTGCAGCATTTATTGATGCAGAGCACGCTTTTGACCGTTTTTATGCAGAAAAGCTAGGGGTGGATATCGATAACTTGATCATATCACAACCAGATAACGGAGAGCAAGCACTTGAAATCGCAGACAATCTTATACGCTCTGGAGCTATTGATATTGTCGTAGTAGATTCTGTTGCTGCACTTACTCCTAAAAGTGAGATAGAAGGTGAGATGGGAGATTCAAAAATGGGACTTCACGCTCGTTTAATGTCTCAAGCACTTCGTAAACTTACTGGATCCATTAGTAAAACTAATTGTACTGTGATTTTCATTAACCAACTTCGTGAGAAAATTGGGGTTATGTTTGGAAATCCAGAAACTACGACGGGTGGTAACGCGCTTAAGTTTTATGCTTCTGTACGCCTTGACATACGTCGTTCTACACAGATTAAGGATAGCAACGCAAACGTAATGGGTAACAAGACCCGAGTTAAGGTTGTAAAGAACAAGGTTGCACCACCTTTCCGTATGGCAGAATTTGACATTATGTATGGGGAAGGAATCTCAAAAGTAGGAGAGATTATTGATATAGGTGTAAACTATGAGATTGTAAAGAAAGCTGGATCATGGTTTAGCTATCAAGATACTAAGTTAGGTCAAGGTCGTGATGCTGTAAAAGCATTATTACTAGATAATCCAGACCTTATGGATGAGCTAGAAGCAAAAATTCATGAAGCTATCAAATTATCTAACGAGTAAGCAATTATATCATATTGATAATAAAAACCTCCCATAAGGGAGGTTTTTGCATTTTAAACGCAACCTTTTTATTTTTTTAGCATCTACGTAGTGTTAACCAGGTAAAATTTTATAGAAAGTATACGAGTAGACGTTCATAAATGATATCATAATGTAGCTCATGAGCACTTTAAATAGATATCTGTTCTTATCTTGTTATGAGAACATTAAAACCAAACAACCGGTTGAGTCAAGACCAACTCATAAAGAACTGTAAGAAGAAGCAACCTAAAGCTCAAGCAGAATTATACAATCGCTACTCAAGCGTTTTGTTTTCTGTATGCTTAAAGTATGCTCCTAATTATGCAGAAGCAGAAGATATTCTGCAAGATGCCTTTATGACCATTTTTGATAAAGTAAGTCAGTACAAAAACAAAGGTTCGTTTGAAGGGTGGCTCAAAAGAGTTGTTATAAATACTGCCCTACAGCGCTATAGAAAACCAGGAGTTTTTAATCTAGTTAATGAAGAAAATATAAAGGAAGTAGAAGTTGAGATAGAAGAAGAAAGTGTTCCTCTCGATTTCCTACTTAAGATTATACAAGAGCTTCCAGATCGATACAGAATGGTTTTTAACCTTTATGTACTAGATGGGCACTCGCACAAAGAAATATCAGCATTGCTTACAATTTCTCAGGGCACTTCAAAATCAAATCTTGCACGCGCCCGAGGAATATTAAAAGAAAAAATAGAGATGAGCCAGTTTAACCCCAAAAGCAAATCTCACATACAATAATGAAGGAGAAGAAGAACATAGATAGATTATTCCAAGAGAAATTCAAAGATTTTGAATCGCACCCTAGCGACCGCGTTTGGAATAATATTCTTGCAGCGCAAAAAGAAAAAGAAAATAAAAAGGTCATTCCATTATGGTGGAAGTTGGGCGGTCTAGCTGCTGCGCTCCTATTGCTTTTTGGCATAGGTAGCTTATTTATCGATACTACTAATCAAGAGAATACTCAGGTTGTAGAGACGTCTATTATTAATGATGAAAACGCAGTTTTAGAAGAGAACACGGCAACAAGGTCAATTACTCTTCAAGTATCAACAAGTAATGAGGAGGGCAATAAACTTGCAACTGCTGATGAATCTCAAATCACTTCAAGTATAAATAACAACACGACGTCAAGAAATCCAAAAAGCGCTAACCTAGCATCTAAAAGAGACGACAATAACTCTAAAAATGCATCTCAAAACAGTCTAAACAAAGCAAACCTCGCAACAACTGAGCAAAATACTGCGGGAATTACTTATCAAGCAAATTCATCTCAACCAAATACAGGAAACACAAATAGCCCGCTTCACCTAAATAAAGCTGAAGTTGAAAATAATGACTCCCCACATAAAATTACTAATGCGATTGCTCAAACAAGCACACTAGACGAGAGTTCTAATAACAATAAAAACCTCATCGACGAAGCTCAGAAAATAGAAACCTTGCAAGAAGACAAACTTGCTCAAGTAGATGACAACACTGCAATAAAGCGCTGGGATGTAGGTGCTGTAGCCGCTCCTGTTTACTATGGAGATTTTGGCGGCTCTGGATTAGACAAACAGTTTGCAGATAATGATAAATCTGGTGATGTGAATTTAAGTTATGGGGTTCAAGTGAGCTATGCTATAAGTCCAAAATTCAAGATACGTACTGGAGTGAGCAATGTAGACTTAAGTTATAATACTAATGAGATATCCTTTTCGACCAATGGATTAGGACGCAGTGTGCGAGGTATTTCATTTAATGACAATGCAAAAGTACTGGCCATTTTAGACAATCCCGCTACTCAACATAGTTTTACTGCAGACAACGCTATATCAAGAATAGGCGCATCCTCAAATGGCTCCCTACAACAGCAACTAAGCTACCTAGAAGTGCCGCTAGAAGCTATTTACGTAATTTCAGATAAACGCGTAGGACTATCTCTTATAGGTGGAGTAAGCACTTTATTTCTCAATGAGAATGACGTTGTCTTAAAGTCATCACAGCTCACTACAAGTTTAGGGACAGCAAATGGTGTAAATGAGGTGAGTTTTACCACAAACCTAGGTGTAGGCTTAGATTATAAATTCACAAAAAAAATCATATTTAATATAGAACCTTCACTTAAATATCAACTCAACAGTTTTGATAATAAGGTGGTAGATTTTCAGCCGTATTACATAGGTGTATATACTGGCGTAAGCTATAAGTTCTAGTAAAGAAGCTATACCAAGTGTAGTTTACTTGGTATTAGGTTAGTTTTTTAGTTGGTTAGGTAATCGTTGCTCTTGCAATGATAACAAGAAAGGCTCCGCTGGTTACGGAGCCTTTTTATGTATACGCTTTCGCGAAAGCGGTCTCATGCTACTTAGTTAATTCATGTAAGATAACCTCACGTGTTTGCTCCCTTAAGGCTCTCTTATCATCTTGCGTCATCGCTACCGTAGGGATAAAATGGTGCACCTTTGCTCTCATCACCCCTGGAATTCCTTTGAAAAATGAGTAAGGAAATCGCTTCTTATTATCATAAAAGGTGATAGGTACAATAGGAAGATGATGGTCTATTGCTAGTCTAAAAGCTCCATCCTTAAAAGTATCTAGCACTAGTGACAAATCATTAGGGACACCACCTTCTGGAAAAATACAGATACTAAAACCCTGACTAAGGCGTCGCTGTGCTTGATCAAATACTTGCTTACGACTGCGCGCATTACCTCTATCTACTAAGATACAAGTGCGCTTATAAAAGAAACCAAAGAGTGGCAGCTTTGCTAGCTCTGCTTTACCCACAAATACAAAAGGACTTTTTGCAAGGTGAAGCATTAACAGAATATCCATCATAGAGGTATGGTTACTCACCAGCATATATCCTTTGCCTCGCTCAAACTTCTCTTCTCTTACTACTTTTGGGAATAATCCCATGAGTAACATAATCGTACGAGCCCATATTTGCGCTAGACGAAAAAACATTCCGTACCACGTTTCTTTGAGGATACTAATAATGAGAAGTGGAGATAAAATAAGTATCACCACAAGCATTAAAAAGTAAAACCATACTTTCCAAACAGCAACCGCTATGTTTCTTAAAAAATGCATGGTGCCAAAAATAGGTAATTCGCCCTAGCCAATGCGTAGAAAAAGTTAACTTTGCTTTTTACTTAATTTTATGTCAAGAATACTTACTGGTGTACAAAGTACAGGTACACCCCACTTAGGAAATTTATTAGGAGCGATTATCCCTGCCATCGAGATGGCAAATAATCCTGCAAACGAGGCATTTCTCTTTATTGCAGATATGCACTCGCTTACTCAGATAAAGGACGGCGCTCAGCTACGTCACAACACCTACAGTACGGCAGCTACCTGGCTTGCCTTTGGTCTTGATATTGATAAAACGGTATTTTACAGACAGAGCGACATCCCTCAAACTACTGAGCTTACTTGGTATTTGAGCTGCTTTTTTCCATACCAGCGACTCACACTTGCTCATAGTTTTAAGGACAAAGCAGATCGCCTAGAGGATGTAAATGCAGGATTATTCTCCTACCCTATGCTTATGGCGGCAGATATCTTGCTGTATGACGCAGAGGTTGTTCCAGTGGGGAAAGATCAAGCGCAGCATATAGAAATGACTCGTGATGTTGCTAGTCGTTTTCACGCAGCAACAGGTAAGGAGGTTTTTGTATTACCAGAAGCTAGTCACAATGAAGAAACCATGTATATTCCAGGTACAGATGGCGCAAAGATGTCTAAGTCTAAAGGGAATATTATTGATATCTTCTTACCTGACAAGAAGCTACGTAAGCAAATTATGGGGATTAAAACAGACAGCACTCCTATGGAGGAACCTATGGAAACAGAGGGCTGTAATGTGTTTAACCTTTATAAATTACTAGCATCACCAGAACAAATAGACCGCTTACGCGAAAATTATAAACGCACAGACTTTGGCTACGGTCACGCAAAGCAAGCTGTCTATGAAGTGATTATAGAGAGATATGCGACACAGCGTGAGAAATACCATTATTATATGAATAACCTCAACGAGATTGATGCTGCATTAAAAATAGGAGCAGAAAAAGCAACCAAGGTTGCAAATGGAGTGATTGAGAGGGTGCGTGAAGTGGTTGGATATTAATAAACTAAAATTGAAATATTATGGACTTCATGAGCTTTTTAAGCGGTAACGGTTTGTTCCTCATCTTGGGACTTGTATTGATTATCGTAGTTTTGTACAACAAATTTAGAAACAGACGCTAGGTCGTTCAAGTTTCAATTTTCGCGAAAGCGAAAACCAATAATACAGTATGTCAAAAATTAGAATTACAAAACAATTTACCTTTGAGACTGGTCATGCCTTATATGGCTATGATGGAAAGTGTAAAAATGTGCACGGCCATAGTTACAAACTAAGTGTTACCGTGATAGGACAGCCTATTTCTGATACAGGTAATGCTAAACTGGGGATGGTTATCGATTTTGGCGATTTAAAGAAAATTGTAAATCGTGAGATTGTAAATGTTTTTGATCACGCCACCGTTTTTAATAAAAATACGCCTCACGTAGAGCTTGCAAAAGAACTATCTGACCGCGGCCATGATGTGCTTCTAGTAGACTATCAGCCTACAAGTGAAATGATGGTAATAGACTTTGCTGCAAAAATTCAATCATTTTTACCAGATAGTATAAAATTACACTCACTACGGCTGTCTGAAACGGCAACCAGCTATGCCGAATGGCACGCTGCAGATCAAGATTAAATGAAGATAACACTCCCCAAAGGAAAGAAAATCTATTTCTCAAGTGACAATCACTTGGGCGCTCCCACTATGGAAGAAAGTCGCCCTCGTGAACGTAAATTCTTGCGATGGCTAGAGATGGCACGCAAGGACGCACAGGCCATTTTCTTAATGGGAGACCTCTTTGATTTTTGGTTTGAGTATAAGACTGTAGTGCCTAAAGGATTTGTGCGCACACTAGGTAAACTAGCCGAGATGCGTGACGAAGGTATTGAGATTTATTTTTTTGTGGGTAACCACGATCTCTGGATGAACGGCTATTTTCAAGATGAGCTAGGTATCCCTGTTTATCATGATCCAGAAGTTTTTACAATAAATGATAAAAAGTTCTTTTTAGGTCATGGTGATGGATTAGGTCCTGGAGACATGGGTTACAAGCGCATGAAAAAGGTGTTTAGAGGGAAGTTTTTTCAGTGGCTCTTTCGCTGGGGACATCCAGATATTGGGATGAAAATTGCTCAATACATGTCTGTAAAAAACAAACTCATATCTGGTGATGATGACCACGTTTTTCTAGGCGAAGATCAGGAATGGCTAGCTACGTATGCTAAGCGCAAACTAGAGAAGGAGCATTTTGATTTTTTTATTTTTGGACACCGTCACTTACCTATGACTATCCAAGTGGGCGAGCGCTCCACATATTATAACCTAGGAGACTGGATACATCATTATACTTATGGTGTATATGATGAAAATGGATTTGAACTCAAGGAATTTGAGAAGGAATAGTCTGTAAAACTTCTTCCTTAGTTATCTTTAAGCAAATACTTATCCATGCGTTTACTTCTTATTGCCCTATGTGGTTTTGCTTTATTTTCTTGTAAACCTTATCAATCTACGATTTTAAGAGAAGGACAGACTACCTATGATAGTTTTAGAAAGGAACAGAAAACATTTACATCTAGTGATGGCGCTATTACCTATATAGATCGCGGTCAAGGAAATCAAGTCATACTCTTATTACATGGCGTGCCTACTTCTGGATGGTTATATAGAAAAATGATTGACCCACTTGTAGCTCAAGGTTACCGAGTGATTGTGCCAGACATGCTAGGTTATGGTAATAGTGATAATCCTAAGGGTTATAAGATATATTCTGAGAAGGAGCACGCAGAGCGTCTTCTAGCACTTATGGAATCATTAAACATAGACAGCTGGACGCATGTTATGCATGACGCAGGTGGCTTATGGACATGGGAACTTATAAAGGAAAACCCATCAAAAGTAGAGCGACTCGTGCTTCTCAATACCATCATTTATGAAGAAGGCTTTGAGCCTCCTGTTCGTTTTAAAAAAGGTTTTATGGCGCGTACCGCAATGTGGAGCTATCGCAACGGCATTACTACAAACATGATGCTTAAGAAGCTTTTTAAGTCTGGAATGATGGAGAACAACCTCAACAAGGAAGATATTACTGGTTATAAAACACCACTAAGAGAAGGAAAAACTAGAGGCATGTATTACTTCTTTACACAAACTTGTAATGACTTGCCAGATTATAGCGATATGATAAAAGAACTGGATATCCCTACGGCAGTAATATGGGGTGGTAATGATTCCTTTCTACTCATAGAACCTCAAAAAGAAGGGCTTAAAAAGAACCTACAAGTTAACGATGAGAACTTCCATATTATAGAAGCAAAGCACTTTATTCAAGAGGAAAAGCCCAAGGAGGTTGTCAAGTTAATCTTGGATTTTTTGAGATAAAACTTAAAAAGTAAAGACCCCTTCAATTGAAGGGGTTTTTACTTTTTAATAGATATGGAGCCTTTTAATTATTTATTGTACTCGTTATTTGCTTGTCCCAAGTATCCATGGAGCTTGCAAAAGATGAATGAGCATCTTCAATAGCATTTGAATCATTGTATTGATAAAATACAATCATTACTATGGCCAAACAAAAGGTCACTAATGCTACTTCAATGATTTCGTATATCTCATTGTTTGATTTTTTTGAGGTTGCCATAAAGGTGTATTTATGTTAAGTGTTAACATAAATTTAAGAAAACATAACCCATATCACAAATTTTTAACATATTTCCCGAATAGTACTCTAAATAAAGCAAGAAAACCTCCTGCACTAAACAAAGCATAGACATGCTCTTTTATTCTAACAAATGCATGCAGATTAATTATTCCTTATCAAATGAAAAACTTGATCTCAAGCCTTAATATCTTTTAATCGCAACTGCAAACTCACATTCCCGTTCCATTCATTTTCATCAAGGGAGTATGCAGCCTTAAAGACTTTTTTATCTTCAATAAGTTCGTATTTATCTCCTAGATTAAAACCTATACATCCTATACGTTGCCCTCTATTATTCTGTGCTACAGTAGCTTTTAAGTGTGTTTGATCTGCCCCTACTTTTTTACCATAACCTGTGTCTACTAGGTTTTGAGTCATAAATGTAGGTGACATATTCTGAGGTCCAAAAGGAGCGAACTGCTTTAAAATACGGTGAAATTTCGGCGTGATATCTGCAAGGTCTATCTCTGAGTCAATGGCAATTTCTGGAACCAGCAAGCGCTCATCACAACTAGCAGCAACCACCTGTTCAAATTTTTCTTTAAATGCTTCATACTGCTCTGGAGCTAGTGTAAGTCCTGCGGCATATTTATGCCCACCAAATTGCTCTATATGCTCAGCACATTCATGCAAGGCGTTATACACATCAAAACCTTTTACAGATCTTGCAGAGGCAGCATATTTATCTCCGCTTCTTGTAAATACTAGCGTAGGACGATAATATGTTTCTATTAATCTTGAAGCTACAATCCCTATCACTCCTTTATGCCAGTCTTCTTGAAAAACAACGGTGGTTTTATTTCCTTCTTCTTTGCTCTCTATAATTTGATCTAAGGCTTGCTGCGTAATACTCTTATCTGCTTCCTTTCGGTCGGAGTTGTATTGCTCTATTTCTGATGCAAATTTGATGGCCGCATCAAGGTTTGTCTCTCTTAATAAGGTTACGGCATGGTTACCGTGTACCATTCTTCCCGCGGCGTTTATACGCGGTCCTATGATAAAAACTACATCTGTGATGGTAAGCGTTTGCTTTTTGACTTGCTTTATAATGGCTTCAAAACCTGCTCGAGGCGCTTGGTTTATCACATTTAGTCCATGGTAAGCAAGGATTCTATTTTCTCCTGTAATAGGCACAATGTCTGCACCTATTGCCGTAGCAACAAGATCTAGATAAGGAAGAAGCTCTTCAAAGTTTTGCTTTCGCGAAAGCGCAATTGCACTTATTAATTTAAAACCTACACCACAACCGCATAACTCATCATATGGGTATGAACAATCTTCTCTTTTTGGATCTAAAATAGCAACCGCATCTGGCAGCTGATCACCGGGTCTATGGTGATCACAAATAATGAAGTCAATTCCTTTTTCTTTTGCATAAGCCACCTTTTCAATAGCTTTTACACCACAATCTAGTGCGATAATGAGTGTCATATCATTATCTGCAGCAAAGTCAATCCCCATATAAGAAACACCATAACCCTCTGCATAACGGTCCGGAATATAGGTCGCCACCTGCGGATGAATGGTGTCGAGATAGGAGCTCATTAAGGCGACACTCGTTGTGCCATCTACATCATAATCACCAAAGACAAGAATATTTTCGCCTTGAGCTATTGCCTGCTCGATACGTGCTACCGCGACATCCATATCTTTCATTAAGAATGGATCATGTAAGTCATCTAGAGACGGACGGAAAAATTGTTTTGCCTTTTCAAAGGTATCTATGTCACGCTGTATGAGTAAACGAGAAATAGGCTCCTCTACTCCAAGTTCTTTGGCAAGATTTGTAACTTTTTGTGCTTCTGGTTTTGGTTTTAAAGTCCAACGCATTAATCAAGATTAATTTTGAGCATCCATGATTCTTTTAAGTCAGGCATTGTTCTTACTTCTTCAAGTTTTTTATAGAGTGCTGCTGCATTCATTCCAGCATCTACAAACACATAAAAGTAATTATTATCTGGACGGAAGAACATTTGAGGTTCGAAACCTTTATCAGTAAGAACATCCATCCAGTTTTCGGCATTTGTAGCGTTTGAAAATACGTTAGTTACTACGTAATATCCGGCTCCTATATTTTCAACCTTAAGCGACGGTTTTTCAAGTAGCGAAGCAAGTTCTTTGTTTACCACTTCTGGCGCAACATATGCTGGCTTAGGCTCGTCTGGAGCTGGAGGTACCGCAATAGCAACTTGCTGATTTGTGATCACCTTCTTAGATGGTTGCGCCGTTACCACTTGCTCAGTAGAGGCAACGCTAGTGGCATTGTTATTTTTCTCTTTATAATAACGCTCACTTATCGTTGTTTGGAATGCAGTAAAGAATAAGAAAAACCGATCTGATCTTGTCTTAAATCTCATTTTCACCCCTCCTGTACTATTAGCAATGATCGCATTTTGAGCGGTAGGAATTTTAATTTTCGCAAGATCAAAACCTAACGTATTTAGACTATTAGGAATTCTATTTGTGGCTCTCTTGTCATTAATAGTTATGGTGCTATTAAAGAAATTACTTGATGCTCTCACGCTATTATCTAGCGTAACAAAAACCTTCGTTTTAGGATCAAAAATACCGATCTCATCACGACCTAGAGTCCCATCACCTTCTAAAGCTCCAATGGTAATCGCTGTTTCTAACTCTCCCTTTTCTGAAGATTGAAAATTACCAAAATCGACTTCGATAGCTTTTTTATTTACAAATTCAAATCCGTGAAAGGTAGTCACATATTGTAAGGGCTGTGTCTCATCTTCATACACCACATACAATAACCACCCAGCAGAGCTTCCTCCTATGATTTCACCTTGGGTTGCACTTACATTTGCTACAGTCACTTGGCCATTAATATCACCTTGTACTAATGCCGTAACGTCTGCCATGCATGCATAAGGCGCTCGAGAGCTTATAGAGTTATGTGTCGCATCCTCGCCATCATAAATGAGCGAGCCTTGTATGTTCTCATAGGTGCCGCCAGGTAATTTTAATTTTACGGCTCTTATATCATGAGCACGATCATCTAGTTTTTTATGATAAACCTGACCGTCTTTGAGACGTTTTCCACTGCGCTCACCATGATAAGTTCCCGACCAGTATAATCCAGCATACACAACCTTTACTCCTTCTCTCAACGATAAGTGAGCGCTACTTGAACTCCATGTGCTTTGATCATTATCAATATCCACATAGCGCATTTTGAACTCATCATTTATTTTCTCGAGATCATTAAATGGTTTTTCTGAGTCTTTGCTTAGTATATTATTACCCACCACCGCAGTGTTGCCGCGTATGTAAAATTCCTTATCTCTAGTAAAAGTTTTTGAATCCTGAGCAGTTGCTATTATAGGAAGCATGCACAGGAAACTCAATAGTTTTTTCATTTTTCTAGTTTTCGCTCTCTTCATTTAATTCAGAAAGTGCGTGAAAGTGTACGCCTACTTTCAAATCGGCAAATTTTCGGAACATTTCCATCACTCCACAGTATTGCTCTTCAGAGAGTGTTACTGCTTTTTGGATTTTTTCTTCATTTAAGTCATCACCATAAAAGTGATAATCTAGCCATACGGTGTGATATGTTTTAGGGTGCTCCTCTGTGAGTTCTCCTTTTACAATCATTTTAAATTTAGGCACGTCTACCCTCATTTTATTTAGCACAAAAACAATGTCTAAACCAGTACATCCCGCAAGACCAGAAAGCATCATCGCCTTAGGCCCCATTCCATCGTTATTACCTCCATTTTCTGGAGAAGTATCTATTAAAACCTTATAACCCGTAGGGCTATCTGTTTCAAATTGCATTCCTTGCTTATAAATTGTAGTTACTGTATGTCCAGCCATTTTATGTGTGTTTTGCTTGAAATATGAAGGTACAAAATTGGTAGATAAAATGCCTATATTGCTTTCGCGAAAGCGTAAATAAGAACATTAATTTAAAATATATACGATGCCATTAGTAACACCACTCTCTGCCGAACATGATGAGACAACCAAAGAACTTGCGCTATTTTTTAATGAGACGCTAGGTTTTTGTCCTAACTCTGTACTTACAATGCAGCGCCGTCCAGATATCTCACGAGCATTTATAAATCTTAACAAAGCCGTGATGGCAAATCAAGGCCGAGTAACTTCTGCATTGAAACGTATGATTGCTTGGGTTTCTAGTAATGCTACTGGATGTCGTTATTGCCAGGCGCACGCCATACGTGCTGCAGAACGTTATGGCGCAGAGCAAGAACAACTAGATAACATCTGGGAATACAGACATCACGCTGCTTTTTCTGATGCAGAGCGTGCTGCGCTTGATTTTTCACTTGCAGCAAGTCAAGTGCCAAATGCCGTAGACGCAAAAATCAAGGAAGAATTATATAAATACTGGGATGAAGGTGAGATTGTAGAAATGCTGGGAGTGATTTCACTCTTTGGATACCTTAACCGCTGGAATGACTCCATGGGAACTACCCTAGAGGAAGACGCCATAGATTCTGGAAATCAATACCTCGGAAAGCACGGTTTTGAAGTAGGAAAACACGTGTAAGTTTATATTTAAAAGAATGAAAAATATATTTATGACAAAGAATATTGTAATGTTTTTTATAGGTTGCTCTATTACTGCGTTATCCTACGGTCAAAAAATAATTAGCTATAAATTAAAAGCTGGAGCAAACTACTCTAAGTATTCATCTAGTAAACTCCAATCTGTAAAGAGTGATTTTTTAGTATTTGATTATGTACTTGGAGGTTATTTTGGAGGAGGAGTTAGTGTGCCTCTTTCTAATAAGGTTGAACTCTCCTCAGGTTTGCTGTTATCATTCTGGGGAACTAAAGTGGATATAAATTATAGTAACCAAAATATTTTTGACTCTAACGACAACAATTTTAGAGAGGATGTTAATGGTTCTGTTTTAGGTGAAACTAGTATACTTATACCCTTTTTCATAGAGTATAACATCTGGCATAAACTAAGTTTAGGTTTTGGACCTCAGGTTAATTACCTCCTATCTACAAAAGATGATAATGATGGAGACACTAATGAAGGCCCTATAGTTTTTATAGACGAAGAACCATTTGGCGTTGATTTAATAATACAAAGTAGTTATGATTTGTCTTCCAAAATAGAAATTGAAGGAGGCTATTACTTTGGTTTAAATCATCGAGATGGAATCAAGGCTTCAGTGTTTCAACTGGGGCTTGCTTATAAA